>Ga0137401_10001367_pt1 | contig 10557 bp, 9 predicted proteins | sample CZOMad1_1_16fung_FD_108286 | JGI IMG/M metagenome (GOLD analysis project Ga0137401, IMG submission 108286) | Vadose zone soil fungal communities from Angelo Coast Range Reserve, California, USA - CZOMad1_1_16fungal (Illumina Assembly) | ecosystem: Environmental > Terrestrial > Soil > Vadose zone...
AAGCACCAGTTGCAAATCTTTATGCTTCGCCAGGGCGGCTACAAAGATGCGGAAGACATCCAATCGGCCATTCAGCAGCGTCCCCATTGAAGCGTAGATAAGCGGTTCACCGGTTAATCGTTCCCAGGGGAAATCCACATTGTCCCGGCCCTTGCCATCATGGAATGGACCGGTGTGATGGAACTGCGGAGGCCAATGAGAATTTTCAAAGTCGAAGGCTCTGGGAGTTTGGGTGATCGACGCTAATGGAGAAAGCGTGGAACCGGGATCTTCCCAGTCAATTTTTAGTCCAGCGCTCTTCGCATGCGCTCTGACGCCCGCGTTGCCCCTCCCCAGTAGTTGAGCAAAGTTTTTGATACCCTCCCGGTTTCTAGCCAGCGCCTGAGGGGTGGCCTGATGAGGCCACCCATAAAGACTGAGCGGAGTGTAACCAGTGTAGTCGAAGTGTAGCGCGCCCGAAACATGTATATACGGCAGGTCCAACTGCATCGCCCCTAGTTCCGCGTAGAATTGAACGGTATCGAGCACGAGGGCATCGACATTATTCGCTTCTACCATCGCCGGCAATGATTCTAATATTGTCTCGGTTTGATCCAACACCAGGTGGCAGGAAAATTCCAAAGCATCATCCCCCTGCATCTTGCTGACTTCTGGTCTCCTTTCGCTAAAGGGTTCCTTCTCGGGACCCGGGACAAATGGTAGGCCGGCTGCACCTGACGAATAGAGGAAGACAACATCGTGGCCGCGCGCTTGCAGTTGACGCGCCAACGCAGTCATCGGGTTGAGGTGGCCTGGTACGTTAAGACAGATAAATCCTAGTTTCATAGATAGTATTCCCTTGGCAGTTCTGGCAGCGTTGACGGACAGTCTGGCTGCACGTGTTTAGTTGGGCTCCACTAGAACTCCGTACTTTGGGTACCCGCCGGTTTTTGTTCCAGCTGCCGCAATCCTTGTCTAGATGACGGCACCGAGCCTTCCTCCGCGGCCGGTCGGTGACGAGAAGCGGATTCTTGCCTGGTCCTTCACCTGACAATGCACCAGTTCGGTTAATCACCGCGGCAATTAGGACGAGAGACGGCCCGTTCTAAGATTCAGGCGTCTATTAATCGAGACATGAAAATTGGATTTATATCTATTCCGGCACCGGGACACCTCAATCCAATGACTGCGCTGGCGCGAACACTTCAGTCACGCAACCATGAAATATTCATGTGTTTGCCTGACACGGAGCCCTTTGTTCGTGCGGCTGGTTTAACCTTTCTTCCCTGTTGTGAAAGCGAGTTTCCCGTCGACTCAGTCGATGAATATGTACGCGGAATCGGCACGCTATCTGTTTCGACGTTTTGCGCAAATTTCACTGGCATGCGACTCGTTCGTACGATTCTTTTTACGCTTTCTATGTCACTTGTTACCCCTACCATCCTCGCAAAAATGCCTGCGCCATTGCTCGTGGAGCCGAGCGTACTGCCGCCTGCCAAGAGCGTGCTCGTGTTTGGCCAGAAGATCGTCTACTACGATGTGGGCTCTGGGCCAACCGTAGTCCTTCTCCATGGCCTGGCCAGCCAGGCGATGTTTGACTGGGGCCATGTGATTATGCCGCCATCGCAACGTCATCGCGTGATTGCGCTCGACCAGGGTCGCGAATACGCGACTAAGATCCCCAATGCAAGGTTGGTCGTCATTCCGGATTGCGGACACGTGCCTCCTCTCGAGAACCCCGAAGCCTTTTTGTCCGCCATGATTCCCTTCCTAAAGTAAGCTCGGTTGCTACCTTCAGATCACGGCGCTACGCTGCGATCGGTTTACGACAATGCCGCCGCACCGCATCTAAATCGCGGAGTACCTGGAAGCGCAGTTTACGATCATCAAAAGGGCAATCTTTCGTTCTACCAACCATTCATCTTTTGGCGCGCTAGATCAGTTCGGACCACGATTACGGCAACTGGGACAAAAGAAGCCCCGGCTCACGTCTTTGCCGTTTACTACCTCTAGAGGTCGGTAAAGAACAAATTGCTTATATGAGAGGACTAACACATCGGTTCGTTGAAACCAACGGTATTCGAATACATGTAGCTGAGCAAGGGGACGGTCCGCTGGTGCTTCTCTGCCACGGCTTCCCAGAATTATGGTACTCCTGGCGCCATCAGCTTTCGGCGTTGGCGGCAGCAGGTTTCCACGCCGTGGCTCCCGACATGCGCGGTTACGGTCAGACGGACCGGCCAGAGGTTATTGACCAATACACACTGCTTCATTTGATCGGTGATATGGTTGGCTTACTTGATGCCTTGGGCCATGAAACGGCGGTGATCGTTGGCCATGATTGGGGGGCTCCAGTCGCGTGGCATGCTGCCCTGCTCCGTCCCGATCGTTTCCGTGCTGTGATCGGCTTGAGTGTTCCTTTCATTCCCCGGGGCCCTGATTATCCGAGCAAAAGCTTTCCAGAGACCGATGAAACAGTATTCTATCAAAGCTATTTCCAGTCTCCAGGAGTGGCTGAAGCGGATCTCGAACACGACGTGCGGTTTTCTATGCGCACGTTTCTTTACGACGGCTCCGGCGATGCTTCATATTCTGCTATTAAAGCGGACCCAGCGGGCCACGTTTTCATGGTACCCCGGAAAGGTGGCATGATGGCAAATCGGGTAAATCCAACTTCGCTACCCCCATGGCTCACCGAAGCCGATGTAGAGGTCTATGTAGATCAATTCGAGCGAACCGGCTATCGAGGCGGTCTGAACTGGTATCGTAATATAGATCGGAATTGGGAATTGATGGCGCCTTTTGCGGGATTGAAGATCACAGTCCCGGCGCTCCTGATTGCCGGCGATCGCGATCTTGTGCTGGCGTTTCGCGGAATGGATCAGGTAATCTCTAACTTACCGAAGAACGTGCCCAAGCTGCAAAAGACCCTTATTCTGCCGGGATGCGGGCATTGGACTCAGCAAGAGCGACCCCGGGAGGTAAACGACGCGATGATCGCGTTTTTGCAGCGGCTATAACAGTCCGTAAAAGGCAGTCAGTCAGACTCTGCGAAGTCGACCTGCTTGTCTGGTCGGCTAATCCTTCCTTTGGCCGTAGCTAAAAACTAAGAAGTATTAGGCTACATCCGTTTCCCGTTAGGCAGATCAGATCCTTCGACGGTTGACGGCGATACCCACATAGCATCAAGCGCCGATTTTTGGGCCATCCAAAGCAACCTTGATTGTTATCTAAAGCGTTCATTGAAACCTCTTTTGGGCAACGATTCCGGCAACTAAGACAAACAAAGCGGGTCCCTACAGAATTGATGTTAGTTAGTCTGGTTCCCGATTCAGGGAAGCAAAAGCTAGTTAACAAAATTATCCGAAACCAAATACATGAAACGAGCAGTAGCTTCGAAAAACTCTTATCTCGGCAAGCGCGCCATTGTAGTTGGCGCAGGATTAGGTGGATTATCGGCCGCTCGTGCATTGTCCGATTATTTCGGTGAAGTGATGATTCTGGATCGCGACGAGCTACCAGATGACGCCATTCCGCGACCTGGTGTTCCTCAAGGGAGACATCCCCACGGCCTGCTAGGAGGAGGGTTAAAAGCACTAGAAAATCTTTTCCCCGGCTTCGGAAATGAGCTACTGCGAGCTGGAGCTGAACCGATTAATCCTGGTTTTGATGTCCTCAATGAGGTCCCTGGTCAGGATGTTTGGCCGAAAATTAAATTCAGCTGGTCGACTACTCGATGTCGCGGCCGCTAATTGAGCGCGCGCTGCGACGGCAGGTCGAGCGCATGAGGAACATAAAAGTGCGAGGTGGAAGCCGAGTCCTCAATATCGTTAGCGAATCGAATGTCCAAGCCGCCACGGGAATTCAGTGCCAAATGGTTGACGGCAGCCTCGAAACACTCAAATCAGATCTTATCGTGGATGCATCCGGGAATGGATCCTTAACTGTACAATTCCTGAAGTCTACGGCCCGAAGGCCGCTAGCGGAGACGAGCATAAGTGTAAATACTCGTTACGCCAGCGCTCTTTTCGAGCGTTCCCACATTCCGAATGACTACAAGGCTGTTTTGAGTTTTCCGAATGCACCCGAACAGGGCCGTGCAGGCCTTATCCTTCCGGCAGAAAATAATAGTAACCAAGTCATATTATCTGGGAGGGGTAAAGATATTCCACCCATCGATGGCGATGAATTCCTTGGCTACGTACGGCAACTTCCGACACCGACTATTTATAATGCAATCAAGAATGCGAAACGTCTAAGCGATATTACACCGTTTTCCTTTCCCGAGAGCAGATGGCGACACTTCGCGCAAGTCCCTGACTTTCCTCGCGGGCTCCTTCCGATTGGGGACGCAATTTGTCGTTTGAATCCAGTCTATGGCCAAGGGATGACTGTGGCCGCACAGGAAGCCAAATTGCTTTTTGATTTGCTTCAGACAATGGACGGAGATCCGCTCGCTACGCTGGCACCAACTTTTCTAACCAAAGCAGAGACACTACTTGCCGATCCCTGGGCTATGTCGGCAATTCCTGACTTTACTTACCCGGAAACAATTGGCGAACGCCCACCAGATTTGGAGGATCGCCTCAATTTCCAAAGCGCATTGGGTCGATTGGCCGCCCGTGATTTGGAAATCTATGAATTGCTTGTAGAGGTCAGGCACGTTCTCAAACCACTTACTCTATTAGACGATCCTTCTATCGTAACGAGAGTAAAAGAAGAAATCGCGGGATGCTTCACAGGGTGACGAATCGCTAGGGGTCTATTCTAACTGATCTACCCAAACAGTGGGTGCCGCAAACTAGAATGCGGCCTGCTTGGAAAGACGACCAATTGGATTGTGCGGCTCCGGGACTCTTCCCCAAGGGACTATTGTTTGCCGCTTCGCCAAATCGCGCCCGATAGCATCGCTGCCAAGCACACAAAGGCATATACGATGCTCAATGTTTCCGGCACCCGTATTGGTGCCGACCATAGCGAGGACTGCAGTGCCAAGACCGAACAAAAGCGGAATCAACAGTTAGTCGAGACGGGACGCCATGCCATAACCAGCGAGAGCTTCGATTCCGAAAAGACCAACCGCTCCGGTTATTACGATAACGGTCAAATTGGGCTGTATTGCAGCTAGCGCCACGGTGAGTACCCACTGAAATTGAAAATGATGACACCAGACACTCAAACTTCTATGAGAGGTATTGCACTGATCGCCGGTGCCAGCGGCATCATTGGAAATAACCTTGCCCGGCATCTTATCGAGCAAGGCTGGACGGTGTACGGACTCGCCCGCCATCCACCCGCCGACATCCCCGAATTGCAGCCGGTAGCAGCTGACTTACTCCGGCCAGACCGGCTGAGAGACGCGCTGGCCGGTGTGCAGCCCACGCATGTGTTCTTCAGCACTTGGATGCGGCAACCGACCGAGACAGAAAACTGCGCGGTAAACGGCGCCTTAGTGCGCAACCTTCTCGACGCGCTAAGCGGCCGCTCGTCGCTCCGTCACGTTGCACTCGTGACTGGCCTGAAGCACTACCTCGGCCCATTCGAGGCGTACGCCAAAGGCGTTCTGCCAGTTACGCCGTTTAGGGAAGAACAGGGACGCTTGCCCTTTCAAAATTTCTACTACACGCAAGAGGACGAGGTGTTCGCGGCAGCCAAGCGTCAGGGTTTCTCCTGGAGCGTGCATCGACCGCACACCGTCATTGGCTATGCGCTCGGCAACGCCATGAATATGGGCGTGACGCTAGCAACCTACGCGGTGCTGTGCCAAGAGACTGGACACCCTTTCTTATTTCCCGGCTCGCCTATGCAATGGAATGGATTGACGGACGTAACCGATGCTCGCCAAATCGCTCAACAACTCACTTGGGCAGCAACGGCGAAGTCGGCTCGCGACGAACCTTTCAACATTGTTAACGGCGACATCTTTCGCTGGAAGTGGCTCTGGCCGCAGCTCGCCGCTTTTTTCGGCTTGGAAGCCGCGCCCTATCCAGGTCACCCTACCCCATTGGAGGAGCAAATGCGGGACTTTGGGCCGGTCTGGGCTACAATCGCTGCCCGCGAGGACCTCATTGAAGCTGACCTTGAACGCCTGGCATCCCCATGGCATACCGATATGGATCTCGGTCGTGAGATCGAATGCGTTACCGATATGTCGAAAAGCCGCAAGGCGGGTTACCTTGTCTACCAGGATACGCGCGACTCCTTCTTTGATTTGTTCGTCCGCCTCCAAATGGAGCGAGTCATTCCTTAGGCTGCTCAATGAGGATCTCCCGGCTTTTATCAAGGCCTAGGCCATGGCGGGTTTGGATAGGGCGCCCGCACCAAGCAGAATTTTTAGCACGTTAAGACTTTTTGTGGGTGATTTGACCAGCGCGGGATCCGCTCAGCGGTGCTTCCGATGACTCGTCCGTTGCTGACGTTGCCTCATAGGAAGAGGAGCGGCCGACTCGCCCGGGCGAACTGTCATTGAGTATTGACGACTCGGGTAAAGTTTGCGGCCGAGGCGAATATCAATCATAATTAGACCTGCGAGAATAGCCGGGCCGCCGTTTGTCGTTCTGGAGTGGGTCCGACAACCTGCGCTAACCTCCTATACTATGACGGATCGAACAGGCCGATGCAATCCCAGCCATCCTGTCGTCCTTTAGGAGGAATCTGTGATGGACAATCGGAAAATTCAGCGAGCTTGGGAAAAGTTCATAGAGAACGGCACTGCATCCAATGCGGTACGGGGGATTGTTGCCGCTTCGTGGGAGCGTTCTCAGGGGTACCAGATCCCAGTTGAACGGGGCGAGGCACGACTCGCGCCCGAAGCGGAATTGGTTCAGCGTCGCTCAGAGCATTCGGAACTGATCGCGGCGGCTCAACCTGCCCTAGAGCAGGCACAACTGCTCCTCGCTGAAGCGAGTTCCATGGTCATCCTGACCGATCCATCTGGATTCATTATAGAGACAGCGGGAGATCCACGAACCACAGATTTCGGTCGGATTATGCACCTCGAGCAGGGTGGACACTGGGCCGAGGCCGATATCGGAACGAACGCGATCGGAACCGCCATCGCTGCATTGCAACCGGTCCAGGTCCATGGGGTCGAGCATTTCTGCAGTGAAGTCCAGCGATGGACTTGTGCGGCCACTCCAATATGGCATCCCACCGATGGTCAGTTGTTAGGGATTCTCGATATCTCCGGCCCGGCCACAACCTTCAACCCGCAGAGCCTGGCATTTGCCTGTGCGGTTGGACGGCAGATAGAGAGTATGCTCGCGCGGTCGATCAAGGACGACCATGAGCGGCTGCTGCATTATTTCGTTAGCAAACGGTCGCATTGGCTAACCGAAGATATCATGTCGATTGACCGGCGTGGCGTGATTGTGTACGCCACCAACGTCGCGCGGCAGCTTCTAGAACGACGTAACCAAGGCCTGATCAGTGACGGGCGCATTTCTTCTCTCAATCAGGTCCCATTCGCGGCTTGGCCGGCTCGATTGAGCCAACTGGTACCAAACGTTACTACGGAGTTAGTCGTCGATAATAATCGCGAGATTGGGGCGATTCTGGTCCTGCACACCCCGGGACGAGCTTCTGTTCCGACGATAACGGCGGAGGAAATGCAAGCAGCCCTTGCACGCGAACGGGAGATTTTCGCCCGGCAGCGCACGATTGAACTGACCAAAGCGAACGAGGCCCTGCGCCAATGTCTCGATGCACTCGCTTCGGTGCCCGAACTGGACGAGCTTCTTGGACAAATCATGGCCGCTATCACTCGGCAACTGGGTGCCGCGTCGGCCGTTTTGCGATTGCGAGACTTCGAACACAATTGTCTGACCATAGATCTTGTTTTTCAAGACGGTCGCGTGATGACTCCTGCGGAAGCAAAGTATCCGGAAAGGTTGCAATCTATTCCGCTTGATGAGCGACAGCTTGGCTTATTGAAACAACCAGCTGCCGTGTTGCACCTTATCGAGAATATTCCACCGGTTCCCGATGCTCATCGGTCCCTTCTGCTCGGGCTCGGCGTAAAGACATTGCTAATCGTTCCTTTAAACTTAGCTTCGCAGTTGTTAGGCAGCTTGACATTTCGGTTCGCCGAGGATCGGGAATTTCGTCCGGAGGAGATCGAAATAGCTCGGGCTCTCGAAAGCCAGGCGGCTCTCGCAATTCAGGTCACACGGTTAGCGAAGGCCGCCAGGCAGTCTGCAATTCTAGAAGAGCGAAATCGGCTGGCTGGTGAGATTCATGATGGGTTAGCGCAACGTTTTACTGCGATCTCCATGCAACTGGGAGTTGCCAAGGAGGAACTATCTGCAAAAGAAGGCGATCCCCTCCGCCGTATTCAGCGGGCCGTTGAGTTGGCTCGCCTAGGCCTGGCTGAAGCACGCCGGTTCGCCCACAAGTTGCGCTTAAGCGACGAGTCAGGATTGATCGTGGCGCTTCAAGCTTTGGTCGAGCGCTCGAGTGTGGCTGGCCGGTTACGCTGTAACTTTCGGTCCGACAACGTACCGGAGAATAGCTTGCCACCAAGGTTGCAACATGAGCTGTTACGCATCGCCCAGGAAGCAATCCACAACGCTGCGCGCCATGCCAATCCCACTGTAATTGCCGTATCTCTTCGATGGGATACACCAAACCTCGTTCTTCAAGTAAAAGACAATGGATCAGGGATCTCCGCAGTCCGGTTGGAAAAGAGTGAAGGCTTTGGACTGGGTAGTATGCGGGAGAGAGCGTCAGTGATCGACGGACGATTCGAAATCGAGACTGCCGCTGGCCACGGAACAAGTATAATTGTGACTGTCCCGATCTCCTGTTTCCAACCGTCACCGGGAGAAGTCGGCAAGCGGGACTCCGATTCTTTGGTTTAAAAAGATCATCGGTCGTCAATTTTGGGGCCTTGCCTCTGATTCTTACAATCTGCCACCAAGAAAATTCACAGGCCCCCAGCCCGGATGCGGATCTCTTTCCAGAGAAGTGTCCTGGTTGGTTTGAGCTACCCCGAGCCTGTTTTGATCATTCGGCTGTCGGGCTCCTAACTCGAGAGCTTCGTCTCTGAGCTCAGCGAGAATTGCTTTGCATCTAACCTAAAGAGTGAATGCTGGAATTCTAGTGCCTCGATGGGTGGTTTCCCGTAGCCTGCCCGAGTGACGCCGGAATGCTCAATGGAGTGATAGGGAACACCAGCAGCTATTAGGTGGCGAAGCCCGCAAACCCGGATGCAGATCGCTTTCCGGAGAAGGCGCCATTTGTAAGGGACGTTTCATCACATTGGACATTTAGCGGCCGAGCAATCTTGTCGAGCTCCTCCCGTAGCTGAGGCTTGTGCGGCAATTGTCGCTGCAAGCGACCAACCTGCATGCACCTAGCCGTCCTTTTGGACCAGAACTGATGCAACTTCGAGCATCAGTTATGCGCGGCGATAACTGGGTTTTGCAAGACGTACTCGTAAGGCGGCGGCAAGCTGATTTCGCTGCGACTGCCCAGTTCAAAGCTCGCGTGTAACGGCCAGTACGGGTCGTCCAACATCGCTCGCGCCAGGAAGATCAGCGTGGCCTGACCCTTCTGCAAGATCTCCTCCGCAACCTCCGACTTGGTAATCGAGCCGACCGCGGCGGTCGGCAATTCAGCCTCTTTGAGGACCCGCTCCGCAAACGGAACTTGATAGGCCGTGCGGGCGTCATAGCGGACGCCCGGCGCGATACCGCCGGAACTGCAATCAAACAGGTCCACGCCCAAAGGCCTCAACCTTTTCGCCAGTTCGACGGTCTGGTCAATGTCCCAACCGCCGCCAATCCAATCTGAGGCAGAGATTCGCATTGCCAGCGGCAGCGACACAGGCCAGACCGCTCTGACGCGCTTCGTCGTTTCTACCGCAAATTGAATTCGATTTTCGAACGAACCGCCGTAGCGATCGGTGCGCTGGTTGGTAATCGGAGAGAGAAAACTGTGTCCCAGATAACCGTGGGCGAAATGCAGTTCGATCAACCGGAACCCAGCTCGCAGAGCGCGTTGGGCAGCCGCCACGAAAGCAGCCAGGATCTCTTCAATCTCTTCTTCGGTCAGTTCGTGAGGTATACGCCAGAGTTCGTTGTTCTGGCCACCGAAGGGAATCGGGCTCGGACCAACGGTTTCCCATCCCCCTTCTTCATCAGAGAGAGAACGACCACTTTCCCAGGGGCGCATGGCGCTGCCTTTGCGCCCAGCGTGGGCCAGCGGCAATCCGGCCACCGCTCCAGAGGTGTGTATGAACTCGGAGATGCGGGACAACATCGGAATGTGTTCGTCAGACCAGACCCCGAGATCCCAGGGAGTAATCCGCCCGCGCGCCTCGACGGCGGCCGCTTCCGTCATCACGAGCCCGGCACCACCAACGGCCCGCGAGCCCAGGTGAACCAGATGCCAATCCGACGCGAATCCATCCTTTGCCCAATATTGGCACATGGGGGAGACCCCGATGCGGTTGCGCAGGTGGACCTCCCTCAATTCCCAGGGTGTAAAAAGCAATGGTTTCATAAATTATTCTTTTCTAGCCAACTGCTCCCTATAGGAATTAGCTATTTTATTGACTTAAAGATACGTAGTCTGATA
>Ga0137401_10001368_pt1 | contig 10557 bp, 15 predicted proteins | sample CZOMad1_1_16fung_FD_108286 | JGI IMG/M metagenome (GOLD analysis project Ga0137401, IMG submission 108286) | Vadose zone soil fungal communities from Angelo Coast Range Reserve, California, USA - CZOMad1_1_16fungal (Illumina Assembly) | ecosystem: Environmental > Terrestrial > Soil > Vadose...
ACGTATGGCAGAAGCATCTGGCGGCTGAATATGAAGTAGGTTTTTCGACGTGACGGCGCGCATTGGTGTTCGGATAAAACTCATCCGTCGCCGTGTCGTTTTTGAAACCATTCTGAGCGACGACGAAGATTATCGGGACGTTCGCCGCGTTTGGATCCAGCGTCCGGATCTGTTTCGGATTCGTCAGTCTCATCAGGCTGGCTCACGTCGCCGGTCTCATCGACTTGATCGTTTGAGTTGTCGCTTGCGTCCTCTCGATTATTTTGCATGCAATGATTATACGACGCGGTTGCACTATTCAAAGCTCGAAAATATCGCAGGAGTGATTCGATGAAGAAAACTACCCGACTATCAATCGCTGTCTTGATGTTTTCAGCGATAGCGATCTCTTTTGTCGTTCATTCACGGGCCCAGACATCGACTTCAACGCCAGCGAACAATGGTTCTCCAGCGCCGGTAACTTCTCCGAGTCCCTCGGCGGTGACAGTGGCAACGCACCCCAAAGTCACGGGAATTGAAGGCCACCTGGAACTCGACTCCATCATTAAAGTTGAAGTGGCAAACTTTTCGGAATGGGCGGCCACGCATGATGCAACGAAGCTCGTTCCCTTCCTTAACGGCCGCGCGGTGCGTGGTGGCTATCCGAACGAACTTCATCCGGATAGCCGGCGGCTCAGTTTTCATTTGCTGATCACGCCGGAGAATAAACATCTGTGGATTGACCTACTGGGTGGGCCACATGGGTTAAGCCATCCCGTCACTTTTACCGTTGGTCTGGAGACTGAATCGCCCTTCGATACCATCTATGATCAAAGCAATCCTCTCCCGCTGACGGTGATTTCACCGCCGTACGGCGTGATTGGTTTGCTCATCATCGCGTTTACCCTGGTCCTATTTATCTGGTTGGCGCGCACGACCAATCTGATCCGCGAGGCAGGGACGGCAATTCCCGGAAAGCTCAGGCCGTACAACCTGGGCCGGACGCAGATGGCCTTCTGGTTCTTTCTGGTCTACGTCTCATACGTGGTGATCTGGTTGGTCACCTCCGCACTCGACACCATCACGCCCTCGCTTTTGGGATTGATGGGAATCAGCGCCGGCACCGCTTTGGGAGAAGCTTTAATTGATTCGGGAAAAGACACCGCACAGGCTAGTCAACTCCAGGATCTTACGGCTGAGAAGCAGTCGCTCGAACAGGGCATCCCGGAACTTCAGTCCCAGATCGGCGCAGTCAACTCCAAGCCCACGTTAACCACCGAGGATACGGCCAATCGGGACAGCCTGAACAGGCAACTACAGGACAGTCGCATGCGCCTCGCGCAAGTTAATCAGCAGCTTCAAGGCATCATCCCGCCGTCAACGGCAGGTCACAGTCAGGGTCTGCTGCGCGACATTCTCAGGGACGGCAGTGGATACAGCTTCCACCGCTTTCAGATTTTCGCCTGGACGATTGTGCTGGGCATTATTTTCCTGTCGGCGGTTTACAACAGTCTGGCGATGCCGGAATTCAGCACGACGTTATTGGGATTGATGGGCATCAGCTCGGGAACTTACATCGGCTTCAAGTTTCCGGAACAGAAATAGAAAACCCTAATTATTTCCAGTTGGCCCAGCCGTTGATGGTCCAACAGAGAAGCCTACGGAGGGGAAACAAACCCTTCACGTTAACAATGACTTCACCGAAAGGACAAAAATCATGAGCACGAACACCTTGCCAAACCGGATTTTGATTATTCGACACGGAGAGAAAGTGGGTGATCCAAAAAAAGACGATGACGGCGGACGTCATTTGTCGGTTCGAGGTTCAGCCCGCGGCGCCGCTTTGCCTTCGTTATTTAGCCGTGCGATTCCACAGTTGAGTTGCAAGTTCCACGCGCACGCAGAGGGCTTTGTCGGCGAGTACCGGCAGATTCCGTTGAAGGGCCCGGCCCCAAGGTTTCCGACTCCGAACCACATCTTCGCGACTGAGAAGTCCAAAAACAGCAATCGCCCGCTCGAGACGATTCTGCCCCTGGCGACCGCTCTAAATCTGCCTGTCTACGATAGTTTTAAGGACGACGACCCCGGCATCAAGAAGATGGTCAATGCAGTTCTTAACGAATTTCCCGGCCAGATCGTTTTGATCTGCTGGCACCACGGTAAGATTCCCGAAATCGCGGAAGCTCTGGGAATTGCGAAGCCGCCGAAATGGGACGGCAAAGTTTTCGATCGCGTCTGGGAAATCACGTTTCGCAAAGGAAAGGCCGCGCTGACGGATCTTCCGCAGATGTTGCTGTATGGGGACGCGAATAAATAACTGGCGCATTCAGCAAAGCAACATCGCTTTGAAGTCCGAAACCAGTAATCGATCCCCCAGGGCCAGATGTCGAATGAGCGGACAGGTCAAGCTACTTGTTAAAGATTAGATTCATTTTCGCTGTGACGTCGATCGCGATTTGTCTCGCGGTCCTGATTTATGCATTCGTGCGCCACAAGAAGGTTCCGCAGGCGATCTGTATGTTGGCTTGGACTGCTCAGCGATTCGAGGCAATCAAGTTGCGCCTGGAACTCTCGAGCCGCCTCTTTGATATCGCGATCGTTCTGGTGGGCGTCATCTGGGGATTAATACTGGCGGAGCGAGTCCAACTGCGATTGTCGCGATGGACGGATGCCACGTTGTTTATCGTCGGCAACCTGCTTTTGCTGCTCTCTTTGTTATTTCATCTCGTGTACAAGCGCCGAGTCGCCACCCTGACATGGGATCTGGATCCGAACCTGCCTGATATTTTCAGCGCAGACGTCGATTATTTGTTCAGCGCCCAATGGATGTTTTTTCTGGCCAGCTTGTTTGTGGGCTTGCTTACAGTTCTCTCAGCAAAAGTCCCGGGAGGTACCTAATGAAAGTCTCTACGTCATCGTTTCTTGAGGGAGTAGCCCTGGCGGCAGGGCAGGCCAAAATCGGCAGCACTGCATCGCTAAAGCGTGATGCCAGAAAACTGGCGCGAAATTTTTCACAACCACAATTCGAAGCCGATGGCCAAGTCGTAGGAATAGTGGGACCCATTGTCCTCGCTAATCGATGGCTCACTTTTCGAAAAGAAACGCCAGCCGGTATGTTGAGACCCAAAGTAATTGCCGCGCCAGGCCTCAAGTATGGTGGCGTAATAAACATGAAATGTCATATCGAGGGTATCAATCGGGCGGCGGCGACATTTAGTGACCGAAAGCTGGCGGGAGTGCTCTCGGGTACCGTCGTCGGTTTGCAAACTCTCGACTTAGTTACTCCCAGGGCGCTCGATCGGCAATGGACGAAGTTCGCTCCGGAATATGATCGATACATGGCAACGTACAAAACAAATGGGGTCCCCATGGAAGCTGCCCGCGAACTCTTTGTCCGTGAATGGCTGGATTCGTTCTCGCGTGCCACGAGCTTTTCGTTCGGATCTGGAGAGCCCAGGTGGGGTTCACTGAACGTGCTGACCGTTCCCGTCGCCGCCTCGGTTTTCGTCGACGACGAAGATTGGGGCAAGAGTCCTACGGGAATGGCGGTACGCGAGGGCGATCATGAAGTAATGGCGAAAAAAGACGAACTGCGGTCAAACCAAACAGTAAATGTCGCGCCGGCACACTACACTGAAGTTAATCTGAGCCTTGGTTAGATTTCTCTGCAACACCGCAGTCTCTTTCACCAACTTCCCTTCGCTGTAAGGCCTGGACTTCGCTCAAGGTTTCCCGCCCACTGATTTCTCCACTGGCAGATCGCTTTGATTGCTCCAGTCCTGAAACGAGCCGTCGTAGAGATGCGCGTCGTAGCCAAGATAGCGAGCCACGAAGTACAGCAGGCTCGCCTGCTGACCGATGTGACAATAAGTGGCCACGCTGTCGCTCTGCTTCACACCCGCTCCGGTAAACAACGCCCGGAGTGCATCTGCGCTCTTGAACTTGTTGTTTGAATCTTCGACCAGCGTCGAGAAAGGAATGCTCTTCGCATGCGGAATGTGGCCGGCGCGCGGCATCTGGCCCGCATCTTCACCGGTATAAAACTTCGCCGCACGGGCATCGAGAATCGCCACGCCCGGCGTACTCAAGTTTGAACTGACCCACGCTGAATCGACGACCAGCTTCGTGTTCGGATGCGGCGTGAAATGTCCTGCCTTTGTTTTCCGTCGTCACCGGTTTGCCCTTCGCTCGTCACGCAGGCAAACCGCCGTCGAGGACCGACGCCCGATCACCGAAGCCCAGATAATCAAGCGTGAAATAAACCCGCGACGGGGGGGGTCACCCAATCCTTGCTGAAATAAATCACGATCCGAGACTCGTCAGTGACGCCAAGCTTTTCGAAGGCAGCCTTCAACTGATCGACCGGCGGCAGTTCGAGAATTAGTCCGGTGCCTCGCGGCGTTGAAATGTCGGACGTTTGAATGAATTGCGCACCAGCGATATGTGCGCCGTCATACTCGCTCTTGTCGCCAACCTGCAGCAGCACCAGCGAATTGTCATTCAGGTGCTTTGACAACCAGTCAGTAGACACGATCATTGAACTGTTAATTTTGCTCGTGGCCGGTTGTGCAGTCGCGAACGATGCGAAAGCGAACAATGCGAGGACCGCGATCACCAGACTTGAATTTCGTTCCATCAATTCCTCCAACCAATTAATCATAAGCGGCGTACCTACAATATCGCCGTCTCTTCCAGCGACCTACCTTCCGCGAACCGGTTAACGCTCAACTGGGACGCGTCAATCAGATCCGAGTGACCTTGCAGAACCAGATCCGCAGTCACCCTCCCCGACGCCGGCGAATGCATGACCCCATGGCCGCTAAAGCCGTTCACGAAATATAAGCCTTCGACGTTCGGCGCTGGTCCAATGATCGCGTGATGGTCAGGAGTCATTTCATAGAGTCCGGCCCAGGCGCGGCGCGGATTGACTCCAGCTTCGGCCAGTACCGGCACGCGTGAAGCCGCGCGAGTCAGAATTTTTTCCACGAACGTGGGATCGAATTCAGTCTTGAATCCCGGCGTCTCTTTCGGATCGTTCCATGCGAGCAGGATTCCCTTCCCTTCGCGGCGAAAATGAAAACCGGTCGACATATCGATGACCATCGGAAAGCGCTGCGGCAATTGATCGAATGGTTCGGTGGGAACAAGCTGACGCCGCAGCGGCTCGACTGGTAATTCAGCTCCGGCCATCTCTGCAATTTGTGCGGCCCAGGCGCCGGCGGCGTTGACGACAACCCGGGTTGAGATGAAACCGCGATTGGTGTGGACGCCTGTGATGCGGCCCTCTCCTTTTGGAGTGCGCTGACTTGTCAGCGCTTTAGAAAGCGGCGACGAGTCGCCGCACTCCACATCAATTCCCGTTACCTTCGTGTCCAGCCAAAGCCGCACGCCTTTCTCGCGCGCGTTCAGCATGAATCCCATCATCACGCTGTGCGGATCTACAAAGCCGTCCGTCGGACAGAAGGTGCCGCCGAGAATGTCGTCCGCGCGAAGCTGCGGCACCATCTTCACGATGTTGTCAGGCGTAACCCACTCGACGTTCGTGACCCCAAGCGCGTTTTGTCTTTCTTTGTTCGCTTTCAAATAAGCGAGATGCTTTTCGTTGTTCGCGCAGAAGAGATATCCATGCGCGCGATAATCCGCCGGATGACCGACAACTTCGTCGAACTTCGAGAAGAAGTCGATCGAGTACTTCGACATCTGGATGTTAACGGGCGTTGAGAACTGCGCGCGCACGCCGCCCATGCTCTTACCCGTAGAGCCTTTGCCCTGATGCGCTTCGCGCTCAAGCACCAGCACATTCGCGCAACCCGCTTGCGCAAGATGATAAGCGACACTCGATCCAACAATGCCACTGCCGATGATGACGACATCTGCGGTTTCCATGAAGGCAAAGGTTAAGAACGAAGGAGGAAAAAGTAAAGAGTGACCGATCCGGCAACATGCAGTCGGTTTGGTGGAACCAACCCTTGCGTGCGGCATTCTCTCGTGTGTTGGTGCAGGTTGCTGTTATTATTAGCCAACTATCTATGCCGGAAAATCAGCAGATTTTTCGGAATCGTAATCGCAATCTATTACAAAGAGCACGGCGTGCCGCATTTTCACGCAAAGTACGCTGGCCAAACGGGCGTGTTCTCGATTGTTGACCTGAAGCTGATTGAGGGTCGTTTGCCCAAGCGAGTGATTGCGCTTGTGCTTGAGTGGGCGTTTGAGCATCGCGGTGAATTGATGGAGAATTGGCAACGTGCGGTGACGCAGGAGCCATTGCAACCAATCGCGCCTTTGGAGTAGGAGGTAACGATGCATTTCGTAAAGGACGTGAAGTATTTGTCTGAATACAAGCTACTGCTCTCTTTTGAGGACGGCAGCTTAAGACAGGTTGATTTAGCACCCCATCTGGACGGAGAAGTGTTCGAGCTGCTCAAGGAGATAGGCAACTTCAAGAGCGTTCATCTCAACGCCGATTTGGATACGATTGTCTGGAAGAATGGGGCTGACATGTCCCCGGATTTTCTCTATGAAATCAGCGTGCCCGTTGCCAAGTCAGTGCCCGCGGCATAGTACCTGTAATTAACACACGTGTAATCAACGTCTCGACTTCGAGTCAACTACAATCCGCGCGTCACGCTGCAACGAGAGCGTTCCATGAATGACAAAAAGAGTATTCATCTCTTATGCCAAGGAAGATAAAGGCTTCGCTGAGAAACTCTTTAATGACTTACAGCAAGCTGGTGTGAAGCCATGGCTTGACTCTGTGAATTTAATCCCTGGACAACCTTGGGAAGCGGCTATTAGAAAGGCAATCAGTGATAGTTCCTATTTCATAGCGGCATTGTCCAGCCGCTCGGTAGGAAAGAAAGGTCACGTTCAAAAAGAAACCCGTCACGCACTTGATATTGCGGAACAGTATCCTGAAGACAAAATTTTCATTATTCCAGTGCGAATCGACGACTGTGAACCTTCTTTTGAAAGGCTCCGTCGGCTGCATAGGACCGACTTTTTCCCTTCCTTACGAGAAGGGCCTAAAGGAGCTATTGCGGGTTTTTGGTTATGAGTCCGAAGAGAAGCGAGGATTAGTTAAAGTCGACATCGGAAAGAGAGTAGGGATGATATCGAAGTTGTCGGGAGGCTTTGGCTTTGTCCATGGGGATGAACAGCAGATCTTCTTTCATCATAGCGACTCGAAGGAGTTTACTTTGGCTGAATTGGGCGTCGGTGATAACGTTGTTTTCGCCGTAGCAGAGAGTCCCAAGGGGCAGATTGCCCCAGGCGTTCAGAGAGTGTGAATAGTCTAACGGGTGAAGGATTTTGACGTCTACCGGCGGCATGAAACTGATTCTTTTTCTTGGTTCTGGAATCTCCAAGCCATCCGGCTTGCCAATGGTAGAGCGGTTAACAAAGTCGGTTTTGAGTCGTGCCTACCATCAGGACAGCTACGTTCACTTCAGCCCAGGTGGCCATCCTGACCCCAATCTGCGAGCGTCGGATGTGACACCACGAATTCGACGTCTTCTGCGGTTACTGAAGAGACATGACGAGCAAGATATGAAGCTTGTCGGCTACACCCCGGCAGACAAACGCAGTTCCGGAGCCATCTTTCGCGGCGACAAAACAACGTATGAAGATCTCTTTTACCTTTGCGAACAGATAAGGCTTTGGAACATCGGTTTAGTTGATAATTCCATGGTCACTCCGTTGATGGAAATCATTGAGCACAAGGCACGGGGACTGCTCAAGGGGCGCAGCTTCATGGCACGATTGAGTGATCTCGGATCCCTCGCTGAGCAGGCATGTTCCTTTATCGAATCGGTCGTCGCCTACGAGCTTCGCGCGAAAAGAATCGTCGGACTTGATCTAATACTAGAACTAGCCACCGCACCACTCATAGAGCAATTGAACATCGTCACGCTGAACCACGACACGCTTGTTGAACAGTTCCTGGCTGAGAACAAGGTGAAGGTCATAGATGGGTTCGGAGAAGTCGATGGCGACGTGCGATGGTATGATGAAACTGTATCTGACGAGAGTCACCCCAGGGTCAGAATCCTCAAGCTACATGGTTCTGTGAATTGGTACTCGTGCCTAGTGAATGGAAGATCACGACCAGCAATCTTCCTCGGAACCGATGTTACAAACATCAGGAACGGTGAAGGAGCCCAACTAACAGCGCAATTTCGCAGGCCGTCCTTCTTGTCGTATTAAAGGCCATCGCATATCAGCGCGGAATTTACGCGGATATGCATTTCTACTTTCATCAGTTGCTGATGATTGACTTCATCACTCGTTCACCGGAACTGCGCGACTGCACATAGATGTTACAGTCGTCCGCGTACCGGCAGAACCTGTGACCACGTCGTTCCAGCTCCTTGTCCAACTCGTCGAGCAGGATGTTCGACAGCAACGGTGATAATGGCCCACCTTGCGGGGTCCCTTCTCTCCGCGCCGTCGCCAGCCCATTCGACATCATTCCGGCTTGCAGGTATCTGCGAATCAGTCGCAGCACGCGCTTATCTTTGATTCGCCGTGCCAGCCGCGACATCATGATGTCGTGGTTAACCCGGTCGAAGAACTTCTCCAAGTCGATGTCTACCACCCAGCGCCGTCCTTCGCGCACGTACTCACGGGCTTTTACCACCGCTTGCTGCGCGCTCCGGTTCGGTCTGAAGCCGTAGCTCGATTCAGAAAAGTCTGGTTCAAAGATGGGACTTAAGACTTGCTGCAGCGCCTGTTGAATAAGTCGGTCTATCACCGTCGGAATGCCCAAGCCGCGCATTCCTTTGCCGCCGGGCTTCGGTATCTCTACCTTCAGCACCGGCTGCGGGCGATAGTCGTCTGCCAACAGTTCCTCTTTGATTCTCAGCCAGTGCTCCCGCAAGTAAGCTCGCAGTTGCTCAACGGTCATCTTGTCGACTCCCGCTGCGCCTCCTGTTTTGCTCCACCCGTGCCAGCGCCAGCTTCATGTTCTCTCGTTCGACCACTGCTTCCATCAACTGCTCTGTCTCCGGTCCAGAGTCTTCTCTCCTTGCCGTGACCTTTGACGCACCCAAGCCTTCCTCTCGCCGCTTCCGTCGGCTACCCTCCGGGTGGGTTTCCAGCTGCTCAACTCTTCTTTCCGCGTCTCCTTCAGCCATCGAAATTCGAGTCTCCAGTCCACTACTTCAAGTTCGGGCCTTCGCTCCGTTCGAATGGAGCTACTATGCCCTCGGCTGACTTCTGCTACTTCTTCCCGCCGCCTCTCAGCGACGGTAGCTCATGGCAAAGTTGCTGATCTCCCCGGGTAATGCGCACCCACCTTCACGCTTATGTCCGCCGCATATACGCCCAGGCTTTCCGTACAGGTATTGGACTTTGAAGATATTAGCCTCCTCATCCAGCTTGCACGCCTCGTATGCGATTTCTGCTCGTCGAACCAGCGTTTTGCCTGCGGCTTCCTTCAGATTCCTCCTCGCGATGGACACCCTTGCCGTCCAGCTAACGATTCCCCCTGTCGGGTTCGTAGGAGACTTTCACTCCCTAGTGAGTGCCCCTGCCGGGCGCACAAAATAAAAAGGCGAGAGCAGTCGCCCTCGCCTTTCACTATTACCCGTTCCATGCGGCTGGCGGTTCTGACACGCCCTCCCTCACGGTCGGGCTACCGCACCGCGGTTACGCCGGCGCCGGGGTGCCTCCGGTGATTGGCGGCAGGATTGGCTTGAGCGGTTTTGCTGATGGTTCCTTCGCGGCCGGCAGTTCCTGCTGAACTCCGGATCCAGAAGTCTCACCGGCCTCCTCGAGCGTCAGCCCTGCAACGACGCGACGAATCTGAACCCCGTCGAGTGATTCATGTTCGAGCAAGGCTTCGGCCAGGCGCACCATCGTGTCGCGATTCTCTTCGATGATCTTGCGCGCGCGCTCGTATTGCTCGGTAACGATCTTGCGCACTTCCGAATCGATGCGGATCGAAGTCTCTTCTGAATAATCGCGATGCTGCGCAATCTCACGGCCGAGAAAGATTTGCTCTTCCTTCTTGCCGAAAGTCAGCGGCCCGAGATCAGACATGCCATATTCGCAAACCATCGCGCGCGACAATTCGGTGGCTTTCTCGATGTCGTTCGAAGCGCCGGTCGTTATGTTGCCGAGGAATGTCTCTTCGGCGATGCGCCCGCCCATCAGGATCGAAATCTGACCCAGTAAATATTCCTTGGTGTAGTTGTGACGATCGCCTTCCGGCAATTGCTGGGTCACACCCAGGGCCATTCCGCGGGGAATGATCGTGACCTTGTGAACCGGATCGGCGTTCGGAACTTTCAGGCCGACGAGAGTATGCCCGGCTTCGTGATAAGCCGTCACTCGTTTCTCTTCATTCGAGATGACCATGCTCTTGCGCTCTGCGCCCATCAGAACTTTGTCTTTGGCCAACTCGAAATCAGGCATCGCTACAACTTTCTTGTTGTAGCGGGCCGCATTCAGCGCCGCTTCGTTGACCAGGTTGGCGAGATCGGCGCCAGTAAATCCTGGTGTGCCGCGCGCGATGATGCTGATGTCGACGTCTTCGCCGAGCGGAATCTTACGAGTGTGAACTTTCAGGATGCCTTCACG
>Ga0137401_10001371_pt1 | contig 10550 bp, 8 predicted proteins | sample CZOMad1_1_16fung_FD_108286 | JGI IMG/M metagenome (GOLD analysis project Ga0137401, IMG submission 108286) | Vadose zone soil fungal communities from Angelo Coast Range Reserve, California, USA - CZOMad1_1_16fungal (Illumina Assembly) | ecosystem: Environmental > Terrestrial > Soil > Vadose zone...
GCGATACGAGACCGAATCGGGCTTGCGTCTGCGCAACCTGGAATCCGGCGAAGACCGCTGGGTGAAATATCCGGTTACGCGCGACGATCAGGAGTCGCTCTTCACGCGCGACGTTTTCCCTGGGTACGCGTTTCTGCCGAGTGGAAAGGAGATCGTTTATAACCAGGATGGAAAGATCAAACGGCTGGATCTTGCCAGTGGCACGGACAAAGTAATCCCGTTCACGGCGCGAGTCTCGCAGGAACTTGGACCCAAACTGGATTTTCCCCAGAAGGTGGAGCAAGGGCCGGTGAAAGTTCGCCTGATCATGGATCCGGTCGAGTCGCCGGACGGGAAAAGACTCACATTTTCCGCGATGACCCACCTCTACACGATGGATCTGCCCAGCGGCAAACCGCAGCGGCTGACGAGCGGTAACACGCCGGAATTTCAGCCGGCCTGGTCGCCGGATGGAAAGTCCATTGCTTACGTAACGTGGTCGAGCGAGGGTGGACGACTCTGGAAGATATCCGCTGCGGGCGGAACGCCGGCGCCGTTGTCTAAATCGCTGGCGGTGTATAGCAATCCTGCGTGGTCGCCCGACGGCACGAAGATCGTGCTGCTTCGCGGCAATACCTATGACCGTGAAAACAGCGTCTTTGATGGCGGGCAAACGGGGAATGCGGACCTGGTGTGGATTCCCTCGGAGGGTGGCGATGCAAACCTGATCCTGCCGGCGCGGGGCGCGGGCGGGCCGCACTTCACAAAGGAAAAGGACCGCATTTACGTGTACACGCCGCAGGGACTCGTCTCGCTGCGTTACGACGGAACCGACCGGCGCAATCACATCATCGTGAAAGGCCAAGGACTCTACTTTTTCGAAGAGCCCATTCCTGCGGACGACATTCAGCCGAGTCCCGATGGCCAATGGGTGCTGGCGCACGTTATGAATCAGCTTTATCTGATAGCCATGCCGGCGGTGGGCGGCGAGACGCCGACGGTGAATGTCACGTCGGCCGCCGTGCCCGTGAAGCGTTTGACGGACATTGGAGCGGACTATTTCGAATGGGCCGACGATGGGAAAACCATCAGCTGGGCGGTGGGCGCGAGCTTGTTTCGCGAACCACTGAGCGCAATCTCCTTCGAGCCCACAAAGGACGAAAAGAAAGAGGCCGAGAAGAAGGAAGCGGAAGCCAAAGACGCGGACAAGTCTGGCCCGGACAAGAAGGACGCGGACGCCAAGAAAGATGAAAAGAAGGATGAGAAAAAGGAAGAAAAGAAACTGAAGGAGCAGGAAAAGGACGTGCAGGAGATCGCCATCAATCTCGAAATACCGCGCAAGACGCCGAAGGGCACCATCGTGCTGCGCGGCGCGACGGTGGTTACGATGAAGACCGGCAAGGAGGATGAGGTCTTGAAGAACGCCGACATCGTGGTGGAGAACAACCGGATCAAAAGTGTCGGCGCCAAGGGCAGCGTTCCGGCGGGAGCGAAAGTATTCGACGTAAGCGGCAAGACCATCTCGCCGGGATTCATCGACACGCACGCGCACTGGATTGAAATCCGGCGTGGCATTCTGGACACCCAGAACTGGTCCTTCCTCGCAAACCTTGCTTATGGCGTGACGGCCGGTTTGGATGTGCAGACCTTCTCAAACGACATGTTCGCTTACCAAGACCTCGTGGACAGCGGCGACATCATCGGGTTGCGGGCGTTCTCCACAGGACCAGGCGTATTTTCGGACAACAATTTCCAGTCCGCTGAGGAAGTGAAAGGCGTGCTGACGAAGTACCGGAAGTATTACGGCACGCACAACATCAAGAGCTACCTGGTGGGCAACCGCAAGCAGCGCCAATACATGGTGCAAGCTGCGAAAGAATTAGAAATGATGCCCACGACGGAAGGCGCGTTGGACCTGAAGCTCAACCTGACGCACGTCATTGATGGATTCCACGGAAACGAACACACGTTGCCGATTACGCCGCTCTATAACGATGTGTTGCAGATGTTCGCCAAGTCTGGTATCGCGGAAACACCGACGCTCATTGTGAATTATGGCGGGCCGTTCGGCGAAGACTACTGGTTCGAGAACAGCGAAGTTCACGACAACGCCAAGCTCAACCACTTCATGCCGCACCGGGTGATCGACCAGAGAACGAAGCGGCGGCCGGGCTGGTTCCGCAAGGATGAATACGAATTTCCCAAGCTCGCGGCGCAGATGACCAAGCTGGTGCGCGCCGGCGGTCTCGTCGGCGTCGGCAGCCATGGCGAGATGCAGGGCATCGGGTATCACTGGGAGTTATGGATGTTCGCGAGCGGTGGGATGACGCCTCTCGAAGTCCTGCGATGCGCGACGGTGAACGGGGCGAAAATCATCGGCAGGCCGGAAGACCTGGGTTCCATCGAGCCCGGGAAGCTTGCGGACCTCGTCATTTTCGATAAGAGCCCTCTGGACGACATCCACAATTCGAATACCATTCACTGGGTGATGAAGAACGGTGAGCTGTTCGAAGGCGATACGCTCAATGAGGTGTGGCCGGAACAGAAAAAGCTTGAGCCGCTGTGGTTCTGGAATAACTACGACGTGCCGAAGGCCGGTGAACCGCTGAGTTACGGGAAGACGGTACAGCCGTGAGGCGGTGACTGGTAATTAGTGACTGGTAATTGGCAAAGCGACGACGCGGGTGATGCAGTCAGGCTAGTCCACCAACTCCGAGTTACCGTTACCTTTCCGATTTCGCGGGCGCTTTCGTCTGGCTCGACCGATACCACTCAAATGTGCGGCTCAGCCCTTCCTCGAAGGCAACCTGAGGATCGTAGCCGAGGTATTCGCGCGCTTGGGAAATATCCGCCTGCGAATCACGGATATCGCCGTCGCGCGCCGGTTCGTACTTGGCATCGAGGATCTTGCCGGTAATTTTTCGGAGCGCCTTGAGAACTTCATTGAGGGACGTACGTCCTCCGGTGCCCACGTTGAAAACTTTTCCAGAAACGCTGGGCGCTTCGCAGGCAAGTAGATTGGCCTGCACCGCATTCTCGACAAACGTAAAGTCGCGCGTCTGCTCTCCATCCCCGAAGACTACGGGAGGCGTATCTTCCAGGAACGACGTACAGAATTTGGCAAGCACGCCCGAATAGGGCGAGCTCGGGTCTTGCCGCGGCCCGAAGATGTTGAAGTAGCGGAGTGCGACATTCTCAAGGCCGTAACACCGCCCAAAAGTTTGTCCGTAGAGTTCGCCAGCGTACTTGGTGACGCCATAGGGCGAAATCGGCTGCGGCTGCATGGTTTCGACTTTGGGGAGCGTAGGCGTTTCGCCGTAGGCCGAGGACGAAGCCGCGAACACCACGCGTTTCACCTTCAACTCTTTCGCTGCGACAAGCACGTTGAGCGTCCCATCGATATTAATCTTGTTCGTCTCAATGGGATCTTTCACGGAGCGTGGGACCGAAGTGCGCGCCGCGAGATGCAAGACATACTCGGCTTCGTGCATGGCTTTCCGCACGACCTCGATGTCTGTGATACTGCCCTTGATGAAGGTAATCTTGTTGCGGATTTCTCCGAAGTTTTCTTCCTTGCCGGAAGAAAGGTCGTCCAGAACGACCACGCTGTGGCCGCGACGGACGAGTTCGTCCACAGTGTTCGAACCGATGAAACCGGCTCCGCCCGTTACCACGTAGCGCATGCGGAAAATCCTCCAAGCTCTTGCGGCAACCTTGCGGGCCGCCATCCATCCCGCAAGTCGCCGATGGTCCTCGCGGCAAGCAATGCAAGCTCGGGAAAGACGCCCGGCCCACGTTTTGATACGCTGATAGTTCGTGGCGATCCGGCGAACCCAGCCGGACGAGTCCCGCGCGCGGAAGCAATATTGTACGACGGAAGAGCGGCAGGCCAAGGCCTCTTTCCAGGGAGCATCACACAAAAAGCATGAGCCGCCGGACCACACTGGGGATCGTTGCAATCGCGGCGTTGGGCTGCGCGGCCGGGGCCTTCTACTGGCTGCACGCTCGGGGGAGCCATCCGGTCCCAGAGGTCGTCTCGGCCGAGCCGCCGGGATTTCACGAGGCTCCTCCTGTGCCCGCTCCCGCAGACAAGCATGTAAATGCTGCAGTCGCAAAATTGCCAGCTGCTTCCGACACGAAAAAGACCGCTCTTTCCGCAGATCCAGTGCTCTCGATGAGGACAGGCGAGGTGCTCGAATTCACGGCCAACGTCTCCAAAGTGAGCAATGTGGCAAATCTCAAGCTGCAAATCGCAGGACGCGGCAGTTTTCTCGGGAAAAGCGCCTGGCATTTGCAGGCCATTGTGCACACGGAAAATCCGCTGCGAATGGTGTTTGAATTGGATGACCAGTTCGATTCTTATAGCGATGCGGGCACTCTGGCGAGCATGCAGTACGAGATGCGCCTGAGTGAGCGCGGACAGAAGGTCGAGTCCATCCAGCGCATGACGGCCAGCGGAAGCGAGCCTGCGCCTGCTGGCGCGACGGCCGCGCGCGTGCTTCCCGGGACGCGCGATCCACTCGGGATGATGCTGTACCTGCGCAATGTGGATTGGACGAAAACGCCGGAAGTGCGCAGTCCGGTCTACGACGGGCACAAGTTATACGACGCGCGCGCCAGGCTGACAGGAACCTCGGCCAACGTCACGGTCCCGGCAGGAAGCTACACGGCTTCTAAAATCAATATCCGGGTCTTCGACAATGGCGTGGAAATGAAGGATGCCTCTTTTACCCTCTATCTCTCGAACAATGAAGCGCGCACGCCGGTACTGCTGGAAGCCATCCTGCCTTTCGCTACCGCGCGTGTCGAGCTAGTCAAGGCGAAGTAGGATTTTGTCTTTCGAAGGAAGCTTCAGCCACTTGTCAGTTGCTCGATGAGCGAGCAGACGATATGGCCGATGGTGATGTGGGATTCCTGGATGCGCTGGGGATCGCGGGAAGGCACGTTGAGGAGCAAATCCACGTTGCCGGTGAGCGCGCCGCCGGTTTCACCTGTGAGCGCGACGAGGTAAGCGCCGCGCGCGCGCCCGGCTTTGACGCCGCGCAGAATGTTCGGGCTGTCCCCACTGGTCGAGAGTGCGACGAGAATGTCATTTGCCGCCACCAGTGATTCGATCTGCCGCGAAAAGATTCGTTCGAAGCCGTAGTCGTTGCCCGCCGCCGTAAGCACGGAGGGATTCGTGGTGAGCGCAAGCGCAGCCAGGCCCTTGCGTTCCGCGCGCAGCCGGACGACCAGTTCCGCCGCAAGATGCAACGCATCCGCGGCGCTGCCACCATTCCCAAAAAAGACAATCTTCCCCCCGGCGCGCAACGCGGCTGCGGATTTCTCAGCGAGTTGAGAAATTCGCTCGACAAGCTCATCGGAAATGCTCTGCTTGACGCGAGCGCTTTCCGCAAGCTGCCGGCGAATTTCTTCGGCGTGGGATGTCATTGGGGTTTCTAGCAGAGCACGATCTTGTCGCGGTGACGCATCACGCGCCGCGTGGCGTTGCGCGTGTCAATGACGAGTTTCGCGGCATCCACGATCGCCGCGTAATCATAGCTGGAATGATCCGTCGCGATAATCACGGCGTCGTAGCTTCCAAGCGTTTGTGGATTGAGCGGCACGGACTTCATGTTTTCGTAATTGTAGTGCCTCATTTTGTGGAGTTGTGGGAAGTAAGGATCGTTGTAATCAAATGCGACCCCGCGCTGCTGCAGCAGCTGCATGATTTTCAGCGTCGGCGATTCGCGCAGGTCGTCCACATCTTTCTTGTACGCTACGCCCAACACCAGGATCTTCGAGCCTTTCATGCTTTTCTTTTGGTCGTTCAAGGAATTCGCCACCGCATCAACAACGTGGTACGGCATTGCGGTGTTGACTTCGCCGGCGAGTTCGATGAAGCGCGTTGCGAAGTCATATTCGCGAGCTTTCCAGGAGAGATAGTACGGATCCACCGGGATGCAATGCCCGCCCAGCCCTGGTCCGGGATAGAACGGCATGTAGCCGAATGGCTTCGTGGCTGCCGCGTCGATCACTTCCCAGATGTCAATATTCATCCGCAAGCTGAGCTGCTTGAGTTCGTTGACGAGCGCGATGTTGACGCAGCGAAAAATATTCTCGAGCAGCTTGGCCATTTCCGCGGCTCGCGTTGAGCTGACCGGTACAACTCGCGAAACCACTTGCGTATACAACGCTTGTGCCGCCCGGCCGCTCGGCGGATTCAGCCCGCCGACGACCTTGGGAATCTGCGCGAGACCGAACTGCTTGTTTCCCGGATCTTCGCGCTCCGGCGAAAACGCCAGGTAGAAGTCGCAGGCGATATTTTCATTTTCCGGCCCCGACGCAATCGTGCAGCGCAGGCCGCTCTTTTCCAAGATCGGCAGGAGCAGCTCTTCCGTCGTGCCCGGATAAGTGGTCGACTCAAGGACCACCAGCTGCCCCCGCTGCAGATTCGGATAAATCGAGATGGCGGTCTGCTCGACATAGCTCAAGTCCGGCTCGCGGCGCTCATCGAGCGGTGTCGGCACGCAAATAAGGATAGCGTCCGCTTCCTTGAGCTTGGCGAAATCCGTGGTCGCTCCAAAATGCCTGCTGTTCACGAACTGCTGGATCTTATTCTGAGGAATGTGCTCGATGTAGGACTTGCCCGCATTGAGCATGGACACTTTGTTCGGGTCAGTATCGAACCCTGTGACTTTGTGCCCCGCCTCGGCAAATCGCAGCGCCAGGGGCAGGCCCACATAGCCGCAGCCGATGATGGCGACCTTCAGTTGCGTGCCTTTGAAAAATTCCGGTTTCCGGTCGATAGGCATGAGTTGCGTCGAACTCCTCGTCGTTATTGACTCCCATCCAGCCGGAATCAACAGCTCGGTATTTTCGGGGATCCAGCGTCATCTGTGACCCCAAGTGGTCCAACAGGCTGCCAACAGGCCACACGGCTGACGTGACAGAGACAAGCAAATATAGCAGGTTCCAAGCAAACAAAAAAACGTGCGCGTTTCTGAGTGTTACGGCATGTTCACCGGAGCTTGCTGCGGAAAGCCGGACGGTGGAAAATAGAGGGCTTAGTTGCACTGATCGCAGCCACTCTCGCAAAGCATTCTGAATACGATGGCCATTACAATTCTTCTGCTCGGACTTGTCGGCGGCGTGCTCGTAGGACTTCTGGGCATCGGCGGAGGCGTCGTGCTCGTGCCGGCCATGGTTTATCTGCTGCACATGGATCAGCATACTGCGCAAGGCACCTCGCTTTTTGTCTTACTGCCCCCAATCGGATTGGGGGCGTTGCGGGAATACTGGAAACAGGGACAAGTGGACTTGAAAGCCGGTATTTTATGTGCGCTGGGGATGCTGATTGGCGCTTATGCCGGCAGTTTGATCGCTCTTCCCATGCCTTCACGAAACTTGAAAGGACTCTTCGGCTGTTTTCTCATCCTCGCATCCTTGCTCCTCTGGAAGCGGACACGCTTCGACGGCAGCGCAACCAGCTCGGAAGAGGGAGCTGCCCGTGGCTGAGGGCATGGCCCGCGACGTGGGAGTCTTTGCGGTTGCCTGCGTATGTGGAATTGCTTCAGGTATGTTTGGCATTGGCGGCGGCGTCCTTCTCGTCCCACTTCTTGTGTTGCTGTTCGCGTTCAGCCAGCATCGCGCGCAAGGGACAAGCTTGATTGCCCTGGTTCCGCCCACGGGCGTCCTGGCGCTTTTGGCATACTCGAAGGTAGGATTTGTGTCCTGGAAAACTGCGTTGCTGTTGATCCCCGGACTGCTTTTGGGTGGGTTCGCGGGAGGAAAAGCCGCCACGTGGATCAAGCCGCAGAGAATGAGGCAAGTATTCGCAGCGATGCTATTCGCGCTAGGCGCGTGGCAGGCATTGGCAGCATGGTGGCGGTAAGGAGCGGGTAATCCGAATGGTTGATTTGCATTGTCATATCTTGCCGGGCCTCGATGACGGAGCGAAGACGATCGAAGAATCCATGGCAATGGCGGAATCCGCGATCGCGGAGGGAGTCACCCGCATCGTCGCCACGCCGCACTCCAGCCGCCATTATTTCTTCGATTTTGCTCTCGTGCGCCGGCTTCGCGATGAGCTGCAATCCAGAATTGGAAACAAACTGGAACTCGCGACGGGCTGCGATTTTCACCTGGATCCGGAAAACCTGAATTCCCTGCGCAAGGATTCCTCCATCTATTGCATCAATCAGCACGACTATTTGCTCGTGGAATTCAATGAAATTTCTATCCCGCCTGCGATGGATCAAACGCTGCACGAAATTCAGCTCGCCGGGATGCATCCGATCGTCACGCATCCTGAGCGCAATCGAATCCTGCGGGCTCACCCGGAACGCTTGAAACAATGGGTGCTGCAGGGCTGCTTCGTGCAGGTCACCGGTGGCTCGCTTACGGGAGGATTTGGCCCTGCACCTCAGAAAGACGCGCTGCGCTGGATCCGCGAGGGCCTCATTCATTTTGTTGCCAGCGACGCGCACAATACACGAACTCGTCCATTGCAGCTGCAGTCCGCCTTTGATACAGTCGCCGGCCAGTTTGGGCGGGAGAAAGCTCGAGCCCTTTTTCTCGACAATCCGCTGGCTGCCTACGAGGGCAGGGAATTGCCGCACGTGCCCGAATTCGAGATTTCTCCGCCGCGAAAGAAGCGGTTTTTCTTTTTTTAGGAATTCCGCTCTGCGCCGCGCACCTCATTTCGCCGGGTGCAGCGGCAGTCCCGCCCATGCGTTCATCAGGCCAAGCACCTCGCGCACCACGTCGAGCGCATCGCTGGTGGTGCGCCACCAGTGCCGCGGATCGAAGGGATCTTCCGCCGCGGCCCGTACAATAGCGGCCCCCCTCTCTGAACCAAGCCTTTGCCACAGCATCCGCACGCGCCGCGTATGCGCTTTGGTCGTCACAAGAATTGCCGTGCGATCCTTTTCTTTCGCAAGCGCCGCGGCAATCGCGTTGAGTTCGTCCGCGGTATTCACAATCGGGGGATCAAGGACGCGAATTGCGCCCGCCGGCACGCCTTCGTGAATCAGCACGCGCGCGCTGTAGTAGTCCTCGGCGGCGAAGGGAATCCCCATTTCGCCGAGAGTCGCGGCAGGCTCCGCGGAATGCGTCAGCCAGATTTCCGGCGCGTAGCCTTCGCGATAGAGCTTTGCCGCCTCCATCGCCCGCAAGGGCATGGCGCCGCTGAGCACCGCGATGGCCCGCGCCTTTCCGAGCGAATCTTCGACGACTAGCCATCTCCCGACGCCAAAGAACACCACCATCCCCAGGAGCAACCCGCAGCCCACCGCCGCGACAAGCGCAAGCGCGCGTCCGCGCCGCCGCGAAACCGTCCCCGAGTTCGCTTGGTTATCCACTTCGGTCCGGCGCATGCTATCCCGCGCCGCGCAAGTGGTCAATCCGCAGTGCTCACGCTACACTGTCCATTCCATTTTTCGAGGGAGGATGCATGCGGGCAGTCGTCACCGGCGGGGCGGGATTTCTTGGGTCGCATCTCTGCGACCGTTTGCTGGCGGAGGGTTGGGAGGTCCTGGCGATCGACAATTTCATCACCGGCGCCAGCGGCAATCTGAGCCATCTGAAGAACAACAAGAAGTTTCAGTTACAGCGCGCCGATGTCAGCAAGCCGCTAAAGGTAGTCGGCAAAGTCGGTTACGTCCTGCACTTTGCTTCACCGGCCAGCCCCCCCGACTATTTGAAACATCCCATCGCCACGATGATGGTTGGCTCTGTCGGCACGCAGAACGCTCTCGAATTGGCACTGGCGAAAAAGGCCAAATTTTTCCTGGCCTCGACCAGCGAATGCTACGGCGATCCAGAAGTTTCTCCCCAGCCCGAGGAATACTGGGGACATGTCAATCCCATCGGCCCGCGCGGCGTCTATGACGAAGCCAAACGCTTTTCCGAAGCCATGACCATGGCCTATCACCGCTATCATGGTGTGGACACTCACATCGTGCGAATTTTCAATACCTACGGGCCGCGGATGCGTTTGAACGATGGCCGCGCGCTTCCGAATTTCGTGTTTCAGGCGCTCAGCGGGAAGCCGCTCACCATCTTTGGGGATGGAACGCAAACTCGCAGCTTTTGCTATGTCACCGACTTGATTGAGGGCATTTACCGGCTAATGAAGTCGAACGAGCACCTGCCCACAAATATTGGCAATCCTCAGGAAATCACCATTCTTGAGTTCGCCGAACGCATCCGGAAACACTTCGAAAAAGCGCCTCCAATCGTGTTCAAGCAGCTGCCGCAGGACGATCCGAGACGCCGCTGCCCCGACATCACAAAAGCAAAGCGCATCTTGAATTGGGAGCCGAAAGTCGGACTCGAAGAAGGCTTGAAGCTGACCCTCAGCTATTTCAGGCAAGTCTTCAACAATAAGTGAGCCGTTCGGGATCGATGGCCCGAAAAATGGTGTCACTGAGCGCTTGGGTATTCTCTCCCGAAAGAGTAGTACTCGAAGCCCTTCTCGCGCATGCCCTGCGATGCGTAAAGATTTCTTCCGTCGATCACCAGTTTGCGGGCCATGACTTTTCCGGCGCGGTCCCAGTCCAGTTTGCGGAAAACATCCCATTCCGTGCAGA
>Ga0137401_10001372_pt1 | contig 10548 bp, 10 predicted proteins | sample CZOMad1_1_16fung_FD_108286 | JGI IMG/M metagenome (GOLD analysis project Ga0137401, IMG submission 108286) | Vadose zone soil fungal communities from Angelo Coast Range Reserve, California, USA - CZOMad1_1_16fungal (Illumina Assembly) | ecosystem: Environmental > Terrestrial > Soil > Vadose...
GCGAGCGGCGTCTTCGGCGGCCGCGTCGTTCTCCTTGTAGTTGATTGCAATTCTTTTCACCCCCTGCTCAGCGAGCTTCAGCGCGATTCCGCGGCCAATACCGCGTGATGCCCCTGTGATCAGGGCGGTCTGCTGCGTGAGCGTGATTGGCATGACACCCTCCCGTTCGCGTGTAAGGATCGACAGAATCGATCTCGATCTCGTGTACTACACTCTGCACGTGTCCATGGGAAAACGCGTCCGCGAGCGGCAGCCGGAAATGTGGGTGGCGACGACGGATTTTCCGACGGCCGCCAGTCACCCGTTCTACACGCGATTGAATCAGCGGCTGGCCGAGCACCACTTCGATGATTTCGTCGAAGGTCAGTGCCAACCATTCTATGCCGAAATCATGGGACGGCCGGGCTGCCGCCATATGATCCTGACGCGAGGATCACGAAGATGAAGGACAGTCGGACGCATTTGACGCATAAAGCCGAGCACGCGGTCGATCTCAGGCCAGCGTCCCTGGCGAAGTCTGGAGCCGCCTCAGTTCAACGGCTCGGTCCGACTGCACACGCGACGCGCGAGCACGACCTCAAGACGATTTTGATCGTCGGCTGATTCCCGCAATCACGCCCGGTGCGGACGATGTGCGGCTCCTCGCGTCAGGCGACGCGAGGGAAGTTGCCATTGGCAAAGCGCTAGGATTTTTTCGTCTCTCCTGTGTTGCCCAAGACAGTCAATACGATTGCGCTAGTCCTCCTGAAGTACGACGCTGCGGTATTACCACGGTGTCACGTCGCGTCGTCACATCGATCTGGCCGAGCCATGTCACTCCATCCCAAAGCATAAAAGGCTTCACTCAAAGCGATCACGGCGAATGTCCATTGCACCGATTAACGGCACCCGCGCCTGGCCCGGGAGCACCGCCACCCCCCCACTGGCTTAACCAGCGGGGCCATCTCGTAAGCTGGGTGCGCCCCCGCCCGCTCCCGCTGTTCCCGCGCCAACTCGCCCCCCCGCCAGCCACCCAGCAGCCGCCTCAGCCCCGGGCCAAATCTATTAACCATCTGGTAATGAGGGCAGTTTCAGATCGCCCTACCTCCTATCCCGTCAAGGGGGCGGAGGGATAGGAAGGGATAGGAGGTAGGGCGATCCAAGTCCGTCCTCCGTAGTAACCACTCAGCAAATAAAGGTGATCCGAGGGCCGTGGGGTTGGGGGACGGGGACAGTGGGGGGCGGGTCGGGGCCTTGTTGGTCGCGTGTGGCATCGCCGCAGGGGCGCGGCTGCCCTACAAGATTCCGCTACGAGACTGTAACTGATGTCATAACGACGTCGGCCTCACAACGGACCGAGTACACTTTGCGTACCACGGTAAAATGACGGCTGAGGTCTGCACGGCATGAAGGCAGGTGACACAGTGAAGCTGATTGGTATTCCTCCAAACCTTCGAGATGACGAGGACCTTCAACCCCGGCACGCTGTTCGAGAAGTGCTTGGGGCAGTCCTTTGTGGTTGTCGCAGTGGAGTCCATCGAAGGCGTGCCGTGCCCTCTTGCGAAACTAGATGTTGGCCAGGGTAGAGCCGGAATATCTGAAGCTAGAAAACTCCTGCGGCTCGGCTTTGACTCGGTTGCGAGTGCAATCGCCTGTGGATGATGTTGAAAAATTCCCTACTCCGAAATTCACAAAAATAAAATTGCACCAGGATGCCCTACAATCGACTTTCTCGGCCTTCTCCTAGACATTTTCTATCCCCCAATTTCGGACCGTTTGGAGCGAAAACGGAGTTTTTCAACATCAGCCACAGGCGATTTACTCACAACCTCGGTTTGGAGCGTAGTTGGTGTGATGGCGATCTTACCCCATCTCTGACTCACCAAAGTCCTGCCTTCGGTGTCAAAATACTCGTGTGAAAAGAGTTCTGATTGCTCGTGGTTCCCATGCTCTGATCGTTATCGCGCTGGTTGTTTGGCTTGTTGGACTACTTGATACTGCGGGCAACGAGAGTTGTGCCCGGAGTCCGCTGCGGCCCGTATATTCTCGGCAAAACTACAGAACGAGAAGTCGAAGCGATACGGATCGACGATCGTTTTCCTGTCGAAGGCCTGTTCCGGAGTGGCCGCTCGGCTGGACCGACTGATGTCTTTCGCCCAGCCGCACGCCAACTGGATTCACATAGTATTCTCCAAGGCGGCAATTGACGATCCATCAGGCAGCCGCATCTAGCCGCATCAATTGCGGCTCGTACAAAAACTGCAGTGTAGGGTTTTAGGGAACCTGTCAAAATGAAAGTTATGACGCTAAAGAGATTCGCCAGGCAATGCCAGAGTGGAGCCTATTTCCGGCCGTCGAATTTCCGAGTTGCGCTGGCCCAGGTTGTCGACGTAAAGCGAAATCTCCGGACGCACTCCGACCGCGAGCACCTACTCGCCGCAGCCAATTGGCTCAAGCGCGCCCAGGACGCTACGAGCGACGGGGGATTCGTTGGGCGTTACCACCTGAGAACAGGATGGTCGTCCTCCTATCCTGAAACCACCGGCTATATCATCCCCACGCTGCTGAAGCTGGCCGATGAACTACACGACGAGCAATTTCTTGCGCGGGCGCAACGCGCCATTGATTTTCTCCTGTCCGTTCAGCTTCCCAACGGCGCCTTTCCCAGCTCCGAGATTGCCGAGAACTCGACGAACCCGTCGTCGTTCAATACAGCGCAGATCATGCACGGTTTGCAAAGCTGGGTGGAGAAGACCCAGAACGAGCGTTGCCGAACGGCGCTACAGCGTGCCGGGAACTGGCTCTGCGAAATTCAGGATTCCTCGGGAGCCTGGCGCAAGTTCTTCTACCTCGATCTTGCAACCACCTATAGTGCCCATCTCACCTGCTGGCTGGCTGAAGCTGGAGCTTTCCTCGGCGACGACCGTATGTTAGAGGCTTCGTCACGACATCTGGCCTGGTTGCTGCAACACAACGACGCCGAGCATGCCTGGTTCGACCTGTGCGGCTTCTCGCGAGAAGATCATGAGGCACGGCGGGCGGTAACGCACACGATTGCTTACACTGTGTGGGGCGTTCTTCGAACATCTGAGGTATTAGGCTCCGCCGAGGGCAAGGCCGCTGCGGAGAGGGCTGCTTATGCGGCTCTTCGCCGCCTGGAGCTGTCGCGTCGTCTGCCCGGGGTGCTGGATTACCGGTGGCGGCCGATGTCATCCTACGACTGTCTCACCGGGAACGCTCAGATGGCCCTGATCTGGCTTCACTTATACGAGGAACGCGGCGACCCACGTTTGTTAAGCGCGGCGTTGAAGGCGATCGACATCGTCAAGAGTGCCCAAATAATAGATGGTGAATACGCTGGCGTGACCGGCGGAATCGCGGGATCGCAGCCCGTGTGGGGAGGATACATCCAGGACGCGTTTCCCAACTGGGCGGCCAAATACTTCATCGACGCTTTGCTGGCAAAGCAGAAGGCGATGGAAAAGGAAATTCCATTTCGCTCCAAGCCGGTCGCAATCGGCGAGCCCGTGCCGACAGCGCTGCCCGCGATAACAAGCTTGAATGCCCAAAAAACGCTGAAGGTCGCGCTGTTGACCAGCCAGCTCTCGACCAAGGTCATGGATTTCTACCGTTCCTGGTCGAAGTGGGGTTTCTGCCCCCACTTAGTCCTCATCGAGCGCAGGAGAATCTCGCCGTTCTGGAGCAGAGTGCGAGCCCGAGTCTCCGAGGGGCGCATGACGCAGATGCCGAATCTGGGACGGCGGTATGGCACTTCACTGCCGATCGAAAACAACGGGGCGCGTGGAGCTGTCTCTGTACTGGAGTTCTGTAAGCAGGCTGGCATTCCGGCAACCGAAGTCGACTCGATTAACTCGGCCGAATCCGTGCGGATCTTGCAGGAACACAATATCGACCTGTTTGTCTATGCCGGTGCTGGCATTCTGAAGGAGCTTTTGATCGAAGCCACCCCGTTGGGCGGGTTGAACGCTCACATGGGGCTGCTGCCTTCCTACCGTGGCATGAACGTGTCTGAGTGGGCGGCTTGGAATCACGATCCTGTGGGTTGCTCGGTCCACCTTATCGGTAGCGGAATCGACACTGGAGACATACTGCTGGTCCGCAAGGTGGACGTTTCAAGCGCAAGAAACGTCAGCGAGTTGCGCAACCTAGTGAACCAAAGCCAGATCGAATTGCTCGGGGAAGTGGTCCTGTACGTCCTGAAAATTGGCAAGCTGCCGCAGGGCCGTTCCCAAACGGAGTCCGAGGGACTGCAGTATTTCACCATACACCCCACTCTGCTGGACGCTCTGAACCGGCGGCTGGCCTGTTCCTGAAGCGAGCACCCTTGCGCTGCTTGCCATCACCAAGGAACCTGCACCGCAACCGCACAGGACCGCGTCAAACTTACCAGGACGAATCAGGAGCGACCGAATTGTCTTGAGCGAAGGTAAAATAGTCCAGGCTCAGTTTTGGGGACACAAAGTCTGTGACGGTTGATCAGGCGTTAGCACAAGCTTGCGCCATTTGTTCGCCCGCGAGTTAAAAACTATCGCCGTGACAGGATCGATGCGAGCGGTTGGCCCCTGCCATTGCTGCGAGTAGCACGACCTCGATCCCAATTGCCAAACCAAGAATTGTTCGGGCGCTGGCTTTTTAGCATTCTCGTGTCCCGACCGCGCCTTCATGCGCTGCATTCTCCGCGTTGCGTACGCTGTTGGTGCAAGGCTTGCCATCTGGCCCTAAACTCTTGGCCTCGGCGTGCCGGATGTATTCCTCCATCATGTGTGCGTACGTGAGGGGATGAAAATCAGGATCGTACATCCTGTACTGCCGGAACCGTCCCTTTCGATTGTTATTGTGAATATCAATCCCTTGCAGATTGCGCCACTCACCTTGCTTGCTCGAAAACGGGTTTGAAGCGCTTACCGAGCACCCGAAGTTCTTCGCGCCTCTACGGTGCAGCTGTCGGATCCTCTTGACGTCCACCTGAGCGCGTTGACGACCCAGCTGTACGCCTTTTGCGCGGGCGCGCTGCAGTCCCGCCTTCGTGCGTTCGCTCAACCGCAGCTGCTCCTGCTTTGCGATGGCCGCAAGCAGACCGATGATCGCAGGACCGAACACGCCGAGCGTGTCCAGGTATTGTTCCTGATAACTCCTGACCCGTCGCTCCCCACCCGCCTGAACGGTCCGCAGAGCCCTCCAAAGTTGCACTCCCCACCCCTTGTGGTCGGGAAAACGGAGGACACAAGGAACAAATGCACGGCGAATTCCGTGGATCGGGGGTTTGCCGCAAGGGCGTATCGCGCGCGCCGGAAGGAAGAAATATTAGAACTTGTTGGCGGTCTCTAATTGGCGCGCCATGTTCTTCGCCGCGTTGAACACGCAGGTTTACGTGTGGCGCACTGATTGACTTCCGCCGTTCATTGGCGATCAATTCAGGTTATAGGCGGAGTCGCCGTCACCGCGCGTCATATGAACCAACTTGAGCTTGGGGTCCCCAGCCGCGATCACCGTTCGCAAGGCAGGCGCAGCGGCAAACAAATAGTTGGACCGGGTTTTCAGATAGCCTGAGCGGACCAATGCTGCGCACCATCGCGGGTGACTCTGATTGGAAATGATGAGATCCACACCACGCTCTTCAAGGTAGGATGTTGCGGCGGCGATGACCTCTGGCTCGTGGCCCTCCAGGGCGAGTGAGTCCACCACCGAACCTAGCCTTGCATCCCCGAAGTATTTATGTCCGTGAAGACAGGCATCCCCGACTATGGCCCAGCCGATCGCCTTCCCGTTTCTTCGGACCTTAAGCAAATGAAGCCAGTCGCCGCGATGAGCGTACCAGTACTGAAGGGTCTCACGGTCGCGCACCGCAACCATCGAATACTGCGATGCTGAGTTATCCCAGATTTCGTCGATCCACTCTCCGAAGTGTGTTTCACGCTCGACAGCATATCCGCGTGCGCTCGATCGGTTCCAACTCTTTGCGGTATGCAGAACGGTTACGCACAGTTGGCCCAGCCCGCTGAAGGCCACAATGTTCGCCGCGATGTGCGGAAGTGGTCGCCTGTGCAACTCTTGCAAGTTCAACAAGAACGATCGAGCGTTTCGAATTCGGACGAACGAGGATACCTCTGCGATGTGCGCACCTAGAATTCGGAACAGCTTCGGCAATGGCTGATTTAACCCTCCCATACCAAGACCGAAGAGCAATGGCACGCGTCGCATCGCGTCCTTCAATAACAACAAGCCGACCGACGCGTACTTTTGCTCGATGATACCTTCTGATAGGGGAAGCTGCAGAAATGCCAACTCTCGAATCTGTCCGAGGATCGCGGCGTTTTGGCGGATTAGCGTATATCCCCCGCGGGCGGCATTGCCCTCCAAAACCAAGTAGTTCTCGTGTACGACTCGGTTTCGGATGCCTGTAAGTGCACGGCTTCCCTGAGGTTCCGTAGTGAGCTGATGACCGACACCGCGGCGCCGAAGACGCTCGTTCAGGGCCTGGACCAAAGGAACATGCTCCGCAATGTAGGGCTCGATTCTCATAAACATCTGGGTCAGTCGTATTGAACTGCAACTTCACCGGACAGCCTCACCTGTTTACGAGCGGGTCCAGCACGTTCGGAGCACCAAATTTCTCGGCACAGTTGGTATTCAGCAGGAAATGCCGCCATCGACCATTATGGTTTGCCCTGTAATACAGCCCGCTTGATCGCTCAGAAGAAATCGGACGAGAGAGGCTACATCTGAGACCTCCGCCAAACGTCCAAGAGGAGTCCGTCGGACGATCTGCTCCAGTTGTCCCGGGCGCAAAGAAGACGACATATCAGTGGCCATATACCCTGGGGCGACCGAATTGACCGTGATTCCCCGCCGCCCGACTTCTCGGGCCAGGGCGCGGGTCAACCCATCCATTCCCGCCTTTGACGCGGAATAGGCTGCGAGTCCGGTATACCCCCGTGACCCGATGATCGAGCTGATATTAACGATTCGGCCCCCGTGCTTGGACCTAAGCATGTACCGCAGGACAGTCCGCGACATCTCCAATGCGCCGATTAAATTGATGTGTATGATTCGTGCTGAATCGATATTGGGGAACGTGGCCAACACACCTTCTCCGGTGATACCGGCATTGTTAACCAGCGCGTATGGCAACTCGCTTTCGGCGTCCACTACGCTTTCCATGAAGCGCTCCGCAGCGCCGCTCTCTCCCAGGATGCATTGCATCCATCGGAAGCGTGATCCGTACCGCGGGTCGTTTGACATCCGCTCTACAAAAGGAGTCGACTGGCGGCTGCAAGTAGAAACCCGATAACCTGCTTCGAGAAGATCCTGGACTAACCCGGCTCCCAAGCCTCGGCTTCCGCCCGTAATAATGACGTGTCTCACAGACCACCTTCAGTTTGCTTCTTACCGGAGGGCGCAAGTGTAATTTCCGGCACCGTTCGAATGACCCTCGGAACTTGAAAAGACGCCAGTTTAGCCCTGCACTGCGAGATAATTGTTCGCCGGATCCCATCAGCGGCCATTTCGGGCGCGATGACGACTTCCGCGACTAGAACCTTGCCGCTAATCGGACTCGCTACGCCCGAGACGCGGCAGTCGACAACGCCTTGGACAGCACGAATCACGGTCTCCACGTCGTCTGGCCAGACTTTGGAGCCGCCGACGTTGATGATTTGATCGGAACGGCCTGTAAAATATGTGCGATCGCTCTCGACCCTAATACGATCACCCGTACAGAGCCAAGTGCCGGCATCGCCGATTGCTTGATGCGTCGATACATACCCGAGCATACGTCTCGGTGTTCGTACCCACAGCAAACCCTCGCGAATATCCAACTCGACATCATCAAAAGGTGCCCGCAGCCAGTCTGATGGGAAGCCCGCTCGCCCATCGCTGACCGCGAAAACGGCTCCCGCTTCCGTACTGGCATAAATGTGAGTGATGCGTGCCTCCGGAAACCTGACTCGCAGGCGATCCAAGGTAGTTTGATCGACAACCTCTCCCCCGATTGTGATCTGCCTCAGTCCGGGCAGACTAGTACCGCCAAGCGCCAATAGGACGCCTCGCCAGAAGGTGGGAGTTCCGCTGATGTGAGTCACTCCAACGTTCCCGGCACAACGGACCAGCGTCTTGATCGAATGATCCTCGGGGCACGCGAGCGTGTCACCCGATAAGACGGCCGTCAACACCACTTGCAGTCCGGCAAACGAACTAGCTGGATAAGTGAGCAACCATCGGGACGGCTCACGCCGCTCCGAGTGAGTCCGTATTCGACCGGTCAAAGCTTTGAGGCTGTGGCGCGCGATCTTTGGGAGCCCGGTCGTACCCGAGGTCATCAGGCACACTTGAAATCCGTGGAAGTGACTCGTTGGTGGTCCAGCAACTCGCCGGCAATTCAATCCGCTCCCCAGCACCAAGTCGATCCCTTGTTCGCGGATCACGGCTTCAAGGTGGTCCGAAGGCAGGTAGGAATGAGCGATGTATAGAGGTCGCTGCGCGCGTTCGCATATCAGCAAGGCGGTCACAACGTCCGCCGGCTGTGAGGAGTGTACCAGGCAATTCGAAGCGCTTCTGAAATCGGCGTGTTGAAGAATCTGGTCGGCGCGCGCGTCAAGGTCCGCACAACTTATCGGACCGCAGTCCGTTATCAAAACGGTCCGTTGTGGATCTGAGCGGATCGCTGAACTCAGAAGCATTTCAAGCCTTGTCGAAGAGCTCGGCAAGGTCGCCTATCGTGCGGAATTCAACGAAGCCATCACGGAAGGGGTCACGGCCTGCTGCGTGTTCCAGTTCTATCACGATTGCTGCGAGATCCAGTGAGTCCAAAGGCAGGTCGCCTCCCAGCAGGACTGTTTCCGGGCCGAGTTCTCTCTCTCGTTCTCCCTTATCTGCGATGGCAATTCGTACCTTCTCGCAGATCAAATGAACCGACGTTGGCTCGATCATTTCCGCTATAAATTCTACCAGATCGTCGGTTGTGCCACTGGCTCAAGTGGTGGGTCTCCGCCGTTCCATCCATCATTGCTAAAGCGGAGTCGCGATCCAGATGCCATTTGCACGCCCGCTCATGATGTACCGCGAAGCAGCTTTTCCCAGAGCCAACGTGTTTCGAGCACGTTTCTCTGGGTCTCACTTAGGGCAGTGGAAGTGCGCGATCGCATCAGAAAATCCAACAGCGTCGATGCCGGAATGAACCAACCCTTCTTTCGAGCCAGCCGTTCCATCGCACGACGGAATTCGGGATTAAGCTGACCGGTGTGTACAAAACCATGTCCGAAATGAGTGTACAGGATGCAAGCACCCCGGTCCCTTTCGAGGCGATCCTGATTGGCATCATTCAAAGCTCTTAGGAAAGTCGGGGCGCGGTGGCCGTCTGAGGCTGCGAACCAATAGCGTACCCATGGGGTAAGTGGATCAGAGTAGGGCATCCACGGACACACTCGAAGCGTGTTGATATCAGAGTAGACAAAATTTCGACAGTATCGGATGCGATCCCGGCAGAGATCGCCCCAGAACCTCGGATGTCCTTCAACATGGCCGCAGAATTTGTGATTGTTCCGGCCCAGTGTCAACAGGTTGTAAAGCCTGCGACGCCAACCTGTGAGCCGAGATGTTCCCCAATAGATCGCCTCCTCATTGTAATGATTTGCCATGGACGAGGGAGGGGCACCAAAATAAGAATCAAACAGCTCCAGTGCCTCAATGGTTTCTTCGCGCCAGGCGGAATGTGGTGCAGCATTGTGAAACGCGATCTCAAAACCGATTTCTTGTAAGTGTTGGAGAAAACTCAGATAATCTGGATTGGAGCAGGTCTCCCCACCCGAATTGGGCGCACGCCGAACTGCCAAGGGCCAGACTGCAATCGTTGTGCGGAACCCAACATCTGCGAGAAAGGAATAAACCAACCGCGTTGTACTCAGGGACTGCCCGTCGGGATCGTCGAAAATCGTAAACGCGAAGTCACAGCCATCCGGCCACAGACCGCCACTACCGCTGCTGGTCACCGCTGCTCTCATGTTCCCGACAATATAGACCTAGCCCGGAGACGCGGGTTCCGCTGGATTGCGTCTCGGATTTGGACACACATCATCCTACAACTTTGTGCTGCAGCAAGCGCGATAAAACCTTTCTCTGCAACTCGAACATCATGCGGCGCTACGGATGGCTAAGTACTTCATACTGTTCACTGGCGCGATATTTCCAACGCAGATGAATTCTGTACGGGAAGGTTTGTTCGAGCTAGGAAAAAGGATCGCCTCTAAACCTCACGATCGCGCCCATTCAGGTTCGGAGTGGATAGATGGATTAAGAATAGATTGGCGACGGGGTCGATGAGTGTTTTGGGGATGTTAGAACAGGAATCCCAGTGGCTGAAGATTGCCGCCTGGAATCGCCTGGCGACTTTCGCAGAGCCGAAGGGATGTGCCACAAACTCTTACTTCAGCTTAGTTGGCTCGAGACGCCAGCCGGTTCCGCCAGCGCCTGCCAATGCCGTGGATAAGGGCGACGTCGACCCAAGCGGATGAGGGCGGCGACACTTTGGGAGTGTCCGCAATCTCCCGAACC
>Ga0137401_10001374_pt1 | contig 10546 bp, 7 predicted proteins | sample CZOMad1_1_16fung_FD_108286 | JGI IMG/M metagenome (GOLD analysis project Ga0137401, IMG submission 108286) | Vadose zone soil fungal communities from Angelo Coast Range Reserve, California, USA - CZOMad1_1_16fungal (Illumina Assembly) | ecosystem: Environmental > Terrestrial > Soil > Vadose zone...
GTCCGCAAGACCCATGACTGGCGGTCCATCGATAACGATGAGATCGAAGACCTCGCAGCCAACGGAAAGGAGCGAGAGCAGGCGGCTGCTTCCCAGCAATTCCGCGGCGTTGGGAGGCACAGGACCCGAGGTGATGAGAGACAAGTTCGGATTGTCTGTGGTTTGAATAGTGTCTGGCAGGTTACGGGTGCCGGTGAGATAGTTGGTGAGCCCGATTGAATTGTCGTGCTGGAGTTTTTGGTGCAGGGAAGGATTGCGAAGATCGGCGTCGACGATCAGTACCTTAAGGCCCAAACCGGCGAAATGCTTGGCTATCGCCAGTGACGTAAGAGACTTGCCTTCGGACGGTCCGGCGCTCGTGATCGATAGTGTCTTTGGCAGGCCGTTCTCTGTCGCGAACTGCAGGGCCGTACACAGGGAGCGGTAAGCTTCGCACAACGCCGACCGATGATTTGCCAGCTCGTCCACGACGGAGGTCTTGTTATCGACTTTTGGAATAATTCCTAACGTTGAGAGGCCCGAAGCCTCTTCGAGCTCCTCAGCGGAGCCAATTCTGTCATCGATGCGTTCGAGGACAACGACCGCCGCAAGACTGGCCGCAAGTCCAAGGGCGAATGAAAGCAGCAGCGCACGCGGCAGGTTCGGCGAGGACGGAGCGCTTGGTATGATGGCCTTGTCGACGACGAACACGTTATTGGCGCCGACGCCACCTGCGACATCGACTTCTTTGAAGCGCTGAAGCAGGCCGCCATGAAGATCGCGATTGATGTCGGCCTCTCGCTTCAGGATATTGTATTGGATGCTGCGCTTCTGGAGATCGAGAACCTCTGTCCTCAGAGCTTCAATTCGACCACTCATCTCCCTTTCCTGCGACAGCGACGATTCGTAGGCCGCTTTGAACGAGTTCTTAATCGTCCGAACCTCTGACGCCAGCTGGCGGTCAATCTCCTTGACCTTGTTGTTGATCTGGACCATCGCCGGAAAGCTCGGCTTGAAGGTTTCGAGTTTCTCCTGATATTCAATGACGAGCGCCTGGCGCTTGCCGCGGAGGTTCTCGATAACTCCGTTGGAGAGCAGTTGCGGGACATTGATTGCATTTGCGGCCTCGATTTGCCGCCAAAGCTGCTCGTTCCTTATGCGTTCCGAGATAAGGTTCGCCAGCGCAACGTTCGCACTTGCCAAATTGTTCTCAGCAATCGATGATTTCTCAGTGACTACGACGATTTGCTCCTGCTGTGCGAACTCAAGCATTGCCCTCTCGGATTCCTCCAGCCGCAGTTTCGCCTGCTGAATTTGATCCTCAAGAAACGTCTTTGCATACGCGTTCGCCTGAAATCGCTTGTCCAGATTGGACGCGATGAAAGCATCCGCGTACGCCATCGCGATCCGCTGCGCTCGCCAGGCGACAGGGTCGGAGTACATGACATCAACCAGGCGCGATCCACTTACCGGGCGCACTGCGCGATTCACCAATACGACGCCGGCGGCGGCTCGCTCGAGTATACCGTTGTCGATTTGCTCGCCAGCAGGGAAGGGAGCGGATTTCAGGATACCCCTCGCTGCGTCAACGATTGAAAGCTCTCTCTGCTTCAGGAAATCAGGGTCGTTTCCAAGCTTGAGAGCGGAAGCCACACGCTCAGCCATCGTGCGGCTCTGCAGAAGCTCGTACTGAGTACGCAGGAACTCAGAGTCCGAACCTTCGAGCGGGCTCACGTTACCCTGCTCGACGATCTTCGCCACGTTACGATCGATTTGCAGACGAACCATTGCCGTATAGAGCGGCGTCTGCATGAGCGAAGCCACCGTACCGAGCGCGAGAAAGGACGCAATGGTGCTGATAATGAGCCATCGGCGCTTACTCAGAATGCGCCAGTATTGGAATAGATCGAGGCCCGCATCCTTCGGCGCATCCAGCGCGCTTCCTGCGTACCCGCCCGGCGGACGATAGGGCTCGCGAACTGCCGGAACCGGCTGAGCCGCAGGAACGAGTCGGCCCGCGGTTGGGTCGCTGGGATTTGGCGGCTTGGCGGTGTCGCTCATGGACAATGCTGGACCAACCGAGGTTAGCTTGGACTGGAGTTCAGAGCAGCAGCGCGAATGCGCCGACGGCCGGCAATATCCTCAACACGTTGTTGAAGGTCTCCTTGATTGCGGAGGTGCCGACCACGACCACGTCGCCGCCTTGAAGGACGGGGTCTTCCGCCTGTCCGGACTGGATATTGTCAACCTCGAATCTAGCTGCCGTGCGATTGCCGTCGGTGTATCTGAAGACGACCACGGTCGAATCGGAATTCGGCTCAAGGCCCCCGGCATATGCGAGGCTTTGCAGGAGCGAGGTCTTCCCTTTAATGGGGTAGACGCCCGGCTTCTTGACTGCACCTTCTACCGTCATGCTCTGACTGTTGTGCTCTTTCACGTAAACCGACACCTGTGGGTTCTGCAAATACTTGGTGCCCAGCCTTGAAGTGAGGTCACGCTCCACTTCTTGCGCGGTCTTTCCGGCTACCGGGACCTCGCCGACGAGAGGCAGGTTGATGGTTCCGATGTCGGCCACCTGGACGTTTTTGGACAATTCGGGGACCTTGAACACCGAAACGTCGAGAACATCTTGTGCACCAATCTTGTAGACGGTGCCTTTGGACGCCGTCATCAATTTGAAGGCGGAGTCAGGTTCCGCCGCCACGGCAGCGCGGGCTTGGGTGCCTGCGGTGCTTGCCACGCCGGCGTCGGGCTGCTGCTCTCCGGCGCCAAGTGTGCTTGCCGTTGGACTATTTGAATAGGCCGCGCAGCCCGTCAGAGAACCAGCGGAGGTTGCCGCGACGACCGCGACCAGAACCGAACCGCCAATCGCGCCTATCGTACGTGTCCAAGCGAGAATCGGCCTTGGCACTCGCCGCCCGTTGCGACAAAGCCGGCGCTCCAGGCAGTGGCATGTTGGAAACGGGTTCATTTGCAAGCACCTTCCTCGGTCGGGTCTCTACCAAATGCTCGGCCTCGCGGTCGCCGACCCGCCTGGCTGCCAGTTCGCGGCCCTTGCCAAGGATCGGAGGACGGCGCTCGACGTCATGGGCGTCAGTTGCCAGGATGTGGACGTTCCCGTCCTCCAACATCCGTTCGGCCCAGTATTGGGATGATCGCCCAAAGTCACCGGCAAGGGAGCCAGCGGTGATTTGCATCCAGACCCCCGCCCGCACCATCCGCTGGATTGCCGGATAGTGTGACTTTGTCCATGACAATCGTTCGGGATGAGTCAGCACAGGCACATAGCCAGCCGTCATTAATTCGAAAAAGAAATCTTCGAGCCTGACCGGCGGAACGTGGTGTGGGGGCTCAACCAGGACATAGCGAGATTCGGCAAGCGTCAGCAGACGCCCCGACCGCAGACTTGCAACGAAGGAGGGGACCATGTGGTTGTCGGCGCCAGTCGCCAGCCGCAGCGAGATGCGCTCCTCTTCGAGGATTTGCTCGAATTGCGTGACCAGCCGGCGAATCTGAGGACCGGAATTATGATACAGGCCAGGCAGGATGTGCGGCGTACAGGCGACCACTGACACGCCGTCCGCCACCATTGTTCTCGCCATCTCCAGCGAAACCGAAAGGTCTGCCGGCCCGTCATCAATCCCGGGGAGAATGTGACAATGCAGGTCGATCATGAATGACGATGCCTGGTGACCCATGGGTGACGGAGCCGATATAGCATTGTTAAACCTAATGTAGAGAATTTGATGCCGGCCATCGTGGCGGTGTTGAACAGCTTGCTTCGGCAAATACGTTTATTTTCTAGACACATGATGAGAGGTGTTGCCTTTTTATCACGCTTGCACACAAATCATCATGATGCTATTTTGGTAGAGTACACGTGGCAGGTTGCAACATATAATGCTACGAACGCGAGCAATCGGAGGACCCTTCCCATGCGCGTCGTAACAGCTGTCGTCATTCTGGCTTCAGGGCTTGTTCTCAGCACGGCTTCCCTGGCCGCAACCGTCGTGCCCGTAGCGGGCAAACTGTTGGTCAATAGCGGCACCGGATTTCATGACGTTGCGGGCCCCCTTGAAGGCAAAGTGGGGGACGCCGTAATGGCAGGCGCTCGGAGCAGCGGTCGGATCGTCTACGGCGACGGTTGCGAGGTACCCGTGGTTCCCGGCCGCGTGGTCACGATCACGGCAGAGTCCCCATGTGGTAACGCCTTCGGGCAAGCCACGCCGGACGGTGGGTCAGCGACGCTCGCTGCGGCTGGAGCGTTGGCGGCGATTGGCGGCGTGCTGGCAGGCGTCAACGCGATCACCAACACATCGATCACCAATACATCGACGCCGGTAAGTCCCTGACGACCTGAGCATCCGCGCCTCAAAATGTATTTGGGAAAGGCGTATGGCTGGGCGGGTTGCCTGCTGTTTTATCTCTGCGCAGTCGTCATGGCGGGCAGCCTGTTCTTTGGCGGCGGGACCCGTGCGGGGTTTCTGTCGGACGCGATTCTTCAATTGCTTTCGATTCCGCTCTTGTTAGTCGCGCTCTGGCGCACTTTTGACGCGCAGCTTGCGAACCATTCGCGGTGGACGTTGTGGTTTTGTTTGGCATTGGTTTGCGTGCCCATCCTTCAGTTGGTGCCTCTTCCGCCCGCGCTGTGGACGGCTTTGCCCAACAGGGGGCTATCCGCTGAAGCGTTTGCCATTGTCGGCCAAGAACTTCCGTGGATGCCGATGAGCGTCTCGCCACGCGCAACATGGCTGAGCGCACTTTCCCTTGTGACGCCGCTCGCGATCTTTGTCGGCACGCTTCTTCTTAGCTATCGTGAGCGGCGTTTATTGAGCCTCGTGGTCCTCGCTGTCGGCATCGTCAGCGTGTTCGTGGGATTGATCCAGGTTGCTCAAGGCCCGTCGAGTCCGCTGCGCTTCTTTGCGTTCACCAATTCTACCGAAGCCGTCGGCTTCTTTGCCAACAGAAATCATTTCGCTGCGCTGCTTTACTCCCTGACGCTGCTTGCTGCTGCCTGGATGGCGGAAAGCGTTTTGGTCTCTGGGCCGATGAGCGGTCGAAGGAGGCATGAGACAGCCTCGATCATGGCTCTCGTCGGCGGATTTACGGTTCTGGTCGTCCTTATTGCGGCCCAGGCCATGGCGCGCTCGCGGGCCGGGCTCGGACTCGCGATTGTCGCGCTGTTCGGCGCGATTGCGCTTATAATGTCGGATCGACGCGGCACCTCCGGGATCACGCCCGCCAAGGTGCTATTCGGCGCCATCGCCTTGGCGGTCACATTCGCGATTCAATTGACGCTGTATCGCATCATGGAGAGGTTTGCCTTCGATCCGCTAGAGGATAACCGAATACGGTTCGCATACCGCACGATCGAGGCTGCAAAAGCCTACATGCCTTTGGGTTCCGGCATGGGCACCTTCGTTCCGGTATATGCTACGTTCGAGCGGCCGGAGGATACGGTGGCCGGTTCCTATGTGAACCATGCACATAATGATGTTCTGGAATTGTGGCTTGAGGCGGGCGTCGCGGGGCTAAGTCTGGCGGGGCTGTTTGCCATCTGGCTGATGCTGCGGTCAGTGACGGTCTGGCGGCCCAAACCCGGTTCCGGAATGCTTGAGATTGATCGGCATCTGGCCCGCGCGGCAACCATGGTGGCTGCGCTCCTCCTCGCTCATTCCGTTGTCGACTATCCGCTCCGTACGGGCGCGATGATGGCCTTGATGGCCTTCGCCTGCGCCCTCTTGCTGCAACAACCGGGGGTGAAGGCAGGGATGAAGTGGAGAAAGAGCTATGGTACCGGCGCCCACGACATGCCCGGCGATCAAGCTAAACTATGATGGCCTCGATACATTCCTCTCAAAACGAAAGCGCGGCCAGAATTCACAGCGCTTGTGCCTGAGGCGCCGCCGAATGGGATCGGGCCGAGATTGACTGAAACCGGCGTAACCACAACTCCACCATCACGATGGCCAGCAGGAGATAGGCGCCATCGCATCGGCCGGGGAACGTATCAGCGGCGAGACCGCGCACGCCCTTCGGTTCGAAGAGGCCGCGGCTGCGGAAGCTCTCGGACCTCAGGACATCCTCTATCACTGTTCGCAGAGAACCTTTGACCAACAGACGCACCGGCGCACCGAACCCAGTCTTGGCGCGGTGAAGGATTGCCTTCGGCAGGCGATGTTTGAGGGCCTGCCTCAGCAGCCATTTGGTGCGACCGCAACGAACCTTGAAATTCGGCGGAAGCCCGCTGGCAAAGGATAAAATTCGATCATCCAGGAATGGTACGCGCACCTCGACGCCGACTGCCATCGCGGCTTTGTCTGTGTAGTTTAAGTTGTGATCGGGAAGAAAACCTGCGAGCTCCATCGACAGCATGCGGTCGACAAGATGCTTCCCGCGTGAAGCGATGACGGCAAGTTCGAGCGTGTTAGGGTCGGCAGTCGCCCGCACGCGACGTACATTCTCCGTTACACAGCCGCCGACGAGATCGGGCGACGTGAATTCGAATGCCCGCAAAAGAAACTGTTCATCCGAACCCTGCAGCATATAACCGATCTTATCGAGGCGTCGTCGTACCGGTGACGATACCATTCGGCCGGTCAGACTCAGAATCTGGCTTGTAGATTTTCCGAAGCGGCCGGTCCACGCCCGCAGCGCGGCGGCGGTATGCCGCCGGTAACCAGAGAACACATCGTCACCGCCCGCTCCGCTCATCAAGACTTTGATCCCGTGGGCGCGTGCTGCCTCCGAGATTGCTTTGACGTAAATGGGTGCAGGATCGGCTTGAGGCTCCTCCAGATCGTAGACGAGCCGCTCCAGGTCCGAACCATCAATAGGGTCAACTATTATTGGCTCAAGCGGTACGCCGAGCGAAGCTGCGAAAGCACGGGCGTAGGGAAGGTCATCCTCAAATCCTTCGCCCGCCAGGCCTGGCCCGCGGTATCCCACACAATATGTCCTAGCCGGCCGGTTGCCAGTCGCCAGCATAGCAGCCACGATTGCGCTTGAATCGATGCCGCCTGAGAGAAAGGCCCCGATGGGGACATCGGCGATGCATTGGTCAGCAACGACGGAGTCGAGGAGCGCGAGGAGCTCCGTGCCTGCGTTCGCGAGATTTGTCGGTCCAGCGCACCAGGAATCAGCTGCCGCTCCCCCCGGGAAGCGCCATCTTTGGATATCGATCGCTTTCCCTCGCTCCGCGATGAGGTAATGACCTGGCAGCAGCTTCTTCACGTGTTGCAACATCGTGCGCTGACCGGGACTCCACAGATGCACGAGATAATCATACAGTGCCGCTTTATCGGTGGCGTGATCGAGATCAGGCAGGAGCATGAGTGCTTTTAATTCCGAGGCAAACGCAAGACCGCGGCTCGTCTTGGCATAGTAGAACGGCTTTACGCCAACTCCATCGCGGGCCGCAAACAACCGCTTTTTTTCGGCGTCCCAAAGGGTAAATGCGAAGATTCCGCTCAGCCGCTTGAGCATGTCGGGGCCATGAAGATCGTAAAGCGGACCAAGCACGGCGGTGTCAGAACGCGCGTTGAACTCGTAGCCGCGGCCTCTAAGTTCTGTCGCCAGTGCGCGAAAATTGTAGATCTCGCCGTTGAAAACAACGTGATAGCGCCCTGAACAGCTCACCATCGGCTGGGCCGCATCGTCGGAACAATCAATAATAGCAAGCCGGCGGTGAGCGAGACCGATCTCATCTCGCTCGCTCCACCAGGTTCCTTCGCCATCTGGACCCCTGTGGCGAAGAGCGGCCGCCATGCGTGCAAGGAGCTGTTCTGGCCACGCGCCGAGAAAACCTGCGATGCCGCACATCTGGTCTATTCCTCAATCCACCTACAGGTCATAACATCTGTTGCAGAACGTTCGACCAAGTTAACCACCGCAGTTCATCTAAAGTGAGCAAGATCGCAGGAAAACCGGCCACGCATCTCGCCTACATGAGGACGTGGTCGATATCGACTCGTCGGGGCAGCGCCGATGAATGTCGCGCGTAACCGGAAACAGCCTTAAGGACTTCGATCTGCCGAGCGAATTTTGCCCCCGCTGGCGGATAATTGGTGAGAAGGCGTTGGGCCCCGCTCTCAACGAGCCGTTCTGCTAAGCTGTCGTTGCGCGCCAACTCCAAGATCATTCGGGCGATGGTCTCCGGTTCGAATGGCGGCACGAGCAATGCGGCATTCCCGCACAGCTCGCGAGCGAAGTCTAAGTTCGATGTTATGAGCGGCCGACGAAAGTGGAAACTCTCAGGATACACGGCGGTGGAGGCCTCCCGGAGAGTGGGCAGGAATACCGCGGAGGCGGTCTGATAGGCGGTCGCAAGATCACCCAACGGCAAAGTGCCCAACGTGACCAGACGATCACGGATCCCCAGCCTCGTTGCCGAGCGCTCGATTGCGCGCCAAGGCCTGCTGTTGGGATCGAGCGTAACGCGGAACCCGAATTCGAAGCCCGGATCGAGTCGCTTTAGCGCCGCAGCAACAGGCGGCAGGATCTCCAGGTTCTTGTGCGGATAGTAGGCGGAGGGGATGAGCAACACGAACGGTCCCCTCACCGGCGCCGGCGTTGCCTCACGGTGGGCTAGTATGGGATTAAGGCTGTTGCAGATAACCGAGATCTTGGACGTGTTCACACCAAACCGTCGGGATAGACGCTCGCGAACGGTCTCGGTCTCAACGACGAGATGATCCACCTTGCGTAAGACCTGACGGCACACGCGATCAAGGACCGTTAGCTTTAGGCGCATACGAACCGCCATGCTTTCATGCGGCGGGTAAATGAGGTCAGGGATTGCAAAGCCCACTACATGGGGCGCGCTGGCCCGAAAGTATGGCGGACCAAACACAGTGAATACGACGTCGGGTGCCGGGTTCTGCTCAACCCTCCTGAGGTGGGCGCGAATTGCGGCGAAATCCCGGAGCCCACGCTTCCTCACAAACGTCAATCGATCATCTTGGTCGAGCGCGCTTGGAATCGCCGCACGCATTAGGTCGGGAACTACGGCGCGCCAGATCACCTCGCGCTGGTGACGCAAGTTCTCTAGGAGCGCGACCGCAACCTGGACGCCACCTCCCGAATGGAGGGGCGTGCAATCGACAAGCAGCCTCACTGGGGGTCGACTTCGCGATCGGTAGCAGGCGCAGCATTGTGCCGCAGCATGGACATCCTGGACGGCAGTCCTAAGGTGTGGTCACAGCGGTTGTAGACGGTTCGCGCGCGCTCACAGCCGGGAGCTTCGTCCGGAAGTGGACCAGAAAAAGCGGGCCGAACATGAAGAGAAACTCGCACAAGAACTGAAAGAAATACCCACGCTGCTGCATGTAGAAACCGAAAACGGCTGGAGCCATCGCGCAGCCTGCGATTCTAGCTTCCAGACCCAGCCATTGCAGCCGTTCAACGACCTTGCACGCGAACGCAAAATACAAGAACGCGAGCACGGGCAGACCGAACCAGCCGAATTGCAGCAAAGCCTCCGCGTGTTGCGGAGCAGCAACGCCAGCGGTGCGTTGATAAATTTCGCCAAACCCACTCACGTAATCGATCAAATAACTCGGGTATGGCTTGTCCGACCACAGGAAGCTCGGCACGAGCCGTGCAATTCCCACTGTCCAAGGCTCAAAGTAGATCAGGTCCGGCGGTGGCGACTCGACGATGTGCGCAAGCGCGAAAACTGGACCGATCTCACCCCCGAATGCATGAAGGAGATCCACCCACGTGAGTCCGTCGAGTCTGGAAAGATCGATGCCTCGTCCATATGTTCTTGAATAGCCGATTGCGTTCACAACGATCAGTGCGAGACACGATCCCAAGGCAACATATGACACTCGGATGCGGATGCGCCGAACGAGCATATAGCTGATAACAACAGCGGACGCGAGAATGATAATACGAAACCTGAATCCAGTCGTCAGAATGACCAAGAACACACCTGCTAGGACAAACAGTCCATAGATATGGAAACGTGTACGGAGCAACATTATGAGCACAAGTGGAATTAACATTGAGATGCTGAGGGTCAGAAACGCAAATCCTTCGTCTTCACCAACATTGTTGGGTTGGGCCTCATCTGCCGCGAAGAACTGGAGACGTCCGAGCGCAACCAGCACCAACACGCCCGCCGTCGCAACTGCAGCGAGGAGCCAAGCAACGGTCAAGTTCATTGGCCGCTCGTAGACGCGCACGGCCGCCGGGTCAAACCGCAGATATCTGAACCACACGACCCAAGCCGCTGCGCCCCCCAGCGCGTAAAGCAATACTGCCACATGTACCCCCTCGAGCGAGTTCAAATACATGCCGAGAAACTCAAAATAGCCGCCACTCAGGGCAAATGCAGGCATGATAAAAAAGTACATCATGCTCGTGAGCAGAGTCATGCACGGCAGAGAGAGCGCGCCAAGCGGTAATGCCCGCGCGAACATCACATAAAGGATGAAGAGCGCCGCCAGGCTCAGCAGGCCGATATCAGTGGCTACGAGTTCCACGGTCTACACTCCGTGTTGGCCAGTCGGCGCGAGAGTCGCTGCCGACTGGCCAACACGGAGTGTAGACCGTGGAACTCGTA
>Ga0137401_10001375_pt1 | contig 10545 bp, 12 predicted proteins | sample CZOMad1_1_16fung_FD_108286 | JGI IMG/M metagenome (GOLD analysis project Ga0137401, IMG submission 108286) | Vadose zone soil fungal communities from Angelo Coast Range Reserve, California, USA - CZOMad1_1_16fungal (Illumina Assembly) | ecosystem: Environmental > Terrestrial > Soil > Vadose...
CTTTTTTCATCGGCGACCACCAGCAACGCCTCCAGATGACGGAGAATCTTGTCAGTGCGCCATTCCTTGCTCAGTTCAATCGCCGCCTGATCCAGATTTCCATGATATTGCTCGAGCTTGCCTTCGAAGCGCGTCAACAGTGAAAAGGCATCACCCGTTGCCCCGGCAAAGCCGGCAAGAATCTTGTCATTGTACAGCCGCCGGACCTTTCTGGCGCTGGCTTTCATGACCGTCTCGCCCACTGTAACCTGGCCATCACCCGCCATCGCTATGCGGTCGTCGCGACGCACCAGCAACACTGTCGTGCTTCGCACTACCGGAGAATTTTTTCTCTTCATTGGCAAGAGAGCACTATAGGAACTGCCGCAAACATTAGTCAAGCGAGCCACTCTAAACTGTGCGATACTCGCGAACGATATAGTTGCGCTATTATGTTCGCGGTAAGCAAAACATTTTCCGGACAGATTCTCTGATCGCATGAAGAGACAAGAAAGACCGCGCATCGGCATCACGATGCGGCTTGAGCTTGAGACCAATCGTTTCTATCTCGCCCGCTATTACAGCGAAGCAGTGGAAGCCGCGGGCGGACTGCCTGTGCACGTGTCATTGATTCCGAATCGCGAATACATTGGCGGCGTCATGGCCGCCATCGATGGATTGCTTTTGCCCGGCAGCGATTCCGACATGGATCCTTTACGATACGGCCACGAGCCGCGCCCTCAGCTCGGGAGCGTGCACCCGGAAAAGGATGCCACCGATTTGTTGGCGCTCGAAGAAGCCGAAACGCGCGCAACGCCCATCTTCGCGATTTGTTTTGGCATTCAATCGTTGAATGTATCTCGTGGCGGAACGTTGATTCAGGATATTCCCAGCCAACACCCGAACGCCATCAATCATAATCAGGGCGCGCCGCGCGAACGGCATTCGCATCGCGTGCGAATCCTGGATGGCAGCTTGCTTCATCAACTTGCCGGGAGCGAGACTGCGCCCGTTAACAGCCACCATCATCAGGCAATCGAATCATTGGGAAGGGAATTAGTGGCGACTGCATGGGCCTCTGACGGATTAGTCGAAGCAGTGGAAGATCCGCGCAGCGATCGATTCGTCGTTGGTGTCCAGTGGCATCCCGAGTTGGCCTGGGAGCGCGATCCTCTTTCGCAGGCGCTCTTTGGTCGCTTTGTAGACGAAGCGCGCAACTTTGCCGGCACCAGGCAGACGCAGAATGAGGATGCGGTGAATGCCTGAGACGAACGTCGCTTCCGGAGCCAACCTGCTTGAGTCCGTAAGCCTGAAGGACCGCGTCGCTTTAGTTACTGGTGGCTCGCGAGGCATCGGACGTGCGGCGGTGGAATGCTTTGTTCGGCTCGGCGCGAATGTGATCGTGGATTACCTCCGCGACGAAAAGGCTGCGAGCGATGTTGTTAGCGAAGCCGAAGCTCGCGGTGTCGGCGCGTTGGCAGTTCAAGCGGATGTTTCAGATCCGGCGCAGGCTCAAAAACTGGTGGATGCAACGGTTCAGCGTTTTCGGGGTCTCGATTTTCTTGTTTGCAACGCCGGCATCTGGGAAGGATCTCCGATCGATCAGATGGCCGAAGAAGTTTGGGATCGAACCATCGATCTGAATCTCAAGGGAACCTGGGCCGCCTGTCATGCGGCGGTCCCGCAGATGAAGCGGCAGCAGTTCGGTCGAATTGTGATTGTGAGCTCGACTTCGGGTCAGCGCGGCGAAGCAAACGTTTCGAACTATGCCGCGTCAAAAGGCGGGCAGATATCTTTCACAAAATCTCTGGCAGCGGAACTCGGCCCATTCGGCATCAATGTGAATTCAGTTGCGCCGGGATGGGTCGACACAGACATGTGCGCCGACGTGTTCGCCGAACCCGGCTATCGCAAGTCAGTTGAAAATGGAATACCGGTTGGACGAGTTGCCACGCCGGAAGATATTGCATGGCCCATTGTTTTTCTGTGCACCGAATGGGCCCGGCACATCAACGGTGAAATTTTGAACGTCAACGGCGGATCAGTTCTGTGCGGCTAATGTCTTGCAAATGAAGAGAGAGGTAAAACGAATTAAGCTTGGAATTGAGCGTCTGCTTGACGAGAAGCTCGATCTGATTCGCGGTAAGCGGCTGGCACTCGTGTGCAACCAGGCCTCGGTCGATCATAGTTTTCGCCACGCGGCCGATCTCTTTCACGATCGCCCAGACATTAATCTAACCACGCTGTTCGGGCCACAGCACGGAATTCGCGGCGACGTCCAGGACAATATGATCGAAACGGAGCACGCGACAGATCGAAAGACGGGCTTGCCAATCTATTCGCTCTACAGCGAGACCCGCGAGCCGACTGAGGAGATGTTGCGTGACGTTGATGTGATCGTGTTCGATCTCCAGGACGTCGGCACGCGCATCTATACATTTGTTCATACGCTGGCGAACTGCATGCGCGCCGCCAGGAAACTCGGAAAGAAAGTAATCGTCTGCGATCGCCCGAATCCGATCAACGGAGTACAGACCGAAGGCGCGGTACTCGATCCTGCGTTCGCTTCTTTTGTAGGTCAATTCCCAATCGCCACGCGCCACGGCATGACTGTCTGCGAACTGGGCCGGATGTTCAATGAGAAATTTGGCATCGGCTGTGAGCTTGAAAGCGTCGCCATGTCAGGCTGGTCGCGCGAGCTTTGGTACGACGAAACTGATGGACCCTGGGTTTTGCCGTCACCGAATATGCCCACGCTCGACAGCGCCACAGTCTTTCCGGGCTCCGTTCACCTGGAAGGAACCCAGATGTCGGAGGGGCGCGGGACCACTCGGCCCTTTGAGCTCGTCGGGGCGCCGTACATCGAATCGCACGCCTTCGCGACAGAGTTGCTCCGCCTGGAATTGCCGGGCGTTTATTTTCGCTCGTGCGTCTTTATGCCAACTTTTCAAAAGCATGCAGGGAAGGGATGCGGCGGTGTGCAGATTCATGCGACTGATCGCGACACCTTCAGACCGGCGATCTCCGGAATAGCGGTGGTGAAAACGGCATTCGATATGTACCCCGGTGACTTCCTCTGGAAGGATCCGCCCTACGAATACGAGTATGATCGGAACCCGTTTGATTTGATCGCCGGGACAGACAAGGTGCGGGAAGCCATCGAGCGAGGAGAGTCGCTCACCGCGATCGAGCGATCGTGGGAGCAGCCGCTCGAAGAGTTCAATCGTATTCGGGGCAGGTTTCTCCTTTATTAATAGTCATCTGCAGTGTCAGCAGTGGTAGAGCCGACAGCTAATGAGTTTTATCAGATTCGAAATGCGGCCGTCTCCGATAATTTGCATACTTAAAGTAAACTAAGAGCATCAGCAGGAGGAATTTTTTGGTAACCAGAGAGATTGATCGTAGCGCTGCAAAGGCGCCGGGTCGAGCGTGGATGTTAGCGCTCGGCGCTTGGGCTGTGCCGGGACTTGGGCATCTGGCCCAAAGGAAATGGGCGCGCGGTCTCTTATTAGGCGGCGTCGTTTGGGTGATGTTTTTCACTGGCCTGGCCCTTGGCGGTCACCTTTTTAGAATCTCCGGCAACGACCAGGGATTTTCCGCTTTACTTCAACTGTTGCCGATGAGCGCAAACTTTGGCGCGGGTCTCCTCTATATCTTTTGCTGGTTGACGAACACTGGATTCGTTGAGCAAGCCCAGCGCGTGACCTACGAATACGGCAATACTTTTTTGCTGGTGGCGGGATTGTTGAATTACCTGGCGATGCTCGATGCGTTTGATATCGCCGCCGGGAGGAAGCAATGAGACACGTTTTATGGATGGCTCTCTTCGCTTCGCTGACGGCGGTCGTATTTGGAGTTGTAGCCAAAGGATCCGATCGGCAACGGCTCATCTACGGGCTGAAAGTCTTCGCTGAGTTCATCGTGATTGCATTCATCCTGGGATGGATTTTGTATTTTCTCCCACTCCACTGATCTTAACTCAGAGCGTGAACTCGCATGCGCTTAGTGACCACAGACGCAATCGTCCTCCGCAGTTACAATCTGGCTGAATCTGATCGAATTGTTCTGTGCCTAACGCGGAGCTCCGGTTTAATTCGCGCCGTTGCCAAGGGCGCGCGCCGGATGAAGAGCCGCTTTGGCGCTGCCCTTGAGCCTTTCACCGTGATCAAGCTTTCGTTTCACGAAAAAGAAAATCGTGAACTTGTAACCATGTCGAGTGCGGAGATATTGAAATCGCACTTCGATCTCAACTCGAATTTTGAGACCGCCGAAGTGCTCGCGTACATGGGAGAGATGGTCGCGGAGTTTGCGCCACCTCATGAAGCGGATGAGCTACTGTTTCGAATGTTGATTGCCTGTGTCGAAGCCCTCGCGCAACGAAAAGGAAGCGAGCGCGTCGTGACGCGCTATTTCGAGATTTGGCTGTTGCGATTGGCAGGCCTGTTTCCGGATCTGGGAGCCTGCACCAAGTGCGGCGCCGAACTGGGCCCTTCAGACCGAACCGCGGTCGACGCTGAGCTGCAGCCTCGATGTAACAAATGCAGCCCGGTTAACGCCTCGTTGTTATCATCCGAAACGATGAACATTATTCGCTCCACCCATCAGTTGTCGCCCTTGAAGTTCGCTGAGAACCATCTTTCAGAGAGTCAGTATGCTGAGATAGGCGATCTCACCCATCGCTTGATTACCAGAGCAATCGACCGCCGGCCGCGTACGCTGGTAGCCGCAGGGCGTTAGACGAAACTATGGCCAAAAGAAGATTGATCGAGCGATACATCCTCAGGACGATCTTTCCGTATGGCATCGCGGCCCTCCTGCTCCTTACGGCAATTCTGTTTATTCAGCAAACCGGCCGCTATTTCGAAACCGTTTTTCACGGCGTGATGCCGGCTGAATTTGTTTACGGCCTCGCGCTCGCCCTTCTTCCAACCGTTCTTATTTTTACTATTCCAATGGCGGTCCTTTGCGGAACCATCATCGGGCTTGGCCGCATGAGCAGCGACAGTGAACTGGTTGCCATGCGGGCGGCGGGTGTCAGCACCTGGCGCACGCTTTGGCCGGCGCTGCTGGTGGGATTGCTCGCCACCTGCGCGGCGGGCTACCTCAACCTCAGGGAAGCGCCGCGGGCGCAGCAGCAGTTACGTGCGGTCGCGTTACGCAGCGCTCTGTACAAACTGGATTCGCCGGTCGAGCCGCGCACGTTCACGAATGATTTTCCGGGATATGTGATTTACGTCCGCGACGGCGACAAAGCGCATGGTCAGTGGGGCCGCCTATTTATTCAAAAGCAGAACGCGGATCATTCCACCAACATGATTACCGCGCGGGCCGGACGAATTGATTCCTCGTCCGAAAAGTCCGAGTTGGTCTTGCAGGATGCGATGCAGACCACCGTGCCGGTGCCCGCCGCGCGCGATCAATCATATGTAGTCGAGCGCCTCGAGACATTGAGGATCACATTTCCGACCGGGCGTTCAGCCCTGATTGCAAAGCTTCAGAAACCCGATGCGAGCCCGGATGAGATGGGCTTTTCCGATCTGCGTCAATTCGTTGCCGGCAGCACCGGCATTGAGCATCGAGAGGCCAGCATCATCTTTCATAAACGTCTCGCCTTCGCGCTGGCGCCGTTCGTGTTCTCATTATTTGGCTCCGCGCTCGCGCTGCGAATGCGGCGCGGCAGTCGGGGCTTTGGCGTTTTGCTTTCGCTCTTGATTCTGATTGCGTATTACCTGATGACGCTCGGCGGTGAACAGGCTGCGCGCGCTGGTTCCATTCCGGCAATTGTAGGTGCGTGGCTTTCTACTGCAGTCATCCTGGCAGTCGGAGTTCTGATTTTAGTTTCGCGGGAAAGACAGTTTCGTTTTTGGTTCTGGTCGCGCCGCCCAGCCGTTGATTCTAAATCGACCAGGAGTCAAACCACGACCCCCGCCGGATTGAGAGTCAGACGACGATTATCGATCGCTAATTTTCCGACGCTGCTTGACATTGGTATCGTGCGAACGATGACGTTGAGTTTCATCTTCGGCTTCATCGCTCTGGTCCTGATATTTGATGTATTCACAACCTTCGAGCTGTGGCGATTCATTTCAGCCAATCGGGCCGGCGTCAGAGTGGTCGCCGAATATCTCTTCTACCTGCTGCCGCTCGTCAGCGTCGAGCTTTTTCCTGGCAGCGTGCTGGTTGCGGCGCTGATGACCTATGCGCTGATCGCGAAACGCAAAGAAGCGGTCGCGTGGTGGTCCAGCGGCCAGAGCGTCTATCGATTGATGGTGCCGGGCTTTGCTTTCGCGATAGTAATGGCGGCCGGCTCGTGGTTTATCCAGGAGCGAATCATGCCGCAATCGAACGTTCGCCAGGACGCGTTGCGCGCGCGCATTCGCGGAAACATTGCGCAGCTCAGTGCCGGAGCCGATCGTCGTTGGCTGGTGAGCGCGGACGGTGCGCGAATTTATTCTTATGACTTTGACGATCGTCGTCAGGTCCTGCTTAAACCGTCGATCTATGAATTTGACGATCATCAGATCGAGCTTAAGCGCGTAATCAATGGCGAGGAAGGGAAGTGGCTCGCCGGAAATAAGTTCGAGATCTCAAAGGCGCAGTGGATCAATCTGGATCAGCCGAAGGTCGCGCGCGAAGCCGCCGATCAGTTACAGATTCCCGGCGTCGACGCGCCGGCGGCATTCAAGCCAACGGTGGATCGTCCTTCGCAATTGGACACCGTGGGACTGCGCAATTACGTTGCGGCTTTGAAAGTTCGCGGCGCTGATACCGCGGCGCTCGCGGTCGCGTTACAACACAAGTATGCGGCGCCGTTCACGGTCCTCGTGATGGCTTTGATAGGGATGCCGCTCGCAATTGAATTCGGACGAAAGAGCACCGTCATCGCGTTATGCTCGGCCGTGGTCGTCAGCCTCGCGTTTTGGCTAATCTCCGGAGGCTTTCAACAACTCGGCGAGCATGCGCTGCTGCCGCCACCTGCGGCCGTTTGGACTCCGATCGTCATGTTCGCGTGCGGCGGCCTGTACTTCATCTCGCGCGTGAGGACGTGACCGCTCCGCCTATCAAACAGTCACGCCCTAATTTTTCAAAAGCATCGTAGTCAAATCTGGGGCAGTCATTGTCTCTTATATGTGGGCTATTTCACATACCGGTCGAATTTCTGAGTGATACTACCAATCCAAGCTACTTGCAGAGAGATCACTGTTTGAACTTAAGATAGCGTAGTATCGTAGCCTTCTTAGGAGGTAGCCCGAATGTATTGTTCATCATGCGGAGTCGCGGTCACACAGGGTTTGCCGTACTGCAATTACTGCGGCGCCAAGTTGAGTACTGGAGACAGCGGCGACAAGCCACCAGACACAAGACCTGCCGGGCTCGTTGGCGGGCTCGTCACCATGATGGTCGCTACTTTCGTCATGGGCCTGTTCGCCATTACGATTTTTATGGGCGTGATGAAAACCGTGATCCATCTCGATACTGGAGCAATGCTGGGCTTCACGAGCTTGAGCTTTCTGATCATGCTCATGCTCGAAGGCATTTTCATTCGCCTGCTGTTCCGTCCCCTCAAACATCGCGACAGTGAGCCGCGCAACACTTTCCAGAATAATCGAGCGTCGACAAAAGAGCTTGAAGCGCAATCGCGTCTTCCGATGGAACCTGTCAGTAGCGTCACCGAACATACCACCCGCGCGTTTGATACGATCTACAGCGAGCGAAAGTGAATTTGACTCGCGTTCTTTCAAAACCAGTCTTCGCACAATGGGATTAAGAGAATGACCAGTGCATTGGAGATGACTGTTCGCGCCGTGTAGCAATCTCCCGGACACATCTGATATAAGACGCGCTAAAGCAACATCTCTAAATATAGGGGGGAAGGTGTGATGAGCACTCGAAATCGGTTGTTGTGGACTGCGTTCTGTCTGACAGGAATTCTCGTCATGGCCACCGTGGCGCAGGCACAGGAAATGCCGGCGCAATCAGGGACAAACATGGCGGCAATGAAGTTCGTGAACATTCCGCCCTTGCCAACCTGCGCCAGGGCAGCGGTCGCCAGCGGTGATCCGTGGCACTGGCATACGCCGAATGAACACGTGATGATCGTCAGCGGCGCGGCCACTCTGCAAATGAAGGATGCAAAGGCGATCTCTCTGCAAGCGGGCGCGTTTGCCTTGATGCCGTCACATCACGTGCATCAATTCCGATGCCTGCGCACGTGTGCGTTGTACATCTATTCCGATGTTGCTTTCGACATCCATTATGTCGACAAGCAAGGCAACGAGATTTCGCCGGCGGATGCGACCAAAGCGGTAAAGGAAAAAGCGGCTACCGAGATGAAGTGAGTAAGGATTGTGTGAATTGAAAAGAAAAGCCGCGGAGAAGAGAAGTCTCCGCGGCTTATTTGTCTCGCGATGCGAGATGCAGGCAGGATGCCTGCGCTCCCGGCGCCTCCTCATTAGCTCCCAAGTCCTTGCTGTAAACTTTGCTTGACACTACAAGTCTTTCAGGCATAGAGTTGCGCTCGCTTATCCTTCTTCTTGGTCTTATCACCCGCGCTTCACAGGAGGAACTCTCACATGTCGAACGAACCGCGCGACCCCGAGCCGAATAATTATCTCGTCATTTCTTATCTGACCTTGCGCAAGGCTGTTGGCTTCATCGGATTGCTCCTCCCGCTGGTGGTGGCGTTGGGCAAGATTCTGTCTGGTAGCGCGGGGTTGCAAACTTCGATCAGCGCCTACTATTACACCAACATGGGAAATGTCTTGATCGGAAGTCTTTGCGCGATCGGGGTCTTCCTAATGTCGTATCGGGGTTTCGATCAGAGAGACATGATCGCGGGCAAACTGGCCGGGCTGTCTGCGATAACCGCAGCCTTGTTTCCTACCAGTCGTACTGATGTTCTGACAGGGACCTGGACAAGTCCGATTCATTTCGCGGCTGCGGTGCTGCTTTTTCTAACGCTGGCATATTTCTCGCTGTGCCTGTTTCGCAAGACGGATCCGAGCAAGCCACCCACACCGCAAAAACTTAAAAGGAATAAAGTCTACGCGGTCTGCGGTTACCTGATTCTCGCGTCAATCGCCGGGGCGGGCATAAGTTTCGCGCTGCGTGACTATCCATTCTTTGATCTCTACAAGCCGGTGTTCTGGTTTGAGTCGTTGGCAGTCGTGTCGTTCGGCGTGTCGTGGCTGACCAAGGGCGAGGCGATTTTGAAAGATGACTAGCCGCTAACGAGTATGGGTAACGCGCATGATAAAAGCTGGTCACGGGGAAACCGACTATGAAACGGAACGCCCGCTGAGCCTGACCCAACGTGTAAGTTATTTAGAGCAGCAACTTGAATCTACTGTGCCGGAGGAACCTGACGCATCAATTACCCCATCTGCCGGAACTCTGCCGTTGAACTGGGGCATAGCCAGTCCGGATCTTCAATTCCTTAAATCCGAAGTCCAATCCTCAGGAGGATGAACGATGACAGATTACGAACTACTTCAACACTACATGGATGCCACCAAGGAGTCCACGGACCGCACCAGAAAGATCTTGTTGATCATGATAGTCGCCAGCATTTTGATAGCTACTGCATGCTGGAATACGCGCGCTTCAGGATGGGTGAATTCCCGGCTGGCGATGGCAAAGGCGGTCGAAGACATTTTGGTCAAGCAGGATCCGCAAACCGTCCTCGCCAGCGTTCCGACCCCGAGCCCCGTACTAAGCATAGCGCCAGGGCAAGAGGATCTCTACAAAAACGCTGAAAAAATAATAAAAAACACCGGTCGTACGCCGAACCAAGCCAAGCAAGGTCTGCTCTGGGCGCAAAAGGTGCGAACAGAGCAGCTCAGTCAGATTCAAGTTCCTATTCTAGGCATCAGCTTTGACGTTGATGATCTGGGACTCCTGGGCGGGGTTACGTTCATAGTCATGTTAATGTGGGTTAACTATTCCCTGTGGCATCAATCGAATAATCTGAAGTTGGCTTTCTCATTTGCTCGTCAGTTGACCCCGGAGAAAGAATATCCCCTCTGGCTCTATCACGCGTACCAGAGTCTGGCGATGCGGCAAGTGTTAAGTATTCCGCCAAGGCCGGCGACCATCAAAGCCAAAGATCCGGACGTTCGGAAACTTTGGATTAGGAAACTATCGAAGTCGTTATACGCATTGCCGTTTGCAGTGCAGCTCGCGGTGGTGCTCCATGACTGGTTTACGGCCGACCTTGGTACGGAGTTGAACTGGTGGGCAACATGGACAGTCTTGATTGCTGGCTCAGTATTCTTAGTCATTATCGGAGTATTGACGGTGACTTGCTTCGGGCGGTGGAAAGAGACCTTTGAGACCTGGCAGTCCGCTTCCAAAGACATATGAGCTCGTGCGACCGAGGCATTCAATCACTGGGTCCGTCGCTACTGCTCCTGCTTTTGTAAAGGAGACGGTTCAGCTAGTTAAGCGATGATTTCAGACGAATCCGGCGGCCGATGATAGGCGAAGCTTCCTCGATTAAGTTCCCGTCTCCCAGCTCGACATGTACTCGAGCTGTTCGGAAGTGAGCGTATCGATCGTCATACCCAA
>Ga0137401_10001378_pt1 | contig 10533 bp, 7 predicted proteins | sample CZOMad1_1_16fung_FD_108286 | JGI IMG/M metagenome (GOLD analysis project Ga0137401, IMG submission 108286) | Vadose zone soil fungal communities from Angelo Coast Range Reserve, California, USA - CZOMad1_1_16fungal (Illumina Assembly) | ecosystem: Environmental > Terrestrial > Soil > Vadose zone...
GTACAACCAACCACGCCAGTCTCGGCGCCGGCTCCCACGGTTTCGACTCCGGCCCCGACTCCCACGCCTGTCGTGGCGAAGGCGAAGAAGCACCGGGCGGCAACTCTTTCCTACGTGAACCGAGAGTACGGACTCTCATTGAACTTTCCACGCAACTACCAGCTGAAGACCGAGTTGACCACCGATCCGGCGACAAAGACCGGCAGTGAGACGCAACTTGGTTCTACCGCGACCGAGCCGTTGCTGACGAATTTTGTTCATCCCGGCGGAGTCATCCTGGCAACCGTGGAGATGCCCCGCAACTCGTTTCCCGGAACCAACTTCAAGTCCGGTTTCGTCAACGTCAGGGTGAATCCGAGCATGACCCCCGAAGCTTGCGCCCAATTTGCAGTTCCTGCGCTGAGCATGGGAACAGACGTTTCAACCCCTGTAAAGATCAAGCAACTGAAGTTCGGCGCTACCGAGTTCCAGGAGTTTGAGAACAACGCCGACGTCACGACGAAACAGGTAGACGCAAAGTACTATCACGCCTTCAACAACGGCGTGTGCTACGAATTTGCACTGGGGATCGCCACAGACGGCGCGGCTCAGGGGACGGTGGAAGAAATCACGCCGGTGGATCGCGAGGTAGTATTTGCCAGGCTGGAAAAGATTCTGGCCACGGTAAAACTTCGGCCCGCTGTGAAGCAGGAAACGCAGGCGGCGGTAGCCGCAACTACTCCAGCCGACTCTTCAAGTACACCAGCACACGAGGCGGCCGCGCCAAACTACTAACCGGTTGGCGAATCCGCGATGGCATTACCTGGACTGCCGGCACTCGACGGCGGTCCAGGTTTTTGATTTCCTGGCGACTGATAGGTCTTGAATCCGGCACGTAGCATGCCGCGAGCCGCCTCCGGATTCTTCATGAAAGTCTCCCAGACAAAGCCCGTGCGGGCGTTTTCCGCCATGAGCAGCGTGATTCCCGTATCGATTGCAACTACGTCATTGTCGTACCAGTTTTTCAGCGGGTTGAAGGCGTTCACGAATCCATAGGTGCACCATGCCGCGGGATAGCGGTTCCTGATATTGCGCAGAACCCGCATTGACGGTTGGGGAAGAAACGGAATTGAGCCGCCGGCCGCGCTGGGAACCACGGTGCCATCGATGGGACCCATCGCCGGAGGGCCACCCCAAACCACATAGCCGGTTTCCGAATCCGAAGCCGTGATGCCCCAGAGGTCATCGCTGTAGTCGGGAAACTGTTTTCCCAGTTCGAGGCAGAAGCGGCGATGTACATCCGTCGCGATGGCAGAATTCTGAAAGTAATCCGCGTAGCGGTCGCGCTTGCCGCGGAAATCGAACCAGGCCTGCGAATACTGGTGCACAAACAGCGGCGCGAACGAACCGATATAACGCAGGCCGTCATACTCAAATATGTTTCGTTTCCAGGCGTCCCATGTTTCCGGTTTGAGGGGATGCGAAGACGAACCCATGCCCAGTAGGTACATCATCATCAGTTCGCTGTAATAGTCCCAGCGGTAGGGCAGGAAGCCGACTTCGGGCAGCCATCCGTGAGGTAGCAGCGTGGTGTCTTCCGAGAGCCAGGTCCAGTCCACGCGATCGAAGATGGCACGGGCCAGATCGCGAATTTCCGAATTTTCGAAATGCTGCCGGCAGCACAGGATGCCGCACAGCAGAATTGCAGTGTCCACCGAAGAGATTTCCGAGTCCCACAACCGCTCGCCGGTGTGGACGTTGGCGAAGTGATAGAAAAATCCGCGATGGTGAGGCAGGGTCTTCCAAAGAAAACGCAAGGAGTTGAGAACGCGCGCGCGCGCCTCGTTCAGCGAAATAAAGCCGCGTTTCTCTCCAATACAGATCGCCGAGAGACCGAAGCCAGTGGCGGCGATGCTGGCGACGACGGCGTTATCGGTGGTTGCTTTGCGCGCGTTACAGCGGTCCTTGACCAGGCCTGTCTGGGGGTTGGCCTGCTCCCAGAAGTAGCAGATCGTGGTCCTTTCCAGATCGTCGAGGAATTGGTCATCGTCCCGCGAAAGATAAGTCTTGACCGGAGGAGGTGCCGGTCGGGCGTGCTGCTCAGGCGATGGTGACAGGAAAGAGGCGAATCCCAATTCCGCGCAAGCCGGCAGACAAATGCCCAGGCTGGCTATCTGTCTGAGGAACTCCCGGCGGGAACGCGCTATGCGGCCAAACTTCCTCTCATCCACCTCACAAATCTAAACGATCCTGCCCTGAGGAACGACGCCCTAGCGCAAACGATGGTAACAGGAATGGTTACACCGCCTGAGACTAAAGACCTTGACGAAAGACAGTGCGAGACTAAAAATCGGGTCTGGAAGCGGGCGTCGTAGAATAACCCTAGGGTGGCAGGATGACGGGAAAGCGAAGGCTAATCATGTGGACGGCGACTCTGGTCGCTGGGGGAGTGATTGCCGCCGTCATCGTCCTGACTCGTCCGCACACCCGGCCTCTGACATTGAGCGGCGCGGTGGTCAAGCAGGACCCGGATCCCACCAAGGAACTGCCGCTGGCCGACGTTGATGTCACCGCACTCTACCGTGGCGCAGCGATCGGAGGGGGCAAGTCGGATGCTTCTGGTGCTTACACCGTCCTGTTGCGCAACCGGCTCTGGATCGGACGCCCGGTTACGCTCCAACTTCGGCATCCGGACTACCAGCCGCTGGACCTGAAAGAGTACATCGGCGATAAGCTCTACGTGGCCCGCATGGTGCCCCTGCCGCACGAGGTCAATACCGCAAATCATCCCCCGGTCATTGTGTCGAACGTCCTGGCCCGGTATTCGATCAAGACCACCAACACGGCCAATGTGGGCAGCGCGGTCAAGACCTTCGAAGTCGCGAATGCCGGAAATGTGCCTTGCCGTAAACAGCCTCCCTGCTCGCCCGACGGGAAGTGGAAGGCTGCGATGGGTTCGGCGTCGCTCGATGCCGGAGAGGGAAACGAATTTCGCAATGCCCGCACATCGTGCATCGCAGGGCCGTGTCCCTTCACCAAGATCGAAGCGGAAGACTTCTTCCAAGGCGGCCGCGAGGTCAAAGTATCAGCCCGGAACTGGTCGGATACGGCGACATTTCTGCTGGAAGCCGAAGTGTTTCGGCCCATGGTCAGCGACATGGTCCGGACATCCCATCCCGTGATCTTCGGCCAGGCGCTGAACTTTACCGTGCCCGGCTCGGCGGAAGGGGTCAGCATTCTCGCCGAGATCAATGGTGACACCATCACTTTCCCCTTTGGACCAAATCTTTACTTGAGCTGGGCGGATTGCAACGCGCGCGTGAATAGAGATCAGACGAAAGTCTATCGATGCGAACTTAAGCCCGGTTATAAGTTTCCGTAACCTTTCCTATTCAATCCCTTTAACTAAAAGCCCCGCCCTTCAAGAAACGAAGGACGGGGGCACTCTTATACATGAGAATCGGCAGCCTAGTGATCGCCTCCTTGGTCGAAGTGGAACAAGTCGAAGAGATCGCCGAGGGCCGGACTATTGAGCGGCGCATAGGGGTTGCCGTGCGCGGACACTGGGTTCGGGAAATTATCCCGGCTCCGATGGGTCAACGGCTTCAAGTGCCAGTTCCGCTCGATGAACTTTAGGATCGAGACGTGATCGGCATAAGTGTGGCTGATGTGGCCGCCTTTGGAAAATGGCGAGACCACGATCAAGGGAATGCGCGGGCCGTCGCCGAAGAAGTCGACGGGTTGAATGTAGCCCGAGTCATAGTAACCACCCCCTTCATCGAAGGTGATGATAAACGCCGTTGTCTCCATCAGTTCAGGATTAGCCTTCAAGTGATCGTAGATGTTCTCTACCATGCCCTCGAACAGGTCCAGCTTGGAAGATGCGGGGTGGCCGTCGGTCAAACCGTCAGGCTTGACGTAGGACACTGAAGGCAAATCGTTATTGTCGATGGCGGCGAAGAAATCGGTTGTATCCTTAATGTGTGCGGCGCGTTGTGCCGAGTCGCCCATGATCGCCGTAGCATAGGACTCGAAGTTGCAGATGTTGCAGTAGGCCCGGCCAATCTGCACCAGCGGGCTCGGGTTTGTAGGATCGTGCTGGAACTCTACGGCGGCGTTGTACGCTCCGCCGTAGTAGGCCCAGGAGATTTGCTTCTCATTGAGCGCCTCGCCGATGGTGCGCACGTTAACCGGCGGTATCGAACCCCCGCTGGTGATGCCGGCGGTATCCACCGTGCTGTCGGGAAGGAAGCCGGGCGAGTCATTGTTGATCATGTAGAAATGTTTCGGTTGGCAATTCGGATCAGGGTGATAAGGGAGAGAATGCAGGTACTGCACGATCGGCTGGATGCCAGGCTGAGAGGCATCCCCGCACTCGGTGAAGTTGCCGTCGAACCCCAGGTCCACCGTATAGACGTCGTCGGTACCGGGTTGCGGATTGGGGTTGGCAATGTGTGACGGCGGCGGCGTTGGGTTTCCGTTTCCGTCGCTCCAGAAAAACGCGTCGCCGGTGCCGAGCATCACGTGGTTGGCGCCCGTTCCGCCCAGGAACGCCTGATGGAAATTGTCGCTCATGGAGAATTGATCAGCGAGGCGCTTCAGAACCGGAACGTCGCCCGCCAGCACGTTGTAGAACGCCATGGAATTGCCGCCGCCGTTGTCGTCTATCGCTGGCGGATTGGTGGCGGGATCAATGATATTGGTGTAGTTGGTGATCACGAACGGATAAAGATCGCTCAAGCAGCCCGAAGGGTTCCGCCGCGTGGCGTTCTTGATGTCGCAGTCTGACTGTTGCCACATCTCGAAGAGCCGGTGCGTTGTATCCCCAGTGTAGGAATCGTACGGAAGGTTTTTTCCCTTGAGCGGAAAGGGCCCGTTCGGCAGAGAGCCGAAATTCGCAACCCGGGTATCCGGATCAGGCAGGAAAAAGGTCTGGGTGAACTGGCTGGCAGCGCCCGTGGTGAGCAGGTTGAGATCGTCGGAATCCAGGGATGGCTCGACAGCGGCTAACAAGGAAGCGCGCGTTTCGGCAGGGAAGGTCGGCGCGATTGGCGCAAAGTTCAGGGTCGGCTGGGGCAGGGTCCGGTACCGCACTTTCTCGTTCTTATCCAAGCTGATGAAGTATTCCGTCTTGAACGGCGGTACAGCCTGGAATTGTGCCGCCTTTGAAAAATTCCAGCCCGGTGAGCCGTCGGCTTTGATAAGGCCTTCTGACAAGAGATTCTGGACGGAATCTCTTCCTCGCGGTACATAGGTGGCGAATACGTGATCGAAAGTACGGTTCTCGCCGATCAGAACTATGACGTGCTTGATCGGCGTTGCGGTCTTCTGATGATCGGGATCGATGCCGGTGCTTTGGCTCGAGGCGGGGGTGGTGATCGACACGAGCGCGATCAGGACCGACCCGAATGTCGCGCGTTGCAACCAGCTTTTTAGAACGATAGGCAGTAACATTCTCTCCTCCAAAGTCCAGTGACCCAACTGTTTTGTCGGGCGATGAGGAAAGGGTATTGAGCTTTGGTGACAGGATCGTTAACGTCGGATGAAAGTTTGAACACGCAGGCGGAATCGTGAGGCCCGTGGCACCTTTTCCACCAGCAAGTCGTCCAAAAATGGAAAGACGAAACACTGCGGAGTTGTGTACTAAGGAATAAGGACATTCCTCTAGCCGTGAAGAAACGCTAACGCCCTTTGCGCGATCGGTTGACGGCTTCTCTCGCCTCTTTGTCGGCGGTGCGGCGGCGTTCAGTCTCGCGCTTGTCCCATAACTGCTTGCCTTTGGCCAGGGCGAGTTCAACCTTCACTCTACCGTTCTTGAAATACATCCGGGTGGGGATCAGTGTGAGGCCCTTTTGCTGGGTCTTGCCGATCAGTTTGCGAATTTCTTCCTTGTGGACGAGCAGCTTGCGGGTGCGTAAGGGCGCGTGGTTGAAAATGTTGCCGTGGTCGTAGGGACCGATGTGGCAGTTGAGCAGCCAAAGTTCGCCATCCTTAAGCAGTCCATAGGAGTCTTTGAGGTTGGCTTGTCCGGCGCGGACCGACTTGACCTCGGTACCAGTCAGCGCGACCCCGGTCTCAAATTTTTCCAGCAGGAAATAGTTGTGCGAGGCGACCCGGTTGACTGCGGCATCGCGCTGGCCTGCGGCAGTGGGATCGCGGCGGGGGTTCTTCTCGGGACTCGGTTTGGTCTGATGTGAGGTGGAGCGGACCATGACGTAAATAAGTTATCTCACACGAGGGGATGTGGGCGCGAGCGTCCGCGCCGGTGCACGCCCGATAGACTGTCGCGGGGTTTGGCGCATCTAGTCATCTAGATATCTGCGTTGGGATTTGGAGTGGTGGCTGGCACTCAGCGGGGACGTACGAGTCCAAAACGGGTAACGCCGTTGGGACTAATCCTAATGAGTAACTGCTACCAGAGCAGTCACTTCCACGGCTGAGGGCCGATGCTATAATCAGCCAGCTTACTTCTCAAATCAGCGCATTTTCAGCGGCCTAGCCCGGGGTTTTTGGCCGATCCCCGAGGGAAGACTGCCTGCGAGGGACCAGTGAAGACACGCCTGATTCGCCCGGCAGCAATCGTATTGCTCGTCCTGGCGGTGACCTTGCCGATCATCGCCGATAGCGCCAAGTCGCTATACAACAAAGGCAAAGACGCCGAAGCTCGCCAGAATTACGAAGCCGCCTTCGATTTCTACAAGCAAGCCTACGAACAAAAGCCCAAAGATCTGGCCTACCGCGCCTCCTACGAGCGCACGCGGTTCCTGGCTGGCGCCTCGCATGTGCATCGCGGACAATTGTTGCGGGAAGCAGGCAAACTGCAGGAGGCCCTGGCCGAGTTTCAGAAAGGGGCTGAGATTGATTCCGCAAGTTTCATCGCGCAACAGGAGATCCGGCGTACTCAGAAACTGATCATCGACGCAGGCAACGCGCCCGCGCCTACGACGGTTGAGCAGCCCCCGACCGGCCTACAAAAGCGAGTGCAGGAAGCTCAGGGACCGGTTGACCTGGCTGCCATCTCGAACGTTCCTATCACCCTCAAGCTCACCGAAGATACCAAGGTCATCTACGAGACCGTGGGAAAGCTGGCGGGAATTAACGTGTTGTTCGACCCGGATTACACTTCGCGACGCGTCAAGATCGAACTGAACGGCGTCACGCTGCAAGAGGCACTGGAAATCATCGCGCTGGAATCGAAGACGTTCTGGCGGCCGGTGACGCCAAATACAATTTTCGTCGCGTCGGACAATCCCGCCAAGCGCAAAGAAGTTGAACAAAGCGTCATCAAGACGTTCTATCTGGCGAACCTTTCGCAGCCCACGGAATTGCAGGATGTGGTCAACGCGTTGCGGCAAATCCTGGAAATCTCCCGCATTCAGCCCCTGCCTTCCCAGGGCGCGCTGGTGGTGCGCGGAACTCCCGATCAGATTGCGCTGGCGCAGAAACTAGTGGGCGACCTGGACAAGGCGCGTCCCGAAGTCATCGTCGAAGTCGCAGTCATGCAGGTTAGCCGGGACAAGACGCGGAATCTTGGAATCAGTCCGCCCACCAGCGCCACCGTTGCCCTTCAGAACAACGTCAATACGACTCCAAGCACCGGTACTAGCACCTCGACGACCGGCACCAGCACCAGCACCAGCACATCGGGAACCGCGAACCAGGTCAACCTGAACCGCCTGGGCAACCTGAATGCCACGGACTTTACAGTTACGATTCCGGCCGCCACGGCCACCGCGTTGTTCGGTGACAGTAACACCAAGATCATCCAGAATCCGCAGATCCGCGCGGTGGACGGACAGAAGGCTTCGTTGAAGATTGGCGACAGGATTCCGATCGCCACCGGATCATTTCAGCCCGGCATCGGCGGGGTTGGCATCAATCCTCTGGTCAACACTCAATTTCAATACACCGACGTCGGGGTGAACATCGACATTACGCCCAAGGTGCATGCCGGCCGCGAAGTCACGTTGAAAATCGTCATGGATATTTCGTCGGTGACCTCGCAGTCGAACATTGGCGGTATCAGCCAGCCGATCATCGGCCAGCGGAAGATAGAACACGAGATCCGTCTCAAGGAAGGCGAAGTGAATATTCTGGGCGGAATGTTGGAGGATAGAGACATCAGGTCCTTAAACGGTATTCCGGGGTTGTCGAGTATTCCTATTCTCAAATACCTCTTTTCCCAGACCAATACCGAGCATGCGACGAACGAGATCGTATTCGCCATGATCCCGCACATCGTCCGCTCTCGGGATGTGACCGACCTGAACGAGCGGGCCCTGGAAGTGGGCACCGCGTCCTCCATCGAGTTGCGACGCACCAGCCAGGCTCCGCCGCCCCCAGTGCCGGCAAACGAGGCAGCCCCGGCGGCCGCGCAGGCTCCGATGCCGACACCTCCTACGCAGCCGGCACCCCAGACGGCCGCGGGCGCGGCGAGCTTCGTGTTCGATCCGGCCAGCCTGACGCAGGCGCAGGGCTCCACCTTCGCGGTCAATGTGTTGCTGCGGGGGGCGCAGAATGTATATTCCGTGCCTTTGCAGGTGAGTTACGATCCCAAGCTTTTGCAAGTGGTGAATGTTTCGAATGGAGGCCTGCTCTCGCAGGATGGCCAGCCGGTAGCGCTGGTGCATCGCGACGACGATACCACCGGCGCGCTGCAGATCACCGCAACCCGGCCGCCGGGAGCCACCGGCGTTTCCGGGCAGGGCACCGTAGTCACTCTGACCTTCCTGGCCAAGGGCAGCGGACAGTCCACTCTGGCCATCTCGAAAGGCGGAGCGCGGGACCCAGCCATGCAGGCCGTGGCTGTAGCCGGGGCCGTGGCCACCGTTACGGTGCAGTAGCGGCTTAAAGTCTAGGCCGTTTTCGACGATCGTGTCTAATGAAGTCTGCCGCCTTGAAACCCGCCTCCGCACGCGGCCCACTCGGGTTCACGCTCATTGAATTGATCGTGGCCACCGCCATCCTGGTGATCTTGACCGGGCTCGCTGTGCCGATGGCGCGGGTGGCCATCAAGCGCGAGAAAGAACGCGAGCTGCGAAGCGCTCTCTGGGAATTGCGCGATGCCATCGACCGCTACAAAGATGCCGCCGATCGCAACGCATTCCAGATCAAGGTGGGCACCGAAGGATATCCGCCAGACCTCGATACACTGGTGAAGGGTGTAGACGTGGGCGGCAAGAAGGTGCGCTTCCTGCGCCGGATTCCGCAGGACCCGATGACCGGCAGCACGGAATGGGGCCTGCGTTCCATGCAGGATGATCCCGACTCAGATTCCTGGGGCGGACAGAACATATTCGATGTGTTCACCAAGTCGCAGGGCACCGGGCTCGACGGCACGGAATACAAGACGTGGTAATGGCTAGACCCTGGTAATGGCTAAACGAAGAAACAGGCAGGAACGCGGTTTTACCCTGATCGAGCTGATGATCGTCATCAGCATGATTCTGATCCTAGTGTCGATTTCAATTCCGGCCTACAACCAGTCCATCGTGCGCGCCAAAGAGTCGGTGCTGAGGCAGGATTTGTTCGAGCTGCGCTCGCTCATTTCGCAATACACCCTGGATAAGCAGAAGGCGCCGCAGTCGCTCGACGACTTGGTGCAGGCGAGCTACATCAAGCAGATCCCCATGGATCCGATGACCGGCAGCAACAGCACGTGGACGGTCGATCAGGAAGACACAGTAATGTCGGTAGACCAGCAGGAACCCGGCATCAGCGACGTACACAGCGGAGCGTCCCAGACATCGAGCGATGGCACGGCCTACAGCACCTGGTAGCTTGCTGTGGTCTGGGTAGTTTGTGTGGTCGCGGGCGACTCGCCCGCGGCTTTTGATTCTGACTCAAAAATCTCGCGGGCGAGTCGCCCGCGACCACCCACACAATTCCCCCCGCATTTGAACACTTCCCGCCTAGGCACTAACATCTAACCATGCCGGTTGAAACCGAAATCACTCCCTCAACCTACACGCCCATTCGCGCCCCGCGCGGCACCCAGATCTCATGCAAGAGCTGGCAGCAGGAAGCCGCCATGCGCATGCTGATGAATAACCTCGACCAGGAAGTCGCCGAACGGCCGAAAGATCTGGTGGTCTACGGCGGCACGGGACGGGCAGCGCGCAGCTGGGAGGCCTATCACGCGATTGTGGCGTCGCTGAAGAGTCTTGAAAATGACGAGACCCTGTTGGTTCAGTCCGGCAAGCCGGTGGGCGTGTTCCAGACCCATGAATACGCACCGCGCGTGCTGATCGCGAATTCCAACCTGGTGGGCCATTGGTCCAATTGGGAAAAGTTCAATGAGCTGGAGCGGGCCGGCCTGATGATGTACGGGCAGATGACCGCTGGTTCGTGGATCTATATCGGTTCACAAGGGATTGTGCAGGGAACATTCGAAACGTTCTCTGCGGCGGGAGAAAAACATTTCAGCGGCGGCGATCTCGCGGGCCGGCTGATCGTCAGCGGTGGCATGGGCGGCATGGGCGGGGCGCAACCGCTGGCCGCAACCATGACCGGTGCGGCGTTTCTCGGAATTGATGTCGACGCCGAACGCATCAA
>Ga0137401_10001379_pt1 | contig 10525 bp, 4 predicted proteins | sample CZOMad1_1_16fung_FD_108286 | JGI IMG/M metagenome (GOLD analysis project Ga0137401, IMG submission 108286) | Vadose zone soil fungal communities from Angelo Coast Range Reserve, California, USA - CZOMad1_1_16fungal (Illumina Assembly) | ecosystem: Environmental > Terrestrial > Soil > Vadose zone...
CCTCATTTATATCGACGCCGCGCATGACTATGAAAATGTCAAATCAGACGCAGTACTCTCCATCCAGAAGGTCAAGGCTCGCGGCGCGATCGTGTTCAACGATTACACGATGTACGATACCTTTCTTCAAGTGGAGTACGGAGTGGTACAGGCGGTGAATGAGCTTGTTCAGTCGCACGACCTACGTGTTATCGGTTTCGCCCTCGAGAGGAACATGTTCTGCGATATAGCGGTACGTCGCCGTGGATGACAAGGTGAATCCCGTCTGGCATCTCGGAGCTGACCCCACGCGACGTAGCGGGCTGTTGGTTAGAAGTACACGTGTGAAGGACCGGATACCCTCCGTAGCAGGCCGACAAGCGGTCATGGACCAACTAAACGGCTCCCACGTAACGGGGGGGAGACAACCGCCGAAGGGTTCGAGGCCCACCGAAGGGCATATCTTGATCGTGTAGCTTGAATACCTCACCCCATGGAACTTCGTCGTTACTACGAAGACGCGTTTCGAGGAACGGACGGCGCCATCTACGGCTCACCGGCTGGATGGAACTCGATTCAGCGCACCGGGCATCAAAGACGAATGGCCATAATCGATAGCCTTGACGTTGGTGAAATTGGAAGCGCGGTCGCGATGGACTTTGGTATGGGGTCATGGGGCTTCGCGAGTGTGTTTCCAAAGTTGCGCAAAGCCGCTCGCTGCTTCGGCGTCGATATTTCCGACTATGCGTTACAGTTATCGAGAGAGCGGGACGGGGAACTTGGTTCCAGAGTGGAGTATAGGCAAAGCGACGGCGAGTCAATCCCTGTGGCGGATGGCACGCTGGACATTTTCTGGGGCGGAGAGGTCGTTGAGCATGTGGTTGAGCCGCGGATGTTTCTGGAAAAAGTTGCGGTGGCCTGCAAGGATGGAGCTCACGTGGTGCTGTCAACACCGAATAGGGACGCAATCCTTTACGTCTTGCGGGGACAGTGCTACGGTCTCGGTCCCGAGCATATTGCGTTGTTGAATCTCAGAGAACTCCTGGAGGTATCTGCGCTCTTCTTTGATACGCTCGGCGTGTACGGGTACGAAACCTCAATAGCGCCGGATGTCGATGATTTAATTGAGGATGAGCGCATTGCGGAGAGGCTTCAAGATCGAGCAAAGGACTTCCCGGAGTTGGCAAGTGGGTTGATTTTCCACGGAAGAGTCGATGCAGCGAAAGCCAGTATGAATCGGCGGAACTGGAGGGTCATACATTTACCACACAATCATAGCGGCGTCTTCTATAGCAGGGCGCCAACCTGCCTCACCTTAGCGGGACCAGAGACCGGGATGTCCATCCCAGATGGAGGTGAAGCGAGGTTTGAGTTGAGTGCGAAGAAGTATGTGTTGTTTTTTTGGAGCCATGATTGGTCTGGCTCGGTTGAAGTCGAGATTGGGGGGAAAGTGACCACGGTCGACCTGTTTGGCCCGGTAGCGGGCTACCGTCGGGTCGAGGTGGAGTTTGATAGGGAATCGCCGCGGGAGGTTACCGTTCGTAGGCTGGGGCAGCGGTCGGTTTGCGCAAAATCGGATCAGGTGATCTTCCATTCGGCCGTGGGCTTGGCTTGGTAAGGGTGAACGGAGTGGTAGATCAGGGGCGCCATTAGGTGTCTGGCGGATTTTGTCGGCTGCGTTCCTTCGTAGGAGAGGGTTGCCTTAGCGGCAAGGTGCGGTAAAGTTGGGGAAAGTATGTGGAGATTTTGCGCTGCGATGCCAGTAATGTTTTTTGTCCTCGCTGATGGCTGATGGTGGAGCACTGAGCCGATGACGTATCAGCTGGCGTATGGCATAAGAACTGAGGTCGTCGTGAGATGAGGAGATGATGTAAGAGTAAACGTGGAGGAAATCGTCGTCAGGTTGGAGCTTACGATCGACCAGAGCTCTTCCTATTGCCCTTCGTTGTTGATGGGAGCTTCGCAGTCGGAGTGGTCAGTGCATTTGGGCCGAATGCTTGTCCAGCGGGGATTGTGGCACTGAGGGGTGGAGCCTTAGGCGCGAAGGGCGCAGCAATAGGGATTAGCCGCAGTTCGACCAGGGAAGCGAAGGTGGGCGCGGCTACCCAAAGCCGAACTTCGAGGTCGTCGACGGCCACGGGGATCTCAAACGGTAGGGTTATGAAGTCGGCTGTCTCCGCGATCTCGAGTTGGGCGATGGTTTTAGTGCCGCAATCAGCTACAACGTCAGAGCGCAAAGGGCACCCGTTCGGCTTGAAGCTGCCACTTAGCACGGCTTGCCAGTGACCCGCAGGGACATGAACATAGGGGCCGAAAGCGAGGAACCCTTCAACTCCTGTCGAAATCAGCGCGCGATCGTCGATCCGTCCGACCTGAGAACACATTCGCGGATCGGAAGCAGGGTACCGACGGACAGCGTTGGGCGCAACGACGTTAACGACCTTTTCAAGGGGAGCGAAACCGAGCGCGTCAAACCACCCGCTCCCCTCTTGCACCGGCATAGCCTGGAAGCGGTAGGGGCCAGGAGAAGTGGGCGCTACGAGAGAAATAGACACGGGTACGCGCGCTCCACTCGGTAGACGCCCGCCTGGGAGGCTGGTGCGCACGCCCTCGCAGAGGGCGTCACTACCCGCTTCGTCGCACCAGCGGTAGGAAAGATTAATCCGATGCACGTGCTGGCTGACCCAATCCCGCATTGACATGTTAGCCAAGTACGCTGGGAGGGAAATGACTTCACCCGGCATTAGATCGCCTAACTCAGCAGCGGAGAGCAACGTGCCCGCGGCATCCGATACGAGTGCGACGACTTCGTTGCCAATTGGCGCGCAGTCGAGAGCGACAGGCAGACTTAAGTATCCTACCGACGGGGTGATGCGTCGCACGGTAATTTGAAAGCTGAGTAGCACGTCAAACCAGGCCAACTCGCGCGCGCTGCCGTTTGCTTCGCGCGAGGCGAAGGCAAATCCCGCCGTGTAATCGCCGGCTGGCAACTCGGCTGCGAGCGCGTAGCGCATCCGATAGCTGCCTGGTCCTACATCGCAGAGTCGCTCCTGCAGCATCGTTGTATTCGTCCCAAAAACCCAGCGCCTGTCTTGATCGAAGATATGTATTCCGATTTCAAGTTCTTGAACCTTGACGGCAAGAGAGAAGCGAAGCGCGAAAAGCACGGTGCTGCCAGCTAGGTAGGTGCCCGCTCCTTCAAGCTCCGCAGATAGCAAAGCAAAGTCGGGTGCACTGAAGACGCGATCACGAGTACCAGCTAGCGGGGCCCATCTGGCCACTGCAACAGCAGATCGCTGCCACCGTTTCGAAGCGGTTTCGTACTCGTCGCGCAGCGTGTGGCAAAACTCGATATCGAGCGCATTTAGCTCTTCTAGGCGCTTCCGGAGAAGCGGGAGGATGCTAGTCACCTGCGGGCGGACGCGATCTACGTAAACCGGACCCAGGGTGGTCGGGGGAGGAACTTCGAGTAACGCAGAGAAATCAGATAAGAATCTTGGAAGAGTCTCATAAAAACCCCATATGTCATAGCATCCAATCGCTGCCAACGCCTTCTTCAGCTTCTCATCGGCGGTTGCCTTCGCGCCCGCGCCGATAGCTGCAAAATGCTCGACGTAGTAGTTTGAAATGTGATGCATGAGCGGGCGGAGAGTCTCATCCTCTCCGAAAAGCCGCCCCTCGGAAGCGATAAAACGCTCGACCGCAGCTTGAGTCATATTCGGTTCGAGGGGCGAGCCCGCGTGACCATCCCCAAGCGGGAATTCGGCTACGGACTCCAGGGCAGAGAAAAGCCAGCTCATGGCTCGATCGACGGGATCACGGATGACAGTGGCGTATTGATACCGAGGATCAAATCCTTCGCCGAAGAACGAGACATGAGCGCAGACAATCGAATACTCACCACCGAACTGCTTAATGAGATCGCGATGGCTGCCGGTCAGATCGGGGGTAACGCATGCACGACCGAAAGTCGCGCGCAGCCACGCGCTAATGGCCTGTCCCGCTGTCTTTGGGAAGTGATCGAAGATCAGTCGACCGGGAAAGGCGTTGCTTTTTGGCATAGCCGTGGGTCGTCGGAAGAATGAAACAATCTCGCAACTGCAGCTATAAGAGCACGTGTTAGAGCGGTTCCCGTCCAGCCTACAAATTGTGCGTGTGGCTAAGCGGTACGGGCTCCAAGCAGGTCAGCATATAGTTCGATTGTCGCAAGTGCCATATTACGGCTGCTGAGCTCGCGTATGCGTTGGCGGGCCCCGGCCGATAGGCGCTTCCGGAGCGAAGGATCCTCGAGAAGGGCGATGACGGCGTCCGCAAGACAGGCGGAGTCGTCGGAGTCGAAAAGAAGCCCGCATTGGCCGTGCAGGACAACTTCAGGGATGGCGCCAGCGCGCGAAGCTATGACAGGTACACCATGAACAAAGGCCTCCAGTGGCACCAAGCCAAAGGACTCATAACGCGATGGGAAGAGCAGGGCGTAGGCGCGAGCAAGTAGCTTATCGCGCGTCGACTCGGCTACTTCTCCCATGAAGTGCACGCGATGAAGCAAGTCTGCCTGGATTAGATTTCGTGCACGGTCGGACCAGCCGTCAGAATCTCTGCCGGCGATCAGTAACTGCGCCTCGGGCTCAGCTACTAGGATTCTGTTAGCGGCGTGCAAGAGAAGGTCGATCCCCTTTCGCTGCTCAAGCCGGCCGATAAATACGAGAAGCTTCTGTGAGTCCAGAGCCTGGGCGGAGACATTGTCCAACTCCTGGAACGTCGCATATCCCTGATTTACATCGAACGTAGGCCAATAGGAAATGCCGCAGGGTACTTCGCGCCAGCGGGAGTCTCTAGAAAGCGCGTACTCCGTCTCTACGGTTTTAGCGATCGATTCACTTATAGGCACGACGGCGTCAGCATGTGCGATGAGTGCTCGCTCTGCAGCCGAAAAGAGGGAGGCTAGGCCTTCCGACACTTGCCAACCGTTAATACGCGCGGTGACTGAGAAAGGGGTCACAAGCCTGACGACAAGAGGCGGTCGCAGGGGCGACCGCAGGAGAGCGAAGGCTAGTACCTCAGTGTCCCAGAGTGCGCCTTCTACGATGTCGATTGGCTTTTCTCTATGCAAGGCAGACAGAGCGGCAAATGCTGTCAGCGTCCAGTTCAAATTGGGGGAAAAGCCGTCGACCAGATTCGGCATCAGGGCATCGCGTTTCGCAACGAAGATGACGCGAAAGGGACCCTGCTCGAACACGTGCGATGAATCGGCGGGTACGATCACCGTCACGTGATGGCCCATTAGCAACAGCTCGCTCGCAAGATGGTAGTAGAGTGTTCCAACGCCACCACGAGACGCAAACGGCGGGAATTCCTTGCTAACTATGCAAATGTGGAGGGACTTGATATCAGCGCCAACGCGGTACCGGCTCGCCGTGGCGGGATAGGGAAGAAAGGGTGATCGCTTATGGCAAAGATCGCGGGTACGGGGGAATTGCCGGGCATCGAGCAAGCCCTGTTCAACGCCCTGCCATATGGCTTGGACGTGACGGTCCCTGTCGCCGGGAGTAAGCAAGCGCAATCCAACGGCCTCGTCGAGTGGAGCGACCCGTTCGCGGGCGATCCGGTTGCGGAGATACTCCATAAGGGCTTCGCCCTGGAGGCCAGAGTGGGCGGCCGCGAAGTAGGCGGTATTCTTGCAGATCGCGTACCAGTTGTAGGCAAACTTCCCACTGCGATTGTGGCTCTGAGCAAACTCATGTCTCACGAAGAGGTGGGGAGCATAGCCAATCAAGGAGGTTCCCTGTAAACAAAAGCAAGTGCTGCTCTCGTCCAGGTAGTAATCGTACTGCTCATCGAAACCCTTCGAGTCGAGCAAAACCTTGGTAACGAACGTCGCATTGGTGCCGGTGTTGTAGCGCAGCCAGCCATTCCGACCGATTTCCGAAGACTTGATACCGACGCGGGCGTCACCGAATTTGTTTATACCGTTGTCCTCGGCTTGGAACCAGAAGGTCCCCGCGTAGTAGACAGGACCGCCTAGGCCCGATGTAGTTAAGGGCCGTCGGTTGTACTCGTCAAGGATGCGTTCAATCCAGTTGTCAAATGGAATCGCATCATCATCGATGAACGCAATAATGTCGCCAGCAGCAACTTCGATGGCGAGATTGCGTGACTTTGAAAGGTTCCGCTCTGGATTGTGGAGGGTCTTAACGCCGCTCGAATAGCGCACCAACAGTTCCTTGGTACCGTCGTCCGATGGGCCGTCGACCACTATGACCTCGAACTGAGGCGAAGACTGAAAACGGAGGTAGTCGAGAACCCTCTCCAGAAAGTCCCGGCGGTTGTATGTACAGATGGCCACCGAAACGGTACGAAATTGGCGCCGACGCGGCAGGACCGTCAGGAGTGCCTCCTTCAAGCGCGCCTCGACGGCATAAGGTGCGAATCGCCCGGCGTTTCGCTGCTGCGCAAGCAAGGCCGCAGTTCGGTACGAGGCGTCGAGTTGTAGACGCAGAATAACGTCTCTCAAGGCAGGGAGATCGGGCGCCAAACCTTCGCCAAATCCGAGAGTCTCCGGGACTGCCGATACGCTCAGTGCGGCGACAGGTAGGCCTCGGAGGGGCGCCTCGATTAAAGGCACACCGAAGCCTTCGTGCTTGCTGAGGGATACAAACAGTGAGGAGCGGCGATAATATTCTTCGCGTGTGTCATCGCTGACCGTCCCGGTCAATAGCACGAAGCCTTGCAGCGACAGATCCGCTATGCGTTGGGTGATTTTGGTTAGATAGGAATCGTCGGAGCGGTACGGGCCCACCAAATAGAGGCGGGTAGCGGCCCGCGGCTGCTCTCGATGTATGGACGCAAAGAGCTCGATGAGGTCGAGCTGAGATTTGTTTGGGGCGATGCGGCCGACATAAAGCCAGGTACCGGCTTCCCGTTGGGAAGAAGGAGTGACAGGCAGCCGGGTGACAACGATCGGAACAACGGCGCACCGCTCTCCCGGAACACCAAGCTCTCTGAGTTCGCTCAGGTTATAGGAGCTGTCGGCCCAAAAGAAATGAAACCTACGCCACATTTCGCGAAGCTGCTCTCGCCCGCGATGGCAGAAGTTGCGGAGAGGTGTTGTGGGGTCAAAAAATTCAGCCGGTGTAATGTTGTGATAGATAAGCACGCGAGTGGTATAGCAATTAAGAGTTGCGGGCACGGCAAATTCGGAAAAGCCGAAGAAGTGAACCAACACGACGTCGTGTTCGTCAGCATCCAGATGATCGATAGATTGGCAGTGACTAGAGACCTCGGGGTCGTGCCATTTGGAGAAAATGGCCGTTCTGAAGCCCAAACCCTTGAGCAGGCTATCTAGGGCAATAATTTGATTCGATACGGCGTCGGCGTGGAGCAGCGCCTCCGTAACCTGGAAGAGCCTCCCCGTGAACGAGCTGTCAAAGATCATTTCGTGTCTTGAAAGGCCTCAGTGAATGCGGTTGCTTCGCGGGAAGCGAGTATCCGATTGGCAAGATCATTAAATAGAGTTTCGGGTGAACGTGAGGAAACTCCATCGAGCGACTCGAAGACAGATGGCGTGACTGAGGCATCACCTAGGAGGGATGGCTGGGCTTCAGCGCCGCGCGCCTGAGCTGCAAGGGGCGGCGACCGCACCAAAGCCGAAGAGGAAGGGTTGACTTGAGTCTCAGAAAGCCAGTTCTCCAGCTGATTCACTCGGCGCTCGAGGCGACCCGCGCGGCCTCGTGATCTGCACCAAGCACGAAGCGCCCCTTCTTGGCGTATTAGAGCTTCCAGATGTCGCTTGAAGGCGAGGGCGTCGGCATTGTGCCTCAGAGCCTCAGGGGACTTCGTAATGTTGCGGATGACGCGCCAGCGGCTTCGATGTTTGCGTAACAAAGTCAAGTAATGGGCTCTACCGACGGGATCCGGACGGCGTCCAAGTATCCGTTGATAGACAGCATCGATAAAGGCCTCGTCGCTCAGATGTTGGAGGTCGAGGTAGCTAGAACGAGCGCTTGCCTCGGCAGATTTGGCAAGGGAGCGGAGGATTTGGGTCTTCCGCTGGCCGCACCTCAAAGCGGAGAGGTAGTGGTGGAGCCCGGCGGGGTCGGGGTCGCGGGCGAGAATCGCGCGATAGGCACTGCGGACGAAGGCCTCCCCTCCTAAGCGGAGCATCTGATCCACGGCGCCGTGTTGCACCGGCGAAGTGCGCGAGATCGGTGGTGGATGGGAAGAGGAGGTGGGGGGCTCCGGAACGGCGCGTGGTTGCGAGGATGGAAAGGCGCTCACGGCGTCAGACTCTTCGGGTCGGGCCGCCCGGGGAGAGAGCGAGATTGGAAGGGAAGCGTTGGGCAGCAGCGGAATCGACCTTAAGCGGTGGGCTAGCCGCCAGATCCAGCTCCGGCGAATCGCATCGAGCTCGCAGGACAGGCGCGCGATCAACTCCTTGTGGGTCTGGAGCTGCCCCTCAAGCGCGAGCCTGCCAGACTGAAGAGCCTCAAGCTGGGCGCGAATCTCGGCGCCCTGGAGTTGTGCGTGATGAGTTGCGGCTTCGGCCTGATGCAGCTGAGCTGTTAGGCCGCGCTCGCGTGCCTCGGTTCGAGCCGTCAGGTCAGCCTCGCGGGCAGAAAGCTGTGCCCGAAGCTCGGTCTCGTGGGCAGAAAGCTGTGCCCGAAGCGCGGCCTCGCGGGCAGCGTGCTGCGCGTGAAGCTCGCCTTCTCGGGACGCACTTTGCCATGCGGCCTCGGCAAGGCGTTCGACAAGGCGACGTTCGCGATCCAGGGCCTGATCGAGACGTATCTGCGAGTCGATTCGCACTTCCGCAACACGTTGGGCAGTTGCGTCGCGGAGCTCCTCCAAGCGACGGTGCGTGTCCGCTTGGAGCGTCTGCGCCTGAGTTAACAAAGTCAAGAATTCCGTCCGAAGCTGAGCTTCGCGTTCGCTACTTTGCAGTCTGAAATCGGCCTCTCGAGCCGAGAACTTGGCCGTAAGCTCACTGTCCCGGAGTGCACCTTGGTGCGAAAGTTCGCTCAGTTGTTCGGAGAATGCGCGCTCGCGGTTCACGAGCTCGATTAGGTGCGTCTGGGCATCCTGACGTACTTTGGAAAGGGACTGCTCGATTAGCTTAGTTAGAAGGCGTTCTTGATCGTGAGCGGTTGATTCAGAGCTCTTGAAGGATTGCGAAAGACTTGCAAGATCGCTCTTCGCTTCGGCAGCCTCTTGCTGCAGCGCCGAAAGGCGAGTCTCGTAGGACCGACATAAGTGTGTTGTCAGTGCAGTAGCAGTACCGCTGAGCTGGAAATTATCGAACACATTGGGCGGATAGCGGAATGCGGCCTTAAGGTCAGCGTGCTGCTCGCTGAGGTAGTACCGGTTGAGGCCGTCCGTGTAAGCGAGAAAGTACCCCTTGTGTAAGACGTAAGCCTCCCACGTGTCGAAGGTTTCAATCTGGGTGTTTGGGTATGTGGATTCGATTAGAAGAATCCACGGGCGTTTGGGTGAGTGGATCCAACCGGAAAGAGCCTCCTTTTCGAAGCCCTCAACGTCGATCTTTAGCCAGTGGACATCTTCTCTAGGGGTAATGGCAAGCACATCATCGAGGGAAACACAGGTGACTGACCGCGCAATCACGTCGCAGCCGATTTCGTTCTGGTGCCTGATTGCGATGTCATGCCGGGCTGTGGAGAGACCTCCACCCGGGATTTCGTAAAAGGAGAGGAGTCCGGCGCGGGCGGCAACTGCGGCCTGCAACACGATTTCGTCGGGGCGATCCTCTCTTAGGAGGCTGGCGTAGGTGTGGATCGGTTCGACGTGGAGGCCGCGCCACCCGTGGTCGAAGAACGCCTTGCTGACGGAATCGATGATGGGATGCTGAGCTCCAATGTCGATGTAGAAGCCGTTTTCGATGTGGTGGAGAGCCCGCCAGAGCATTACATCTTCGAAGTTTTGTGCGTAAGAGGTAATCACGCGCGCACCTGGCATCGGTTGGGAGCGAAATTCCCTTCCGGGACGTAGGTCTAGAAGGAGTCGCGGATAGGCTGAGCTTGGCAAGTGAACATGGGCGTCATTCGGCGACACAATCGCGCACGAGTGTGCCTCGGTGATAGCATCTGGCGCAAGGACGGAGGAGGGTACAGGAGCGGTATGTGCACGCCTCTGAAGGGCGAGGTGCAGCCGCGTGAATCGCCGTCACGCGTGGAACGTGACGCGACGTGCAAGCAAGGGATGGAGCCCACCGACCGAGCGGTCTTATGCGCGTCCACGTAAATGGGTCCCTCAGTGCGCGGTCGCCTAGCCTTGATATACGTCGCGTCGGACCTTAGGAGCTGGTTTGCGCACCTACTTGGCGTTGGGGAAACCTATCGAAGCCCGCTGCGAGTTTGGAGTTAGGCCTCTCGGACACTACGAAGGTGGAGATCATTAATGATAATGGCTGCGGCGGTGCCCCGGCAAGTTCTTCCTGCTGTAGCGCGAGCGCGTGGGGCAAGCAGGCAAAGTGGGCACGCACGCGTTGGTCGATCCGGGAGTCGATTGGTGGGCGCTGTTTGGCGCGTCTGTTGGC
>Ga0137401_10001382_pt1 | contig 10514 bp, 10 predicted proteins | sample CZOMad1_1_16fung_FD_108286 | JGI IMG/M metagenome (GOLD analysis project Ga0137401, IMG submission 108286) | Vadose zone soil fungal communities from Angelo Coast Range Reserve, California, USA - CZOMad1_1_16fungal (Illumina Assembly) | ecosystem: Environmental > Terrestrial > Soil > Vadose...
CTATGCCGGCGCAACCGCCATCGCGGTAGTCATGCTGGTGTTCTCGCTGATCCTGCTGCTGCCAATCAATGTGTTACAGAAGTGGAGCAGCAGCCGCGAAGAAGAAACCAGTGAATTGATTCCGGATGTGATTGAGAACTGATCGAGAATCGAGAATGGGATCCATTACCTTAGCAGCGGGAAAAATTCCGGCGACTCGACGGGTGGCTACGGCCGCGACGGGCGAGTCAGGTGCTGTTCGCTGGATCTTGATCGGCGTCGCCGTATTCTTTCTGGCGCTGTTCATCTTCCTGCCGCTCGCGATCGTTTTTTCCCAGGCTTTTGCCAAGGGGATCGGCGTCTATTGGGCGAGCCTGCGCCAGCCCGATGCGCTGGCAGCGATTCGTCTGACGTTGCTGGCGGCAGGCATCGCCGTTCCCCTGAATCTTGTGTTTGGCGTGGCCGCCGCCTGGTGCATCGGCAAGTTCGAGTTTGCAGGCAAGAGTCTGCTGATCACTCTGATCGATCTGCCATTTTCGGTTTCACCCGTTGTCTCGGGCTTGATTTACGTTCTGCTCTTCGGTCTGCAAGGTCTGCTGGGACCCTGGCTGTCGCGTCATGACCTGCAAATCATCTTCGCGGTGCCGGGGATCGTACTGGCTACCATCTTCGTAACTTTCCCCTTTGTGGCCCGCGAACTGATCCCGTTGCTGCAAGCCCAGGGACAGGAAGAGGAAGAAGCGGCCCTCGCTCTGGGGGCCAGCAGCTGGCAGACCTTTTTCCGTGTGAGCCTGCCCAACATCAAATGGGGGCTGCTCTACGGCGTGATCCTTTGCAATGCCCGCGCCATGGGCGAGTTTGGCGCAGTGTCGGTGGTCTCCGGCCATATTCGCGGCCGCACCAACACCATGCCGTTGCATGTCGAGATTTTGTACAACGAATACCAGTTCTCCGCTGCTTTTGCAGTGGCGTCCCTGTTGGCCTTGCTGGCGCTGACCACCTTGGCGGTTAAGACGGTGGTCGAGTGGAGAGCGCGGCGTCAGCTGGCAGAATCCGCTGCCTGGAGCGAAGAGAGGCAAGTCGTATGAGCATCGAAGCGAAAGACATCACCAAGAAGTTCGGACAATTTGCCGCGCTCGATCACGTTGATCTGAATATCCCCTCAGGCGAACTGGTGGCCCTGCTGGGACCGTCGGGCTCCGGGAAGACCACTCTTTTGCGCATTATCGCCGGCCTCGAATTCGCGGATTCAGGGACCATTCTTTTCGATGGCGAAGACACTACGCATCGCAACGCCCGTGACCGCCGCGTCGGCTTCGTCTTTCAGCACTACGCGCTCTTCCGACACATGACCGTATTTGAGAACATCGCTTTCGGACTCAAAGTCCGCCCTCGGAATGTGCGTCCGTCGAAGGAGCAGATCCACGCTAAAGTCCACGAACTTCTCAGCCTCATCCAGCTGAAGAACCTGACGGGCCGGTATCCATCTCAACTTTCCGGAGGCCAGCGGCAGCGGGTCGCGCTGGCGCGCGCGCTCGCGGTTGAACCCAACGTGTTGCTGCTCGATGAACCCTTCGGTTCGCTGGACGCGAAAGTCCGTCTCGAACTGCGTCGCTGGCTGCGGCAGTTGCATGATGAAGTTCACATCACCAGCGTGTTCGTCACTCACGATCAGGAAGAGGCCCTGGAAGTGTCCGACCGGGTTGCGGTGATGAACGATGGCCACATCGAGCAAGTCGGCAGCCCGGACGACGTTTACCATCACCCAATCACACCTTTCGTTTACAACTTTCTGGGCAATGTAAACCTGTTCCACGGCCGGGTCGACGAGGAAACTCCCGCCATCCACAATGCGGCCACGGGAAACCTCGTCTACGTGCGGCCGCACTTGCTGGAGATTCAGCGCCATCCCAATGGCGGGAGCAACTTTCGCGCCGTCATCAAACACATCAACTCGGCCGGCCCCTTGGTGAAGATCCAGGCGCTCAGCGAGTGGGGAGCGCCGGTGCAGGTCGAGCTGTCGCAGGAAAGATTCCGGGAACTTCAGCTTCTCAAGGAAGAGACGGTTTTCATCATCCCCAAAGAGCTGAAGGTATTCCACAAGAAGGCAATCTAGCGGGGCGGCTGTCCCCACGGGATCAGCGGCAAATTTCACCCAACCACTTGTCATCCTGAGAACGCGGAGTCGTCCGCGCAGCGGGCGACTACCACGAGGGACCTGTGCATTTGGCCGGAGGCACTGCCGCCGCCGGCGAATCCATGGGTCCGTGGGCCCGCAAAAAGCGCGGACCTCAGGATGACAATGGGGTGTGGGTTTGAATGACCCGCATCTGGCCGCGCAGAGAGTTACAAGCCGCGATGCCCGCGCCCGGCTTGTATGCGCAGAAGTGCTGAAATCAGGGCGTCAACGTCCTCGCAGGTGTTGTAGAGCGCCAGTGACGGCCGCACCGTCGTCTCAAGCCCGAACCGGCGCAGGATGGGCTGGGCGCAGTGATGTCCGGCGCGCACCGCGATTCCGTCCTGGTTGAGTGCTTTGCCCACGTCTTCCGTTCGAAATCCGTCGAGGACGAAAGACAGCACGCCAGCTTTCTCTTGCGCGGTCCCGATGAGATGCAGGCCAGGGACAGTGAGCAGCCCCGCAGTCGCATAGTTCAAGAGGTCGTGCTCGTAGCGGGCAATATTCTCCATTCCGATCTGCTCGAGATAGTCCAAGGCCGCGCCCAGGCCTACCGCGTCGGCGATGTTGCCCGTGCCGGCTTCGAAGCGTGCCGGCGCCACGTTGTAGATGGTCTTCTCAAAAGTCACATCTAGGATCATGCTACCGCCGCCCTGCCACGGCGGAGTGGTGTCGAGCAAGTCGGCTTTTCCGAAGACCACGCCGATGCCGGTGGGAGCAAAAATCTTGTGTCCGGAGAACACAAAGAAATCGCAATCGAGCAGCTGAACGTCCACACCCATGTGCGCGATGGACTGTGCTCCGTCCACCAGCACGCGTGCGCCGTGTCGATGGGCCATCTCGACCATCTCTTTGGCGGGCGTGATCGTTCCCAGCGCATTCGAAACCTGGCTGAACGCCACGAGGCGGGTGCGCGGCCCCAGCAGCTTCTCGTATTCTTCCAGGATCACTTCGCCCCGGTCATTCACCGGCGCCACCCGCAGCCGCGCCCCTTTTTCCGAGCACAGCTGCTGCCACGGGACAATGTTCGCGTGGTGCTCCAGCCATGTGATAACGATCTCGTCGTCCTTCTGGACGTGGCGCTGTCCCCAACTCTTGGCGACTAGATTGATGCCTTCGGTTGCGCCACGCACAAAAACGATCTCGCGGGTAGAAGAAGCGTTCAGGAAACGGCGCACTCTTTCGCGCGCGCCCTCGTAGGCGTCGGTGGCCCTCGCCGCCAGGGTGTGCGCTGCGCGATGGATGTTCGAATTCTCGTGGCGGTAGAAATAAGAGACCCGGTCAATGACCGCGTTGGGTTTCTGCGTGGTGGCCGCGTTGTCCAGCCACACCAGCGGGCGCCCGTTTACTTGTTCCTGCAGAATGGGGAAATCGCGCCGGATGAATTGCGGATCGAATGGGCGCGCGGAAACGGCGACGTCCGGCGCCAGGTCGGGACGAAATTCGAAGGACGCGATGCTAAGCGGCGGCGCAGCCGCCGCAGGGGCTTTTTCTCCACCAGGAACGAATGACGACGTACCTGGTACCGTCGGCACTGAAGCAGCATCCGGGAGGGCGTGAACGTTATTGGGCGGAGCTGACGGCATTCCCGGAACCCCGGGAATCGATTGCATGCCAGGTACTCCGGGGAGAGAAAACATTCCGACGACATCCGGAAATGACGGTGTGACGGCCAGTGGCGCAGCCTTATCCAAATCAAGAAAGTACGCAGAAAAATCCGGCGAGGGCAACGATGATCCTGCCGGAACACTTGGTGCGAAACCCGGCACCTTGCCCAGCGATGCCGGAATCGCGCGCAGTTCGGCTTCGGTCAGTGCCGCACCGGGTGCGGATGCAGGCATTCCGGGAATTCCAGGCAAGGGCTGTGCACCCGGCACGCCGGGAAAAGAGAATGCTTCATTCAGCGAAGGCAACGACGGAGAAGCATTCAGCGGCGAGGTCCGGTCAAGAAAGTAAGCCAGGGAGCCGGGGGCTGTGGGAATATTCGGAATTGCCGGATCGACGATCACGCCTCCCGGAGACGATTGGGCGAGCGACGGAGATGCAGGAACAGCGCCGGTGGTGGCACGAGCGGGGACGCTCGCGCCTACCTTGTCTGGAGTCGTTGCGCTGCCCGGCAGCGCGGCGAAGAACTCGTTTGCCAGTCGGGCGATTACCGCCGGGTCAGGTAGCGCGAACATCGCTTCGGACCCGCTATCATCCGCCAGCGCAGTTGAATCCTGGTCTGCGGCCCGCTCCGCCGATGTTCGATTACTTGTACCGGAATCCCTCATACCCGGATCACTTGTACTCATGATATTGATCCACGCTGACGCCTTCGAGAACGCCCACAGCATCTTCTGTAAGAATGGCCAGCGAGCAGTACAGCGAGATCAGGTAGGAAGCGATGGCCTTGTGATTGATACCCATGAAGCGCACCGACAGGCTGGGCGAAACTTCGCCCGGGATCCCGGGCTGGAACAGCCCGACCGCGCCCTGCTTCTTTTCACCTGTCCGCAACAGCAGAATATTTGTCTTGTCTGCCTTTATGGCGACTTTGTCGGAAGGCACCAGCGGCAATCCCCGCCAGGTCAGAAATGGATTGCCGAATATGGTCACCGTCGGCGGCGGTACCCCGCGGCGCGTGCACTCGCGCCCGAAGGCGGCAATGGCACGTGGATGCGCCAGAAAGAACGCGGGCTCCTTCCAGACTCGCGCAATCAATTCGTCCAGATCATCCGGAGTGGGCGCGCCTTTCCTGGTCTTGACCTTCATCGAGTCATCAATGTTGTTGAGCAGACCGTATTGCATGTTGTTGATGAGTTCGCTCTCCTGCCGCTCTTTGACCTTTTCGATGATCAAGCGCAGTTGTTCTTTGATCTGATCGTGCGGGCTGCGGTACATGTCGGAGATGCGCGTCTGCAAATCGAGCACCGTGGTTACCGCGCTCAACGTGTACTCGCGCGGCTTCTCCTCGTAGTCCACATAAATTTCCGGCAGATCGACATCGTCGTCTGGGCTGCATTCAATGGTGCGGCTGCCCGGCCGCGTGGGGACGACCTTGTTCACACGATACGTTCCGGCTTCGACCGGAACCCATTGCAGGAAGTTCACCAGCCAGCGCGGCGTGATGGCCTGCATCATGGGGACCGTCTTGGTGACGGTCGCAAGTTGACGCGCTTGTTGTTCGTTCAGCGTGTGACGGACTTCAGCTTTATCGGGCATGCAATTCGCTCCTCAAGTTGGGGCAAGCTAGAAAGTGTAACATCCCATCGCGCAGCCTTGATCGCAGGTTGCGATGAAAATCGGACCGCGGAGCCAGGCATTTCATGCGCTCTGCCGCCGAGAAGTTTCCAGCAGATTCTGGATCTTCACCAATCGCTCTTCCGACAGTCTCGCCGAGACACCGTTCTTGTGACTCATCACGATCAACTTCACGGAAACCAGAAACACTCCGCACTCGAGCAGCATGTCGTGAGTGAACCCTTTGACGAACAACGCGATGACGAACAGCAACAGAGTCAGGGCGATCACCACTAAAGACACTGGATCCAGGTAGGTCCACACCGACTTAGGCATTTCTTCCTCCTCCATCTGAAGATAGCGGCGCTTCGTCTTGACCCGAGGGAACCGTGCCTAAGACTGGTCCTCGCAGCGCGATCCTTATCGTTACCTTTGTACTCTTTCGCTGCGGTCCAAGAAATAGACACTATGAACGGGCGGTGTGCGCACCCAGGCGAGACCAAATAGCAACCCCGGAGTTCTGGCGCAGCCGATCCAGCTTGAAGCTGGTTTGCACCTGCCAGTAACTGCTTTCAACTTAACGCAATGAACCAGGATCCATACAAGGTGTACCGGGTTGCCGCCCGTACGGGCGGCGTGGTGCTGCTAACTCTGGGCGCCTTGGTGTTGCTCGGTTGGCTGTGGAAGATTGAGTCGCTGACCACTTTCCTTCCCGGCCCTATCACGATGAAACCGAACACTGCGATAGGGTTCGTCTTCCTCGGTCTCGCCCTGTTCCTGTTGACCTGGTACTCGAAGGCCCGCAGCACCCAACTCTGGTGTGCCGCGTCGGCTACGGTCGTCATCCTTGTCGGCCTGGTTACGTTGTCTGAGTATCTTTTCCACTCTGATCTGGGGATAGACCAGTTCCTGTTCAAGGACGTGGTGCAATCGACCTTTCCCGGCAGGATGACCCACATTACGGCGTTCAACTTTTGTATTGCTGGGTTGAGTCTCCTGCTGCTCGCTCTCTCGGAAAGGCGGGCCAGTATTGCCCAGGGCCTGGCTGCCACGACCGGCCTGAGTTCGATCTTCGCGATCATCGGATACTTGTACGGCGTACCCGCCCTGTACGGCTCAATCGAGTACACCTCGATGGCGCTCCACACTGGCCTCGGATTCCTGATCGGTTCTCTCTCTGTATTGTTCTCTCGTCCGGACCTGGGACTGATGTCGGTGTTGACGAATCCCTATCCGGGTGGGTGGCTGGCCCGCAAACTCCTGCCCGTGGCGGCGCTTGCTCCCGCCGGACTTGGAGCGGTGTGCATTCACAGTGGCTTGTTTTCGAGCGACGTGCGTCTGAACATCGCTTCGTTGGTGGTCAGCCAGATGGTGTTATTCATGGCCCTGGTCTGGATCCTGGCCTTCGTGCTGAATCGCGCGGAGGGAGAAAAAGCAACCGCTCAGGAAGCCCTTGCCCGCTCTGAAAAGCTCTTGCAGCAATCCCAGAAAATGGAAGCCATCGGCCTGCTCGCCGGCGGGGTGGCCCACGACTTCAACAATCTGCTCGCGGTGATCAACGGTTACAGCGATCTGCTGCTCGAGCGGGGTGATCTCCCGGAATCCGATCGCCGCAGCCTGGAACAGATCAAGCAGGCGGGCGGCAGCGCGGCTTCGCTTACTCGACAGTTGTTAATGCTTAGCCGTCAGCAAGTAGTCGAGGCCGTTGTCTTGAATATCAACCAGACGGTCGGCAACCTGGACAAGATGCTACGACGCCTGATCAAGGAGAACATTCAATTCTCGTTCGTTCTGGATCCCCAGCTTGATCGGGTAAAAGCCGATCCTGGACAGGTCGAACAAATTGTCTTGAATCTGGTGGTTAACGCACGCGACGCCATGCCCAACGGCGGGACGCTGCACATCCAGACCAAGAATGTCGAGAAATCAAACTCTCAAGCTGGCCTGGGAGTCTCACCCAGCCGCTTCGTGCTCCTGGAAGTGACCGACACCGGAACCGGGATGGACCAGCAAACCCAGGCGCACATATTCGAACCATTCTTCACCACGAAAGCCGTTGGCAAAGGGACGGGCCTGGGTCTGGCAACGGTCTACGGAATCGTCAAGCAGAGCGGCGGACATATTGAAGTCCAAAGCGCGCCGGGGCGCGGATCGTCTTTCCAGATTTATCTGCCAGCCGAGGCGCAGGCGGCTGCGGCCCTCGAACCCGGCAAAGACGCCGCCGAGCCTGCCTTCTCGGGAGAAACCATCCTCGTGGTAGAAGATGCCGCGCCGCTACGTGACCTGGTATGCCAAGCCCTGAGCGTCTCCGGTTGCACTGTGTTGTCCGCGCCTGAAGCCCAGGAGGCCTTGCGCATCCTCAGCCAGAAAAAAGGTGTGATTGATCTGCTGATCACCGACGTCATTATGCCCGGAATGAACGGCCCGGCCCTGGCCAAACAAGTCCGCGCGATGCGCCCGGAAACGAAAATACTCTACATGACCGGATACAGCGGCGAGTTCGTCCGCTCAGACATGCTGATTCCCGGCGTGTCTTTTATTCAGAAGCCCTTCACCCCAGCCGATTTGCGGCGCAAGATTCGCAAAATGCTGGCCGACAAGCCAGCCTCCGCCAAAAAAGCCGCCGCCGCAGGCAGCGCCGGCTAACCAATGTAGGCGCGAGCCCCGCTCGTGCGGCAGCGCCACGAACACCGCTGCACGAGCGGGACGCTCGCGCCTGCTTGGTTCGTGGCGTTTCCACATGTGCCGGTGGGATAATGACGACGAGGAGATCCCCATGATTGACCCCAATCCCCCAAAGCCCGCACTCACCCGCCGCGAGTTCCTCGAAGCCGCCACAGGCGTCACCGTGGCCGGCAGCCTGTTGCCCCGCGTCTGGGCGGCCGAGATCAAGAACGGTATCCCCTACCGCACCTTGGGCAACACCGGCGAGAACGTATCCTGCATCGGCCTGGGTGGATATCATCTGGGCAGTCAGAGCGATGAGCAGGAAAGCATTCGCATTATTCGCACCGCGCTCGATGAAGGCATCAATTTCCTCGATAACTGCTGGGACTATAACGGCGGCGCCAGCGAAATCCGCATGGGCAAGGCCTTGCGCGACGGATACCGCAAGAAAGCCTTCCTGATGACCAAGATTGACGCCCGCACCCGCAAAGGCGCCGCCAGCCAGATTGACGAGTCGCTGCGCCGCCTGCAGACCGATGCCATCGATCTCCTGCAATTTCACGAGGTGATCCGCGACAATGACCCCGAACTCATCTTCGCTCCCAAAGGCGGGATGGAGGCGGTCGTCGAAGCCCAGCAAAAAGGCAAAGTGCGCTACATCGGTTTCACCGGACACAAGAGCCCGGAGTTTCATCTCAAAATGCTGGATGCCGCCTTCGCCCGCAATTTCACGCTCAACACCGTGCAAATGCCGCTCAACCTCATGGACGCCCACTACGACAGCTTCGAAAAGAAAGTGCTCCCCGTCCTGGTGAAACACAACATTGGCGTGCTGGGCATGAAGCCGATGGGTGACGGCTTGATCCTCAAGAGCAAGGCTGCGGAGCCGGTCGAGTGTCTCCAGTATGCCCTCACCCTGCCGACCAGCGTGGTCATCACCGGCTGCGATTCTCTCCCCATCCTGCAACAGGCGCTTAAAGTTGCACGAACCTTCAAACCCCTGAGCGGTGAACAGATCGCCGCTCTCCTGGCTCGCACGGCACCGGTAGCCCAAAAAGGCGAATGGGAACTTTATAAGACGTCGCACAACTTCGATGGGACGTATCAGAATCCGCAGTGGCTGGACTAGGGCTGGTTGGTATTCTTGCCCCGAGCAGAACGTTGGGCGGAACATCCGTTTTGCACCATGAGAAAGAATACGATACATCCGATCTCGCTGCATCGTTTGCAGTATGGATCGGATTCTTATCGACAAAAGGCCGAGGGCGCGTACGCGATTAAGTTGGTGCTTGAGATTGCCAAGAACGGAACCGTAAGAACCGTGGTTGCGGAAAGCGCTCCAACACCGGAGGTCAAGTCTCGAATCGAACAGCAGGCGCGGGACTGGATATTTGAGCCATATTGGAAAGACGGTGTTGGTGTGAATGTGAAGTTGAGCACCATCGTTCATCTGAACGTCATAAGATCTCGGTGAATGGGGGCCCGGCAATCCCGCGAACCGTCGCAATCAGGATTCACACCAACAATCACGCCTTCTCCTCCGCCAACATCACCGCCCGCCGCATCGTCGCAATCTCTTTCCGCAAGCTGTTGATCTCCTCTTCACTCTCGCGCAGATAAGCCTCATGCCTCTGCTGGAATATCGCCAGATTGCGGCTCGCTGGCCGGGCAGCCGTCGAGAGAGAAGTCAGGAATTCCACCCCAAAGCAATAACCGTCCCGACTGCGAATCGTCCCTTTTACCCGTGAATAAGGCGAGGGCAGCTCGACCTCAATCGGATCACCGGGCTGCAGGTTAATTCCGGCGCACAAGGCCAAGCCGCCTTTGCTTATTTCGGTGAGACGCCCCGGCACGAAGACCTTGGATTCCCCATCACGCAGAACCACAAGGACTTGCAGATCGACCGGCTTTCGCGGCCAACGACGCGTATTGACGGGGGAGGGCGCCATGCAGTGGGCAGAGTTCAGCTGCGGACTCATGTGTTCTTTCCAGTATGGAACGGGTTCCCGAGGAGTTGGAGATTACGGAAGTGGCTGTACGAAACACGACTTTAAGTAATGGAGGCTGGGCGAGACGCCCGTCCTCAAATCCCGTTGTCATCCTGAGAGTTTGTGACTTTTTTGATGTCGTCAAAAATCGAGGTTGCAAACAAAATAGTTAGGACGACAAACTGGTCATAAATTCAAAAAAGTCACAAACTCTGAGCGGAGCGGAATGTTTCGCTTGCGAAACATTCCCGGAGTCGAAGGAGCCTATAGGCGGACGAGTCGATGGTCGGGTAGGGGTCCCCTCGACTTCGCTCGGGGCAGGCTCCTCGACTCCGCAGAAAGTTCGCAAGCGAACTTTCCACTCCGCTCCTAGATGACAGATGGCACCTTGCTGTTCTGCCCCTGTTGAGTAAAAAGCCGCTGCGGTCTACTATGCTTCGGGGAAAACGCCATGACTTCATCCTTCAACCGCCGTCAGTTTC
>Ga0137401_10001386_pt1 | contig 10506 bp, 8 predicted proteins | sample CZOMad1_1_16fung_FD_108286 | JGI IMG/M metagenome (GOLD analysis project Ga0137401, IMG submission 108286) | Vadose zone soil fungal communities from Angelo Coast Range Reserve, California, USA - CZOMad1_1_16fungal (Illumina Assembly) | ecosystem: Environmental > Terrestrial > Soil > Vadose zone...
CGCCGGTCGTGACGACGAGCGGCGCTTCGGACCGCGGGAGACGATGAAACCGTCGCTCCTCGCTGACCCGCCGGGTTTCGGTCGCCATCAAGCCACCGCCGGCGGTCCTTTGAGCTCCACGACATTGCCTTCCGGATCGGTGACGTAGATCGACGGACCCTCTCCTTCCGCGCCGTAGCGAGATTCCGTCGAGCCGGCGACTATTCCATGCGCTTCGAGCACGCTGCGAATGCCAGCTTCATCGAACGGTTCTACCCGAAAGCAAAAATGATCAAGATTTCGCCCTTCCATGCCCGGCGCCGCGCCGCCGGCGCTACCCAACTCGCCGTCAACGGGCACGAGGTCAACCAGAGATCGGCCGGCCCGCAGTTGGACCAGGCCAATCGAATCTTGTCTGCGCTCGATCTTGCATCCAAGCACATCGCAGTAAAAGTGAAGCATTGCGTTCAAATCGAGAACACGCAATACCAGGTGGTCAATATCGCGAATGCGAATCATTGGTCCATCCTACTCGAGAATTTCGCCGCACGCGAAATCGACCCATCTCCCGATCCGCTGGCATTCGATATCCATCGGCAATATGCTGCGAACGGACACTTTTTGGAAACTCGACGCCATGACCTATTCCTTGAGCATCAACGGCCAGCAGAAGACCGTCATCGTCGCCGGCGATACGCCGCTTTTGTGGGTCTTGCGTGACAACCTTGGTCTGACCGGCACAAAGTTCGGATGCGGCGCAGGACTTTGCGGGGCTTGCACCGTGCATCTCGACGGTCAGCCGGTGCGCTCGTGTTTGGTGACGATAGACGCAGTGGCGCACGCCAAGATCACGACGATCGAGGGACTGTCGGCCGACCGCTCGCACCCCTTGCAACGCGCCTGGATCGCCGAGCAGGTGCCGCAGTGTGGCTATTGCCAGTCCGGCATGTTGATGGTGGCAGCGGCCCTGTTGCGCGACAACCCACGGCCCAGCGAGGAAGACATCCGTTCCACGATGACCAATTTATGCCGCTGCGGGACCTATCCGCGGGTGAAGCGCGCCATTTTGCGGGCGAGCAGCCAGCGAGGCAACGCGCCGTGAGGCAGGACCCGGCGCTGTCGCGACGCGGCTTCATCGCCGCGACCTTGGCGGCCGGCGGGGCGGCGCTGTTCTACGTGCGCCCCGGCAGCCAGCCGGCGGCGGCGGCCACGGCCGTTCTTCTCAATGGGTGGATCCGCATTGCGCCGGACGGCGCCATCACCGTTTTCTCTCGTGCCACTGAATTGGGGCAAGGTGCTCTGACCTCGCTCGCCTTGATCGTCGCGGAGGAGTTGGCGCTCGACCCTGCCTCGATCGGCGTGGAAATGGCGCCGGTGACCGAAGCGTTCATGGATCACGGCAATACTCTGGGCTATGGAGTGGGCGCTGCCTATTACGCGACCTGGGGAAGTCTGTCGAGCCGCGACATGGACGGCAGCATGCGCAAGATCGCGGCGACCGTGAGAGTTTTGCTGCTGCGAGCCGCGGCGCAAACATGGACTGTGCCCGAGAGCGAATGCAACGCAGAGAATGGCGTCGTACGTCATGCAGGGGGCCGAACATCGACTTACGCCGCTTTGGCCCCGACCGCAGCAACATTGCCCGTGCCGCAAGATATCGAACCCAGACCGCGCGCCGACTGGCGCCGCTTGGGTCGGGCAACGGCGCGATTCGACATCCCGGCTAAAACCGACGGCAGCGCCATCTATGGCGTCGATGTCAAACGTCCCGGCCTGCTCGTGGCGACCATCGCCCAATGTCCGATGTTTGGCGGCAAACTCGAATCCGTCGATGTCAGCACCGTGGAAAAAATGCCCGGCGTCAAAAAGGTATTGGCACTGGAGGACGCAGTGGCGGTGATCGCCACCGGCTACTGGCCCGCCAAGCAAGCTCTCGCGCGGCTGCGTCCGGTTTGGCGAGCGGGAGAGCGGAAGGCAGCCGACAGCGCCGCGCAATACGCCTTGCTGCGGCAAGCGGTGCAGTCGCCGGATCATCTTTTTCTGCCGGAAGGTGCGCGAGCGGCCGAATTGCTCGCCGCACACGGCGCAGGCATGGCCGCGGCAAGCACACGTCTCGAGGCGAACTACGAAGTGCCATTTCTGGCCCACGCGCCGATGGAACCGATGAATGCGACCGCTCACATCACGCCGCAAGGGGCGGAGCTATGGGTCCCCACTCAATTCCAATCGATGGTCCGCGACGTGGTGGCGGAACTTCTCGGCCTGCCGGGCGAAAAGGTTACGGTGCACACGACGGCGGTGGGCGGTGGTTTCGGCCGCCGCACGGAGATCGACTACGCCATCCAAGCAGCCAAGATCGCCCGCCATACCGAGCAGCCGGTCAAATTGATTTGGTCCCGCGAGGAAGACACTTCGCGCGGCTATTTCCGCCCAATGGCCGTCATGCGACTCACGGCCGGCTTGGACGCCAAGGGCGAGCCAACCGCTTTCTCCTTCACTGCGGCCTGTCCCTCGATCATGGATTATAGTATCGAGCGACGCCACGGCGCGCCCCAGCAAGAAATCGAGGAAGCCGGCCTTGCCAATGCGAGGGATTTGCCCTATGCCCTCTCCGCGCAAAAGATCTCGCTGGCATCGGCCGACCTCGGGGTGCCGTTGACCTGGATGCGCTCGGTGGGATCGCAGGCCAGCGTCTTTGGTGTCGAATGTTTTCTCGATGAAATGGCCGCGGCGGCCAAGGCCGATCCCCTCGCCTATCGCCGCCGGCTGTTGCGGCAACGACCGCGCGAATTGGCGGTCGTGGAAAGGCTTGCCGCCCTGGCGGGTTGGGACCGACCGGCGGCCGCGGGGCGGCATCGTGGCTTTGCAATGAACGCCGCCAACGGATCGGTAGTCGCGCAAATCGTCGAGCTCGAGGTCAGTGCACAGCGCGCCGTCATTCTGCATCGCGTCTACTGTGTGGTGGATTGCGGTGTCGCGTTCAATCCCGACGCGGTGGTCGCGCAGATGGAAGGGGGAATCATCTTCGGCTTGACCGGCGCGTTGCTCGGTGAAATTTCTCTCAAGGATGGCGCGGTCGTGCAAAAAAATTTCGACAGCTATCCGCTGTTGACGCTCGCGCAGACCCCGAAAATCGAGGTGTCGATCCTGCAATCCGACGCTCCTGTCGGCGGAGTCGGCGAAGAGGCAGTTCCTCCTGTGGGACCCGCCGTGGCTAACGCTCTATTTTCCGCCACCGGCCGGCGGTTGCGCTCGTTGCCGCTGATGCGGCAGGGCTTTACCTTGGCGGATGCCATTTAGCGAAATCGCGCTCAGTCCCGCCGCCGGCGGCAACGCACGAGCGCTGCCGCCGGCTCACTGCACCACTCTTATCCTATGGTCATTGCACCGTGATTTGTTTCGGCTTCTGCTTCGCGGTCTCGGTCTTCGGAATGTGTACCGTAAGGATGCCTTCCTTGCTCTCACAACGAATCGAGTCGGCGTTCACATTCTCCGGGAGCGAGAAGCGGCGTTCGAAGGTGCCATAGAAGCTCTCCACGCGGTGGAACTTCTCGTTCTTGTCCTCCTTTTGCTGCTTGCGCTCGCCCCTGATCGTGATCATTCCATCGTCCAACGTCACTTGGACATCCTCTTTCTTCACGGCAGGCAGCTCGGCTCGAATGACGTATTCCTTGTCGGTTTCACTGATGTCTGCGGAAGGCGCCCAGTCGAGCTTCCGACCATTGCCCTCCACTCCCAGACGTGTCCAATTGGCAATGTTGCTTGGCACCAAGCGGCCGAACATTGTGTCGACATCGCTGAATGGATCCCAACGAATGAGGCTCATATATTCCTCCTTTGCAACTGACGGACCAATCTGAACAGATGCCGGGCAATGCTGAACTTCGAATTGGGTTTTGGCAATATCGAATCGATCACGTCGGAAACGGGACGCGGAGACACGCAACCGTGGCGCACCGCACCCGAAGTGTTGCGCCGCCTCCACTCCTTGATCCCTCGCGCGTGACAAATGACGTGAGCCTCATCAGTCCCGCGAAGCGTTCTGATGACGCGCGTTGCGGGAAATGCTCAAGCGCCGTTCATGCTGTCTGACTTTGCCAATGTCATGGCTGCCGGGTACAGTCCCTCATCCATCAACGGAACCCACGGAGATCCCTTCGCCATGGTACGTGTCGTGATCCTGATGCAGGAAAACAAGACACCTGACTTCTACTTTCCCAGCCTCGCTTCCTGGGGCGCCAATATTCAGAATCGCGGAAATCTGCTGACTTCGCCCCCGTTGCCCGATCCCCCGCACGACCGGAATGCGTGGGTTCACTACAAGATGGGAAACTATGCCCCGACGACGTTGCAGATCGACAACGACGCGATCCTGCCGTTCTACAGTTGGCTCGCAAAACAATTCACATACTGTGACTATCACTTCGGGCTCGGCACCAATTCCACGCCCGGCCATATGCTCGCTGTCGGTGGGCAGACGCCGACGCTGCGGAATCCACCCTTCGGGACTTCTCCAGTGTGGGACCTGCCCACCATCTTCAAGCATGTCGAGGCCGGCGGGCACACCTGGGGCGCGTTTACCGGAAGCGATCTGTATCCCCTGAAGTTCTACAAGGAATTGGTCGACGCGACCAGCCGCAAGAGCATCCACACCTCCACTCAGCCCTCCGATGACGCATTCACCGCGATGGCCGCCGCCGGGAGGCTGCCCGATTTCTGTTTCGCGTGGAGTCCTGCGGGCTATGACGAGCACTCGCCGGATCGGACCGCAAATCCTCAGTACGTGACCCAGGGGCACAACCTATCGTGGCAACGCGTCGACGCCGTCGTCAAGGCGGGTGGCTGGGCCGACACCGTTTTCGTACTGACCTGGGACGATTGGGGCGGATACGCCGACCATGTGTCGACGCCGAACGCCGAAACGGTCATCGACGCCCTGCACCCGGCAGGCTTTCAGCTCATCGGCGGTACGCGGATTCCGATGCTCATGTTCGGGGGGCAGGTAAAGCAGGGGATCGACACCCGCTGGCACTCCCACGCGGCAATTCCAAAGACCGTGATCGACCTGCTCGGACTCGCACCGTTCGGAATTTCACGCGTGGACACCTCCGCCTCATTGGCAGGACGCGTGGATCCCAAGTTGGCTCGTCCGGTTCCGCCTTCTTTGGGCAGCACGGTCGTGCAGCCGCCGGCGCCCAATCCAAAACCCCCGGTACAAGCCCCCGGACCGTGGGGCGGGCCGAATGCCCAGCCGTTGCCGGATTTGACGGCCAAGGGCGGCGCGAAGATTCCGGCCCCGAATGATGGCGTGGTGAGCGCAAAGCCACCGAAATTGCCGAAGGGGCTCTAGAAGAAAACGCGCGCGCCCGCCTGACGCCAACCGGCGCCGACGCATCGATCAAGCCCCAAGCGCTTGTCCGAGACAGCTTTCTCGGTCAAGCTCGCGGTGCGGAAAATCGAAGGCGGATCTGAATGCGGGCGTTTTTGTTGTTTGTCGGACTCATGATTGCCGCACTGGCGGCCATTGCAGTGTTCACCTACCCGGCTTGGTTGCTGCTCCATCCGCATTTCAATTTCCCATTTCACCGCCTGGGCGAACGCATCGGCATGCTTGCGCTGTTCATCGGATTTCTGTTCGTGGCGAAACGCGCCGGCCTTGCGGACAAACGAAGCCTGGGTTACGGGTTGCCCCGGCGGCGCTTCGTGCTTGAGATGCTGTTGGCGCTGGCCATAGGCGCGGTCACCATGCTGGCCGTTGTCGGAATCATGACGGCGCTTGGCCTCGTCAAGTGGTCGGACACCGCCCATCTTGGCGCGATTGCCCTGGTCCAACTGGTTGCGGCGCGCCTTCTGAGCGGCATTGCAGTGGCGTTCATCGAGGAGACCTTCCTGCGTGGCGCCATGTTTACCGCGCTCGAGCGGGAGTCGGGCGTTCGCACCGCCATTGTGTTGACCGCGGTCATCTACTCCGCTACCCATTTTTTTGCGAGCTTTCACATCGCCGCAGATCGCGTCACGGCCTCGAGCGGCTTTGATCTGCTTGCCGGAACGCTCCATCTATTCAGCGATCCCTTGGCTATCATCGATGCGTTTCTATGCCTGTTCGCGGTGGGTGTGGTGCTGGCGATGATCCGCGCGGTGACGGGCAATATCGCTGCCTGCCTCGGGTTGCACGCGGGCTGGGTATGGGTGATGTTGGTGACGCATCAACTGACCACGCCCATCAGGGGTGAGCCGCTGAGCTTCCTCCTCAGCGGTTTCGACGGATTCGTGGGATGGTTGGTGCTCGGCTGGACGATTCTAATGGGTGTAGGACTGTACGCGCTTTACTCGAGGCGCATGCGGGGCTGAACGATTGCCGATCGACACAGCATCTGCCGGGCGCCATGGGTTGAATGAGTTCGCGACGACCGCGACGCTGAATATGCAGCGTTACCCACGGTCTACGGCGCGACCGTCGGCCACCACGCATCCGGGCGGCACGGGTGTGCCGTTCAAGACAGCTACCACACATTGCGCCGCCACCATGTTCGTGCGATTGAGCCCTTCGCGCGTCGAAGCGCCGGCGTGCGGTAAGGCGATCACGTTCGGCAGCGCGACCAACTGCCGGGTGACTTCGTTGTAGGTTGCGTCGGATTCGCTCATGAAAACGTCCAAGCCTGCGCCCGCAAGCCGTTTGCCGGTCAAGGCCGCGAGTAGGTCGCGGTCTTCGACCAGGCCGCCCCGAGCCGTATTGATCACAAACGCGGTCGGCTTCATCCGTGCAATGCGATCCTCGCGGATGAGAAAGCGGGTGTCAGGTGTCAGCGGCGCATGTAGCGTCAGGTAATCGCTGCGCGCGAGGATCTCAGGCAGGCCGACATACTCAAAGCCGCTCCTGCGTGCGAGTTCTTCGTCGTGCCGCGGCGCGTGCACGAGAATGGTCGCTTCGAATCCGGTCAGGCGTTTCACGACGCTGCGCCCAATTCGGCCGAGCCCCACGATGCCCACGGTCTTTCGGTAAAGATCGGTGCCGAGTGAAATCGCCCACGATCCCTGGCTCATGGCCTGCTGGCCCTCTCGGAACCGCCGCCCGAGCGCGAGCATCAATCCGATGGTCTGATCGGCGACGGTCGCGTCGTTTCCACCGGCGGCGATCGTTGCCACGCGGCCAAGATCACGAACGGCGGCAACGTCCACGCGATCGTAACCGACTCCTCTCCTCGATATGACCTGAAGCTCCGGCAGATCGGTCAGCAGCTCGCGCGATACGCGGGCGTGGCCGACGATCCAGCCGGAGGCGCCTGTCAGCCACCGCCGCAGGGTTTCGTGGGGAACGCCGCCGTCCGCTTGGGCGGCAGGCAGTTCGGCAACGACTACCTCGCAACCGTTGGAGCGCAGATACGACATCGTGTCCGCGTCGAAGAATCTCTGCGTAACCACGACTCTGCGCTCTTTGGAGCCACTCACGAGGTACGATGGCTCGAACGGCGCCGTCAATACCGCACGGTAAACGTCACCCCGAAGGAGCGCGGCGGCGTATAGCGCGTCAGATAGATGTGGTCCGCCGGATTGCCGTATTCGGACAATGTGGCGAAGTACGGCGTGAAGTCCGGAAAGCTCACGAGCGCGCGCTCGTTGGTGATGTCCCGCGCAAACAGGTTGACCATGAGTTTTTCATTGGCGGACCGCCAGCCGAGATGAATGTTCACGAAGCCGTTGATGCGCGTCTTGTCGAGGATGACCTGCGGTGTGTCGTTGGCATCGACGAACTGGATCTCGCTCCGGTACGTGTAGTCGGCACCGCCCAGTACCGTCCCGCCCGTCACCGCCCAGGGAATTGCGACCTCGCCCGAGACGTGCACCTGCTGCCTCGGGGTCTGCGGCACGACGTTGCCCGCGTAGCTGACCACCGTGCCGTCGGTTGTCGTGAAGTTGTAGTCCCGATACTTGGCGTCTGTGTAGGCGTAGTTGGCCGACAGGGTGAGCCAGTCGATCGGCAGGTAGGTCGCCTCGAGTTCGATGCCCTTGACGCGAGCCTTGCCGACATTGGTCGTGTGGTACGAATTGACCGCGGGGTTGGAGTCGAACGCCGTGCGCTGCAGATTGGTGTAGTCGGCAAGGAAAATCGCCGTGTCCATGCTGAAGCGGCGGTCGAGCCCCACCACTTTCACGCCAAGCTCGTAGTTGATCACGGTCTCCGGCTTGAACGGTGTGGCCAGGCCCAAGCTCGTGTCCGCGCCGGCATCGAATCCGCCGCTGGTGAAGCCCTTGGACACCGTGGCGTACGTGAGCCATTGCTTGTTGGGTTTGTACGAGAGCGTGCCCTTGGGCGTGAATGCGCTCCACGAGGCCGCATAGGGTCCGCTGTATTCAAAGGGGGTGATTTCCGAATGCCCGGAACGATGCTCCCAGGAGTACCGCGCACCCGCCGTGAAGTCGAGCCCGTCCAACAGCGAGTAGGTGGCCTCTCCGAACGCGGCTTTGCTGGTGGTGAGAACTTCCTGATCGTGGGCAGACGTTCCGCCGTACGGCGCCGCATACGAAAAAGCGGTGCCGGGTACCGGGAAGGCCGTGTAGAAGGTGTCATCGAGCCGGTTAAGATGGAGGTAGAAGAGGCCCCCCACCCAGTTGAATCGCCCGCCGAGAGTGGACGCGAAATGCAGCTCTTCGGTGTACTGGCGGTCCTTCACGCTCTGATCTGCGGTGAGTTCCGTGGTCGGATCGCCGAGCGGCGCGTAGAAGATTCCCGACGTCACCGAGCGGTAACCGGTGGTCGACGTCAACGTGCCCAGGGCCGTCTTCCAATCCACATTCGCGAAGACACCGACAGTGGTGTCGGAGGCCCGGGGGCTCGTCCCCGCGTTAGTGACGTCGGGACCGTATTGCAGAGTGGGAAACAGCGTCGGAACGAAGGTTGACTCGAGCAGGCCCAGCCGGGCCTGCGAGGTGTCGCGCAGGTACTCGCCGCCAAAGGTCACCTTGACATCGTCGCCGGGCAACCACAGCAGTTGTGCCCGCGTCGAGACCGATTTCTCGCGGCCCTCTTCGCGATGCTGAACGACGTTGTCCACGTAGCCATCGCGTTCGTGGAACAGGAAGGACACCTTGCCGGCCACTACATTCGAGATCAGCGGCCCGGTCGCGAGACCATTGACCTCGACCAGATTGTAGTTGCCGTACGTGACCTGACCCTTGAAGGTGGGGTCGAAGCTCGGCGCGACGGTGCGCATGATCACGGCGCCGCCCGTGGTGTTGCGGCCGAACAGCGTGCCTTGCGGGCCGCGCAAGACCTCGACGCTCTGCAGATCGAATAGCTCCGGCGTCGTATCATGAACACCCGTCCTGGGGACTCCATCGATGAACACCGATACGCCGGCGTCGGACCCCGGCGTGTCGTTGTCGACGCCGGTACCGCGGATGGAGAAATACGTTTCCTGTCGCGTCACCTGCGTGAAAACAAAATTCGGCACGGCGAGCTCGACGTCGTCGAGGGTGACGATCCGCTGATCGTCGATCTGATCCGCCGTCACCACGGACATGGAAATGGGGGTATCGCTGAGCTTTGTCTCGCGGCGAGTTGCGGTTACGATGATCTCTTGCAGGCCGGATTCCCTGTCATGCACCTCCGCCGCCGCCTGTCCCCACGCTCCGGTGACCAGCGTCGGCGACGTCATCGTCGCAACGAGACAAATAAGGACCGCGCACTTCGAATTGAATGGAATCTCCAGCATTGCTCCCCCTAAATCACATGATCTGCAAGTCCGGCTCTCTGGCCGGCGCCTACGCGACCCTGTATCGAGCCGTCATCTCTCGAGGTACCGCCGAGCTGCCCGCGATACGCCCGACGGGCGGAGATTGCCGCGCCTCGAGCCGTGTCGTCAATCTTGATCGCCGCCGTCAATGAATGGCGCGCTCCTGACGGTTCTGGAATATTCGGCACGTCCGCGCGCGGGCGCGTGCCAGCTGCACGCACCGGTCGGGCGTCACGTGCAAAGTGCATCAGCGCCGGTTGGCGAGTGCCATCCGGTAGGCGGGTAACACGCGCCGGAGCGTGAGCGCAGCCAGCAGAAAGGCCGATGGGACGACGATCCGCAACGACGTCGCTATCTGAGCGGGATCTCTGAAAACGTGATCGTTGAGTATGCCGACGAGTAGAGGCCCCAGGGTTGCCGCAAAGATATTCGTCGTCGCTACATACAGCGCGGATATAACGGCGCGCATGCGATTAGGCAATAGGTCGGCCAAGCTTGCTTGAACGATTCCAAAATTGAAGCCGATCAGATAATTCAGCACGCCGATGCCGATCAAAGCGATTGTCGTACTCTGCAACGTAAGCACGATCGCCGCAGCGACACAGCCGCTCGCCGACAGGAGCCCGATGAATGGTTTGCCATCGACCCGCCCCCGCTTTGCCAGCCAATCCGCCGCGACGCCGCCCGTGATGGCTCCCAAAGGCCCGAGAACGAGCGTCACGGCACCCAGACGCACCCCTGCATTGCCGATGCTCCAACCGTGAGCACGCAAGAACAGCGTGGCTCCCCATGC
>Ga0137401_10001389_pt1 | contig 10500 bp, 10 predicted proteins | sample CZOMad1_1_16fung_FD_108286 | JGI IMG/M metagenome (GOLD analysis project Ga0137401, IMG submission 108286) | Vadose zone soil fungal communities from Angelo Coast Range Reserve, California, USA - CZOMad1_1_16fungal (Illumina Assembly) | ecosystem: Environmental > Terrestrial > Soil > Vadose...
CAAACACCCAAGAATCCTTTTGACAATCATCCCCTAAATCCGAAATCTATTCCCTCGCGTATTTGATGTGGGCTCAAGAAATCACATCTCTGAAGGAGATTATCCGCCATGCCAAGAACCTTCCGGCATTCCCTGTTGGTGGCGCTCATGCTGGGCTTCGTCCCAGCCAGCGTATTGAACACCCTTGCCGTACCTCTCCCTCCATCCCCGGCTGCACCGCAGGCCGCAGCTGCCCAGGACTCGCTCTACAAGCGCCTGGGAGGCTATGACGCCCTGGCCGCAGTCACCGACGACTTCCTCGGCCGCCTGGCCACTGACGCCAAGGAGGGCCGCTTCTTTGTGGGCCTGAGCAACGATTCCAAGACCCGCGTCCGCCAGCACGTTGTGGACTTCCTGTGCGTGGCCACCGGCGGCCCCTGCAAATACACCGGACGCGATATGGAAACCGCGCACACCGGCCTGAACATCACCGAAGAGGACTGGAACATAGCAGTCAAGGCCCTGGGCGACACCCTTAACAAGTTCAAAGTACCCACCCGCGAACAAGGAGAAGTGGTAGGCGCCATTGCTGGGTTGAAGAGCAAAATCGTAGGACGGTAGGCAGCAGAACAAACGCATAAACCACCCAGGACACGAAGTATCACAAAGGGAACCTCGAAGTCGGAGGAAGTCCTTCGTGGTACATCGTGTCCTCGAAAGTTTATGCCTTTGACTTTGGCTTCCAGCGCAGCGGATGGGATAATCATCCCCGGTGCCGACGTCTTCCAAAGCCGCTCTCTACCGGAAACTGCCCTCCGTCGACGAGTTGCTGCACAGCCCCGACTTAACTGCTGTCATTTCGAGCGAGGGCCAGGCCCCCGTCGCTGACGCAGCCCGCGCCATGCTAGCCCGGATGCGCGCGGAGATTGCATCCGCCAGACTGGATGCAGCCGCCGTTGACCTCGCTCTATCTGGAATCTCCGGAGCCATTGAGCGCCAGGTTCGACAGTCGCTGACCTACTCACTGCGTCCGCTCATCAATGCGACCGGCGTGATCCTGCATACCAACCTGGGACGCGCCCCGATCGCAGGATCCGCGTTGGAACACATTCGCAACGCTGCCTCCGGATACTCCAACCTGGAATTCGATGTCGACACCGCAGACCGGGGCAAGCGCGACGTCCACGTCGACAGGCTTTTTCGCAAACTCCTGGATGACAGGGGGACAGTCGCCATCTCCACGATCGTCGTCAACAACAACGCAGCCGCTGTCCTGCTCGCGCTGAACACGCTTGCCGAGGATGGAGAAGTCATCGTCTCACGCGGAGAACTGGTCGAGATCGGCGGATCGTTCCGCATCCCGGATGTCATGTCGAAGTCAAACGCCACCTTGCGCGAAGTAGGCTCGACCAACCGCACTCGGGTGGCCGACTACGAGCGAGCGATCAACGAGAAGACCCAGTTGTTGTTGCGCGTGCACCGCTCCAATTTCCAGATTACCGGATTCACCGAGCAGCCGGCGATCGAGGAACTCGCGGCTCTGGCCCGCGCCCGAAACATTCCGTTGATGGAAGACCTGGGAAGCGGCGCGCTGTTCGACCTACGCACCATCGGAGTCAGTGGCGAACCGGGCGTGCTGGACAGTCTGCAGGCCGGCGCAGACATAGTCAGCTACAGTGGCGACAAGCTGCTGGGCGGCCCACAAGCGGGTATTCTCAGCGGCCGCACCGACCTTATCGCCCGCATGCGGGCCAACTCCCTGTTCCGAGCCCTTCGAGTGGACAAGCTGACCTACGCCGCACTCGAGGCCACGCTGCTCGCCTACGTCAAGCATGACCACGACGCGATTCCTGCGCTACGTATGATGCATTTGTCCAAAGCCGAAATTGCTCCGCGGACAGAAGCGGTCGCTGCGAAATCCGGGTCGCCGGAACTAACGGTAGAAATGATTGACGGCGAATCCGTGATTGGCGGAGGCGCAGCTCCCTCGGCAGTGCTTCCGACTAAGCTGCTGGCCGTGACGCGCGACGGTCTGAGCGCGGATGAAATATCCGCGCGCCTCCGGGCTTCGGAGCCGCCAGTCATCGCTCGCGTAGAAGAAGGCCGAGTCCTGTTGGATCTGCGCACCGTGTTCCCGGAGCAGGACGAGAACGTTATCGCAGCCCTGCGAGCGCTGTGATTTTCACTTGGCGAACCTCTACACCATCGGCCATTCCACTCGCCCTCTCGATGAATTGATCGAAGCTCTGCACGCCCATTCCATCTTGACGCTGGCTGATATTCGTTCGTTCCCCGTGTCGCGTCGTCTGCCTCAATTCGACCGTGATTCGCTGGAGCAAACTTTGCCCGCGGCTGGAATGCAATACGTCTGGATGAAAGACCTCGGAGGACGGCGCAAAACCATCCGTGATGACTCGCCCAACATCGCACTACGCAACTCCAGCTTCCGCAATTACGCCGACTACATGCTCACAGAGGAATTTCAGCGCGCCGGTGCCAACCTGATCGAGATGGCTGAGAGGTCACGCACCGCTTACATGTGCGCTGAGCGGGTCTATTTCCAGTGCCATCGCATGCTGCTGTCGGACTGGCTGACAGCCCATGGACACGAAGTCCTTCACATTGACGGAACTGGGCCGGCAAAGCCCCACAAGATGCTCGCCGAAGCGCGTGTCATCGATGGCCAACTGATCTATCGCGGAGATCTCCTGCTCTAGCTTGGCTGACGGATTTCGTTGGAGGACGCGCCTCGGCCCGTCATGCCCGGGCCTGTACCAGACGGGCGGGGACGCCCGTCTTCCACATCCCGTGGCGCTACAATCATTCCATGCTTCCGCGCATCGCCATTCCTGTTCCCCACTCGACAGACCCGGCGTACGCCGAGCGGGCCTTCCCGCAGTACGCACACGCGGTCGAGATGGCTGGCGGAGACCCGGTGCGTATCCCCTTGGACCAGTCGCCTACCGAGGTCATGAAATTGATCGGGCGCAGTGATGCGGTACTGTTGCCCGGAAGCAAAGCCGATATCGACCCGGCGAAGTACGCGGCTGCGCGTGACCCCAAGACCGCACCGGCTGATCCCTTGCGTGATGCGATCGATGGCCTGCTGCTGCGCGATGCTTACACGCTACGTAAGCCCATCCTCGGTATCTGCTACGGGTTACAAATCCTGAACGTGTTTCGCGGCGGGACGCTCTTGCAGCATATCGAGTCGCCGGTCAATCATGAGGCGGGGAGGGCGGTTCCGATTGCGCACACTGTGGAAGTGGACTCCGGCTCCCGGCTGAGCGAGATTGTCCTTCCACCACTGAAAAAAAAGCATGTTTCCATCGCGGTCAACTCCAGTCATCATCAATCAGCAGAGACGATCGGCGAGGATCTTCGCGTCGTGGCCCGATGTCCGCAGGATGGAGTCATCGAGGCGCTAGAGGGCACATCCCCGGACCATTTTGTCCTGGCAGTGCAATGGCACCCGGAACGTTCAGTAGAAGATGACGAACGCTCGCGGGCGATCTTCCGCGCCCTGATAGAAGCGTCGCGCCGCTGACAAATGTGGGCGCGAACGTCCCGCTCGTGCCGCCGCGTCACGGGCACCTCCGCACGAGCGGTTCGCTCGCGCCCACACTATTTCCTGGCCCTTCCGGGCGCCCGCTTCATGGCCGTTTTTTCCAGCAGCACCACGGCGTGCGCGATCGCAGCATTGTCCGTCCCCATGCCTTCCGGAGTCTTGGCTTTCACCCCGACGCAATCCGTGGGAATCCCCAGCAGCCCGGCCACGTGGGCCCGAATCGCACCAGCATGCGGGCCAATCTTGGGTGCAGCCAGAATCAGGGTTGAATCAAGATTGACCAGGGCATAGCCCGCGGCACGCACTCGCTTAACTGCCTCCGCCAGGAAAAGTGAGGAGTCGGCGCCCTTCCAGCGCGGGTCGGAAGGAGAAAACAGGGAACCAATATCGGGAGCGGCGACCGCGCCAAGCAAAGCGTCCGTGATGGCGTGCAAAAGTACATCGCCGTCGGAGTGCCCGCCCAACCCGTTCGGGTACGGCAGGCTAAGGCCCCCAATCTTCAACGGAATGCCGCGTTTGAACTCGTGAGAATCCCACCCGTAGCCGATGCGAGTTTCTGGTTTCAAGTTTCCGGTTTCCAGTCTGGCCTTTGGTCGTTCGTCGTTGGACGTTGGCCCGAACGCGTCGCGACCCGCATCCCGAGTCCGTGCAATTTGGATCGTGTGATCCGTAAAAATCCGTGGCCGTTCTTACCGTTTCAGGAAGAACTCCGCCAGCTCCATATCCGCAGGCGTTGTGATCTTGATATTTCGCGGCGAGCCCATTACCACGACGACCTCATGCCCCGAGCGCTCGACCAGCGAAGCCTCATCGGTCCCGAGAAACCCGTCAGCCGTGGCTTCATCGAAGGCCTTTTTCAACACACTGTGCCGAAAGCCCTGTGGCGTTTGGGCCATGACCACGCGCTCGCGCGGCAGCGTTGCCGTGACCACGGCGCCTTCGGCCGTTCGTTGCACTTCCTTGATCGTATCCATGGCCGGCATTCCGGCGATGGCCGCGCCATATTTTCGCGCCGCCGCGATCACGTCGTGAATGATTTCTGCGGAGACAAATGGACGAACTGCGTCGTGCACCAGGACAATGTCGTCCGCATCGACCGAAACCGCCGCGATCGCGTTGGCCACGGATTGCTGGCGATGCTCGCCTCCCTCCACCAACTCAATCCTCTTTCGCGAAAGGTCCTCATCCGCTTGCAGACGGGCGCGAAAACCCGCGACCTCGTTGGCCCGCAGGGCCACATAGATCTCCCCAACCTCCGGGCTGGAGGCGAACTTGCGCAGCGTATGAATCAGGATCGGCGTTCCCCCAATCTCGGAGAACTGTTTGGATGCCGCGGGCTTCTTGCTCCTGGCATCGGAGACGGAGGTCATGCGTGTCCCCAACCCGGCCGCCGGAATGATCACTACGACCTTCATCGCGGGCTGCAAGTATACGGCCCGGGGAGCGTCGGTTCAAATGCCGCCTGCTCCAAACATCTGCGCTCAGGATGACTGCCTGTTTCCGCAGACTGTTAGTCGCGCAGTTGTGACCTGAGCTCTCATTAGCTCAGGAGTGGAGGTTCCGATGAGCGTCTAATGATGTGCTATTCCTCGAAGTCGGGATCCATCATCAGCTCCGTCTCGCATTCCAGAGAGAGCCCTGACACCAACCGCGGCGACAGATCGATCCTACGCGCGGCCCTAGGCTTCACTCTTCACAGTCCAGCCTTCACAGTCCAGCTTCGCGGTCGCGCGATTTTCTCTGGAGAGGGAAGCGCCCCGGGCGCAGGCACACGAGGAGCATTGAGTCGCAAAACTTTGGGGGAAGATGCCATGGACAATTCGAAGTGGCTACAAAAATTAAGAGTCCCGAGGTGGTATTGAACCTGTTCGCCTCAGCCAGTAGCTCGCTTTAGACCCTTGCTGACCTGCATTCGTTGTCTCCTTGCGAAGACGACGGCGCGCGATCTGTGCTTGGGCTCCGGGCTTACCGCCAACCGGGAAAACTGTTCAACGCCTCGGGACTCTATCTTGCCTCTGACGGGTGTTCTCGTTCGCCTCGACCAGCGCTTGGCTATAGACCCTCGCTGACCCTCCCTGACCCATCTTGCGATGTTTCAGAGTGACCTCGCTTGAGCCCCGGACGCCACACCAACCGGGTAAACTTCAGAACGCGTCAAAGAACGAGGTTGTTTTTACTCCTTTCATTTTTATAGTCAATAGAAAATGACTCGATTTATCTCGTTTACATGCAATCGAGTGCAGCCTCTCCACAAGGGGGTGACCGAAATTGGTGCATCGGCCTGGTTGGGCCGTGCCGGCGGCGCTGGCGGCATCGCGATTTCTAGAGCGATTCGATTTGTACAAGGGGTCTGAGGTTTGACGATCGTAAATTTTACCGTTGTGAAAATTTCTGGAGAAATCAATCGTCACGCGGGTTTTGATTTGGTGGGGATGGGTTTGTGTGGTCGGGGGCGAGTCGCCCGCGACCACACATGCTACTTGGCGCATTTAACCGTTGGCATACAATCGCCGGGGAGGGAATCCTATGACGATATTCAACGAGCCACGCGGCCATGTGATTGACGCCAATTCTGGCTCTGTACTGCGGCTGTTCGGCATCGCGGCTGCCGCGTTTGTGCTGGTAATTCTGATCTTCGCGTCGGTGGCCCGTGTGGATTCAGGGCATGTCGGGGTGCTTACCTTGTTTGGACGGGTAACAGGGGAGGTGTTGCCCGAGGGCGTTCATCTGATCAATCCCTTCAAGGCCAGCCATGAACTCTCCATTCGCACCCAGGAAATCAAGGAATCGGCCAGCGTGCCCTCAAGTGAGGGGCTGGTGATGAATCTGGATACGTCGCTCATCTATCACCTCAATCCGGAGAAGGCTGCCGAGGTCTATCAGAAGATCGGGCCCAACTACATGGCTGTTCTGGTCGAGCCAAACTTGCGCGCAGCCATCCGGGAGGCGACCGCCTCGCACAGCGCCAATGCCCTCTACACCGGGGAGCGGGAAATGGTGGCCAAGCAGATTTACGAACAGCTCGGCGACAAATTGGGGCAACGGGGAGTCCTGGTAGAGAGCGTGCTCTTGCGCGACATCCAGTTGCCTGCCACCTTGAAAGCGTCCATCGAATCGAAACAGCAAGCCGAGCAGGAAGCATTGGCCATGAGCTTTCGCCTGCAGAAGGAAACGCAGGAGGCCCAGCGCAAGCGGATTGAGGCCGCCGGCATTCGCGACTTCCAGCAGATCGTGGCCCAGGGGATCAGCCCGCAGTTGCTGGAATGGAAGGGCATCGAGGCGACGGAGAACCTGGCCAAGAGTTCAAATGCGAAAGTGGTTGTGATTGGCAACAGTAAAAATGGGTTGCCGCTGATTCTGGGGCAGTAGGGCAGTGAGCCAGCAGTCCCGAGGCGTCGACACCGAATGCGCAGGCCCCAGCTAGACCTTTGCCGGTGCAAGGTAAGGAACCGCCCATTCACCGATGGCGTGTAGTCCGCCACAGTCCAAACACTTGGTAACGGAAAACCGGGTCGCACAGTGCGGGCAAACCGCCTGTGTCTGAAACGTGTCGAAGGCCTGGCTGCACCGCGAGCACTTCCAGAACTCTCCGACGGGTGGGGCTGTCTGGCACCGTGGACAGGCGAACCATTCGCGCCGCGGCAACTTTGCCAAGCGCGACAATGCTTGCGCCTGGCGCAGGCCGCTCCAACAATTCATCAGGATGAACACGGACAGAAGGCCAAGCCAGGGCGATCGAATCCACACGGCGAGCACGACAAATCCGGCCGCGCCGAACAATCCGATGACTGCCGCGGCCATCAAACTCCGGGCCCGCCCCACCAGAAACCAGAGCAGAGATCGAAGAATTTGGCCGCCATCCAGAGGATAGATGGGCAGGATGTTGAACATCAGCAAGCCCAGGTTGATGAACCAGACCGCGCGCAGCAACGCGTGAGCATTGGGTATGGTTTGCGCCCAGCCCAACGATCGGCTCAATATGCCGACTAGGGACAGGAGCGCCAGTAGAACCACATTCACCAAAGGTCCCGCTGCGATGCTCCAGAGCGTTGCGCCCGGCCGCGGCGGCGCGTCCACGTATGCCACCCCGCCCATGGGCCAAAGCACGATCTGATTTGCCGTCCCGCCAACCTGCCGGCAGGCCAATGCGTGGCCATATTCATGAAGCAGCACGATGAGAAAAAGCGCCAGATATTCGAGCACGTTCCAGCTGACGGAGGAATAGGTTCCCGCACGACCACTGATTTCAAATGCGGCCACCAGGAACCAGGACCAATGCAGGAATACATCAACTCCGGCGAGGCGAAATAGACGGATCGATCCCTGGCGAAGACTTGTCATTCGCGAAACTTATAGCACAGCCTACGCGGCAAGAGAAGAAATAGCAGCTTGTCTCTCCACGGAGGTCAATCACCGGTCGAATTGTTCCACGATTCTGGTTGTCTATGACCCTGAAAGGCCTCCGCTGCTAACATACCGAAGTGGCTGCACTGCTTGATGTCCGGGATTTGACCATTGCATTTCCTCGCCCTGGCAATAGCGGCGACGCGTCTCCTCCGGCCGCGCTCACCGCTGTTCGGGGTCTCAGCATCTCGATCGCGGCGGGCGAAGTCTTGGGGCTGGTGGGGGAATCAGGTTCGGGGAAGTCGGTTACTTCACTGGCTTTGATGCGGTTGCTGCCGCCGAATGCACGAGCCACCGGCGAGGTCCGGTTTGCCGACGGAGATAGCAGTATGGACTTGCTGCAGTTGTCCGACGCGGCGATGCGCCCGTTGCGCGGTTCTCAGCTCGCCATGATTTTTCAGGAGCCGATGACGGCACTGAATCCGGTGATGCGTGTGGGCGACCAGGTTGCCGAGGCGGTTCTCGCCCACAATCAAGTCGGAAAAGACGAGGCCTGGAAGCGGACCCTTGTTGCCTTGAGTGAAGTTGGCCTCGCCGATTTCGAACGCCGCGCCCGGGATTATCCTCACCAGCTTTCAGGCGGCATGCGGCAGCGCGTGATGATCGCCATGGCCATCGTCAACCGTCCCAGGCTGCTGATCGCCGACGAGCCTACAACCGCGCTCGATGTCACCATTCAGGCGCAGATCTTAGAACTGCTGGCCGAACTGCGGTCCAAATTTGGCCTGACCATGCTCTTTATTTCTCATGATCTGGCCGTGGTCTCGCAAGTCGCCGATCGTGTGGCCGTAATGTATGCCGGCAACCTGGTAGAGCTGGGACCGAAGCGCAACATATTCGAGGCCCCGGCACATCCTTATACTCGCGGATTGCTCAACGCCGTTCCGACGCTGAAGACGGATCGCAACCTCCCGCTTGAAACCATCGAAGGCACCGTGCCTTCGCTGCATGCTGTTCCTCCAGGATGTCCGTTCGAGCCGCGATGTGAGTTTCGGGTCGAAGAGTGTGCCCGCAGTCTTCCGCCCCTGGCACAGGTTTCGGATGGTCACTGGGCGCGATGCCCGGTCGTGAATGCGTGAACGTAGGCGCTCGCGCCTACATTTCAGCGCACAGACAAGCCCGACAGGTCTATAATCCCGAGTTTGTCCGGTGAACTGTGCGCATTCTTCTTATAAGTGACATTCATAGCAACCTGGAAGCTCTCGAAGCGTGTCTGGCCGCTGCCCCGGCGCACGACATGGTGGTCAACCTCGGGGACATCGTCGGCTACGGCGCCAGTCCCAACGAAGTGATCGAACGCTCGCGCACCCTGGGGCACATCTTCGTGCGCGGCAACCATGACAAGGCAGCCAGCGGAGCGATGGATCTAAGAGACTTCAATCCTATCGCCGGACTGGCGGCGCTGTGGACTCGCGATCAACTTACTCCCCAAAACCTGAAATGGCTTCAGGGCCTGCCCCACGGCCCCATCCAGACCGGGGAACTCTCCGCGGTACAGTTCGTCCACGGCTCCCCAGTGGACGAAGATGAATACGTCGTCACTTTGCGCGATGCCATTGAACCGCTGCTCACTGCCGCGACGCCGCTGACTTTTTTCGGGCACACCCATCTGCAGGGAAGTTTTTGCACTAATGTGGTGGCCAGCGATTATTTTCGCCCGCAATACAACACTGTGGGACAGAGTGAGACTGCCGAGTTTCCGCTCAAGGAGAACATGCGTTACATGGTGAACCCGGGCTCGGTCGGTCAGCCCCGTGACGGAGACTGGCGCGCCGCGTTTGCGGTATTCGACGCCGATGCCCGCATCGTCACCTTCTGCCGCGTCCCCTACAATCTGAAGCAGGCCCAGGACCGTATCATGGCTGCCAACCTCCCTCAACGACTTGCCACGCGATTGGCCGCAGGAAGATAACCAGTCACTGCCCAGTTTCTGCCCCATGCCTTATTCTTTGATCTTTCACTGCGGACCAATAAGGCTAGACGTTCGCGAATGGAGTGGGAGGGCACGATTTCACTCGTGCCGCAACTGTCCTGGACAACTTCCCGCGCTTTAGCGCATAGGCTAGCTTCTTGCGAGCTTGGAGTTTTCCCGCCCCAAAATATCCAGATCAGGAGTGACAGTGCGGAAACTTGCCGTATTCCTTGCCGTATGGGCAGTCGTGCTGGCCTCCCTTACGCCCGCGAAGGGAATACGGCCCAGGCGACTGCCGGCCGGCGACCACGTGGGACATAACGTCGGCGGCGTGGACCGCACCTACATCCTGCACATCCCGGAGTCGCTTCCCGAGAGCGTTCCCATGCCACTGGTGCTGGTCTTCCACGGTGGCGGCGGCCACGCAGCCACCATGCCGAACTTCACCCGCTTCGACAGTCGGGCTGAGCAGGAGAAGTTTTTGGTCGCCTATCCGGAGAGCTTCAACAAGAGCTGGAACGACACCAGGGGGCTGTCGCCGACGGAAGACGTCGGATTCATCCGCGCCCTGATCGCCGAGTTGCAACGCACACACCACACCGATCCCAAACGTACCTACGCCGCCGGAATTTCGAAC
>Ga0137401_10001390_pt1 | contig 10498 bp, 9 predicted proteins | sample CZOMad1_1_16fung_FD_108286 | JGI IMG/M metagenome (GOLD analysis project Ga0137401, IMG submission 108286) | Vadose zone soil fungal communities from Angelo Coast Range Reserve, California, USA - CZOMad1_1_16fungal (Illumina Assembly) | ecosystem: Environmental > Terrestrial > Soil > Vadose zone...
CTCACGGGCACGCGGCTCGTTCCGAGCCCGCGCGAAGTCGCGGTGATGATGTATGACTTCTCGTTCGGCGGCGTCTATGACGATGCGTTCAGCGCCACCATCCTGACCCATATCTGGAAGTCGATGACGCGGGTCTATGGCGGCTTCTTCCTGGCCGCGCTGATCGGCATCCCGCTCGGGCTGATGATCGGCCGCATCCGCATCCTGCGGCAGCTCCTCGACCCGACGATCAATCTTTTACGGCCGATCCCGGTCACCGCATGGCTGCCGCTGTCGATGATCTTTTTCGGACTGGGGCCGAACACGGCGATCTTTCTCGTATTCCTCGGCGCGTTCTATCCGATCCTGCTCAACACCATCTTCGGCGTGCGCTCGGTCGATGTGCGGCTGTTCGAGGCCGCTGCGATGCTCGGCTGCTCCGGCTCCGCCATGTTCCGTCAGGTCGTGTTTCCGGCGTCGCTGCCGGCGATCTTCAACGGGCTTCGCATTGCGCATGGATTTGCCTGGATCCTGATCGTGGTCGGCGAAATGACCGGCGTCCCCACCGGGCTCGGCTCCGTGATCATGGACGGCCGCACGCTCTCGCGCACCGACCTGGTGGTGACCGGTATGATCGTCATCGGCGTCTGCGGATTCGTGACCGATCGCATCATCGTCGTGATCAGCAACCGCGTGTTGCGATGGAGTCCTCAGCACCATGCCTAGCCTCAAGCGAGCCCACGTCGTCATCCGCGGCGTGACCAAACGCTTCCAAGTGGGCGATGGCGAGATCGAGGCGCTCGGCCGCATCGACGCCGCGATCGACAGCGGCGCGTTCGCCTGCCTGATTGGCGCCTCCGGCTGCGGCAAGTCGACCCTGTTGCGCATCATCGCCGGTTTCGAAGAGCCCAGCGCCGGCGAGGTTTTGGTCGACGGCAAGCCGATCGGCGCGCCCGGCAGCGACCGCGGCATGGTGTTCCAGGACTACGCCCTCTTTCCCTGGATGACGGTGCGGCAGAACATCGGCTTTGGGCCGCGCCAGCGCCAGTTGCCGCGCAAGGAGGTCGACGACATCGCTGACGAATTCGTCAAGCTGGTGGGGCTCGAGCACGCCGCCAACCGCTATCCCAGCCAGCTTTCGGGCGGCATGAAGCAGCGTGTGGCGATTGCACGGGTGCTCGCGAACAACGCGAATATCCTGCTGATGGACGAGCCGTTCGGGGCGCTGGACGCGCTCACCCGCGAACAGCTGCAGCGCGAGCTGCTGCAGATCTGGGCGCGCACGCGCGTGACCGTCATCTTCGTCACCCACTCCGTCGAAGAAGCGGCGCTGCTCGCCGACCGCGTCCTGGTCATGAGCGCAGGACCCGGACGTATCGTGGCCGATATCGAGGTCGATCTGCCGCGCCCGCGCGATGTGTCTTCGCCCGAGTTCAACGCCGTGCGCCGCGAGCTGGCGCGGCGGCTGACGAGCCACATGGCGCCGGCGCGCGCGCTCGAGCCGGCGGTGTGAGAGCCGTGGGCGATGGCACTGACCCATCCGCCGTCATTGCCGGGCATAGCGCGTCGGAAGACGCGCGTGAACGCGCTTACGACCCGGCAATCCATCCTTTTCGCAAGAAGATCGATGCCCGGGTCAAGCCCGGGCATGACGAGTTGAAGACGATGACCGGTGGGCTGGCATGACGGAAACATCGGCGCAGCCGGCGGCCGCGATCTACCGCGGCATGGACCGCGCGGCGCTCGATGCCGCCTACAACAATGGCGCCGCTGTTGCAGACAGCCCGGATTGGCTCGCACGTTGGCAGGAACTGAGCGCGGCCGTGAGGTCGGGCCCGCGAGCGCGCCTCGATATTCCCTATGCACGCCGCCCTCGCGCGCGGTTCGATTACTTCGCCTCGGGCGCGGGCAAGCCGCCGCTGTTCGTGTTCATTCACGGTGGTTATTGGCAACGCAATGACAAGGACATGTTCGCCTTTCTCGCCGACGGGCCGCGCGCCTACGGGATCGACGTCGCCGTCGTCGGCTATACGTTGGCGCCGCAGGCGCGCCTCACTGACATCGTCGGAGAAATTCGTCGCGCGCTCACGGTCCTTTGCGAGCGCAGCGGCGATTTCGGCTTCGACCGCGATCGGCTCTTCGTCGGGGGCTGGTCGGCGGGAGGGCATCTCACGGCAATCGTGTCGGACCATCCGGCCTTCCGCGGCGGAGTTCCGATCAGCGGCATCTTCGATCTCGAACCGATCGCGCTCAATTATCTCAATGAAAAGCTCGCTCTCGATGCGGGCGAAATTGCAACCCTCTCTCCGCTGCGCGCGCTTCGCGACCGCGCGCCGCCGTTGCGCATGTTCGTGGGAAGCGAGGAACTGCCCGAGCTCAAGCGGCAATCCGCGATCTACGCCGAGGCGGCGCGGCAACGCGCACTGCCCGTTACACTCACCGTGTTGCCGGACCGCCATCACTATTCGATCCTCGACGAGCTCGCCCAACCGGCCGGAGCAATCACGCGCGCATTGGCGGAGTTGACCGAAGCGAGCACGTGATCACGCGATGGCCGGCGGCCGGCAGCGCGGCGGTCTGTTTTTCCCAGGCGTCGCCGCTTCACGGCCAACCATGGATGAGCGCGACCGGCGAACCCGAGCCGTGATCCTCGTAATAGATTTCGATAGGTGTGGAGTTTTCCTGTTCGACTTTGATGAAACCCATGGGATTACTCTCCTTCTTGTCGGCGCGAATGACAAAGGATCATGGTAGGCCACCTCGCCTGCCCGCGGCTCTCGCCTCGGCCGGCGTCCATTCGCTGCCCCAGCCGCGTCCGGCACGAAACATCTCGTCCGGCGAGTGCTGCGTGAACTCCACGACAAGGCGGTCGCTGCGCAGCCCCAGCGTCTCCTCACAGGCGTCGATCAACGCCTGCGCCAGTTCGGCGCGTTGCTCGCTCGGGCGGCCGCGCCGTATGTCGCACGACAACAGGGCGGCCGGCTCCGGCTCGCCGGCGCCGCAACACCACACGCCGCCTTCGCCCAGCTCGCGAAACGCCACGGTGACCAGCTCGGCTGTCGTCTGCATGATACGCGCATAACTGTCGCCCAAACGCCGGGCCAGCGCGCGCTTCACGTCGACCGGATAGTAATGTGGAACGTCGAGCTGACGGTATGGCATCGCTGATTGGGCTATTCCGGTTGGCCGTGTCGACACGATACGTAATGCGTTTACACGGCCGGGATAATCGGTAATGAATTCCTGTCACTCATGAAGGAATTTCCGCTGTGGCCAGTTCAACAAGCGAGATGGCCATTTTCCAACGCGTGGCGGAACGCGGCAGCTTTGCGGGCGCGGCGCAAGATGTAGGCTTGTCGCCATCCGCCGTGGCAAAGCTGATCACGCGATTGGAGCAACGCCTCGGCGTGCGCCTCATCAATCGGACCACGAGGCATCTAGCACTGACCGCCGAAGGAGAGATCTATCTCGATCGGGTGCGGGAGATCCTCGGGGCCATCGAGACGGCCGAATCCGAGGTCGCGTCGGCGCGGGCATCGCAGCGCGGACATTTGCGCGTGCACGCGTTTCCGGTCGTTGCGGCCCATGACCTTGCGCCCGCATTGCCCGAGTTCCTTGCGCGCTATCCGCACATAACCTTCGATTTCATGGTGACCAATCGCATGGTCGATCTGGTCGGCGAAAACGTGGACGTCTCACTGGGGATGGGCCCGCTCGAGGACTCCGGGCTCGTCTCGCGCAAGATCGTCGATCTCAGGCGCGTCGTTTGCGCGAGCCCGAGCTACCTCGCCCGTCATGGCTGGCCGGCCGAACCTGCCGATCTCGCTCATCACGCGTGCCTTATTTTGAGCCGGAACCCCGGCTCGGCGAGCTGGCCCTTTCGAGTGAACGGCAAGCTGACCCGGATCGACGTCAGAGGTCCGGTCAGTGCCGACAGCGCGGATATGTTGCTGCAGTTGGCGATCGGAGGGGCGGGCATCCTGCGGCTGAGCGAGCACGTGGTCGCGCGCTCAATCCATGAGGGGCTGCTGCAGCCCTTGCTGCAGGACGCACAAGATCCGGAAATCTACCCGCTGTATGCTCTGATGCCGCCGGGCCGTCACCAGACGCTCAAATTGAGAGTCTTCGTCGATTTCCTGATCGAGCGCCTCGGCTCCGCGCCGTGGCAAAGCGGCTCCGGCGCCAATCAGACGCGTAAGCTCAGGCGCTGAGCGCTGCCAACTCAGCATCGCGAACGAACACGACGCTTGCAATCACGTGCGCTTCAACCCGTAACCGCCTCGGCAGGTGTCCAGTCTCCGGTCCAGTTTCCGTCGCGGAGGATCTCTTCACCCGTATGCGGCGTGAACTCGACCATGACCGTCCGCCGAGGTACACCCAGTAGCTCGACGCAGATGTCGACGATTGCTCTGCCCAAAGCCAGCCGTTTTTCCGCCGCGCGGCCGCGACGAAACTCGACCATGACCATGGTAATGGGCTCGAGGACGTCCGGACCGAGATGATAAAGATTGTGCTCGCCGAGTTCGGCGATCCCGACATTGGGTCGCCACGGCTGGGTCTCCATGACTTCCGCGTACAGTTTGCAAAGCCGCGTCGCCAATTCGCGTTTGACCTCGACGGAATAGGTGCCGGGTAAATCCAGGTGCAGGTAAGGCATGGCGATTCTCTTTCACGGCCGCCAGTGAGACGAATGCCCTGCGCAAGCCCTAACGAATTTGGACCCCCAGAGAGCGGGTCGCGCCCTTACCCCGGCTTCAGAGCATAGCCGCGTAGCCCGCATCGATCAGGATTGTGCTCTCCGCATGCCAGATGGTCAGGCAGCCTTAGAATCCTTCTCGGAGATGTGCGCACGTTGCGCCAAGCCGCGGCCGAACGAGATATTCTCGCCAGGCGTCTCGTAGAGGGTGATCAAGAGATCATCCGGCGAGATTCCGGCAGCCGCGGCGACGCCTTCGTTCAAGGCCTTCAGCAGCGCCAGCCGCTTCTCCTTCGGACGGCCGGAGATGAAGGTGATCTCGAGGATGATCAGGTCATCCGAGTAGTTGAGTCCAAGAAACGAGGGCGTATGGAGGAATTGGCCGCGCGGCAGAACATGAATGATCTGGAAGAAGTCTTCCGGCGGAATGCCTAATGCGCTAATAAGCCCGTCTTGCACTGCACTCGATACTTTGCCGAGACGAGCCTCGTTGTACTGTCCTTTGAGCACGTGGATTTTGGCGACGGGCATTTGTAGTCTCCTTTCAGTGTCATCAGTGGAATACCGTGTGACCCCCAATTCGGCCTACACTTGCGCGACGCCGCCATCCACGAACAATTCCGTTCCCGTGACATAGCTGCTGTCGTCGGAAGCGAGAAACACCACCGCCTTCGCAATCTCGTCGGGCGTGCCGAACCGGCCGAGCGGCACGGTCTTCGACATCGCCTTTCGGAGTTCCTCACCCTCTCCTGAGGCATCCAGCAGGCCGCCCAATCCGGGCGTAGCGGTGAAGCCCGCGCTCACCGCGTTGACGCGAATGCGGCGGTCCTTCAAATCCGCGGTCCAACTTCGCGCAAAGGAACGCACAGCGGCTTTGGTCGCACTATAAACGCTCCACGCCGCGGGTCCTTTGCTGCTGTTGATGGACGCATTCAGAATGATCGCGCCGCCATCGCGCATCAGCGCGAGCGCTTTCTGTACTGTGAACAGGAGGCCTTTCACATTGACATCGAAAATCGCGTCGTAGTGCTCTTCGGTGATCTTGCCGAACGGCGCAAGCTGCGCGGTGCCGGCATTGGCGAATACAACATCGAGCCTGCCCTTCTCGCGCTTGATCTGTGCGAAGAGGCGATCGAGATCGGCCAGATTCGCCACGTCTCCCTGCACGCCGGTGACATTGCGTCCGATGTCTTTGAGAGCCGCGGCCAGTTCGCGATCGCGACGCCCGGTTATGAAGACGTAAGCGCCTTCGTTCACGAATTGCTTCGCGGTCGCAAGGCCGATGCCGCTATTGCCGCCGGTGACGAGCGCAATCTTTCCTTCGAGCTTGCCCATGGCGGACCTCCTCGGTTTAGCCGCGAGTTATCGTTCTCCGGCGCTTCCGTCGGGCGGAATTCTGCGTCGGCCGCTTGATAAACGCGTATGTGCGCCTATTTGAGCGTAAATGCACCCTTGTCAAGGATCCGCGGCTCAGTAATTCGAGAATTTCGGTCATGGATGACGGGAATTCAGTCATGCTTATTCCAGCAAGACGTCATGACTACTCTATCGCCGCGCTGACGAACCGGGAGTTTTTGACAAGCCAAAGAGCGTCGCTCACCCAAAGGTGCGGAACATCAGCAAGATGAGGGCATAGCAATGGGCATTGTCCGATTTGCCTTGAGATTTCCGTACACCTTTTACGCTCTCGCCGCGCTGATTCTGTTTCTCGGAATCTCGGCGATCCGCGTGATGCCGATCGATATCTTCCCGGAGATCAACATCCCGGTCGTCAATGTCATCTGGCAGTATACGGGTCTCAGCACGCCGGAGATGGAGCAGCGCGTTTCCACCTACAGCCAGTACGCGATCAGCACGAGCGTATCCGGCATCAAGAATATGGAAGCGCAGACGCTGAACGGCATTTCCGTACAGAAGATCTTCTTTCAACCGGACGTCAATATCGACCTCGCCATCGCACAAATCGTTTCCGCGACGAATTACATACGCATTCTCCTGCCGGCCGGAATCCAAGCGCCGATCGTCGTGAGTTACAACGCTTCCAGCATTCCGGTCCTGCAGCTCAGCCTGGCGTCCGACAATATCAACGAGCAAAAGCTCTACGATTACGGCTACTACAACCTGCGCCAGCAGTTGGCCCCCGTCCCGGGCGTCACGTTCCCGACGCCGGACGGAGGAAAATACCGGCAGATCATGGTCGATATCGATCCGACGAAGCTTCAGGCCAGGGGCTTGACGCCGACGGACGTCGTCAACGCGGTCAACACCGAGAACCTGACGCTGCCGTCCGGCTTGGCCAAGATCGGCGACAAGCAATACACCGTCCTTACCAATGCGATGCCCAAGACGATCGAAGCTCTTAACAACATTCCGATCAAGTTCGTGAACGGGGCAACGGTGTTCGTGAGGGATGTCGGACAGGTCCGCGATGCCTCGGCGGTACAGCAAAATATCGTCCGCCAAAACGGCCAACGCTCGGTCTTGCTGAGCGTCATCAAGAACGGCAATGCTTCGACGCTCGCCGTCGTCAAAGGAGTCCGGAAAGTTCTGGAGACAGCGCGCGCGGCGGCGCCTCCCGGGTTGGCTATCAACGAATTGTTCGATCAAGCGAAGCTCGTCTCGGACTCGGTCGCAAGCGTGGTCCGCGAAGGAGCCATCGCGGCCGGGCTGACCGCGCTGATGATCCTGCTGTTTCTCGGGTCATGGCGGTCAACCCTGATCGTGATGATTTCGATTCCGCTTTCCATCCTGACCTCGCTTATCGTGCTCCACTTCCTTGGCGAAACCATCAATACGATGACGCTCGGCGGCCTCGCGCTCGCGGTCGGTATCCTGGTCGACGATTCAACGGTGACCATCGAGAACACCCATCGCCTGCGGAGTGAAGAAGGATACAACCTGGCCGCAGCGACGCTGCACGGATCCGCCGGCATTGCTGTTCCGACCCTGGTCTCGACGCTCGCCATCAGCTGCGTGTTTACCTCGGTGGTGTTCCTCGAGGGACCAGCCAAATTCCTGTTCACGCCGCTCGGATACGCTGTGGTGTTCGCAATGTTGGCGTCCTACGGACTGTCGCGGACGCTGACGCCGATCATGATCGGTCTGCTGCTGAAAGGCGAGCACCACGGTGAAGCCGGCGGTTCGAGAAGTTGGTTTGCGCATCTGCATCGCAGCTTCGAGCGCGGCTTCGAACGCTTACGTCAAGCTTACGTCGACGTGCTCACCCTGTTGCTCAGGCGGCGGTCCATCGTCCCGGCGGCCGCCGTCCTGATCGTCGCGTTGGGCGCCGTCATGCTGATGCTGACCGGCCGCGATTTCTTTCCGGCCATCGACGGCGGGCAGATCAAGCTCCACCTTCGCGCACCCGCCGGCACGCGCATCGAAGCGACCGAAGCGGTGTTCCAAGCGGTCGAGGACAAGATTCGGGAGGTCATTCCCGAGCGGGAGCGCGAGCTCATCGTCGACGACATCGGGGTACCGCAACGTGTGTACAACCTTGCCTTCACCGATGGTTCGACCATTGGCCCCAATGACGGCGTGATCCTGGTTGCTCTGAAGGAGGGGCACGCGCCGACCGCCGACTACGTTCGCAAGCTGCGCGAGGTGCTGCCGGCCGCATTTCCGGAAGTGACGTTCTACTTTCAGGCTGCGGACATGGTCACCCAAATCCTCAATTTCGGACTGCCGGCGCAGATTGATGTGCGGACCGTCGGCCGGGATCGCGTGACCAACCTGCGCGTAACGCAGGAGCTGCGGCGGCGGATTGTTGCAATTCCTGGAGTTGTCGACGCACATCTTCAACAGGAAATCGATGGTCCGGCCTTCATGGCCGCGATCGATCGTGCGCGTGCTTTGCAGTTCGGGCTCAACGCTCAGAGCATCGCCAATGACATCAATATAAGCCTGAGCTCTTCCGCGCAGGTCACGCCGAACTTCTGGACCGATCCGGCAGCGGGAATTCCGTATTACATCACGGTGCAGACGCCGCAGCATCAGGTGAGTTCTCTGGGTGAACTCGGCAACACGCCGGTTTCGACCAAAGTCTCCTCCACGGATTCCCCGGTGCCGGGCCTGCTGAGCAACGTCGCCAAATTCACCCGCGAGAGCGTCCCGACCAATCTGAATCAGACCAACATTCAGCCGGCTTACGACGTCTACGCCAGCGTGCAGGGACGCGACCTCGGCGGCGTCTCTGAAGAGATCAGTAAGATCGTCGCGGAGCTGCAGAAAGAGCTCAAGCCGGGCAATTCGATCGAAGTTCGCGGCCAGATCCAAAGCATGCACGATTCCTTCAGGAATCTCGCCTTCGGATTATTGTTCGCCGCCGTGTTGGTCTACCTGCTCATGCTTGTGAATTACCAGAATTTCGGCGATCCGTTCGTCGTGATCCTGGCACTCCCGGCGACGCTGTGCGGAATCGTCACGATGCTGTTCATCACCGGCACGAGCTTGAGCGTGCCCTCGTTGATGGGCGCCATCATGTCGGTCGGCGTTGCCTCGGCGAACTCCATCCTGCTCGTCACCTTCGCGCGCGAACAGCAGCTCGCCGGCAGGACGGCGTTCCAGGCCGCGATCGATGCGGGACATACCCGCATTCGTCCGGTGCTGATGACGGCGGCCGCGATGATCGTCGGCATGATTCCGATGGCGATGGGTGGCGCAGGCGAGGAGCAGAATGCGGCGCTTGCCCGCGCGGTGATCGGCGGCCTGCTGTTTGCGACGCCGACGACCCTGCTGATCGTCCCATATCTGTTTGCCATGCTGCGAAGCCGCAACGACGGCAAACCAGCGAATGGCGTGTTCGAGGAGCTTCCCAATGCATGAGATCGATGCCCGCGATCGCGCCGACGAATCGGTCCTCGATCGCACAATCGGGAAGGCGCCGAGGGATTCCCCGGATACTCGGCGCAGTCGGGGGCCCGTTCTGTTCGGGCTCGGCGTGCTCTTGTTGCTCGCCGAGGGCCTAGCTTTCGGCGTATCCCGCTCCTATTCGCAGCAGCGGGTGGTCATGGCGACCGCCGAGCAGATTCGCGATTTCATACCGAGCGTGCGCGTGGCCACCGTGCAGGCGAGCGATGCGACCGTGCTCGTCACATTGCCCGCAACCACCTCCGCGTTCTCGATTGCGAATATGTACGCCCGCGCGAGCGGCTATATCGACAAGCGCTACGCCGACATCGGCGATCGCGTGAAAGAGGGGCAGTTGTTGGCCGAGATCATCGCGCCTGAGCTCGATCATCAGATCGCCCAGGCGGAGGCCACGCTGGTCCAGCTCAGGGCGGCGGTGGAACAGGCGCAAGCAAACCGGAACTTGGCGCAGGTGACGTGGGACCGGGACAAGGGGCTCGTCGAAAAAGGCTGGGTCACCCCGCAGCAGGGCGATATCGACCGGTTCACGCTTCATGCGCGGGAGGCCGCACTCAGCGTTGCCCAGGCCAACGTGGTGGCGCAGCAGGCGCAATTGAAGGTGCTTTATCAACAAAAGGCCTATCAGCGCGTCGTCGCCCCGTTCGATGGTGTCGTCACCCAGCGCAATGTCGACGTGGGGGACCTGGTGCACGCCGATACGACAACCGGCACATTCATGTTCACCATCATGCAGAGCAACGTGATCCGCGCCCAAGTCTACGTGCCGCAAGACTCCGCATTCGGGTTGGGCCCCGGGGTTGATGCCGTCGTGCGGGTTCCTGAAATTCCAGATCGCACCTTCCCGGGCATGGTGGCGCGTATCGCCGATGCGCTACAGCCGGGCACACGCACGCTGCTTACCGAAGTCGACATACCGAATCCCGACGGAGCGCTCACTGCCGGGGTCTACTGCAC
>Ga0137401_10001391_pt1 | contig 10498 bp, 11 predicted proteins | sample CZOMad1_1_16fung_FD_108286 | JGI IMG/M metagenome (GOLD analysis project Ga0137401, IMG submission 108286) | Vadose zone soil fungal communities from Angelo Coast Range Reserve, California, USA - CZOMad1_1_16fungal (Illumina Assembly) | ecosystem: Environmental > Terrestrial > Soil > Vadose...
CGTAGTAGCGCGCCGGCAGCGCATACGTGACCAAGCGCACGGCGGCGGGCATGCTGCGCAGATCGAACAGAAATCCCGACAACATAAACGCGGGCATGAAAGTCGCGAGCATCGTGAGCTGGCTGGCGACGAGCTGGTTCTTGACCCAGGAGGAGATCAGCAGGCCGATGCCGAGGGCAACCAGCACGTACAGCATGGAGGCGGCGAGCAATACCCAGATCGAGCCGCGCAGCGGCACGTGGAACAGAAATTTGGCCGACAGCACGCAGAGCAGGAAGCCGACCAGCGCGAGCGCAAAATACGGCAGCGTCTTGCCGAGCAGGATCTCTTCGCTGCGCACCGGCGTGACCAGCAGCGACTCGAGCGTACCGCGCTCCCATTCGCGCGCCATCACCATGGCCGTCAACAGGCCGCCGATCAGCGTCATTACCAGCACGATGAGTCCCGGAACCAGAAAGTAGCTGCTGTCGTTGGCGTCGTTGAACCACAATCGCGATTGCACATTGACGGGCTGAACCTGGCCGGACCGTCCTTGGGCCGCCAGCCGTGCCGACCAGGCGCCGACGACTCCTTGGACGTAGCCCTCGATGATCCGAGCCCGGTTCGCGTCGCCGCCATGCACGATGAGTTGCACGGCGGCATCGCCGGCCCCGGCCCGGCGGGAGAAGTCGGCGGGAATGCGCACGATGCCGTCCACTCGATGCTCGAGCAACAGATCTTGCGCGGGCGGCATGGAGCGGGTCACCGTCGGGCGAAAATACGGCGAGAGCTGAAATCCGGCCGCAAGGTCGATCGCCTCGGGCCCGGGATACTCGATCACGACTGCGATCGGCGCGTTCTTGACGTCGAGCGACAGTCCGAAGCCGAACAGCAGGATCAGAATGAGAGGCAGCACGGCGCCGATCGCGATGCTCGACGGATCACGCACGACCTGGCGGGTCTCCTTCACCACCAGAGCGCGAATGCGGCGCAGCTTCATCGCCCATCCATTGGAACTCGATGTCGATGCGGCCCGCTTCATGGGTGATCGGCGATCATGCCGCCGCCGGCGCCGCGCTGTTCGATGACTTCTGACGCTCTCGCGCCTGCCCGACGACCGCGATGAAGGCATCATCCATGCCGGGCTCGTGCCCGGCGTCGGTCCGGCCCAGCTCCCGCACCTGCGCCGGCGATCCCTGCGCGAGCACCCGGCCGGCATCCATGATCGCGATCTGGTCGCAGTATTCCGCCTCCTGCATGAAGTGGGTGGTAACGATTACGGTCACGCCTTGTTCGGCCAGAGCGGTGATACGCCGCCAAAACGAGCGGCGGGCCAGCGGATCCGCGCCGCTGGTCGGTTCATCGAGAAACAGAATTTCCGGCTCGTGCAGCAATGCCGCGGCCATGGCGAGACGTTGCTTGTATCCGCCCGGCAGTTGGGCGCTGGTGGTGCGAGCATGGGCGCCGAGCTCAAACTGCTCCATCGCCCAGTCGATGCGCGCCTGGCGGTGCTCGCCGCGCAGTCCATAGGCGCTCGCGAAGAACTCGAGATTCTCGGTCACGCTCAATGGACCATAGAGCGAGAACTTCTGAGCAACGTATCCAAGCCGCGCGCGCGCGGAGGCCGAGGCCTTGCGAACGTCGGCGCCCGCCACATGCAGCTCGCCCCCGCTCGGCGCCAGCAGGCCGCACAGCATGCGAAAGGTGGTGGTCTTACCGGCACCATTGGGTCCGAGCAGTCCAAAGATCTGACCACGGCGCACTTCGAAGCTGATGCCATCGACCGCCGTGAAAGCGCCGAAACGCTTCGCGAGCGCGTGCACGCGGACCGCCGGCCCTTGCTCCTGCCGGGCGATCGGGTGCGGGATCTCAATGGGCTTCGAGTGGTCACGCTCGGAGTGAGCCCGCAGCAATATCATGAAACCATCCTCGAAGCGGGGCGCGACGGGATTGACGCTCGATTCAGGCAAGGCTCTCTCGACCGTGGAGCGCTGTGTGCCCACGGACTCTGCATCAACGGCGCTGCGCACGAAGCGGACCCGCCCCGCGTCGGGCACCGCGTCGACGATGTCCGGCCGATCGAGCAACCGCGCCTGCAATGTCCGCGCCGACTCACCGGACGCAGGCAAGGCCACGAAACTGCGTCCCGCAGCCATCCCTGCTATCTGCTGCGGTGAACTTTGCGACAGAAGCTGTCCCCGGTGCAGCACGATCACGCGGCTGCAGCGCTCGGCCTCGTCAAGATAGGCGGTGCTGAGCAACACCGTCAGCCCGCGATCAGCCACCAGTCGGCGGACGATGTCCCACAGCTCACGGCGCGACAGCGGATCCACGCCGACGGTCGGCTCATCGAGCAGCAGCAACTCCGGCGAGCGCACCAAAGTGCAGGCCAATCCAAGTTTCTGTTTCATTCCACCCGACAACTGACCTGCGAGACGCGCCGTGAACGGCCCCAGCGCGGTCATCTCCATGAGTTCGGGATAGCGGTGCGCACGATCATCCGCACTCACGCCATGAAGGTTCGCGTACAAGTCCAGGTTCTCGGCGACCGTCAGATCCTCGTAGAGCCCGAAACGCTGCGGCATGTAGCTGATGCGGTCTTGAACCTGCTGCGGGTCCGCCGCCACGTCGACCCCCAGCACTTTCAAGGAACCGGCGTCCGCGCGCAGCAGCCCCGCGGCCAATCGCATCATGGTGGTCTTGCCGGCCCCGTCCGGCCCCACCAGCGCCGTCAGTTCGCCGTGGCCGGCCTCGAAAGAAACTCCATCGAGCGCCCGCACCGTCCCCTCACCCTCGCGCCGGAACTCTTTGCGCATGCCCTGCGCGGCCAGCGCGGGTGCATCCGGGGCCGCCGCGCTCACGCGCCACCACGCTGAAAACCCGGGGCTCTTGCGCTCGCCGGGGCGATGCCTTCATCGCGTTGCGGCAACGGGAGATGCACCGTCGCGGGCATCCCCAAGCGCAGCTTATCCCCGGAATCGCGCACGAATACGCGTACTTCGTAGACCAAACTGGAGCGCAGCTCCGTGGTCTCCACCGACTTCGGTGTGAATTCCGCCACCGGCGAAATAAAACCCACCCACCCCGGAAAGCGGCGGCCGGGATACGCATCGACCGTCACGGACGCGTTCAAGCCTTCGCGCACCGAGCCCAGATCCGCCTCGGCCACATACACCCGGACCCATTTCGGATCGGTAATGGCGAGCGTGAAGGCTGACTTCTGGGGAGAGGCGATTTCGCCGGGTTCGACGATGCGCGAGCGCACCACCGCATTCTGTGGGGCCAGCAGATCGGCGTCCTTCAACTGTTGCTGCATCAACGCGAGCTGTGCAAGGTTTGCGCGCAATTGGGCTTCGCCCTGCGCGACGTCTTCCTTGCGCGGGCCGGCAAGTTCGAGCGCCAGCGTCTTGCGGTTCACCGCCAGCCGGGCTTCGGCGGTGTCGAGTGCCGCTTTTGCCGCATCCATATCCTGGCGGCTCACGGCGCGGCCCGCAGAGCTGTCGGACAGGGCGTGCAAGCGCGCGAATTGCGCGCGTGCATTCCCGGCATCCGCGGCTGCGGCATCGAGATTGGCGCGCGCCTGGGCAATCTCCTCCGGCCGATTACCGTGATGCAGCCGTTCGACGGATTGAGCCTGTGCAGCCAGTTCGGCTTCGGCCTTGGCTACTTGCGGCCCCAGGCGACTGGTGTCCAGTCGCGCGAGAAGCTGCCCTTGGATAACGTGGTCGCCTTCCTGCACCAGAACGGCCGAGATGCGCTCATTGCCGTTGAAAGGCAGTTCAATTTGACGCAGATCCACGTTGCCGTACAGGTTGAGCTCGGTGGGCTGCTGATGGCGGTCCAGCCACCACCAGAGCAGCGCCCCGATGACGATGACGCCGACCATGAGGATGGCGAATCGCGCGATCTTAGGCATGCGGCCGGCTGCGATTGGCTTGTCCATCAAAGTTCTCCACGCGCCACTGCACGCATTGCCCAATCGAGCCGCTGTGCCATCCGGTCTCGGTCGCGGGCTATGTGGGAGAGTGCCGACGATAGTTGCTTGCCGAACAGCGACGGACCCTGCCACGCAGCCGCCACCAGGCGGGGCAGCGCGACGGACGCCAGCAAGAAGCACAGTACCTGCATCGGGTCGTCATCCAGCAATGCGCCATCGGCCTGGGCAGCCGCGACCAGCTGGAGCAGAATCCGGGGGTGGCGTCCGGCGAGCGATTTCACGAAGTCGCAGGCAGGCTTGTCGTTGTCGGCCGCCGCCATCAGGATACGGCCCATGAACACATCGTTGTCGACGCTGAAGTCGACGAGTTGCAGGATGGCGCTCCGCAGCCGTCCCATCGGGCGTCCGTCCTCGGCCGCCACCTTGCTCACTCGCACAAGCAGGGGCGCATACCACCTTTCGATCAGCTCCTCGACGAAGGCGTCGCGCGTGCCGAAGTGATAGACGAAACTTCCGAGATTGGCGTTGGCACCCGCGGCGACTTCGCGGATCGTCAGGCTCCGGAGGCCGTGCTTGATGACGACCCGATGACCCGACGCGAGCAGGCGATTCCGGGTTGTCACGGTGTTCAGGGTCGACGCCGGCATGGACGCCACTTATACGCTTGTATAAAGCAGAGTCAAGTGAGATGATCGATCGGAACTCGATCGGGGGGCAGCCCATGGAAAACGTTTCACCGGACCGCTCGGTTCGGCAGCGGGTACTGGCGCGCCGCGGCGTCGCCGCGAAGGCCGGGCGCGGTCAGATCATCAAGGTCATCAACACCAGCGGCAAACAGGTGGTCGACACATGGGCCTTCAATGCGGACGACCTCGATGAACACCTGTCGATGGAGCACAGCCGGGTGGCGCTGATGAGGCTGGTGCCGGCGGTCGGCGACACCTTGGTCACCAATCACCGCCGGCCCATTCTTTCATTCGTCGAGGATACGACGGCGGGTATCCATGACATGCTCATGGCAGCCTGCGACGCGTACCGCTACGAGCTGCTGGGAGCGATTGGCTACCACGACAATTGTACCGACAATCTGCGCAACGCCCTGCAGGCGCTCGGCCTTCGAAACAAGTCGACGCCAAGCCCATTGAATCTCTTCATGAACGTGCCGTGGGCCGATGATGGCAGCCTTGCCTTCGTCAGGCCCACCAGCGAGGCAGGCCAGCATGTATCCCTGCGCGCCGAAATGGACCTCATCGTCGTGTTCTCAGCGTGCCCCCAGGACATGATTCCGGTCAACGACATGAAATCCGCCGACGCGCATTTCACGATCACGTAGCCTCATCGATCCATCCTGTCGGCGCTTTGCGACATGGTGTCGCTTTCTTAAGTGGATTTTTAAGTTGTCCGCTGCCAAGATTTGCCGGTGCGCAGCTTCGCCGCGGCGCAACTCGACGGTGGCGCAACTCTACGGTAAGGAGCGGCGAATGGAATCAGCCGAAGTATCGCCATTGTGAGCGAGTCCAACAAGGTGAACATTCTCCTGGTCGACGACCAGCAGGCAAAGCTGCTGAGCTATGAGGCCGTTCTCGCGGAGATGGGGGAGACCCTGATCAAGGCGTCCTCGGCGCACGAAGCATTCGAGTGCCTGTTGAAGAACGATATTGCGCTGATTCTCATCGATGTCTGCATGCCGGATCTCAATGGATTCGAGCTCGCGCGGATGATTCGTGAGCATCCGCGCTTCGAGCGGACCGGCATCATCTTCGTCTCCGCAGTCATGACGACCGATCTCGACCAGCTGCGTGGTTATGAACTTGGAGCCTTCGACTACGTTCCGGTTCCGGTGGTGCCCGAGGTATTGCGCGCCAAGGTCAAGGTTTTCGTAGATCTGCATCGCAAGACTCGTAGTGTGGAGCGGCTCAACGCCGAGCTCGAGCAGCGGGTCCTCGAGCGAAGCAGTGCTCTGCGCCGGTTCAGCGAACAACTCGAACGGCGCATCGAGGAGCGCACGCGCCAGCGGGAAAAGGCGCTGGAGCAACTCTTTGAAGCGGAAAAAATGGATGCCATCGGACAGCTGACCGGTGAGGTTGCTCACGATTTCAACAACTTGCTGATGTCGGTGTTGGGCAGTCTCACGCTGCTGCAAAGGCGCCGGCCCGAAGACGCCCAGTGCCGCCGCCTGCTGCACAATGCAGTTCAGGGCGCCGAGAGAGGCGCGTCGCTGGCCCGGCGACTGCTGGCCTTTTCACGCCGCCAGGAACTCAGACCGGAATCGGTGGATATCGGCGAACTCGTGAGCGGAATGGCGGAACTGCTCACGCGCGCCCTGGGGTTCGGCATCGAACTCGCATGCCAATTTCCGAGCGCTCTGCCACCGGTGCTCGTGGATGCCAATCAACTCGAGTTGGCGCTGCTCAGCGTAGCCCTGAATGCGCGCGACGCCATGCCTGGCGGCGGGAGGCTCCTGATCAGCGCGTCGGAGGAGACCCTGGGCTCCGCCGCCGCCGAGGTCTCCCTGCCGCCGGGCGACTATGTGCGCATTCGGGTTGTCGACACCGGAATGGGCATGGACGAAGCCACGCTTGCCAAGGCCGCCGAACCGTTCTTCACCACCAAAAGCCCGGGCATGGGAACCGGTTTGGGCCTCTCCGTGGTGCATGGAATAGCCACTCAGTCCGGCGGTATGCTGCGTATCAACAGTGCGCCGAACATTGGAACCACCGTTGAGTTGTGGCTTCCGCAGTCCGGCTCCTGGCCGGTATCTGCCGGACGCAAGGACGGCAACCTCGGATCCAGCCCCGGCGTCGACGCCCTCTAAGAGGTTCATCGTCAACGAGGATTACGCCATCGACCGTGTTGACCCCAGAATCGCCGGCTGCACTGCAATATTGCTGCTGGCATTGTCCTGCCTGCAATGGTCTCCCTGCCAAGCCGGGCCACACGGCGGCCGGCGGCTTGAAGGGGCGAGGGAGCAACTCATCGGCGCCTGGCGTCTTGCGGCGATCGAGTATTCGGGACCGCACGGCGAGACCGTCGATCCCTATTATCAAGCCGGTTCATCCGGGATCATCATCTACGACTCCTCCGGGTGGATGAGTGTTCAGATCACGGCGCAGAATCGCCCGAAGTGGGAAGTTCCGGCAGTGCGAGTCCCTCACCCTGCGGCGGAGGAGGACGCGGCATTGAAGGCAGAGGCTTTCGACACGTACTACTCGTACTATGGCACGTGGGAGTACGATGCAGCGACCTCGGTGGTGACCCATCACGTCAAGTCATCGATCATTCCCGCTGAAACGGGATTGGACTACGCCCAGACGGCGACTCTGGAGGGCGGACGCCTCATTTTCACGGTGCGCAGCGGCAGCCCCGGAACGGAGACCGTGCGCAAGAAGGTATGGGAGAGGCTGCGGCACGTGAAGAACACGAAGACCACGAGGTAGGACCGGCAGTGAAATTCAATTGTCAGAAGTGCCCCGGCTATTGTTGCAGCCATCCACGAATCGCCGTAACCGATAATGACCTCCGCCGGCTCGCCGCACACGCTGGAATCTCAGAGGCGGCCGCCCGCAAGCGATTTACCTACCGGTACAAAGCGGGCGACGTCGATGAACAGATAATGCGGCATCACAAGGATGTGATTTATCGGTCCGTGTGCAGTCTTTTTGACCGGGAGACGCGCAAGTGCACGGTGTATGCGGCTCGACCCTATGTATGCCGCCGATATCCGTACGGCGCTTCGTGCGGATACTACGATTTCCTGAAGTTCGAGCGCGCCCACCAGGGCGATGAGAAATATATCCCGACGTTCTGAGTTGGGGCGCGCGGCCTTACGGGGTCGCCACCAGAAAATGCGCGGCGAGCAGCAATGCGATCAGCGCGAATTGAGAACCACTCCCACGTTGGTCCAATAGCCGGGCGGTACAACGCCGGGAGCCAGCGCTTTTGTCACCTGGCGAAACTGACGGGCGGAGATCAAAGCCACGATCGCGCCAAGGACGAGAAGGACCACGCCGAGTCCAAGCGAAAAGGTGCGCTGAGATCCGCCGGTGGACTCGTGCAGAACCGTTTGGAGAAACAATCCAAACCGCTCGACCACGAAGCCGAATCCCATCAGCGCAATCGCCGTGCGCTGCCAGGCCAGCAGCGTGCGCTCCGCGGCAAAGAGGACGCGTGGATCACCAAGGTAAGCGTTCATTACTGGAGTCCTGAGATATGCGAAGGGTGGCAATACTTGCCGTGAAAGCCTTCCGACGCACCCCAATCAGGCACAGACCGGTACGAGACCGTCGCGCGGCATCCGAGAGGTTGGGGCCCGCGGTTCGAGAATTGCCCGTGCGCACGCAGAACCCGATGGCGAACGATTACCCACCCTCGCAGCCAATCAAGCGGCAATATCGCATCTTGTTGGCGGAGGACAACGCGGTGAACCAAAAGGTGGCGTGCCGCATACTGGAAAAGCTTGGATATCGGGTCGACCTGGTTGCCAATGGCCGCCTTGCCGTCCAGGCCTGGCACGCAGGGCATTACGATCTGATCCTGATGGATTGTCAGATGCCGGAGCTCGATGGATATGAGGCGACCCAGGAGATTCGAGCGCTCGAAGCCGGCCGCGGCCACATTCCCATCATTGCGTTAACGGCTCACGCGATGAAGGGAGCGGCGGAGCAATGCACGAGCGCCGGAATGGATGCCCATCTGACGAAGCCGATCGATCGCGCACGGCTTCAGGCATGCCTCGCGCGGTACCTTGATGGCGATATGAGGGATAAATCGGCCGCATCGATGGCGGCCGGCGATGGGGCCTGAGGAGTTCGACTTCCCACCACCTCCACTCCCTCAAGCGCGGCGCGTCTACGTAACGGCCCCCGGCTTCAGGACGCCGCGGCGAATCTGATCGCGCTCCATACTGACGAACAATGCGCGGAAATTGCCCTGCCCAAACCCGTCGTCGCCCCGCCGGTCGATGATTTCGAAGAAAATGGGCCCGATCAGCGTCTGTGTGAAGATTTGCAGCAGAAAACGGCCCTTCGCGCCGTCCAATAAAATGCCGCGCTTCTGTAATTCTCCGATCTGCTGACCGTGGCCGGGAACGCGTTCATCCAGGAATTCGTAATACGTATCCGGGGGCGGCGTCATGAACTTCAGTCCATTGGCGTGCAGGCGATCCCAGGTGCCCAGGATATCGCCGGTGCGCAGGGCCACATGCTGTATTCCCTCGCCCCGGTACTGCTGGATGAATTCCTGGATTTGATCCATTTGCCCGCTGTCCGCGTCGTACTTCGATTCATTGATCGGAATTCGAATCTTGCCGCACGGCGCGGACAAGGCGCGGCTCGTCAAGCCGGTGTACTCGCCGGTGATGTCGAAATATTGGTGCTCACGAAAGTTGAAGACGCGGTGATAGAAATCAAAAAAATGATCCATTCGCCCCTTCGCGACATTATGGGTCAGGTGGTCAATTTCCAGGAGACCGACGCCGGCAGGGAATTGGTCGACACCAGGCTCCTTCACAAAGTCGATGTCGTATATCGTCGGGCCGGCATGTCGATCGACCAGGTAGATCAGGCTTCCGCCGATGCCCTCGATCGCCGGAATGTTCAGTTCCATGGCGCCAACCGTCCCTTTGACCTCGCGGGCCCCGGAGCCGAGTGCGTGGTGCAATGCGCGAGCGGCGTCCTTGACGCGAAAGGCCATGGCGCAGGCACTTGGACCGTGCTCGCGGGCGAACCGCTGCGCCAGGCTGTCGGGTTCGGCATTGACGATGAAATTGATGTTTCCCTGCCGGTAGAGAGACACTTCCTTGGAGCGGTGACGGGCGATACGCGTAAAGCCCATGGATTCGAATAGACGGCCCAGCTCCGCAGTATCGGCTGCCGTGTACTCGATGAATTCGAAGCCGTCCGTGCCCATGGGATTCTCCCACGAGGATGGTGCTGTTGCAGGAGGCCCGTTCGCGAGCTGCCCGGATGGTGAGTGTTGCCCGGATGTCGTCATGGAAACTTGCCTCGTTGCAGCCGTTGAGCTAATACTAGATAGTTGCGGGCGCAACTGTCAAACGGAGAAGCGTCTTTGGTCCGAAAACCGGCGATTGCTTCGAATACATTCTTGCTGGCGGAATTCGTCCCGTTCCGCCTGAACCGCTTGGCGGATGCGGTCAGTCAGGATCTTTCCGAGATTTACCGGGATCGTTTCGGGCTGGATATTCCGGAATGGCGCGTGCTGGTCACGGTGGGGCAACGGCCTGGGTGCACGGCGCAACATGTTGCCGCAAGCACCCGCATGCACAAAACCCGGGTCAGCAGGGCGGTCGCGTCGCTCACCAAGCGCGGCCTCGTAGAACGCGCCGCATGCGCGGAAGACGGCCGTGAACTTCGTCTGCGTCTGACGAAGGCCGGCCTCAGGGTCTACGAGATTCTTGTCCCGCTGGCGCTCGAGCGTGAGCGCGCGCTGCTCGCAAAAATGAGCGCCGCCAACTCCCAAGCATTCATCGCGGCACTATCGCAACTCGAGGGCGCGCTGAAGCTCAACGAGGAATAATAATTAACATATTAATTAATGACTTATGAGTATTTCTTAATGCACTTC
>Ga0137401_10001394_pt1 | contig 10491 bp, 9 predicted proteins | sample CZOMad1_1_16fung_FD_108286 | JGI IMG/M metagenome (GOLD analysis project Ga0137401, IMG submission 108286) | Vadose zone soil fungal communities from Angelo Coast Range Reserve, California, USA - CZOMad1_1_16fungal (Illumina Assembly) | ecosystem: Environmental > Terrestrial > Soil > Vadose zone...
ACGGTTCCCTGGGCGCTGACCGGATGCACGGCCAGCGTGTGGTCCACCGCCCCGGCAGCGGTGAGCAGCCCGCAGCGGAACTGCCTGGTCTCGCCCTTGCGCGCCGCGGCGGCGAAGTGGGTCGCGACGGCCGGCCGTGACGGCAGGTCGATGAACGCCGTGAAGGCCTTGCCTGTCGCGTACCCGGGGCCCGAGCCGAGCAGGTCGCCCGCTGCGGCGTTGACCCGCCGGACCGTGCCGTCGCTGCCGAGCAGGAACAACGGCACCGGTGCCTGCTGGAAGACGGCGTGCAGCAGCCTTCGTTCCGCGTGCGATGCGCCCGAGGAACCCTGGCCGCCCTCACCCGGCTCATCCGCGCCGTCGTTCGGGGCTAGCGCGGCGACCGCAGCGTCCAGTTCGGCGAGCGCGGCCTCCAGCAGGGTCGCCGGGTCGGCCCCGGGAAGCGCGGCGGCCTGCCGGAGCGCGCCGTACCGCGCCTTGAGGCCGGCGATCTCACTGCCAGCGCCCTGACGGCGCGGCGTCTGCTGCATGGGCCCCAAATCTCCGCATCCCTGGATTCCGGTCCAGGGACCAGACTAGTGGGCTGGCAGGCCGGAAATACCGGTCAGATGGGGCCCCGAGTCCGGGCCGGGGCTCATGTGACGCCTCGATCAGGACTGGCTGGCCGCAGCCGCCCCTCCGGTCCCGGCGCGGCCCGCGGCGACCGCGGCATCCACGCTCTCGTAGAGCGGCAACCGGTCGGCGAGCCCGGTGATCCAGAGGGTCTTGGTGTAGCGGTACCGCGCGCCCGCGAGCGCCAGCGTCCCGCCGGCCGCCCTCACCTGCTTCCAGTGCCCGACGATCACCGCAAGCGAGCCGGTGTCCATGAAGTCCACGGCGCTCAGGTCGAGGATGATGTGGTCGCTGTCCTTGCGGATCTCCGCCAGGAATTCGTCGAACCGGCGGCTCGTCACTATATCGAGTTCGCCGCTGACCGCGACGACCGCGAACCCGTCCCGCCGCTGTGACGAGATCCGGATCCCTTCCACTCACACCCCCCGGACAACGGCCCACGACAGGTGACGACCGCCTCATCGTAATCTCATTCTGGTCCCGCCGGGAGAAGCCGGTTGCATGATCTACGAGCGCGGGGGAAGCAGCGTAGGGGAAAGGCGTCAGGGTGCGCACCGTGAGGAGGCCATTGTGTCTGTCGGGCGTCGCCCGGCTGCCCGCCCTGACCTGCGCCCGGACACCTGGGAGGTGCGGAGTCGGGCATGACGTGGTTCGGGCCTGCGAGAGGCATGGCGAGCCAGCAGGGCGCGCCTGGCGGTGCGGCAGCCGGCCGGGCTGCGGGCAACGACGGCCTGAACCACCTTGCTTATCTCTACGACGACGAGCGTGACTACCTGTCCTGTCTGTCCGCCTTCGTCCAGGCCGGCCTGCGTAATGCCGAACCGGTGTTCGTGGCGGTCCCTGACCGCCGGGCCGCGCTGCTGCGCGAGCACCTGGGCACCGAGTCACCACTGCTGCGCTACGGGGCCATGGCCGAGACGGGACGCAACCCCGCGCGGCTGATCCCGGAACTGTATGTGTTCGTGACGGACCATGCGGGGCAACGGGTCCGCTACATAGGCGAGTCGATCTGGCCAGGACGCTCGGACGCGGAACTGTGCGAGGCCACCAGGCACGAGGCACTCCTCAACTTGGCGTTCGCCACCGCGGCGGTGAGCATCATGTGCCCCTACGACGTCCGCGGCCTCGGCACCTCGGTAGTCGGCCGGGTGCAGCGCACCCACCCGGAAATCCTGCAGGCCGGCCGGCCCCGGCCGGCCACCAGCTATGCCGGGCGGGGCGTGGTTCCGGCCGAGTGCGAGGCCCCGTTGCCAGCGCCGCCCGCGGACGCCCAGACCCTCTACTACGAGACCAGCCTGCGGCAGGTGCGCGACCTGGTGACCAGCCATAGCGCGGCGCTCGGCATGGCCGCCGACCAGATCACCAACCTCGTGATCGCGGCCGGGGAGATCACCGCGAACACCCTGTGCCACACCAGTGCGGGCGGGAGGTTCTGGGTCTGGCACACCAGCGAAGAGATCATCTGCCAGATACAGGACCAGGGCTGGATCGCCGACCCGCTTGCCGGGCGGCAGCGCCGCTCCCCGGAGGACTCCGGCCACGGCCTGTGGGTGGTCAACCAGCTGTGCGACCTCGTGGAGATCAGGACCAGCCAGGCCAGCGGGACCGTCATCCGGCTGCATATGCGCCGCGACGGCACCTGAGCCCACAGCAGGACCGGTGCGCTGAGACAGGTGAGCCCACAGCAGGACCGGTGCGCTGAGACAGGTGAGCCCACGGCAGGCAGCGTCCGGGCGGTCGTGCCGCCTGCCGCGGGCGCTCGGTTAGCGCGCCGGCCCGGTCCGTGGCGCGGGCATGACAGGCCGGGAGTCCGCAGCGGCGGCATCGGGCTCAGCGTTGGCCGACTGCGCGTTGGCCGGCTGCCCGAGCAGGTCACCGAACAGCGCGCGGTAGTGCAGCATCGCCAAGCGCAGGTCCTCGGTGGAGGCGGAGCCCTCCTCGGCCTGCAGGCTGACCTGATGCGCCGCGCGGTAGTGGTCAAGCGTGTTCGCGTGCTCCACCGAGAGGTCCGCGAGGACCTGGTCGTGGTCCTCTGTCGGGTAGCCCCGGTCCTTCATCACGGACGTGACGAGCATGCCGGCCTGGGCAACGGCCTGCTCCGGCTCATCCACGAACCGCTCCTGAATGGCGGTCCACTCCCCCGCGTACTTGACCCTGACCGTCTCGTCCAGGGGATGGATATCGAGGCTGCGGACCCGCCGTTCACGCTCCGTGAGCTCGGCTTCGGCCTTACGGTGGCTGTGCGTCTCGCCGACCACGCGGTCGTACTCCGGGCCGAAACGCTGCTGGAGCTTGCGGCGGCGGGCCGCCGACATCAGGCCGATGACCAGGACCACCACGACAACGGCCGCGATGATGGCAACGATCGCTCCGGCTGACATAGGAACCCTCCTGTTGACGGGGTTTGGTATCGCATCCGACTGCCCCCATCGGGCGCATCCAAACCCAGGCCTTGACCGGAACCGGCCGGCTCAGAACCTGCCTGCGCGGCGCCAGGACAGCGGCCGCCCGTCCGGGTCATAGATCACCCGGTACGGCACGGTGGCCCATGCCCTGGTCCAGGCCGACAGTTGCGGCGCAGGGTAGCTGCGGAGTTGCCCGGGAGGCCGTGGCCCGCGCCGCCCGCCCGCGTGCCAGGCATCGAGGGCCTGCGCGGCCCGCCGGAACGCCGCGAAGGCACCTGCCTCGCATTCCTCAGCGCCCTCGGCCGCGGCGCCGAGATGCTCGCGGGCCAGCGCGATGCGCAGCGCCCGCGGATACGGCCCGGCACCTGTGGGCATCGTCTCGCCACCCGGTGCCCCGGCCTCGTCGAGGACCGCGCAGCTCAGCTCCGAGTCGTGGGTCCACGAGCGCCTGTTGAAGTTGTCAGACCCGACGATGGCCCAGGTGTCGTCGACCACGCACACCTTGGCGTGCACGTAGATCGGCACGCCCGCCTCGTTCTCCGGGCTGTACACCGCCACCCGGTCGCCCCCGGCCGCACGCAGCGTCTCCAGCGCGGCGGCCCGGCCGAGCAGGTTCGGTGCCAGCGACAGCTTGCCGTCCTGGTCGGGGAAGGCGGGCAGTACGGCGATCAGATGCAGCGCCGGGTTGGCGGACAGGGCTCTGGCCAGCACGTCAGCGACCATGCTGGACCACAAATACTGGTCTTCCAAGTAGATAAGGGACCGCGCGCGCGGCAGCACCTTGAGATAGGCGCGGGCGATGCTGCGTTCCCCGTGCGGCGCGAAACTGTAGCCGCGCCGCCGGTAGGGGTAGGTACGCAGCACCTGGACCGCGTGATGGCCGCACCTGGGCGGATCCGGCTGCTGCGGCGGGAGCCGCCTGGCGTCGTCATCCACGTGGCCGAGCAGGTCGTGGATCCGGGCCAGCGGGTTGCGGGTGAGCGGGGCCGGGTCCTCCCAGCGCTCCCGGAACACGGTCTCCAGGTCACCCACTGCGGGACCGGAGATCATCAACTGGATGTCGTGCCACGGGGGGCGGTGACCGTACACGGCGGCCATCGGCTGGCGCTGCGGGTCGCCGTGGTGTGCCGCGTCGTCGCGGCGGCTGTGGCACAGGTCGATGCCGCCGGCGAAGGCCACGTCCGTTTCCGGGCGGTCAGGGTGCCGCAGCACCACGAGCTTCATGTGGTGCGAGCCGCCCGGGCGCACCCGCATGTCCAGCAGGCACTGGCCGCCGACGGCGTCGATCTCCTCGCCCAGGTGCCGGTTCTCCTGCTCGCTGAACCGGAACCGGTCCAGGTGCGACCGCCAGACCAGGCCGCGGACGAGCACGCCGCGCCGGGCCGCCTCGCAGAACGCGGCCGCCACCTCCGGGCCCGCGTCCGCCAGCCGTTGGTCGGGGTCACCGCGCCAGTCGGTGAACAGCAGCAGGTCCCCGGCCCGCAGGTCGCGGACCCGGGACAGCAGTTCGGCGAAGTAGGGCTTGCCGTGGATCAGCGGGCGCACCTCGTTGCCCGTGGTCCACGCCGCCCCGTCCGGGTGCCTGCTGTCCAGCCGCGTCGCCGGGTTACCCCGCTGCGGGGCGGTCAGGAACCAGTCATCGAGTGGCACGCACTGCCGCTACCCCGGAATGCCCCGGGCATCCGCGTCAGCGCGGCAGTTCCACCACGGTGATGAAGAAGTTGTCGATCTGCTGGATCACTTCCATGAACCGCTCGAAGTCCACGGGCTTGCTGACATACGCGTTGGCGTGCAGGGCGTAGCTGCGCAGGATGTCCTCGTCGGCCTGGGACGTGGTCAGGATCACCACAGGGATGACCCGCAGCCGCGGATCTTCCTTCAGTTCGGCCAGCACTTCCAGGCCGTCCCGGCGGGGCAGGTTGAGGTCGAGCAGGATCAGGCCGGGCCGCGGCGCGCTGGCGTACTCGCCGGTCTGGTGCAGGAACTGCAGTGCCTGGTCGCCGTCGTTTACCACGTGCAACTGGTTGCGTATCTTGTGATGCTCGAAGGCTTCCCTGGTCATCAGCACATCGCCAGGATCGTCCTCGACCAGCAGCACGTCGATCACCTTGGTGCTGCCGCCGTTAGTCACTGGCATGCTCGTCCTCCGGGAGCGCTGGCAGGGTAAACCAGAAACGGGCCCCGGCCGTGATCGTCGTGTCGAGCCAGATCCGGCCACCGTGATACTCGATGATCTTCCTTACCATGGCCAGGCCTATTCCGGTGCCCGGATAGGTCGCCTTGTCGTGCAGCCGCTGGAAAATCACGAATATCCGCTCGGCATATTCCGGCTCGATACCGATTCCATTGTCGCTGAACGAGAACAGCCAGAAATCCCCGTCCCTGCGGACCGAGACCGTGACCCGGGGCGGCTCGTCCGCGCGGAACTTCAGCGCGTTGCCGATCAGGTTCTGGAACACGGCCGTCAGCAGGGATGCCTCGCCAAGCACCACCGGCAGCTCGCCCACTTCGATGGTCGCGTGCGTGCGCCGCACATCGGCCGCGAGGTTCGCCCATGCCTGGGCGAGCAGCACCGCGCAGGACACCGGCTCACGGCCCTGCACGGTCCGCCCGACCCGGCTGAACGCGAGCAGGTCGTTGATCAGCGCCTGCATCCGCTTTGCGCCGTCCACCGCGTGCTCGATGTACTCGTCGGCCTTGGCATCCAACTGGCCCGCGTAGCGGCGCTGCAGCAACTGGCAGAAACTGGCCACCTTCCGCAGCGGCTCCTGCAGGTCGTGCGAGGCGACGTAAGCGAACTGCTCCAGCTCGGAGTTGGACCGCTGCAGGTCCTCCGTCCTGGCCTCCAGGCTCGCATGCGCGGCCTGCACCGCCGACAGTTCGGCCAGGATGTGCTCCCGCATCCGGTTCACGTCCAGCCCGACGGCCCGCATCTCGGCTGGTCCGCCCGGCTCCACCTGGTGCTCGAAGTCGCCCTCGGCCACCTGCTTGGCGTCGGCGGCGAGCCGGCGCAGCGGCAGGATCGCCGACCGCCACAGGCCGAACGCAAACACGAGCACGGTGGCCAGCAGCGCGACCGCGATCACGATGAGGGTCGCCTGCAGCACCGAGGCCGCGTCCCGCAGCGTCCCCGTGGCTTGGGTGCGCTGCGCGGCGAGGGTGGTCTGCAGGTCGGCCATCGCGTCGCGGATCTGGTCGAAATCCGCCTTGCCCTGATCCACCTGGCCCGGCGAGGGCTTTCCTGAGACAGCCACCTGGTTGATCGTGGGCAGGGCGTAGGTGACCCGCCAGTTGGCGGCCCGCTGCAGCACCATGTTGAGATCGGCCTGGGCGGCCGGCATGCCGGCCAGCAGTGGCCGCAGCGTGGCGACCTGCTGCTGCTGCCCGGCCAGCCCATCGTGGTACGGCGTCAGGAACGGTAGCTGCGCGCTGAGCGCGTAGCCGCGCACGCCGGTCTCCTGGTTCAGCAGGTCGACTTGCAGTTGCGAGGCATGAAACGCGGCAGGGTCGAGCGTGTTCACCACCCGGCCGCGGGCGGTCGTCAGGTCAGCCAGCGCAGTACCGCCCACCCCGATCGCGAGCAGCGAGAACAGCGCCACGATAACGACACCGACCCCGATGATCCGGCCGAACGGCCAGCCCCGGAGAACCTGGCCGCCATGGCGCCGGTCCGCTCCGACGTGGAAGGCCGGCCCGGGCCGTCGGGCCGGCGCATCCCGTCGGACCTGCCCATCCCGTCGGACCTGCCCATCCCGTCGGACTTGCCCATGCCGTCGGACCTGCGCATGCCGTCGGACCGGCGCATGCTGCCCGGCTGCCTCGGGGGCCACGGCCAGCCCCGGGCTGCGGGCGGTTCCGGTGCCGCGGGCACGGTGATCGGCCCTGAGCCGGGCGGCACCTCCATGGTTGCCGGCGCCCCGGCCAGCCCCGGATCACGTTCGGTGCCCGGGGACACGGGTTCGCTGGCCGCGCCGGCTGGCCCGGGACCGGGTTCCTGACCGGGCAGGACGGTTCGCGGGCCGGGCACCGTTCCGGCTGGCCCGGGACCGGGTTCCTGACCGGGCACGACGGTTCGCGGGCCAGACACCGTTCCGGCTTGCCCCGGACCACGGTCCGGTCCGGGTGCGGCGGGTTTGCTGGCCGGCGCTGCCGCGGACTGCCCAGGATCAGGGCCCGTTTCTGGTGTCGACGATTCCGGCGCAGGTGCCCCGGTGTCTCGTGCGGCACCGGCCCGCCCCGGCCGGGTCAGCCGGGCTGCCACGGCACGGAACCGGGCCAGGCCGCCCCTGGCGCCACCACGCGGGCTACCGCCCGCAGGGTTGCCGGAATCAGGTTCCTCGCCAGGGGGGGCGGCGGGCGGCGGGGAGCGTATTGCATCAAAATCTGGTGCGGCCCCTCGGGCATCCGGCGGCAGATCGGTCATGTGCCGACCACGGCAGGGAATCCGAGGGCAAGCACGGCCAGATCGTCGTCGAGGTCCCCGCCGTTGAGTTCACGCACCCTGTCGATCAGCCCGTCAAGCAGGCGCTCGTCCCGCGGTTCGCGTTCCCACTGCCCCACGGGGAGCGCTGCGCGCAGATATGCCTCGATGATCTCGGTCAGCCCGTCGCTGCCCAGCCGCTCCGGGCCGGTGCCGATCCGCCCCTCGATCAGCCCGTCCGTGTACATCAGCAGGGTCCAGTTGTCCCCCAGGGCAACCTCGCTGACCGTCCAGTCCTCCACATGCGCGATGCCCGGCGGCGGGCTGACCGGTGCCCTCAGCTCACTCACCCCCTCCGGGGTGAGCAGCAGCGGCGGCGGATGCCCGGCCAGGTGCAGTAGCGCGTGCGCCCGGTCCGGCGCGACCGACATCATGCACAGCGTGGTGAACAGCCGCTCCTCGTGCCGCTCATGCTCAAGCACCTGCTGGACCGCGGAAAGCACCTCGCCCATCGGCCGGCCAGCCAGCACCATGGTGCGCCACGCGACACGCAGGCACACACCGAGCGCGGCCTCCTCCGGGCCGCGGCCGCAGACATCGCCGATCACCACGTGTACCCAGCCGTCGGCGGCCTCGACCAGGTCGAAGAAGTCACCGCCGAGCAGCATCTGCCCGCCGCCTGGGCGGTACCGCGTGGCGACGGTCAGCCGCGAGTCGGACAGCAGCGGCGACGGCAGCAGGCCGCGCTCCAGCCGGGCGTTCTCCCGCGCGTAGATCTGCGCCTCACGCAGCTGCTGCTGCATCTCCAGGAACCGGCGGCGTTCCACCGCGTAGCGGATGACCCGGTTCAGCAGTTCCCCGTCCACCTGGCCCTTGACCAGGTAATCCTGCGCGCCCGCGCGGACCGCCTCGGCACCGAGATGCTCGTCGGCCAGGCCGGTCAGCACGACCACGGCGACCTGAGGCACGTTCTCCTGGAGCCAGTGCACGCCCTGCAACTGGTGCGCGTCGGGGAGGTCGAGGTCGAGCAGCACGCAAGCCGCCGCGGGCAGCAGCGGCTTTGCCTCGGTGATCGACCGAACCCGGTCAAGTGCGACCGGTGCCCCCGCCTCCACCAGGTATTCCTGGACGAGAAGGGCATCCCCGTCGTCGTCCTCGATAAGCAGTACCTGCACCTGGCCGGGTACGGCCGCGGGGGCCGGGATCCTGGCCTGCGCGGCGTCCCGAGTCACCGTCCGGCCCTGTTCATGGCTTTCGTGTGCGTTCCATCTCTAACTGGCAAGGTGTGCGGTTGAGTAAGCATAGTTGGCCCCATACCTCGGGTAACCGAGCACCTGCATAACGGTGTTGCGACGTTCTGCCAGCGGTTCGCTTGCGCGCTTGAGCCCAGCCGGGTTGGCCTTGCCTCATCCCCCCATTCGCCCTGCTCATGGGCCTGCTCATCGGGCCACCGATGAGCTTTGCCCGCGGGCAGCGTTACATCGGTAAAGCGACGGGCTGAAGCCGCAGCCGTGCCCCGCGCGGCCCGGCAGGCCCGGCACGAGGAGGGTTCGCCATGGAGTTCAAGCTTGAGTTGGTCCTGGTCCCGGTCACGGACGTGGACCGCGCCAAGTCGTTCTATGTGGAGCAGGCCGGCTTTGGGCTGGATGTAGACACCCCGGTCGGTGAGGACATGCGGGTCGTCCAGGTGACGCCGCCCGGTTCTGCCTGTTCGGTGGGGTTCGGCGTGGGCATCACGGCCGGGCCGCCTGGCTCGGTGCAGGGGCTTCACCTGGTCGTCTCCGATATCGTGGCCGCGCGCGCCGACCTGCGTTCGCGCGGAGTCGAGGTCAGCGAGGTCAGGCACCTGGAGGCCGGCACCTGGGTGCCCGGCCCGGACCCGCAGCGCGGGAACTACGAGTCGTTCGCCGACTTCGCCGACCCGGACGGCAACGTGTGGGTGCTGCAAGAGGTGAACCGGGCCGAGCCGTCCGCGTGACGGGAGGCTGATCGCGTGCCATGCCAGAATGCCCAGGAGCGGATCGGGAAGCCGACACCGTCGGGAGAACCCGCGCAGACCGGGGAACCGGCACCCCCGGAGGAACCCGCGCTGACCGGGGAACCGGTGGCAGCCGGGGGGCTCGTCGAGGCGGCGATCGCAGGCGACCAGTCCGCGTTTGCCAGCCTCACCCAGCGGTACCGGCGCGAACTGCACGTGCACTGCTACCGCATGCTCGCATCGTTCGACGATGCCGAGGACGCGGTGCAGGAGGCCTTCCTGCGCGCCTGGCGCGGCCGGGACGGCTTCGACGGCGGCACGATGTTCCGCGCCTGGCTGTACCGCATCGCCACCAACGTGTGCCTGGACATGCTCCGCCGCCGTGCTCACCGGGCCAGCGCGGTGCGGCCGTTCGCCGAGGTGCCCTGGCTCCAGCCATACCCGGACCGACTGCTGGACGAGGCGGCCACACCGGGCGAGCAGCCCGATGCGGCCGCGATCGAACGGGAGACCATCGAACTGGCGTTCGTGGCTGCACTCCAGGTCCTGCCGCCGCGGCAGCGCGCCACGCTGATCGCCCGCGATGTGCTTGGCTGGCCCGCCAGCCAGACGGCGATGCTGCTGGAAATGAGCGTCGCGGCGGCTAACAGCGCCCTGCAGCGGGCTCGGGCGACGATGCGCGAGCACTTGCCGGCTCACCGTTCTGACTGGTCAGGCCGGTCTGCCGGGCAGCTGAGCGACGCCGAGCGGGACCTGCTCGACCGGTTCATTGACGCACACCAGCGCTGCGATGCGGCGGCCGCAATAGCAATCGCCGCCCAGGACATCCGGGTCACGATGCCGCCGTATCCCATGTGCTACGACGGCGTTGGCGCGATCGGACCGCTTCTGGAGCGCGCCCTCGGCCCGGACCGGGACGGTGACTGGCGGCTGGTGCCGACCACGGCCAACCGGATGCCGGCCGCGGCCAGCTACCTGCGGCGTCCGGGCGACTCGGAGTTCCGCGCCTTCAAGCTTGACGTGCTGCGTACGGGCGGCGGCGTGATCGCCGAGGTCACGACGTTCGGCGCCAGCCT
>Ga0137401_10001395_pt1 | contig 10488 bp, 8 predicted proteins | sample CZOMad1_1_16fung_FD_108286 | JGI IMG/M metagenome (GOLD analysis project Ga0137401, IMG submission 108286) | Vadose zone soil fungal communities from Angelo Coast Range Reserve, California, USA - CZOMad1_1_16fungal (Illumina Assembly) | ecosystem: Environmental > Terrestrial > Soil > Vadose zone...
AAGATCCACCGACCACGATTCCGCTCAGCGAAAGGTACGCCTACCAGTTCCCTCACCGCAGAGCAGCATAGCCGGGGTGCGACGCGCGTCAAGACTCACGACCGCTTCGCGGCCCACAGGGCGCGGCCTTGACCCAAGCCTTTAACTCTCCGGCCTGTTTCTCCGCCATGTGGGGAATGTGCAGGTGTGGCGACAGGAGAGACCTCAATGCCCAAAGCCAAGACCGAGACTGCCGAGGTCACGGTCGAGGCTGACATGCGGAGTCCTTTCCGGCTCCGGTGCATGCTCGGAACCGATGAATGCTGCTCTCCGATCTCCTGTCCAGCTTGCCGGTTCACGCCAGTCACGAGACCAACACCGCGCCCTCTTTCCACATTGTGCGCGGATACCTGTTTTCGAGCCAGTTCGAGCGCAGACTGCCGCATCGCTAGACGAATCGAACACCCATCAGCACGATGCCGGGTTTTAAGGACCAGTTGCCGGCCATTCAGTAGTACCTTCCACATGACGGAGAGTGCGGGTGTTGAACCCGTTGGCCTCTTTCGAGAGCCCTTGTATAGCAAACAAATGCCTGAGTGTCCGGCCCACTCTCCGATCCATCGTCAAAGAACAAAGGAATTTTGGTAGACCCGGCGGGAGTCGAACCCACAAAAGGCTGCTCTTGAGGCAGCTACGTATGCCAGTTCCGTCACGGACCTAGAGCCAGAAATTGTGCAGGAGTTAAGAACTCAGTCGGGATCGACGGAGTCGTAGTGACGATCGAAATTGAAGCCGGGGCTTCACAAAGTCAAAGTAGCATGAAATTGTGGGCGGCCGCACGCGTTTTTCGGGGCCCGGCGGCGGCTATCCGGGACTGATTCCTTCGATCGCTGGCAGTTCAGCCGGACTACGATGTTCGCTCATCAGGATGGTCAAGCTGCACGGTGGTCTCGTTGATCGACCAGCGTGACTGGCGCTAGGAAGGCAATGGGCGTTCCGACGACCCGGCTGTCAGGCGGTGTCCTTTTGCCATCTCTCCCTTGTCACTTATGCTCGTGCTGCAAAGTCCACCTCAGACCAGCGGCAAAGGTACGACTGTAATACTCGCGCTGGATGGGGAATCGCTCCGCCCCGAGATAGAAGCCAAAGACCTCGTTATTGAGATTGAGCATGGACACGATCGCCTGCAGTCCGTGCCCGCGTGGAATCCAGTAGCTTACTTGCGCGTCCACCTGGGTGTGCGGGTAAAGGTAGGTGTCGCCATTTGGATCCTTGGAATTGCTGCTGCCGTAGAACCAGATGTTTGCGTCATTGTGGGTCAGGCCCATGCGGGCTGAGAGGCCTTTCTTGTCGTAGGTCACGTCGAAGTTCCAGTTGTTGGGTGCGGTGCGTAGCAGTGTCGGATGGTCGGTGCGCCCACTGGCTGCGGGAAAAGTGGCCCGTGAAGTCGTATAGCTGTAATTCGCCCGCACACCCACTCCATTCAGAAAGCTGGGCAAGAAGGACAAGCGTTGTTGCCAGGCGGCCTCAAATCCGGTGATGTGGGCGCTTGGCCCGTTGACCAGAATGTTTTCCTTTGCACCGTTAAAAGGCACGAGATAAGAGAAAATAGGATCGGTCAAGGCCTTGTAAAAGAAGCCTCCTTGGATCAGACCCAATGACTTCAAGTAATGCTCCAGAAGCAGATCGAAGTTCTGACCGTGAGTTGGCTTGAGGTTCGGATTCCCCGCTCTAAATCTGGGGAAGGAATTCGGGTCCTCCGCAAAATAAGGAGCGGAATCCCCGAAGTTGGGACGCGCGATTCCCATCCCATACGCTGCTCGGAGTATCGTGTCCGAACCGAAGCGGTACTGCGCCTGCACGCTGGGGAATGGATCGATATAGCTCTTGGTGGTCGCAATCGGAGTAAATATAAATTTTGTGGGATCGTTGGGGACTAAAAACAAATTCACCGCGCGAAGTGAATCCTCTTTCGACTCGATACTCAGACCCGCCTGTAGTCTCAGCCGTCTGAAGCTGATGGTGTTCATCGCATATCCCGCCCAGATGCGCTCGCCAATGTCGAAGGAGTTCCGTAAGTTGTACGGGATGTTCGGACTGGTTCCTCCGCCTTGTACCGCAGCCAGGATCTTCCTGAAATCGGTAACTGGACCATAGGTAAAGTTCCCGAAATAGTAGTTGTTGTCCCTGAAGTTGCTCAAGAACTGAGTCATGGGCAGGCCATTCCCCGAGTTGAAGTTCTCCCTGTCAAAACGAGAAGTTTTCGCGGCATCCCAACCCTTAAAGCCCACTTCAAAGGAACTGTAATGCGAGCCGACAGAATATTGCTTGTTCAGAGAAATATCTCCAACCACGTCACGCTCAAAAACACTGTCCTTTTCGTTGTCAGCAAAGCTCATCTGGTATTGGCTGGGATCGTGAATGTTCACCCCATTGAGAACCGGGAACTTGGGAATGAAGGGATCTTTTGTATCAACCCCGAATGCCACGCTATTGCCTTGGCTGAGGGTGTTAGCGCCGGGGCCGTTGAAGCCGCCAAACGCGAAGCCACCCGTGTAGTGGGCTTGCGATAGCGCGAGTTCATAGGTAATAAGAGCGCTCTTGACCGCGTGCCGCGCCCCGGCCTGCACGCTGAAAATCTGTTGCCCCGGCGTCCGGTAGACGTCTGTGAAGCCCATGCTGCCGCAACCTTGGACGCCCCCCACCGTGGTAATACCACAAGTATTGTTAGGATCCGCCGGATTTGAGATGAAATTACTGATCCCGGGCGTATAGATCCAGTCCTCGCCAAAGTCTTTGAACTTGGCATACAGCCCACGTAAATATACCGACGACATGTCGCCAAGCTTGTAATCGCCTTCGCCACCGAAACCATAACGAGTGCGGTCGTAGTGGTAGTTGCGTTGGTCTTCCGTATTCGGACCCAGAAAAGTGCTTCCATCGGGCAGCGTGAAGACCCCAGGCCCTGGCTCGATGTCGTTTATCCCCCGCGCGTTGTAGTCGTAGCTACCCCCGAAAAGCAGGCCGATCTTTTTTTCCTTGCCGAAGCGCTGACCAGCTGTTGCATCGACCTGATACAGGTTCCGGCCTCCGCTGATCGGCGCGTATCCGCCCATTCCCAGGATCGTCACATAGGGATTGTCGGTCGCGCTCTTGGTGACCAGGTTTACCGATCCCCCGATGGCGTCCGCGTCTTGATTGGCGGAGAGGGTCTTGTTGAGCTCGACCATATCGACCAGGTCGGCAGGAATTACGTCGAGCTTCACGTTGCGCACACCCTCGGGCGAGGGCACGTGAATGCCGTTGATCGTCACATTACTCAGTCGAGGCTCAGTGCCGCGAATTTGGATGTACTTGCCTTCGCCCTCGTCGCGCTCGAGGGACACGCTGGGCAACCTGCCCACTGCGTCGGCGATATTCGTGTTGGGCAGGCTGGTGATGATTTCAGAGGGGAGCACCTGCACGATGTTATCGGCAGTCCGTTCGATATTGAGCGCCTCAAGCTCGCCGAATTGACGATCTCCCTTAACCGTTACCACCTCGGTCTGGTTGCCGACCTGCAGGATGGCGTCCGCGCGAGCGAGTTGGCCGGCTGCGATGGTCAGCGTGGTGGAGAAGGGCGCAAATCCAACATAGGAAATGGTCAACGTGTACTCGCCAGGAGCGAGATCGGTAAACGTGAATTGACCTTGGCCATTCGATATCACCGATCCCCCATTCGGCTGCAATTCGATGCGGGCTCCTTGTAAGACGCTCTGGGCTGTATCTTTCACGACGCCCGTGACGATTCCACTACGCTGCTGAGCATCGACGGGTACGATCCCGAGCATACCGACGAGTGACAAAATCAAGAAGATGCGGTGCGGGGATTTTCGCATAGTAGTTGAGCCTCCAGCGGGGTGAGCAGAAAAGGTAATGCGAGTTTGTGAACGCAGCATTGCTGGGATGTTAAGATCTCGTTAAAAAGATTCCCGCCGGGGCGTTAACGCTGGAATTGAAGTAGAACGGCTTCCGCAGCTTGAAGTCGACTGGCCTTTGGTGGCCGTGTTGAGCATGACGGCCGGTGCGGTCGATGTCATTGGATTCCTGGCAATGGGAGCGCTGTTTACCGCGCACATTACGGAACCGAGTCGTGCTGGCCGCCCATTACATAACCGGTGGCTTTAGCCAGATTGGACCTCTGATCTCAGTTCCGGTTTTCATCACTGTATTGGGGACCGTTACATTACATGGTTATCCACGAACAAAGCGACGCTTGGGACTTTGCGAGCATTACTGATTCTGCACGCTCTAGTCCTGGCTGGATTCTTTGCGCTTGCCCTCGGGCTTGGTCCCTTCACCAATCCCGATCGTGTCATCGCAGTATCTGTGGGCATGCTCGGGTTGCCGCGATGGCCACTCAAAATGCGCTCGTCAAGCTCGATTTGCCAGGTTTCCCTTCGACTGCGGTACTCACAACGAATACTGTCCAGTTGACAATCGACCTTGCGATGCTGGTACGCGGCAATGGCCGGCCTGAGGAGATCGTCGAGCTCGGCGCCGCGCTCGGATGACATTTCCGGTTTTCGCGGGATTCATTGCCGGGTGTACAGCGGGCGGATCTCTCGAAGTTCACTTCGGACTATGGGCGCTGGCATTGCCGGTTGTCCTGGCGGTGGTTGCGGTTCCGTTGGGTGAGTACATCTCAGAAGCAGGTCCGGCAACAAAACAGTTTTGAACGGTGACCATCCGTTCCCCCCAAAAAATATATATAAACGACCTCAAGACTGCGGAGGCAGTTCGAAATGTACCGCGCAAACGGACTGGTAGGATGCCAGGCAGATGACCGGGGCAAGGGAAGACGACGACGTAAAGCTGCAAAATGTTCGCGGTGGCAATGCTGGCGGGCTTCAATGATGAGAGGAACATGGACAACGGATCACCTTTCAATGTGGCACGATCATGGTCACGAATGTTTTTCACGAGTTCCGGCCATCGCTCCATAGGTTTTCGCAAAAGGACACAGATGCCCGTGATTCCATCTGGTCCCCGAATGGTCGAGAGCCAGCCCGCGCAAGAGTGCAAAACCATTTTTCTCAATCCACGGGGAAGGTGAGGAAAGCAAGTCACCAGTCTGGTAGGGCCGAGGGCTTGCGTGGCGCCAATTGGCTCGCGGTTCGGCTGGATGATTCTAGCCGGAGACATCGATCAACTGATCAACTCCATAGCCCGTCTTCGGATTTTTACGCCGAGTCCCTCCGCAATCCAAGTGCAAAGCTCGTCATAGTCGGCTCTCCGGCGCCGCAACCGCAAGACACGATGAAGCGCGTTCGGGATGCCCTCGAGCGAGAATTCACGCCCTTATGGCGGAGCGAAAGTATTTCCCACGGGGCTGAAGACCAGAGTTCAAGTTGAGGACGCCAGAATGCGTCATGGATGCCCGTTCGCACAGTTTCCTGTTGCGCGACACCAAATTGCTTGACGTGGATACATGTATACATGTATTAATGTGGGCGAAACGTCTAGATACGACATTAGGCATGTAAGGGTGGGGGGTCACCACATGCTGTATGTTTGTCGCCGTGGAACCAATGGACATCAGCAAGCTAGCGACAAGGGTGCTTCAACAGCAGCGGTCTACGCCCGGCCTCGTGGCAGATGGAATCCGGTTGGCCATTCTGAGAGGACAACTGGCAGCTGGGCAAATACTGAAGCAGGAAGAACTTGCAAAGCAATTCGGGCTCAGTCGGGCGCCCGTTCGCGAAGCTCTTCGACAACTCGAGGCCGAGGGGTTGGTTGTGTCTTACCCTCATCGCGGCACCGTGGTGGCGGAGTTGTCTCCCGAGGATATCGAAGAGGTGTTTTTGATCCGGATCACGCTGGAAACAACTGTGCTTCGACTCGCCGTTCCCAAGATGACCGATGTGGACTTTCGCAAGGCGGAAGCCGTGCTCGATCAAACCGACAACGATCCAAATCCCACCCATTTGGCGGAACTAAACTGGGCGTTTCACGAGAGCCTATACCTCCCTGCTGGCCTACCGCGGATGCTGAACATCGTCAGGACGCTCCACAATCACGCCTTGCGGTATCACCTCGTGGGCTTCGTTGCATTGGACTTCAAGCGAGAATCCCAAGACGGACACCGGCGAATCCTCGGAGCGTGCCGGAAGCGGAGCGAAGAAGGTGCGGTCGAAGCTCTACGTGCGCATTTGTCGGAGTCGGCCAAGAGTATTGTTTCTTATGTTCGCCAAGCGATCGGCGGAGCGACGGTTGCAGATTCGTCGCTGCTGGCAGAATAGCCGTTCGCTTCCACCGGCCGCTAGCTGAGCGGGCTAGCGGTATTTGCTCAGCCGAGGCGGTTGTTACAAACCAATTCGTCCTTCTGGATCGCCCAAGTGGTCGAGTCAGCCACGTGGTTCTGAGCGAGCGGCGCGTGAATCCTCCGGTCCCTCCAAGTGTACGGTACGCCGGTTTTGTGGTCCCAAGCAGTGACCCCGTTTGTCACTCTTCGCTCTGACAAGTGCGACCTCCAAACGAGCCTCCAAGAAGAGACTAGTTTGGTTTTCTGGAGAGCCCCAGGAAGCGAGAGGTTCAAACGGCGCCGATGCATTTTCTTGCTTTGGCGGTGGATTCGACCTCAGCGATTCGCCTCGGACTCTCTGTCAACCAATTGTGCTTGAAAGTTCCTCACAGTCCTCCCGAACGGGAAAGGTAGGAATGCCATGACGACGAAGGCGAATTCGCTAGTCTTATCGATGTGGATTTTGGTGGCCGCTGGTGTCCTGATCCTCAACTCGGAACCAATGAAGGCACAAGTAGCAGGTGGAACGATCCTCGGCACAGTCACCGATCCCGGCGGTGCGGTCATCGCGAATGCTGAAGTGACCATCAAGGACACAGCCACGGGTGGGTCTCGTACGGTGAGCACAAACTCCTCCGGCTTCTACACAGCACCCAACCTGCTGCCCGGCAAGTACGAACTGAAGGTTTCGGCAGCGGGGTTTTCGGTGGGCATTGCGGATGTGACTTTGACAGTCGGCATTGAGCAGACTGTAAACGTAGCGCTCAAGGTGGGGCAAGCCAACACGATCGTTGACGTGTCGGATGCCGTCTCAGGAGTCGAGCTTGCTACATCGAGTCTGGGAAATGAAGTGGACGGCAACACGGTGCGAGAGTTGCCGTTGAATGGCCGGGACTGGTCCCAACTCGCGACCTTACAGCCGGGGATCGCGCAAGTGCGCAACCAGTCAACCATCGGTGGGGTTGGATCGGCTGACGTCGTAAGAGGCGCGCGCGGGTTTGGTAATCAGCTGAGTGTTTCGGGGACTCGCCCGACACAAAACAACTACCGCTTGGATGGCATAAGCTTCAACGACTATACAAACGGCGCACCGGGCGGCGTGCTGGGCGCTCTCTCCGGCGTGGACGCGATTCAGGAGTTCTCTGTCCTGACGACCAATTATTCTGCCGAGTATGGAAAGACGTCCGGTGGAGTGATCAACGCGATCACGCGATCTGGAACAAATCAATTTCACGGAGATGCATATGAATTTCTCCGCAACAGTGCGCTGGATGCACGTAACTACTTCGACGGTCCGAGCGTGCCCCCGTTTCGAAGAAACCAATTTGGTGGGGCGATCGGTGGACCCATCGTCAAAGACAAGACGTTCTTTTTCTTCAACTACGAAGGATTGCGACAGTCACTGAGTAGTACGCAGGTGGACATTGTGCCCTCACTAAACGCTCGCCAGGGAATTCTTTCGAGTGGCAACGTCACGGTCGACCCGGCTGTCGTGCCTTATCTCCAGTTTTGGCACGTCCCCAACGGAACGGTTCTTCCTGGCGGAGACACGGCCAATTACAACGTTGTGACCAAGCAGACGGGGAGCGGGAACTTCTACACCGCCCGGGTTGATCACCAGTTTTCATCCAAGGACATTCTCTCGGCCACCTTTTTGTATGACAAAACTCAGCTGTCCAATCCCGACCCTTTGAATAACGAAACGTTCTTCAATAGCAACTCGCGGCCATTCGGGAGTCTGGAAGAGACCCATATTTTCAGCCCGCAACTTACAAATTCGGTGCGGTTTGGATATAGCCGGAACCGGGCAAATATTCTGACGGCGCCTGGGGCCAATCCCCTGGCAACAGAAGCTTCTCTTGGATCAATTCCCGGCCAGCCTGCGCCTTTCATCTCCGTCCCTGGGATCAGCACGTTTTTCGGCGGGGTGGACGGTTTTCCAAACTTCACCTTTGGATGGAATTCTTTTCAAGGGTACGACGACGCCTTTCTGACACGTGGGACACACTCGATCAAGTTCGGGTTTGCAGTGGAGCGTATGCAGTCGAACAACCTGTTCCATTTTTTCGATGATGGAAACTTTGTTTTCCCCTCGCTTTCGGCTTTCCTCACAAATCAACCGATCGTATTTAGCGCGACCATTCCCTCCTCGGCGACCCCCCGGAATATCCGAGAGACCCTATTGGGCGGATACATTCAGGATGATTGGCGCTTTCGGCCGAATCTGACGTTCAACCTCGGGCTGCGCTACGAGATGACGACGATACCGACCGAAGCCGACGGGAGGCAAGCATCCCTCAAGAGCATGACGGACTCACAAATCACGGTCGGCGCGTCATACTTCAATCGCAACCCGACCACAAAGAACTTTGAGCCGAGGATTGGCTTTGCGTGGGATCCGTTGCACGACGGGAAGACCTCACTGCGGGGAGGATTTGGGCTATTCGACGTGCTGCCATTGCCCTACGAATTTCTTATTATTTCCTCGGCATCAGCTCCGGTTGCGCAGAATCTTACGATCACTGGCCTTCAGCGCGGCGATTTTCCGACAAATGCGTACACCACGTCCGTCCAGAATTGCCCGCTGCCAAGCCTCGCGTGCTATCGCACTGCGTATATCGATCCCAACCCTCATCGCAGTTATGTGATGCAATGGAACCTTAACGTGCAGCGAGAGATTGCTCCCCAAACGTCGATGACGCTGGCGTATGTAGGTTCGCGGGGCGTGCGCCTGCCGTTCCGAACGGATGACGCTGACATTGTGTTGCCCACGCTGACGCCCGCCGGCTACCTGTGGCCAAGCAATTCCACGGTGGGCGCAGGCATCGGAACGAGGGTAAATCCAAGTGTTGGCAGGATTGATCGGCTCGCCTTCGGTGCCGATTCTTACTATGACGCTCTCCAAGTTGGCCTCGAAAGAAAATTGAGTCACGGCTTGCAAGTGCAGAGCTCTTTTACTTGGGGGAAAAGCATTGACTCCGGTTCCGCGACGATTGCGGGAGACCAGTTTTCCAACTCTCCGTCCAGCCTTCCTTTCTATTTCGATGCGAGGCTGAGAAGAGGACAATCCGATTTTAACTTGGGGAAAAATCTTGTGGTCAGCGGGACCTGGGAGATCCCCGGTTTCAAGTCAAAATCGGGACTCACCGGTTGGGCCATGAGCGGCTGGCAAGTTGGTGGTGTACTGGAGGCTAGTTCAGGTGCGCCGTTCACGGTTCTAGTCGGCGGCGATCCTCTTGGCCTCAACAACACAGACCCTTTTGCTTACCCCAATCGGAACACAGGACCGGGGTGCAGCTCAGGGGTCAACCCGGGCAATCCGAACAACTACATCAAGCTCCAGTGCTTTACGATGCCACCAGCGCAAGGAGTGACCACCAGCGGCAGCCCGATCTACACGCTGCTCGGGAACAGCGGCCGGAACCCGCTGACGGGCCCGGGCCTTCTCAACCTAGATTTCTCTTTGTTCAAGAACACTCGACTGTCGGAACGTTTCAATCTGCAATTCCGGACCGAGTTCTTCAACATCCTTAACCACACCAACTTCGCTCCGCCATTGGACAACAACACGCTCTTTAACCCTGATGGAAGCGCAGTTGGGAGTGCAGGAGTCATCGATGCGACTCAGACGCCCTCTCGCCAAATTCAGTTCGGGCTAAAACTGATGTTTTGAAGGAGTGCGTAGCCTACGCGGGTGCAATCCGACACGATTGGGCCCGCGTTGTCCGATGCCGTTCTACCCAAGCAATATTGAGAGGAACCATGAAGGCGATCCCATTGCGTTTCATCCTCACTATCCTGATTGCGCTCGGCAGCAGCTTGGTGAGTGCTCAGACCACGGAGATCCCTCCGCCGGCGGACTCCGTGGTCCCGATGGCGGTCTATTACAAGGTACCTCCCGGGAAACGAACGGAATGGCTGACGCTCTACAAGAAGTACCACTTTCCAGTCATGCAGCAGTTCGTGAAAGACGGTCTGATCAAAAGCGTGAAGATCTACCAACGTCGTTTTCGGGCCGAGGCTCCGGCGTGGGACTACGAAGTGGTCCTGCTCTGGCGCGATTGGAATGCCATCGAAGAAGGACATGTAAAAGAACCGGGGGTGATCCGGAAGATGTATCCCGACATGTCGGATTACGAGCGTGCCGATCAGCGTCGGTTTGAGCTCCAGACCGATGTGTGGATCGACATTCTCGAAGAAGTCGCGGCGCAATAGGAAAGAGTCGG
>Ga0137401_10001396_pt1 | contig 10483 bp, 6 predicted proteins | sample CZOMad1_1_16fung_FD_108286 | JGI IMG/M metagenome (GOLD analysis project Ga0137401, IMG submission 108286) | Vadose zone soil fungal communities from Angelo Coast Range Reserve, California, USA - CZOMad1_1_16fungal (Illumina Assembly) | ecosystem: Environmental > Terrestrial > Soil > Vadose zone...
AAGTGGAAAAGGTTGTCTTCGAGATAACCCAGATCAGGAGCTTGTCATTAAGGACGGCATATTGGACTATTTGTGCTCGGTTTGGAATGCGCTGTTGCACTTCGCGGAGCGTGAGTGGCTGAGCGAGTGCGCCAAAAACTAAGTCAGGCTCACTCGCATTTTCGGAAATCCGTACGTTTGAATTCATTAGGTCCAGCAGGGACCTTGCGCGCGAGGCTTCGGAGTACTCGAACGCCTTTTCGGAGTTATTCATTCTCGAGTACTCGAAATCAATGGCCAGGTCGTACACGTTCTGCTCGGTATCAAAAAAATGATTTCGGTTGTCTCCTTCCAGTATCTGGGAGCGATATTTCTCAATCAGACCTAGGGTCGTCCTGAGTTCTTCGTTGGCGCCAGGATCATCTTGCCTGGCGATGTAGCAAGAGAGCCTATTCCGATGTGCCTCGTAAAGACCATAGTAATTGTTCAAACTCTTGTTAAGGTCCAGACACTCGTCGTAGCTTTCTATCGCTTTGGTGATATCCCCCGTCTGTCTGTAGAGGTCTCCGATCTGCAAGGAAGCGTAAGCCATCATTCCCTTCCTGATGCTTTCGTCCGAATGTGACTTAGCAGTTTCATAGGCAAGCTTGAAGGTTTTTAGGGCCTCGCTGCTTTTGCCCATTTTTCCATAAATCGATCCGAGGTCTGCGTAGGCTCGCGAGATGGTTTGGATCTGGCTCGTCGTCAAGGCTCGTCTCACTGCTTCTCTCTGATAATCTGCGGCTGCGAGGTAGAAACCGGATGAGCCAAGAACCGAGGCAATAATGCCGTAATGTTGCGCGATCTGAACTTCATTTAAGGCGCACGAATCGATAAGAGATAGACTTCGCTGAATGCAGGCTAGTGACTGTCCGTAGTTGCCGATGTATCTGTATTGCTCGATGAGGATGCTCAATGTATTGAAGGCCCCTATTGCATCTCCCATTTGCTCGGCCAGAGCCAACGAACGATGGTTATGCTCTATGGCTTTTGAATACTCGCTAAGGTCGTACTCAGCACCCGACAAAAGATGGAGTGCTCGCATAAGGAGCCACTTATGATTATGCCGGTCGGAGGATGAAGCCAGTTGCTCAAGGATTGTCACACTTCGTTCTGTGTCGGAAGCATTAAGGTAACAATAGCCAATCCACAATTCGGCATGCTGGGCTTCCCACGAATCACCAATTCCTGCAAACAACTGTCTGGACTTCTTGAAGACCTCAATCGCGTTCAGTGGCTTAGCTTGGGCATAGTATCCCTGGCCCAGTTTCATTAGCTCGCGTGCTTGATTTAGAATCTCCCGTTGCTTGGGCGACGAAGAACCGTAGAATCGCGACAATTCGGAGGTGTAGACGTCGCCCGTCTTTTTGAGTTCGAGCTGTCCCACAAATGCTAACGCCCGAAGTTTACTCTGAGGATCGGGATTCTCGCCGTTGGTTGAAGTCTTCAGATACTCGTCGAGCAATTGATCTCTAATTAGCTTTCCTACGGAAAAGGCATCTCGGCTATGGCGAATGATGTCCCACGCTCGTTCGCTATCATGCGCGTCGTAGGCGCTCTGAAAGTCCTGTCGGAGCTGTTCTTTGGTTTGCGACGATTTGTTATCTTGATCTTGCAGCGACTTGAGATGACGACGCGCTTCATTAGCCCACGGCGAAGTTGAATCGTTTTTGAGATACTCCAGCCAGTCGGCTTCCGCCTGATTCGGCAGCATCAAGTATTGATGCACAAAGGCGCGGTTGAAAAGTGCTTCGAGGAGGTTTGGATTCAACTCCAGCGCCCGGTCTAAATTTTCCAGACTGCGAGCAAAGCTTTCAAGACCCTTGCCCGGCTCTGGACCAACGCGATCAATCTTGCCCTTTTCCAGCCACGCCGCCCCGAGATCGTTGTAGAGTTGAGGGTTCTTTGGATCGCTATTGAGGGCTCCATCGAACTGCTCGATTGCACTATCAAATTCCTTCTTTGCCAAGTAGACTTTTCCGAGAGCGTGCTGCACGGCGGGGGTGGGACTCTTACCCTTGGCGTCGAGCAGCGTCAATTCGGCTCGGCGCAATTGATCTTGATCGATTTTGTCTGTTCCAGGTCCGCGCGTTGTCAAATAAGGCGCGTAGTCGAGTCTTGAAATGCGCGCTTCAAGAGGCCTTTCCTCACGGAAAGCGGCCTGCAACGCGACTAGTCCCCTGTTCAGATCAGTCTGATCGGACCGCATTCGCCAGAGGAAAAAGCCAGCGCCAACAACTAAAATGACAACTGCGGCTATCGCCAGGTAGGGCACTAGTGATCGTTTTCTTCGCCCTTTGTCTGCGATCACGCCAGGTTTTTGCTCTCTCAGGGCCATCGCGAATTTCAACTTATTCCGCCGCTCAGTTGACTTGAAGAAATACTGTTCAACTAGCTCCAGTTCTTCCGCTGCAAACCTGCCGGCAAGGTAATCGTCCGTTAACTCATTGACGACGATGTCGTACTCTTCTGCGTACTCAGGTTCGGTGAGCAGACGCAGCTCGACCTGCTCAGCGTCCGCCTCAGAGAGCTGGCCGAGCAGATAGACCCTTATTTTATGTTCTTCTGCCTCGGCCATGACTGACGCTCCTCTTTTACGGCACCGCTAATTAGTATGGCTGCGGCGACATTTTTTGTTTCCTTCCTGAGAGTTTGCGTACATTTCAGCACGCATTTTTCTAGCCCAGTCCTAAGATGATGAGCGCGACCGCGCAAAGCGCCTTCAGAAATACCGAGTTCCTCTGCCATACGTTTGTGATGTTCGATTTTGTCGTGCCCTTGGTACAAGTGGTAATCCAGTATCAGTTCACGTTTTGCTGGGGTCAAGAATTTGAGGCACCGCATCAGGCATTCATATTCGTCGCTCCTGTTAGTTATCTGGATCCCCTCCACAGGAGTCATGTCAGTTGTTATTTCCCTGCGACGGCGGGCTTCAAGAGTGATATTTCGAGCTACGCCGTGAAAGTAACGTGCGGGTTCGCCTACATAACTGTCTTTGATCTCCGGCAATCGCCTAACCACTCGCGTGATCGCCTCATCGGCCAAATCTTCGGCATCGTTGAAACCCTTCGCCACGAAGATTCTTATTAGTCCGGTGCGAATGGTTTCGTATTTGTTCCCCGCTGTTTCGCGGTCAAGATCTAACCAGGCTAGCAAGGCATCGAATGGTTCTTGTGTGATAGCCAACTCCTTCTTATCAATACACCCGCCCAATTTGTAGGAGATTCCAGTGCAGGGCACATTCGAACTGTGGTCGGCCTTGGAAACAGTGAGAAATTATCTCAGACCACTATCAATAGCAAGAGTTTTGACCCGATAGCAAGAATTTTGGAGAGGGTGGGGCCCAGGGTAGGACTGAGCTGTTTACACTCTCTCGTCCGGCTCGCACTGACTCCAACCAAAGTCCACCAATGTTAATCGGCTCTTGGCCAACGCGGCTAAAATTTTTCTTCTTTCGCCCGAAACATTTTTGTTGCTCATGGCCATAGAAGTATGAACGCTGCATAAGAGCGATGACTAATTGCCTGTGGCCGTTACGACCGATGAGAAGAGATAGATCGCCGTCGGCCCAGTAACACGACGAGCCAATCGCACGTTCGACACTCGCACTTATGGGCAAAGCAAAATGATTCGACGAGTCTAATAACGAGTCTGGACACAAAAGTCCTGGAGGAGCAAATTCGAAATGAACAGTACTCACCCCACTGCCATTCTCACAACCCGGTCGCCTGTCTCGCTGAGACCCTTTCTCTCGGGGATCTCCCTGAAGGCTGTCGAACTCATGGTGTTCGCTGTCTTTCTGTTCCTCACCACGAGCCAGGTCCAAATCCATGCACAGACTCCCACCCCCACGCCTGAAAGCGACGAGGTCAGAGCCCTGCGGGACAAGAAGACGCAAGCGGAACTTGAGAGAGATATTGCCGTGGCCGAGAAGGCGAAACTGGATGCCAGCTTTCCAAAGCCCACTACTTCTCCTCTCGCGGGTGAAACCAAAGTTAACGACGGAGCTGTCATCGAGAGCCAGATGGTTTCTTACCTTTCCATGGCGTACGCGGCAAATAGAATGGTCGCGCAGATCAAGGAAGCAAAGACGGATGATGGTAGCGCTCTCCATATCGCCAATCTCGCAATCTACAACAAGGCAGACATTGACCTCCTGCTAAACTATAAGGCGACCACGGCCCAACTCAAGATTCTGCGGGAAGAGTTTTGCAACGAACTCAAACAACAAGCACCGCAATGCAGCGAGACCCACAAGGCAACAAGATTGGCTGCCCCGCTCTCCATCGTAGGTAGCTTTCTGGGTGCGTTTGTCGACCTGACGGCACTCTTACGCACCAATGTGACGGTTCAGGGTAATACGTTTGACATCAGTGAGGCGGCGCTGGTGTCCGAGGTCTTTCGCGCCGCGAGAGCGCCGGAAGGCCTTGCCGGTCATCCTCATCTCTACTATCCGGCCGCTTTTCCGCCAACAGATCCGAGCCTGCAAACTTCAGCGCTGTTGTTGATACTCGAGGATTTGCATGATTTGAAAGCCAGGGTGCTCGTCGACGTTAAAAAGCTTGAAGAAACCCAAAAGGGAATAACCAAGACTCAGGCCGAAATTGACAACCTGGAGGCCCTGATCAAAGCGGGGCCCGACCAAATCAAAGCGGCGCGAGCTGAATTGGATCGACTATTGACCCTGAAACAAGAATTGGAACAAAAGCATCAGAAAGTGCCCTTTGACAAACTGGAACGCATCGCGGAGTTGCAGGAGAACATTCCACAGATGCAACAAGATTTGGCCGAAGCCCCCGCAAAAAGGGATCAAGCTAAAGCCAATCTGGCGCAACTTGAACAAGGCCAGGATGCAGATCAGATCCGAGATCTGATTTCCAGGATGAAGTTAGTCAATGACCGTTTCGACCAGCTGGTCGCGTCCCTTATCAAAGTTGACTCTGCAACTGGAATTAACTCATTGACGGCATATATCCGCGCAGAAAACCTGAACGCGGTCATGAAAGATGAGAAGGATCAGCGCACCTGCTGGTTACAGCTGGCGGTTGTTAAGGCCGGCGGTAATAACCGCACCAAAACTAACCTGATCGTCGACATCTTTACGGGCGGTAACCGCCTATCTCATAGCGGCGGCGTCATCGTCCAGTACAACCTATTTGACGTGACCGGCAAGTCAATCGCTTCCGACACCTTCACTGAATACACTGGTTACATCAAGGCCGGAAAAATCAAGCGACTTGAAAACCCGGTCACAGTCCTGGACGTGCCCAAAAGAACACCACTACGACCGTGACGCGCGTGGAATTCTTTTGAGTCTCGTTCTTTCCGGGGCGCGTTTTAGACGGACTTGCAGGCATCTTGCGTTTCGCTCGAAGCGCGCACTCGCATAAGGAGAAAGCGTGACAGATCTTTGGCGCATCACCCATTGCTCTGTGCGCGGGTAAATGCGTCCTGACTGCAGGCTTCTAGTGTGGCCCGCCGCCGAACAAGTCCTTAGGTAGAGCGCCGTGAGCGTGTTTCGCAACTTGATTGATTGACCTCGAAGGCGGATGTATAGCCGCCAGGGTTGACTGACTCTATGTCGCAGAAATTTATCAGGACAGTGTTGGGTAGCCAAGGCGACTTTTGGGAAGACATCAAACTTCCCGCCCGCGGGTTATTGTGGTGCTTAACTCTCTTCCTGATACTCTCCTCCGTTAACGCTCAGGACAACAACTGCGGCGATTATCTTTGTGAGAAGGAGCCCAAGCGAGTCGCCCTGGTAATCGGAAACGCCACCTATACCCACCTCGCGTCGATTCCCAGCGCGATCAGCGATGCCGAGATGATGCGCCAACGCCTAACCGAGCTTGGCTTCGAAGTCGAATTGCATACGGATGTCCGAACACCCTCACAGTTTTGGGACGAAATTGTGCCAACCTTTCGCCAAAAGCTGACGACAGGGGACTTCATCGTTTTCTATTTCTCAGGCCATGGGTTCGCGTATGGGGCGGACAATTTCGTGGCGCCGACCGACCTTCCGCTTTCAATGAATACACAGCATGTGACTGATCATGCCATCGCAGTCGAATCGTTCAAGTCTACGTTGGAAACACATTCACCGGGACTTGTTCTGTTCATTATCGATGCTTGTCGTTCGATTGGCGCACTTGAAATTACGAGCCCCGACAATCAGAACTTGATTCCGAAAGGCCCTGCGGTGATGCAGAACACGAATACGGCCGTAAACTCGATCATCGCCTATGCGACAGAGCCGGGCCACGTTGCGTTAGGAAGCACAGCACCGGGACAACTCAGCCCATTTACCGGAGCTCTCAGTGGGCATATCTCAACCGAGGGTTCACCGTTCAGCACGGTGTTCAAGGATGCCGCGGCTGAACTCGTCAGTTCGACCGCTCCTCCGCAAGTTCCCGGAACATTTGACTGGTCGCGAACCGATCCCTATCTGAAACCGACGTCGCAAAACCTTAAAGCCGAGGAGGAAGTCTGGCTCACTGCATTAACCTCGGACTTGGCGGTAAGACAAGGAAGAGTCAAGTTCTTCCTGCAGCGATACTCGGTCAGCCGCTATCTGATAGCAGCTCGAAAATGGCTAGCAGACAATCCGGAAAATGACCTAGCGAGTAGATTCACCCGGGCTTCACCGGTCGCAATTGATCGTGCCTGGCGCTCAGCGAGTGCTGAAATGGTTGCCATCCGCCGCCTGTCCGTGCCGCTGGCCTTCGCCCGATCGCTTAGCCAGGATAAAAAACCAACTCTGCGCGAGTCATCTGATGCCGAGGTTGGCCTCGTTCGATCGGGAATCAACCGGAAGCAAATCGCCAATCTAAGAACCGGCCAGGAGTTTATAGCCCGAACCTTGCCGCAGAGTGATTTGCGCACTGACTTCTATCGCAACTCGCTGGCCTACAGCTTGGCCAATATTGACGCTCACGGGACAATGGTTGCGATGCGCCGCCTACTGGGGCGGAAGGAACCGACGGCTTCCGCGGAGGTGGTGGAGCGAATTCCAGCCGGAGCCATATTGCAGATCAAAGACGTAACGGTTGGGGACAACGAGAGCATTTGGCTTCAGGCAACCGGCGCCAGAAACTCGTCACCTTTCTACTTCAAGCTTGACGCCACGCCAACTCCTCAGGTCTTAGAATTGGGGCACTCAATAAAAGAATTACTGGTGCCTCCTCGCCCCGGAAGCCTGACAGAGTTAGTTGATCCCGCTCCGATTAGGGCAGCCCTCGCGGAGCTGAAAGCTCAAGGCTGGAAGATTACTTGGATCTCGCTCTCGACCGCTGCCACGGTTGATGAAGTGGAACAGGAGACTCGCGCCGCTCGAATGGCCAACGCAGAATATATCCTCAAGCATTCAGATGTTCCGTTGTTCGTTTCCAAAGGCGCAACCCCTGATATTGCGGATCGAATTACATCTGTGTCCGGCAAGGAGGACTTTTCGGGCGACTCGGTAAGAATCAGGTTCTTTGGAATCAAATGAAAATGATGGAGGAAAGCACGATGAAGAGCTCAAGTAACAAAGTTCTGGTTTGTCTATCACTGTTCTTGATAATGACCGCGAGCGCGCGGCTGTCGCTTGCGCAGAATCCCATCACGCTTGAGAACGATCCGGCGACGAAGGGATCAAGTCCATACGAGGAAACGGTACAACGTTATTTGCATCATCAACAGCAAAAAATCGTGGGTGGAAAGCCGGCGCCGGCCGGATCTTTCCCCTGGCAGGTCTCCTTGGGCGTTTCCTGGATCGCCGACCCGTTCAGCGCGCATTTTTGCGGTGGTTCAGTCTTGTCGGAAAAATGGATCATTACGGCGGCCCACTGCGCCGAGCGGCTGAACCCTGGCCAAATCGTGGTCACGGCCGGAACTACTCGACTAGTTGATGGGGCGACGCGAAGAAATGTTAATCGGATCATTGCACATAGAAACTACAATGGTCAGACTCAGGACAACGACATCGCGCTGCTTGAACTCCGTGAGCCTCTGCCAACTGGTCTGGTAATACAGAGCGTGAAATTGCTCGGTCCAGGGGAAGAGAGCGGTCTTACCGATAGTTCGGTGTTTACGGTAACCGGATGGGGCGCAACCGTCGAAGGAGGCAGCGTGGTTAGCGATCTTCGATACCTGGATGCTCTCCCATTTGTTCCGCGAGCCACTTGTAACTCCACGCAGGCCTACGATGGCCGAATTACGGTAAACATGATCTGTGCAGGAGTGAGGTCCGGAGGGCAGGACTCCTGTCAAGGCGATAGCGGGGGCCCGTTAACTTTTGGGATAGGAACGTCGCCGAAACTCGCCGGCATAGTGAGTTGGGGCGACGGTTGTGCGCGACCGGACAGAGTCGGGGTTTACACTCGAGTGGCTAACTATATAGATTGGATTCAGAACTGTGTCTCGAATTCTCCAACGTGCAATCAATGATTGGTTCGAACGATTTGATTCTTGGTAGTCAGTTTGAAACGTAAAGGTAAAATCGCCTGCCTTACAGGGCAACTCCGCAACTGCTGAATAGCGCCGACCATTTCCCCGGTAGGCACTAAGAAAAGGTCCACTGTGGGGAGCCAAATTTAGTAACGTAGGCGATGTAAAAGACAGACCTTAGCTTAAGCTTATTGAGTCGGCAAGGCCTGTCACAACTGAGTCACAAAGTTTTGGCTTTGGATGCCGTCTGCGGCTTTCCCGATCTTTTTTCTTTCTGGCCTTTAACAGAGCCATTTGTGACCTTCGCAAGGGCAGCAAGTCGGGCGGAAACGTTTGCTGCCAGCTCTACTGACTGAGGCATGAACTTTAGGTACTTTTGCGTTTCTATGATGGAAGCGTGTCCGGCGTATTCCTTAATCCCATTTATTGGAACTCCGGCCAAAGCAAGATTTGTTAAGCAAGTGTGGCGAAGATCGTGGGGGCACCAACCGCCTGGCACCGTCTGGCCATATCGAATGCCAACACTCTCGGAAGCTTCTTTTAGAATGTCTCTGAACCAATGATCGGGCTGCGTGAGAACGCGGCTTCCGCCATCCTCTCCCTGTGCCCTGCGTTGAGCAATAAGACTCGTTGCGGAAGGCGCTTTGATGGTGCGCCATTTCTTTGTTTTGGAAGAATAGATTTTCACGCTTCCGAAGCGAACGTCCGACTCTTCCCAACGCATGCGTCGGAGTTCCGCCATACGGCCGGCGGTTATCAGCGCAAGTTGGAAAAAGAAGAGAGCTTCGTGCCATTCCTCTTCGTTGCGAGTGCTTCCGATATTTTGGCGATCTCCTCGTCAGAGAGAACGCGGTCACGTTCTTCTTCTACTTTTTTCGTTAAAGGGCTGCGAGGTACTTGAAAGGACTTTAGATCCGGAAATGTTTCAACCGCATGGTTCAAAGCAGCCTTGATGGTGTTAAGTCCCCTTCTGATTGATGATTTCTTCAAGGGTCTTTGATTCTCTTTACCACGCTCGGTTTCAGCGGCGACCCAAAAAACAAAATCATCCCTTGTCACCGTGCTGATATGGCGATTAGGGTCTGCGAACTGGCCCCAGCGTTCAAGCGTACGCAGATGTCCGGGCATTTCACGCCAGTAGGTGGTGTCATCGGTTTTGTTAGCGAGAAGGCTTGCCTTGGCTAGTGTTAGGTAGCTTTCAATTGCTTCTTTGATCGTCGTGTGGCGTATCTTTTCTTGAGGTTTCACGCCGTATCGTGTTTTCCATCCGTTCGTTCTGATAGCTGCCAGGGCTTGTGTGGCATCGGCCTTCGTAGCAAAGGTAAATTCTCGGTAGCGCTTTCGAGACCCGTCCGGTTGACGAATCCAAACGTCATATCCCCACAATTCTCCCGTAGAGCGCTTTTCCTTGCGGATCTGCGCTGAGCCTTTTGGCCTTCGGCTGTTCTTGATAATTTTCATGTTCACCCAGGACTTATTGGCCGCACTTTTTCTCACAGCCCGGAGGGGTGAACTGTTCGATCGCGCAAGCGAGTTTGATAATGAATTCATAAGTCTCAGCGGGTCACTACCGAAGCGAGTTCAGTTGGTTACTCGTGCGAGAGGCCGGTCCTTTGTATTTGTCGTTCGAGCGCCACTTCAAAGGCCTCAATCTCTTTGCGAAGAAAGCGAACTGATCTACCAAGTCGAATCGGAGTTAAGGCATCCGTCCCACATTTTCGAGCGTAGATGGCGCTCGGTGAGATGGACCAGCGCACAGCAAGCTCGGTCACCGAAATGTATCGGGACTCGGTCCTCTTTCGAATTCTTCCTGCATCAAAAGACATGAATTAGTTGTGATAATCGCGGTCACCTGCGACATCACGGTCGATCCTCTGTCAATTTACTGCTGAGATACTCGAGGAACTGAATAATCCTGTCAGCTTGGGCCAAGTCGATGCTGTGAATGCTTCTCGTTGACCCGATTTCTCGATAATCCGTCCACACGAGGTCGACCTTTATCTTTTCGCCACCCGGCATTTCAAGATGCAATTCGGGA
>Ga0137401_10001399_pt1 | contig 10473 bp, 12 predicted proteins | sample CZOMad1_1_16fung_FD_108286 | JGI IMG/M metagenome (GOLD analysis project Ga0137401, IMG submission 108286) | Vadose zone soil fungal communities from Angelo Coast Range Reserve, California, USA - CZOMad1_1_16fungal (Illumina Assembly) | ecosystem: Environmental > Terrestrial > Soil > Vadose...
AAAAACTAGCGGTTGGCTAATTGTGACATCAGTACCGGGAGCGGTAGCGACCGGGTGACAGATTTGGCGATCTCGACTCGTCTCATGGGTTGAACCAGGTCGCTACCGCTCCCGGTACTGACAGTCATCCCACTCGCCAACTAAACAATACTCCCCAGAACCTTCCGGTTAGGCTTTCCCCAACTGCTTGTATTAATATTCCCCGTTCGAGAAAGAGGCCCCCGCTCAGGTGGACAGCTTAGTCATTTCAAACATTCGCCAGCGTCCGCTTCGTTCGGCGATTAGTGTGCTCGGGGTGGCGCTCGGCGTGACCCTGGTGATGCTGTTTACCGGGTTGTCGCGGGGGATGTCCGATGATTTGCAGCGCCGTTCATCGAACGTGCGAGCGGAAATAATTTTTACCCGCCAGGGATCGTTCCAGGGTACTTCCACCACGGCAAACCTGAGTACGAAATACGTTGACTTACTCAAGAAAGTGGACGGGGTTGAATCCGCAGTGCCGGTGATTCGGCACTTTTATGCGAGCGGAGTGTGGGGAGTAGATCAGGTTGAAGGCGTCGACTGGGATAGCTTTGCGCAGATGAGCAGCGTACGGTTGGTCCAGGGCCGCGGCCCCAGGGCCTTCGACGAAATCGTAATCGATGAGACCAAAGCCAGCCGTAACCATCCTGTCGGGAGTTCGGTGAAGCTGTACGGCGACAAAGATTTCAAAGTAGTTGGGATTTATGCGCCTGAGTCCGGTGCGCGCGCCAAGCTGTCGCTTGAGGCTATGCAAAGCTTTCTCGAGGCCCCTGGCAAATGCAGCTATATTCTGGTGAAGTGCAGGAATGCGGCCGATCAGATCGCGGTGGCGAATCGAATCAACGAGCTGATTCCGGGAAACAAAGTTCAGTTAACCGCTGACTTCTTTCCCAGTATCGAGAATTCGATTCCGGGCCTGGCTATTTTCATGCGGGTCCTGGTCGTGCTGGCCGCGGTCGTAAGCGCCCTCGTTGTCATGCTGGCCATGCACACCACGATCACTGAGCGGACTCGTGAAATCGGCATCCTGAAGGCAATGGGCGCCTCGCGCCGGTACATCATCAGCGAGATCGAGAGAGAAGCTCTGGCAATCAGCTTCCTGGGCCTGGTGGTCGGTTTTGCGCTGGCAGCCCTCGGCGGTTTGGGCATCCATAAGGCCACGGGTTTGATATTTGAATTCGGCGGTTGGTGGGCCATGATTGCTGCGTTGATCGGAATGGCCGGCGGCGCGCTGGGCGCATTATACCCCGCCGCGCGGGCAGCCAACCTTGATCCGGTAACTGCCCTGGCCTATGAATAGCTTCAGGGTGATACATGCATGGCTTGCGTTGCTCCATCCGCGCTGGAAGCTTTTGATAACTGGTGTGAAACTAATGCCACAGATGGATACTAGTGATCCGATGGGCTGTCACTTTTCTTAAATGGGAATCATTCTAAAAGCTGAGAATCTCGAAAAAACTTATCGCGTCGGTAAAGTCGACGTGCAGGCTCTGCGTGGTATCGACCTGACAGTTCAGGAAGGTGAGTTCCTCGCTGTGATGGGCCCTTCCGGCTGTGGCAAATCAACCATGCTGCACCTAATGGGGGGTCTTCTGACACCTACTAACGGACGCATCATCATCGATGGCGAGGACCTGACCGCAGCTTCTGATTCCCGGCGAACCGATATCCGGCGGCGCAAAATCGGGTTTGTATTTCAGCGCTTCAATCTGTTTCCGACATTGACGGCGGAAGGAAATCTGCGCCTGGCCGAACGCATTCATGGGAACGGCTCGGACGATCCCGACAGACGCCGTGAAATTCTGCGCATGCTGCGCTTAGAGGATAAGATGCATCACAAACCGCTGGAACTGTCAGGCGGCGAGCAGCAACGCGTAGCCTTGGCGCGCGCGGTGGTTAACCGACCGGCGATTGTGCTGGCTGACGAGCCTACCGGCAATCTCGATACCGAGAATTCGGCGCTCGTCCTGAAAATGTTTCGCGAGTTAAATGATCGCTTCAATCAAACCGTCATCATGATCACTCACAATCCCGAGGCCGCCGCCGCCTGCCAGCGCGTCATCCAGATGCGCGATGGTCACATTGTCTAACATGCGGCAACCGTCTGTGCCAGGATAGTCATCGACGGTCCGGAACCGCAATTGCCTCGACAAATCCGTAGTGCCCGGCTAATAATCACGCCGGTGACGACAAAAACATGGGCTTCGTACTAGAGACAGCAAAGAAAGCAGCGTTTTGGACGTATCCGCGGACCTCTTGGCAGTGGGACGTGCTCTGCGTGTTAATCCTGGTTTTCATATTTCTGACGCCCAAAGGCTGGTTTGAAAACAGCGCCTTTCAGCGCACTCATATGGGTCAAACCACAATCGTGATGAAGACCGATGTGGTTGGCAATCAGTTAGATAGGGCCGAGCTGGAGCGGCGCGTGCGGCAGCTGCCTGGGCGGGCTGGAGCACAGATCAGTGCCGTGCGCGAGCTAAAGGAATCGGGAAACTTGATCGGTTATGAGGTTGACATTCGCTGACCATGCTTTATAATTTTCGAACATAAATCGGTCTGGGGCGCGATATTGTTTTTCGAGCGCACTCAAGGCAATTCATGGGGCCCGCAGGGGCCTTCAGTTTTAGGAGCTATGATGAAAAAAATATTTTCGTTTGGTTTTGCGATTGGGTTGCTGGTAACGGGACTGTCAATTTCTTCCACGCCGACGGCTAATGCTCAGAGCGCAGGGCTGGTGAGTTCTCTTGTGAGCCGGATGGAAAAAAATAGGCTAAGCCTGAAGACCCTTCGTGCCAACATCAGCATGTGGAAGTACAACGCGCAGCTTCGCGAAGAAGACACCTATCAGGGAGTGATCCTTTACATCCCGGGTCCGGGAGGAAGTCGAGCGGCCTTCATGCGGCTCGAGTGGACAAGTCCCCAGCATGAGACCCTGGCAATTTCAAAGGGAAGCTATATGTTCTACCGTCCGCGGTTGAACACGGTTATCGTCGGCACCACCAGTTCAGTTGGAGGGGCCAAGAATAACGATGTGCTCCAGCTCATGAGTATGTCGGCAGCCCAGCTCCGCACCAGATTTGGCGAGTTTCAGGACGTGCGCGACGAAACTTTGGGCGGCGTATGGACGCAGCGCTTCAGAGTTACTCCGAAGGGCGCGGCGAGCTACAAGTACATCGAAATTTGGATCGATAAGGAAGGCTTCCCGGTTCAGAGCAAAATGGTCGAAAAGAATGACGACGCGACCACAGTGCGTCTGACGAACGTGCAAAAGAACCAGACGATTCCGCCGGGTGAGTTCATTCTCAATCTGGATGGGAGCGTGAAACGCGTAAGGGGCTAAGATTCCCACGCTTGATTAAGTCGTGAAGGGCTTCGGGAAACCGAAGCCCTTCGATGTTTTAGCAGCTCACGGACGCCTGGCGTTCTTGCCTTCTCAGCATCGTCGGCATATTCTTCTGGAACTCCGTAGCCTGGATCCGCATGCGAAAGAGCACTTTTCTTAAACTCAAATTGCGCGAAGCCGCCTTCATTTCGCGCGCGCTTTTGTCGACGAACCACGTCGTGCTGGCGCATATCATTCCGATGCGGCGCTGCAATCTCGCCTGTGGTTATTGCAACGAATACGATCAGAGTTCAAAGCCGGTGCCCCTCGAGGTAATGCAGCGGCGTCTCGACAAACTGGCAGAACTGGGAACTTCGGTGGTAACGATTTCCGGCGGCGAGCCGATGATGCACCCTGAACTCGATCAGATCGTCCGTCACATTCGCTCGCATGGAATGATCGCCGGGCTGATTTCAAACGGCTACTACTTCACGCCCGATCGCATCAAGCGTCTTAACGACGCGGGTCTCGAGTATCTGCAAATCAGCATCGATAACGTCAACCCGGACGAAGTCTCTCGCAAGAGTCTGCGAGTGCTGGACAAGAAGCTGCGTTACCTGGCCGAACACGCTGACTTTCACATCAATATTAACTCAGTAATTGGCGGCGGGATTAAGCAACCCGAAGATGCACTTACCGTCGCGAAGCGCGCAGTCGAACTTGGCTTCTCAACCACTGTGGGCGTGATTCACAACGGAGACGGAACGCTCAAGCCGCTGACTGAAAACGAAAAGCAGATTTTTCACGCGGTAAAAAAGCTGGGAAACAAGGACCACGCGCGTCTCAATTGGTTTCAGGACAGCATCGCCGAAGGCAAGCCTTACGAATGGCGTTGCCGCTCCGGCTCGCGCTACCTGTACATCTGTGAAGAGGGGCTGGTGCATTGGTGCTCGCAGCAGCGTGGCTATCCCGGCACGCCGCTCGAAGAGTACACGATGGAAGATTTCAAGCGTGAGTACAAAACCGAAAAATGGTGCGCACCGACCTGCACGATCCAATGCGTGCATCAGGTCGGCATCCTCGACAACTGGCGCGACCCGCAAATGACTCCCGTCCAGATCCGGCGGGAACAGAAGCAGAAAGAACGAGTGGGACAGGTCTTACGGGCTGAATAATGGGGTCACCTCCCGAAAAACAGGAAAATGTTTTTTCTACTCTCAACTTGTATTGTTAGCCTCATACTTTCGCTTCCGTCGTTAGCTCTCAACTTCGGTTTCCCGCAACAGCCTAAACCGAGCGCGCAGTCGGACCCGATAGTGTTGACCGTCACCGTAACCAACAGGAATGGTCAACTGGTTCGGGGATTGAATCGTGATGCTTTTCAACTTATCGACGAGAAAACCGTGCGGCCGCTCGTGGTGTTTGAGAACACCTCAACCCCGATGAGTCTCGGGATTCTGATTGACATTTCGCCATCTGTGCTCTCGGTTGGCGATAGCCGCAAGGCGAACAGTAAAGCTATTGTTGAAGCAATCTCTCGATTTATCCAGTCGGACACTACTGGTAACGAGTATTTTCTGGCCACGTTTGACCGCACTGCGCACTTTAGCTCGGATTGGATCACGGCCGCCCAATTCTCTTCGAAGAAATTTGAATTGCCCGAAGTCAAGCGCGATACAGCTACAGCTCTCTACGATACATGTTTCAAAGCCATTGATAAGCTGCGCCGCGCACAGAATCCGCGGCGAGTCCTGATCGTGCTTTCCGATGGTGACGATAACGCATCGGTCCACACTTTTGGTGATTTGCGAAATCGACTCGGAGCGTCAGACTTGACTCTATATGCCGTCGTTCCTCCTAACGAAATGCTTTCCATACTTGGCCAAGATAAAGGTAAGGGCGCAGGCATTCTGAAGGAATTGACGCAGGCTACCGGCGGCGTAACGTACCTCCTCGATTTCCCAGCCGATCAGAGAAATTTAAGAGGTGCGTTCGATCAGATAGCCGTCGAGTTGAAAAATCAATATCGAATCGGGTTCCAAGCGGACCCGCCGGGACATAAGAAGGAATGGCACCGGCTGAAACTAAACATCGATCCCGGCGCAGACAAGCAGGAGTTTCGCAACTTGAACATTCGGATGCGGGAGGGTTATTACGCAACTCCCTGAGCGTGAAAGGGTTTCAGCAGTGGGGCACTTACATCGTCGCCAGAATTCAGGTTGAATCCGACGCAGCTGGCATCGAACTACGGATTCTCCAGTCGTGAGCTAAATGAGCTTGAGCGATTTGGTAGAGGAGAATGAAGCTGTTTTCCTGGAGGCTTGGAATGAGCACTTTGGTCAGCAGTGACGCTAAATCTCAAAGAGCCTATGTTCCGACAACGGCATTGGCTAAGTCGGTTAACTTTGATGAGGAGATGATGCACGTTTCGCTCACGGATGGGCGCCGCGTTGGCGTGCCAATTCTCTGGTTTCCGGTGTTGCGCGAAGCTTCGCCAGATCAGCGGACGAAATATGAAATTGGCGGCGGCGGGACTTCACTGCATTGGCCGGACCTGGATGAGGATTTGTCTGTCGCGGGGCTTATGGCTGGTGCTGATTTGCGAGCAACTTAGCCTTCCGAAAACCTCTTATGTCGAAGCAAGGGCTAATAAGATCAAGACCACAACAGACTGCCTCAGCCACGCTAAGCCACCGTCTCATGAATATCTCCCGCAATCGTGTAGAGCGTTACCGAACTCGAAAGCCCCAGCCCCGACAGTCGACCCGCCATGATCACGACCGTCTCTCCTATGTCCGCCAACTCAGCCTGAAGCAAAGTTAGTTCGCCTATCTTCAGAATCTCCTCGGTGCTTCTTGAGCGAGCGATCTTTACCGACTCGACGCCCCAGATCAATGCCAACTCATTCATTGCTTCGCGCGAAGAAGTGAGCGCGATAATGCGCTGATCGGGCCGCAGACTGGCCAGTCTCCGGGCCATCAATCCCGACTCAGTGAAGCAGGCAATGATGCGCGTATTCATTTCGTCGGCGGCAAACGCGGCTGCTTCGCAGAGGGCGCGACTGACCCGACCGCTTTGTCTTCCAATCAATTTGCTGACGATGGAACGCTTTTCGTTTCGTGTCTCGGCGGTTTCAATAATGCGCGCCATCGTGGCCACCGCGGCCACCGGATACAGACCTGTAGCGGTTTCGCCTGACAACATCAAACAATCTGATCCGTCCCAGACAGCGTTGGCCACGTCGGTCGCTTCCGCGCGCGTCGGCCGCGGGCTGGAAACCATCGACTGCAGCATCTGCGTCGCAGTAATGACCAACTTGCCCGCATCGTTTGCCTGTTCGATGATTTGTTTTTGATAGACGGGAACCAGCTCGACACTGGTTTCCACTCCCAGATCGCCGCGCGCTACCATTACGCCGTCGGCAGCGTCGATGATCTCTTCCAGGTGATCGATGGCTTCGGACTTTTCGATCTTGGCGATGAGTGGCGCCGCGCTGCCGGCGCGTTTGATCAGATCTTTAGCCTCGGCGCAATCGGCGCCGCTGCGGACAAACGAGAGCGCAAAATAATCGACGTCCTGCTGCGCGGCCCATTTCAAGTCGGCTCGGTCCTTTGCGGTCATCGACGGAATTGGCAGAGTGATGCCGGGTAGATTAATGCCCTTGCGCTCGCCCAGAATGCCGCCATTGATCACGCGGCTGACTACGTCGGTTTCGTTCGTGCTTTCGACTTGCAGTTCGATGGCGCCGTCGTCAAGCAGGATACGCGCGCCCGGATATACATCGTGCGGCATGCCGGAATAGTTCGTCGCAACCTGAGTGTTGTCGCCTTCGAGGTCGCGGGTGGTAATGAGGAATTGCTGATTGGCTTCCAACGTTACCGGCTGATGATTCCCGAGCGCGCGCGTGCGAATCTTGGGGCCGGAGAGATCAATCAGAACGGCCAGCGGGCGCTTCATCTTTTCGGCGCAGGCACGGGCCATAGAGATGTCCTGCGCCTTTTCCTCGTGCGTTCCGTGCGACATGTTAATGCGCACGCCGTCCGCGCCTGCGGCCAGCAGTGCTTCCATGACTCTTGAATCGCGTGAAGCCGGACCGATGGTGGCTAGTATTTTTGCTCGTTTCAAAATGGATCTCTCAAAAAAGTAAAGGCACTACGGCCGGGACTTTGCGGGCATAAGCTTCGAACTCAACGCCGAATGCTTCGCGTAAAAGCTTTTCTTCGCTGCGTACACGGACCACGGTGCCGATGGCAAATACGATGACAGCGATCACCAATCCGATCCAGTGGCTGATTGCCAGGCCGGTCGCCAGCAACATGCCGAACATTCCCGCATAGATCGGATTCCGCACTACATCATACGGCCCGGTTGTGATCAAATTATGTCCTTCCAGTACGCGCGCGGCTAAACTCCACTGCTTGCCGAGCGTGCGCACGGCGGCGGAAATGAACCAAACCGATCCGATGGCCAGCACCATGGTTGCCAAAGCGACGGCGATTTCAAATAATTTGCCCATTGGAGCAATCGGAGTGAACGGTTGGCGATGAACAGCCCAAACAACCGCGTAACCGGCGCCTTGTAGCGCGATGCCGACGATTGACGTGCGTTCGCGTTTGCTGTCCGGCGCCGAGGGTGGTTTCTTCCGCAGAAAAACAAGGAATACCACGGCAAAGGCGAACCATGATGCCATGACGACGCCAAAGGCGACAGTAGGCCAGAACTCCAGATGAAGAATCATGCTTAGTTCGATTGGATGTTATTGAAGCTGGCTCGCTCTTCGAGTTTTCGGCGGCGCTTACCCATGATCATTCCGTGCAGGGGCGACACGACCGCGTTGAGCATATACACCATGCCCGCCGGAAAAGAGTAGCGCTCCCCGCCAAGCGCGGCGATTGCGACCGAAAGCGAGCCGATGCCGACGTTAACGAAGCCTTCCTGAATATCTTTGCGCGTGTCGAATATTTCCAACTCGTTGAGATCCAGTTCGAACCGCTTTCGATAGGCGTGAAAATAAAGCAGCACGAAAACGCCGAAGACCGCGATATAGCCAGCACCGAAAATAATCATCAAGGTCGAGACCTGTTTTGCGCTATCGACCATCATTCCTTCTACTCCGCCTGCCAGGCGCACGTGGCCCTGGCCTCCAGTAAACAGACTCACCAGCAACGTAAAAAGAAACTTCAGCGGATAAACGTAGAACAGAACCACGAACAGAAGGATTGCGTTCAAACAGACGGTCAGGGCATCCTGCAGGCCGTAACGCCGGAAAAATTTGTATTGATTGAACCAGACTATGAAGAGCAGGGTGAAGCTGATGGCAAAGGCGCCAAAGCCGCGCATCGTCTCCATTAACTCGTTAAAAGTCTTCGGCACTTCCAGCGAGACAACCAGAAGCGTGACAGCGAACGCGAAGACCCCATCGCTCAAGCCCTCGATCCGGGAGATCTCGTGGCTGCGCCAGCGAAACTTCTTATTATCGCCAATGCTTTTGCCGATTAGTTTTTCACGGATCATGTTGCCTTATGGCGAGCCCGAGGCGAGCGACGATTTAATGACACTCTCGATCTCAGTTCCAGAGTCTTCACTATAACCCACGAACCGCCGCACCAGTTTCCCGTTGCGATCGAAAACAAAAGTCTGGGGAATACTCTGATTGTCGCTCAGATAATCATATGCGAATTCGTCCTCGGGAAAGCCCATCGGATATTGAATCCCAAACTCTTTCGCATAGGCGGGAACCTCCGCGCGATCGTCTTCGCCCCCGACATTCAGCCCAATTATCTGCAAGCCCTGGTCGGCGTATTGCTTTTGCAGTCTGACCAGGTGAGGTGTTTCCGCCCGGCAAGGCTCACACCAGGTCGCGTAAAAATCCAGCAGCACGACCTTACCCTGGTAATTCGCCAGCGTCATCCGTTGATTGTTGGCGAGCGTCCAGCCATGTGCGCTGGCCGGTGGAGTATTTGGCAAAGACTTGTTTGTAGTTGCTGACGAATTTGTGTTAGACGGAGTCTGCTTCCGGCATGCACCGCACGCGGAAAGCAGCAACGTCATCAGCGCCAGCGCGATCGATGTTCTTAACTTGGTGTTCGCCATTTATTGCTCACCATTTGACTCTTCATTTTCCCCAGCGTGATTCGGGCCGTTCTGTTCGGCCGCTTCGGGATTAATCCTTTTACCGGGCACTCGATATTCTTCGTTGGCCCAGCGGCTGAAATCGATCAATTTGCATCGCTCTGAACAGAAGGGCCGGTATGAATTGTCCTGCCATTCGGCTGGCTTTCCGCACGTCGGACATTTCGGCATAAAGCAAAAGTAAGAAGGAAGAAGGGAAAAGTAAAGGCGGGGAGAGAAGACAAATTTGGACTGCGGCGACTTGTCGACGCTTTGGTCTCTGGCTTTGCCCGAAAGCGCTGACGAGTCAGCGCACTCCACATGGGTTCTGGACTCAGCCAGAGTTGCCGTCATGAGGGTAACTATTCCTGAACTCTGCCGCGCCGCATGGCGTAGAATACCTGGGAGTTGCTAAAGCCATGACTGACTACAAAGAGAAATTGGACGACTTGCATCGCGCGGCCAAACGAAAAGCGCGGGAGATTGATGAGAAACTCAACGTGACCGGCATGGTCGAAGACACTGCGCGCGTGGCCGGGGACGCCGCGCGCCGGGGCGCCCAGACAATTGCCGGGGGCGCGGAGCAATTGCGCGCGGAAGCCGGACGGTTCGCCGACGAAAATAATCTGCGCGAGACAGCCGGCAAGGCAGTCAATGAAGCGAAACGACGCGCCAAAGATGCCGGCAAAATTATTCGTGACGCCGCCGGGCCGGCCGGGAAGAAGGCAGAAAAAGTTTTGGATGAAGCGGTCGACTATGCCACGACGGCAACGAAGATTGCGGGCAAGGGAGTGCGGGCGACTCGCGCTACCGCCGCCGCGACCGCCGGACTGATGAAGGCGAAGGAGTGGGTCAAAAAGAATCCGGGCAAAGCCGCGGCAGTTTCGTTCTCATTAATTCTGGGCGTGCGCCTGGGCGCGTCATTTCCGGGTATCGACGCAGTGCTTTTGGGTTCACATCCGCACTGGCTGACGCATTCCGCACTGCCCGTGCTGGGATTGAAAAAAGTCAGTGAGAAG
>Ga0137401_10001401_pt1 | contig 10465 bp, 7 predicted proteins | sample CZOMad1_1_16fung_FD_108286 | JGI IMG/M metagenome (GOLD analysis project Ga0137401, IMG submission 108286) | Vadose zone soil fungal communities from Angelo Coast Range Reserve, California, USA - CZOMad1_1_16fungal (Illumina Assembly) | ecosystem: Environmental > Terrestrial > Soil > Vadose zone...
ATGCTTTGCTGGGCCGCAAGCACGGCCGCGACTGACGGATTCTCGTTCTGCATCATCTCCAACTTGGCCGGAAAGGACACCCGCTCGTGCCCGCGCTGTTCCGCCTGCAGCCGTGCTTCTCGTGCCATCGCGTCCCACAGCTGGCCTTGCAGGCTCTGAACTTCGGCACGGGCCTTGGTGTCCTCAAGGGAGATCAGTATTTGTCCAGCGCGGACTACATCACCGTCCGCGACGAGAATTTTCCTGATGATGCCCCCCTCGAGGTGCTGGATCGTCTTTCGGCTCGATTCGGATTCGACGGTACCGAAAGCAATCGCGGCACTCTCCAGGGATGCGAAGGTTGACCAGGTACCGAGGCCCAGGACAAAGCAGCCAACCAGCAGGTTTCCAGTCCGGGTGACGCCGCGGAGCCGGTCGCAGAGCGCCGGCGGTGCCGATCGCAAACACCGCGGAACCTGCCAAATCGCGGCCCGAGCGAATGCCATTTTGACGAGAACCATTGCCCTTGGGGCAAGGAGATCGCGAGAATGTTTGATCACGGCAAGATCGTTTCCGGTGAGGCGCCAACGCTGCTCTCGCATTCCGGGGGCGGTGGCGCAGGTTTGTGGGAGACGACTTGAGGTCGCGTCAAATATCTCTCGAAAATTTCCTTGCTGTCACCGAATGCGCTGACCGCGCCGCCCTCCATAATGGCAAGCTTGTTCGTTACGGCGAGGATCCCTATTCGGTGGGTAATGATGATGACCGTCGTATTGGCCGCCTTCATCCGTTCAATGGCTTCGAAAAGCACGCGCTCGCCGAGGTAGTCCAGGCTGGCGTTCGGCTCGTCTAGAACCACAAGGTGCGGATCGCCAAAAAAAGCCCGCGCAAGGCCGAGGCGCTGGCGAAACCCACGCGAGAGATTGGCCGCGCCACCAACGACTGTATCGTACGACTGCGGCAGCTGAATGATTGTCTCGTGAAGGCCGGCCAGCTTTGCTGCTTCAATGACCTCCTGCACATCGGCATCGCTCAGCCGGGCGATGATGTCCTTTAGCGTTTCCCCGAATAGGTCTATGTCTTGCGGCAGATATCCGAGAAGCCGACCGCCGCCTGAATTGCGCACGGCTAGAACGTCGATACTATCGAGCAGCACCGAACCTACGCTCGGCGCGGAAATTCCAGCGATGATTTTGCCGAGGGTGGATTTTCCGGAGCCAGATGGGCCGATGATGCCGAGGCATTCACCGGGCGCGAGACGGAACGACACATCCTTCAGCATCAATTGGCCCGATCCTGGCAGGACGGCGCCAACGTTGTTCACGACAAGGCTGCCCTTCGGCCGGTCCGACAGGGACTCTATGCTCGCAATCGGGGCAACAGCGGCCATGATGCCGTTGAGACGGCGGTAGGCGGCCAAGGCCATCGCGAACGCCTTCCAGCCCGCAATCGCCCCTTCAACGGGTGCAAGCGCGCGTCCAAACAACAGGGTCGTGGCAAAGATGATGGCTGGACTTCTGCTCTGCTCGAGGACGAGCCAGGCGGCAGAGCCCATGATCAGAACCTGCGCCAATGCCCGCGCGGGTTTGGAGATCAGCATGAGGATCTCATTGCGGCGTTGGACCACCTCGTGCTCGCTCCTCGCATCCTGCGCAGCTTTGCGGATGAGGCGTGTGGCGCCGTCGAGCATTCCCATGGCCCTGATCACGTGGAGGTTTCCGACAGCCGTGCCGAACCATCCATGGCTCCTCGTCAGCGCGGCAACTGACCGCGCCTGCGGGCCTTCAGTGAGGAAGTCGCCGGCAAGCCCCAGGCCAAGCAGGAAAAGCGCACTGGCCGCGCCTATCACTCCCAGCAGCGGATGCACGAGGAAAAGAACGCCGAGGAAGAGCGGCGTCCAGAGCACGTCAAACAGCATCGAGCAAGCCCCGGACTGAGCGAACTGACGGAGTGTCGTAAGATCGCGGTATGCCTCCGATGCGCGCGCCCGATCGGCTTGATAGGCGTATTCGAAACAAGCGGAGAGCACTGCCGGATGGAGTTCTTCCTCGAGCCACTCGCCAACCCGGCCCAATGCAGCGCGGCGCAATGCATCAAGCACTCCGCCAATCACGACGGTGAACGCAACGATGAGCGTCAGCATCGCGAGCGTATCGCCGCTGCGGCTCGACAGGACGCGATCATAGATCTGAAGCAGATAGATGGAAGGAGCGAGAAGAAGGAGATTGTAGCTGCAGCTATACGCGAATATCAGGCCGAGCGACCCCGCGCAGGCCCGCAAGGCGGCTTCCAACGGCGTCTGCGGCGGTGACATCATTTGCGGCCGGAGCGGCGGTGTCAGCATTTGCGGTCCCCCGCCAGAGATTTGCAGTCCGACCTTTCCCGGCCTCGTCTTCCGCCGCTTTGCGACGAATCGAGAACCGGCGGCCTTGACCGCCGGTCTCTGCCCTCACGAGGGCGAATCAGACATGCACGAAATCATCGACATGGAACTGTTCGGAATGATTGAGCACGTCGCTCAGGTTCGCGGACTCGATACTGGCCTTGATGTCAACCTCGCCACCTTTCGCCGTGTTGTCATTTCCGCCGTTGCCTCCAATGCCGGCCGCGACGTGCTGACTCATGTCCGCGGCAAGGAAGTTCGTCTGATAGGCTGTCGTGTCGGCAGACACGTTGGATGTGTCGTGCCCGCTGTACGATTTCTGGTCGCCGTTCGACTCGGCTTCTCCGCCGTATGCCTTCGAAAACTTCTCCGCCTCCGCATTCGCGCCCCCGGCGTCCCAATATGCCTTCTGGTAGACTTTATCGCCGGTATTGACGTGCACGTCGGCGCCTTCCGCTTTGTTGTAGGTGTCGAACTTGATACTCGGGCTGTTGCTGATGTTGCCCGTGTTAACTCCGTCTCCACCGTTTCCGGCGCTGTTGCCGCCGGTCGAAATTGCCTTGAGCGCGATTGTATCTGAGGGGAACGATGATTTGTTCATGTGAGACTCCCTGAGTTGGTTTGCACAAGCCTGCGTCCCGATGTGGACGGCGACAATCTTGGTTTTACGCATCGTATCGGCCAAGATGCCAAAGCTGATGCCACCCGATCTGAAGGGTGTACGCCCAAAGGGCTACAGTCGCGGCGAAATCGGAAATCGAATGGCCCTAGGCATGACCCAGCAAGTGATGGTCCGCCAGCATGTGCATGGCAAAATCGCCGCCAAACGCGGTGTTGCCGTGGCCGCCGTCACCACCGATCCCAGCGATCTGGATCGCGCTCTGATCGAACAGGACGTTGTTGGTCTGGTGTGCGTCGGCGGTGGAATTGGGGCCAGCCACCGCAATGTTGATCGGAGCGTAGATCGCTATGTTGAGGTCGATGAGACTCCCCGCGAAATGACCGTCGCCGCCGGAGCCAGCGCTGTTGCCACCTGTCGCAATGACGTCTGAGCCGATTAGGCCCAGGATGGAGGAGTGGAGACCGGCGTCCCCGCCAACTGCGGCATTGCCGTTCCCGCCATTGCCGCCGACGCCGGCCATCTGAAAAGCTGATTGATCGAAAATCACATTGTTTGTCTGATCGGCATGGGCACTGGAATTGTATCCCGCCACGGCAATATTGATCGGATCATACAGTGCGAAAGATGCGTGAACCATGCCGCCATAAAAGTATCCATCTCCGCCGTCACCGGCGTGATTTCCACCGCTTGCGATCATATCGGAGTTAATCCAGTTGTGGCCGGCCCCGTAGACGCTTCCACCAGTCGCCGCATTGCCGCTTCCGCCGTTACCTCCGATACCGGCCATCTGAAAAGCGGATTGATCCAATATCACATTGTTTGTCTGATCGGCATGGGCACTAGAATTGTATCCCGCCACGGCAATATTGATCGGACTATACACTGCGAAGGATGCGTGAATCATGCTGCCATAGAAGTATCCATCTCCGCCGTCGCCGGCATGGTTTCCACCGCTTGCGATCAGATCTGAGTTAATCCAGTTGTGGTCGGACGCGTGGCCAGCCCCGACAATAGAGTGGTCGGGCCCGCCGCCCGCGAAGACAGACACGCTTCCGCCGCTCGCCGCATTGTCGTTGCCGCCATGACCGCCCCCACCGGCCGCCTGGGACGCGCCTTGGAGGAACTGCACTGTATTCGCCTGATGGGCGTCAGCGGTGCCATGAAAACCCGCCACCGCGATGTTGATTGGATCAAAGACCGCGACGGGGGCATGCACCAGGGCCCCGGAGAAGTAGCCATTACCACCATTACCTGCGCTGTTGTCTCCAGTCGCGATCACGTCGGAGCCGATCAGTCCGAACACGCCGGCGCTTCCGCCCATTGCGGCATTCCAATCGCCGCCATCACCACCAGTCCCGGCTGTCTGGGTCGCCGACTGATCGAAAATCCCGACATTGGTCTGATGGGCATTGGCCGTCGCGTGAGTGCCCGCCTGCGCCATGTTAAGCGGCCCAAATGCGGCGTAGCTTTTGTCGATCAGACTCCCTGCGAAATAGCCGTCGCCGCCATTGCCGGCGCTGTTATCTCCCGTATGGACCAGGAAGAGCGGCCCGGAATCCGTAGAAGGCCGCCACGGAACTGGCGCCTCGCGCCCAAACAGATCTTTTCGATCGAGGTGAAGGCCGTCCGATACATGCCGAAGATCCATGGCCACTACCCTACTGAAATCGCTTCGCCCCGACCGGACGGATGCCTCCCGATCTCAGAAAAGAATGTCACCTCGGCAAGCGAAAAGCCGAGTCGTCAATTCGGATTGGAGCCTTCCGGCGATAGACGTGATATCGGTTATGCCCGTTCGGGTGTGGAGTGGTTATTTTTATTTTAAGAGTATGGCCGAACACGATCAGTCGAGTTGATAACCGCTTGGCTTGATCCTGTTGCAGCGACGGCGCGCCCTGATTGCCCGCAAGCGCAGCCTTCTAAGCAAGTAGCCGGGCGCGCGCACTCCGGGGAGAGCGCGGCGCCCGGCCACTCGACCGCGCTGGCGTTAGTCGCCCCCAGCGCGTTCGACACCACGATAGGTACGGGTGCATCGTGGTGTCTGTGTGGTGACGGCGGCGTTTTCCACTGTATCCACAACCGTCAGCCAACCATCCCCACATCACCTAGCCGCGATCAGCACCATGACAATCACAATAAAGATAAGCGTCTCAGCGATCGATGATCGCGGAATGCTGAAAAGCCGTCGGCCCGATTGATTGCCGTGCTGGATACCCAAGACGTGGCGCGCGCCATTGATCAACTTGAGAAGGGTCACGGGTCTGTGCGTGACCCATCACAAATAGCCGCTCGCGTGATCAAAGAACTCGGCCTTCCATGAGGCCGCCTCAGTACAAAAAGGCAAAAACTATTGCCATCGCTACGAGGGCGTTCAAGCCGGTCACCGCAACGCCGAGATAAAGTCTTTCCACGACTCTCTCCAACTATCTTGGCACCGCACCGTGACATCACACTCGAGCAGCGGATTCGTTTCGGAAAAGCCCCGTCCGGATTAGGTTCCAGACGGGGCCAGGTAGGGGATCGCTCAATGACGCTCAGGGAGCGTCAAGTGAATCGTATCATCTAGTCGGCGGGGATAGCCCTAGATTTGGAGGCACCCCCGCGGAAAAGGCAAGGTACCTCAATTGAGGTAACTCTCGAACCTAGTTTGTGACTCCACAGCAAAGTCAGGAGCTGCTAGGTTAAGGAGTACCGGGGCTGAGTAGCGTTCATTCTCTAAATCGATTTTGAGCCCGGGGGCCGCTGGCCCATACTGCCAGCGGCCTTTTCATTTCGTTATGTGCACTTTTTTTCCGCACATAGATTTGCTAAAGTTCTCGCACCAGCGCGCTACGACCGGACGCAAGGCGATGCCACGGGACGGGACGAAGCTCGCGCTGTTCATCGACGGCAGCAACACTCATGCCGCCGCAAGGGCGTTGGGTTTCGATATCGATTACAAACGCTTGCTAGCGGAATTCCGAAGCCGCGGCACTTTGGTGCGTGCGTGTTATTACACCGTAGTGATCGAGGATCAGGAATTCTCCCCACTCCAACCTCTGCTCGATTGGCTCGCCTACAATGGATTCACTGTGGTTACAAAGCGAGCCAAAGAGTTCGACGATGGCGAGGGCCGTCGCAGGTTCAAGCGCAGCATGGGCATCGAACTCGTGGTGGATGCGATGGAACTCGCTGAACAGGTCGACGAGATAGTGCTGTTTTCCGGGGACGGCGACTTTCGCGCGCTTGTGCAAGCACTGAAGCGCCAGGGGGTCCGCGTTACTGTGGTGTCCACAATGGCAAGTCAGCCACCGATCATCGCAGACGAACTCCGTCGCCAAGCAGACGTCTTTATCGACTTGACGGAGTTGCAGCCGAAGATCCGCCGCGAAGAGCCAGGGCGGACCCCACGTTCTCGTTCGGTCGAACTAATTGGGCATTCGCATTGAGAGTCGTGTCATCAAGATCGATACTGCTTCTTCCTCATGAAAAGCACGGCCCCGGACCGGCGGGTAAGCACCGCCAGGCTTTGATCGGGGGTTTGAGAGCTTGACAGCCGATCGACCTGGAATATTTTTTGGCCTGGGGCAGAACCCCGAGAATGAAGGGAACATAGTACCGTCAAGGGATGACGACGATATCGGCGATTGCTCAAAACCGATCTCTCGGAGCTTGAGCGCCAGGTCATGGAAAGGCGCATAAACGAGGAGAATCCGCGTTGGAAAGTGTCGCTGCATCGAGCTTTCCCCTGACTCTCAAAACCCGCGAACCGATGTTTTCGCCTGCGGCTTAGCCGCCGAAGCTATTCGCTTGGCCTGTCGCATGCTGCAGTGACGGTACGAGCTGCATCGAAGCGATTCGGAATTTGGTGCCGGACATCGCCATTTCTCGACATGTCACTGCCGGGCCTGACCGGGCTGGAAATCCTCACTATCGCCAACTCTGAAAGTCTTCGCGGATGGTCTTCTTCACCGCATCCATTGAAGGAACCTACGGTGTCATTCCGAAGGACGTGGAGCTCGAAATTCTGGTGCAGTCCTTGCGGCAGGTCGCGGATGGCCAGCGGTTGTTGCCGCTGCCCTCTTCGGATCAGACCGCATCTCGGGAGCAAAGGAATATTGCGGTGTTGGATAATGCCCTGAAGGTGCTCACGGACCGCGAGCAACAGATCATTCCACCGCAGGGCTCGTTTGACCGCGCCTCATCAGCCAAGTTTTCGCGAGCGTGGCCCCGCCGTCGCGGTGGAGGCGTGGTCGCGCACTCATCGTGACGCCGCGCGAACGGCTAACTCTTCAGGTTGAAGCACCGATGACGGCAGGACCAGAGCCGGCAACGCTCGCCTGGCGGCTGGTCGTTGCTCGCGCGCATTGTATCGGTCGATCTGGCCGGCAAGTTTCGACCAGCCAGACGAGATATTTCTTTAGAATCGGGCTTCAGCTTCACTCCCCGCCAATTTTCTTAGGCGATGACATTCTGCCTCCTGATCTCGGCAATGCTGCGCGCTGTCAATAAACTAAATTTCTTCCTCTCGATCCAATTCCAAAAGAATCAATAGGATGTCCCAGCGACATTGAACCACTGGAGTACCCCTAGATAAATTACGTAATTTTACAAAACGCCCGATGAGCAATTGAACGCCGCAGGTTCGAATCAGTAACTTGAAAGGCGCGCGCGCGGGGCTCAAAGCCCGCGCATGTTTGCTCTGGGCGAAACCCCGATCCGCAGGCCACCGCGGACTTGGCTTTGCAATTCGTCACTCTCCCGACCAGCTCCCGCTGCTAGGGCGCGTGACGGGGGACCACCGGTTTCCGCCGATTCCGGTGGTCCCACTTGGGACTGTCCCCAAGAGCGGTAATTGCCAAAGGCGCATTGCGACTTCAGGAAAGTGCTGGGATTCACCTTTGATGGTCGGCAAAAAACCCGAAATCCCAGTCGGCACGCGTTTCAAATTGAGCAGGCTTGGTCAGGCAAGAAACCGTCGATTCAAGAGCCTGGAAGGAACCGTCGTCGGAGGGGACTTGTATAAAAGCACTCTCCGCGTCGTAATGGACGGTCGCAAATCGCCGCTATCGCTGCATCGCGACTATATCGAGCCGATTACTCCGACGCCGCGGAAGTAGCGCACCCTTGGGATCCAATCCGCCAGATCGCATTTGACACCGGCGGAGTTGCGTGAATCACAAGAACCGGCGCGCAAGTTGGCGAATGAACCTCCGGTCTGTGTCGTGGGACCGCAGTTCGTTCCTACGTCAATCCCAGCGAACATTGATAACCCGCCGGTACGATCGCTACTCAATTGCGGCGAACTCGATTAAATTGATCTACAGGTCGAACGCTCGTGCTGCCATTTTGCGATATGGCGAGGGCCGCGAGCACTGTCCGGTTGCTGATTTCAAGCTTCTGATAGATGTGATGGAGGTGTTGTTTGATAGTACCGTCGGCAATATTCAGCCGGCGCCCAATTTCCTTGTTTGACAACCCTTCGGACACCAAACACATGATCTGTCGTTCGCGATCTGTGAGCACGGTCAGGACATTTTCGGTGACGGCAATGGCGCTTTGTACCTGCGATACGGCCTGATCCGAGGGCATCGGCAAAAGCCGCTGACCATCCGCGACCTGCCGCAAGGACTGCACCAGAATTTCGAGCTCTGCGTCCTTCGGAATGATACCGTACGCCCCGGCCGCGGCTGACATGACCAGTTCGCGGTCTTCAATAGAAGCGGTAAAAAAAACCAGCCGCGTGGGGAGACGTTCAGAGTTGACGATGGTGAGGATTTCCAGCCCGGTCAGGCCGGGCATCGAAATGTCGAGAATGGCGATGTCCGGTACCAAATTCCGAATCGTTTCGATGCACCTCGTACCGTCATTGCAGGACGCAACAATTTCGAGCCCATCCTCTGAGCCGAGTACTTTCGTCAATCCTTCCAGAACCACGGGATGGCGGTCTGCAATTACCACGCTGGTGCAACGCACGGGCAGTCCTCAAACTGGCCCCTAGTTTCAACCGACTGCGCCAATGCAAGTTCCGTTCCCAGTCTCCCCCAAGTCAACATTCAATGAAGGTGCAACGCAACGAGACAGCGTAAAACTAGGATAACCAACCGCTTTTGTCGGTCGCCTAGCCGGCCCTTGCTGGCGGGTTCTTGTATGTCCGGTCGCCGACTCTCAATGAGGTTCTTGGCTCAACATGCAAGCCGGGGATCGTCCTTCAGCTTGCCTCCGCACCAAACTTAAAGTTGCTCGATTTTCGGCTTCGCCATTTTTGGTAGTTTCAAAAAGTGTCTTACAGCGCTTGCTCGCTTCCTGCCCGAGCTCGCCGAGCGTATCAAGCCTGCCTTGGGGGCCCCGCCTTGTGGTGTACTAGCCGCGACGATCCAACCGCGACGGCTATCCGCAACAAGTCACGTTGATTCAGAGCACGTCGCCTTGGCGGATATCGCGAGCCGCCGTCTGCTATCACCCAAAACATCCTTTAGCGTCACCCAGCCGCATATAACCAAAGGGCTATTGTGGATATCGTGGATTCAAATCTAAAGTTCGTAAAAGGCCCGGAACAGCGGCGGCTTTCGAAAGTTGAGTACCAAATCGCCCTAATGATAGAGGAGAACCCGCCGACCGAGAGAGTCAAATATCAGACATCAAGTTCTCGATCGAAGAAGGGTCATAACCCTTCGATCGCCAAATTCCAAATTTTAGAGGGCCGCAATATGTTGGCCTGATGCTCAATATTCGTATAGGTTGGGAGATGACAATGCGGCGGCGTCAATCCTCGGCAATCGTGCTCGTTGGCAAAAGTAATTTACTCAGAGAAGGACTTGCTAGAATCTTACGATCAGCAAATTTCCGCATCGTTGCCTCGGTATCATGCGCCGCTGATTTGCTGCCGAGCAAACTTCAACTACACCAACCGCTGTTTCTCATCATCCATACCGGCGACGATTTTGACACAGCGGTCGAACAGATCGAGCTTTTCAGGGACCAGCACCCTGGCGCGCGCATTGCGATCGTTGCCGATCACTATCGGATATCCGAGCTGATTTCAGCATTTCGGGCGGGCGCCAACGGCTATTTCGTCGACGTCATGGCCTGCGATGTATTGATCAAATCCATTGAACTGGTGATGATGGGTGAAATAATTTTCCCGCCGGCACTTCTATCACTCGTTCTCGACTCCAAAGGCGACCGCCTCGGCCAACGCGCGCCGCGCGACGAAAACGACCAGGCGATCCTCGTCGGGACCGAGAACACACTTGCGCCGCAGCTTTCCACGCGGGAGAAATTAATCCTTCGCTGCCTGATCGAAGGCGACTCCAACAAATGCATAGCGCGAAAGAACGACATCGCCGAGGCGACCGTCAAGGTCCACGTCAAGGCGATCCTTCGCAAGATCCGGGTTCAGAACCGGACACAGGCGGCGATTTGGGGGATGAACAACGGGTCCGTGCCACGACTGGCAAACAACAGCTCCCCGCCTTCAACCTTCGATGTGAGCAAGCGGC
>Ga0137401_10001402_pt1 | contig 10461 bp, 5 predicted proteins | sample CZOMad1_1_16fung_FD_108286 | JGI IMG/M metagenome (GOLD analysis project Ga0137401, IMG submission 108286) | Vadose zone soil fungal communities from Angelo Coast Range Reserve, California, USA - CZOMad1_1_16fungal (Illumina Assembly) | ecosystem: Environmental > Terrestrial > Soil > Vadose zone...
CGACTATCCGGGAGAGGCGCACATCCAAATTCCGAAGATCACCTTCGCCACGCTGCACGATCTATGGCCGGGCCAGCGCGTGCGCTCTGAGCTTCCGTTCGATGGTTTCCTGCAGGGCGACGCCGCCATCTCCGGGCCGTTGAACAAATGGGAATCCATGAGGGCCGTGGTCACTCTGTCCAACGTTCAAATGAACGCCAATCCCAACGCCAGGCCGATGGCGGGCGCGAAGGTTCAGGACCTGGTTCTAAGCAACGTACGCCCCGTGCAGTTCGAGGGGACCACCAAGAATATCGAGGTGAAAAGCGCCAGTTTCAAGGCCAAGGACACAACCCTCGACATCACCGGGCAACTGGCGCTGGACTCTAAGAATCCCTGGGACCTCAGCGTCAAGGGTCAAATCAATTTGTCGATCCTGCAGCTCTTCAATGCGGATTTGCTCGCGGCGGGAACTTCGGTGGTGAACGTCGCGGTGCGAGGTTCCTTCACCGAGCCGCAAGTGGATGGGCGCCTGGAATTGAAGGACGCGTCCTTGTTCCTGCGCGATTTGCCCAACGGCGTGGATCAGGCCAACGGTCTCATCGTATTCGATCGCAACCGCGCCACCGTTCAGAATCTGAGCGCGGTGACGGGCGGCGGCAAGGTTTCGTTTGAGGGTGGCAGCTTTGTCGGATTCCGTGGTCCGGCGCTGGTTTATCGATTACAAGCCACTGCCGAGCAGGTGCGCTACCGGTCGCCCGACGGCGTAAGCGTAACCGTGAACGGAAAGCTTAGCCTCAACGGAACATCCAACAATAGCGTGCTATCGGGCAACGTGGTGGTGGTGCGCGCGAATTTCAATCCACGCACTGACGTCGGTTCGCTGCTGGCCACCACTGCCAAGCCGGTATCGGTTCCCTCTGAGCCCAACGAATATCTCCGCGGCATTCAGTTCGACGTGAACGTGGTGAGTTCGCGCGCGCTGGAAGTGCAAACTTCTTTGACGCGCAATATCCAGGCGGACGCGAATCTGCGCATCCGCGGCACTCCCGAGCGTCCAGTCGTGCTGGGAAATTTGTCCGTGAATTCGGGGCAAATTGAGTTTTTCGGAAACAAGTACACTATCAGCCGCGGCGAAGTGAATTTCTATAGTCCCAGCAAGATCGAGCCGATCATCGACATGGATCTGGAAACGCAGGTGCGCGGCGTGGTGGTGGACATCAGTTTTTCCGGTCCGCTCAGCAAGCTGAATTTTTCCTACCGGTCCGATCCGCCGCTTGAGACCAACGACATCATCGCTCTGTTGGCCGTGGGGCGCGCGCCACAAACCGTCGGCGGATTGGCCTCGAGCCAGACCTCCACCAGCACCAACTACCTGGCCACCGGCAGCAATGCATTGCTAGGCCAGGCCATCGCACCCGCGACGGGACGCTTGCAGAGATTCTTCGGCGTAAGCCACATCAAGATCGACCCGCAGCTCACCGACATCACGTCCGTTCCGCAAGCGCGCTTGACCTTGGAACAGCAGGTGTCCAACGACATAACGCTAACCTACATCACCAACCTGGCGCGTAGCGATCAACAGATCGTGCGCGTGGAGTGGGACTTCAGCAAGCAATGGTCGGTAGTGGCGCTGCGCGACGAAAACGGCGCATTCGGCGTGGACTTCCAGTACCGCAAGCGCTTTAAATGAGGTGACAGCCAACTCTTTCACCAATTCTTTTTGACGTCGGACACTCCAACTTCCGCGAACGGTGTTTTCGCGTCGACCACCCCGATTGGTATGACCGGGGCTCACTCCTCCTTGAACCGCGCGCATAGCCTACAATTATGCCGCGGTGCAGTAATATAGCTTAGAGCAAGCGCCCCATGCTGCGGACAAAATTAAATGCGCTTTTCGAACGGCTGGCCGATACCACGATAGGTAGCCAGATCTTTCAGTTTCTCAGCGAGACGGCCTTCGGCTTTGCCCGGATCATCCGGCGTCCGGTGGGCGTCCGCCGGATCTTCGATCAGATTTTGGCGCCTCTGATTGCGTTCGTCGTGCAATTGCACAAGAATCTGTTCCGCAAGAATCTGCACCTGAAAATTGCCGAGGAACGCGTTGCGCCGGATGAGGACCAGGTAGCCCGTGACATCATCGACGTCTTCCGCCAGAACCTGCTGCGCCGGTACAGCACGCGAAAAGCCGAGCGCGGCGCCAATGCCAAAACTTATGGAGTGGTGCGGGCGGAGTTTCGTGTTCTCCCCGGTCTTCCGGACTACCTCGCGAAGGGCATATTCCGCGAACCCAAAACCTATCGCGCCTGGGTCCGATTCGCGGATACCGGAAGCGTCATCACGGCCGACCCCGAGCACGTGGGCGTGGTCGGAATCGGAATCAAAGTAATGGGAGTGCCCGGGCCAAAGTTGCTGGAGGACGAGATCAATACCCAGGATTTCACCCTCATCGGCGTGCGTACGTTCACCGCCTCGGACACCAAAGGGATGACCTTGCTTCAGACCCAGATTCTGAAATATCGGCCGGCGGTCTACTTCTTTAACCCCTTATATCCTGGAAGATTTCTCGATTTCATTATGCAGGCCCTGGACTCGCGCCTGCTGGGCAGTCCGCTGGAATCGAAACTCTACAGTTGCACGCCGTATCTGCACGGCGAAGGCCAGGCGGTCCATTATTCGGTTGCACCGCGGTCTTCCCGCGAATCGCCGATCCCGGTGTTTGCGACGGACAACTATCTCCGCGAAGCCCTGATTCGTACGCTGAGCGAAGAGGATGTGGAATACGACTTCATGGTGCAGCTTCAAAAGGACCCGCATCGCCAGCCTATTGAAGATGCCTCCATCGAATGGAAAGAGTCGGAGACCCCTTTCATCCCGATTGCCCGGATCTTTATCCCCAAACAGAAAATGGATTCCGCGGCGCAACTCGCGTTTGCGGATGCGATCTCCAATAATCCCTGGCATTGCATTCCTGAGCATCGCCCGCTCGGAGGCATCAATCGGAATCGCAAATCCATGTACTATGAGATGGCGAAACTCCGCCAGCAGATGAACGGAGTGAAACACATCGAACCGACAGGCGATGAAAAGTTTGACTAGCGCCAAATTGCAAAAGTTAGTGTCATACCGCTCCCTGTGGTCGCGGCTCGGTAAGCCCTTCCGAGCCGCGACCGTTAGGGAGCGGTCCCGGCCGCGGCTAGCTCTCGAACTTTTGCAATTTGGCACTTGGCCCGGCGGTTGTGACGGCGGGCCTCCCCGTCGTACATGCTCGAAGGGCCGAGTGCTCCAATGACACCGCAGTCGACCCTATTAGTGCTTGCGCCCATCCAGCCGGCCAGTATCGGCAGCATGCGCGCGCTCCTTGCTTCCATGAACGCGAGCCCCGGCACCTTCAACCCGGATAACCCGCTGGTTCCGTTTGCCCAGTTTGACAACCTGCATTCCGCGAGATTGGCGGTGTTGGACGACCCGACCCTCGGTGATCCGGGGATGTTCTACGGAGTCCAGCGCCCCGATCCGCCTATTTATCTGGCGTTCCTGGCGGACTTTGATGGAAGCTATGACGCGTTTCTCACCCTGGTGGTACAGAATGAGAATGCGGCGGCTGGCTTGCGCCAGATTTTCTCCCTCTGCGAGGGTTTTTCCCCGGATACAGATCTGCGGGCCTGGATGATGGCCCATGAGCATCGCCCGTCCGCCTATTACTGCAACTATGTGGGCCGGACCGTGCAGCAAACCAGAGAAGAGCGGCAGCTCCGCCTGGCTTTGCGCAAATATCTCGACAGCTCACCCGATGTCGCGGACGGATCCGCGGCCGCGGCGCACCAATCCTTGCGCCAATTCGTGCAACAGGAAACGGCACAGGGCCGTTTGACTCTGACTCCTCCATCTCCCACACCGCTGGGCTGGAAGATCGGCCACTTCTTCGCCTGGGTTAAATTGATCCTGCTGGTAATCGGCCTCGTTGTGACCTTGCCGATCACCGTCATTCTGCTATTGGTGCTGCGTTCGAAGGAAGCTTCCGACCCGGAATTTGCTCCGCGTCTGGATCATCGATTGGAAATGGCCCTGGCTGCATTGGAAGATTACGATGTAACGAACCAGTTCACCGCCATTGGGTCGTTCAAGCCAGGCTGGCTTCGGGGGTTGACCGTTCGGTTGGTTCTCTTGATTATCGATCTGGCCTCGCGTACGCTCTTCAGCAGGGGACGCCTCACACGCATTCACACCATCCATTTTGCGCGCTGGGTATACCTGGACAATCGCACGCGCGTGCTTTTTACCAGCGTCTACGATGGCAGTCTCGAGAGCTATAACGAGGACTTCATAAACAAAGTTTCCATCGGCTTGAACCTGATATTCGGCAATGGAGTCGGCTATCCGCGAACCGCTTGGATGGTAACCAAAGGCGCGAAAGACGAGCAAAAGTTTAAGTATTTTTTGCGCCGCCACGAATTGCCGACCGATGTCTGGTACAACGCGCACACCGGTCTGGCAGCCTTCGACCTGCTGTGCAACAGTACCATTCGCGATGGCATCGAAAAGCCGTCGCTCGGAGAACAGGAGGCTCGTGAATGGGTGGCGCTAATTTGACCAAGGCCGGCATGAGGGAAACGTGAATCTGCCCGACCTCAGCGACGTGCAAGGACTGGCCGCATACGGCTATGGGAAGCTGACCCAGGCTTGCTATCTGCTTTTGCGCATCCGGAATGCCGCCGCCGCACGATCCTGGATTGGTTCGGTGATGGATTTGCAGTTGGTTTCGACGGCCGAGAAACGGGAGCACGGGCCGGAAACCGCCTTGCAAATCGCATTCACATCGGCTGGTATGCGAGCGCTTGGCCTGCCGGAGAGAATCATAGCCGGGTTTTCCGCACCGTTCATAAACGGGATGGCGGGCGATGCCAACCGTTCGCGGCGGCTTGGAGACATCGGCAACAACGATCCGGATTATTGGGGTTGGGGGGGCCCGGGCAAGCCGGTCGATCTGGTGGTGATGTTATTTGCCCGTCAGAATCTCGAAAAATGGCAGGCGACGATTCAGACCGCGCCGTGGCACGATGCTTTCGATATCGTTTTGACACTCGCGACCTCGGACCTGGGAGGCCTCGAGCCGTTCGGATTTACCGATGGCATCAGCCAGCCGGAGTTCGACTGGGCGCGCGAAAAGTCCGCAGCGGGGAATACGGTCGCATACAGCAATGTGGCGGCGCTGGGAGAACTGCTGCTTGGCTACCCCAATGAATACGGCAAGTATACGGACCGCCCACTGCTGGAGACTTCCGATGATCCGGCTGACGACTTGTTGCCGGCCGAAGATCATGCTGCCAGTAAGGATCTGGGACTGAACGGGACCTTTTTTGTGCTGCGCCAGTTGGAACAGGATGTGCGCGGCTTCTGGCAGTATCTCGCTCGCGTCGCGGGCCCGAACGCAGAAGAGCGCGAGCGCCTGGGAGCATGCATGGTCGGGCGGACCCTGAACGGCGATCCTTTGATTCCGCCATCCGGAGAGAAGATCGAGGGCATCGTCGACGAGGCGGGCAAGCCACGAAACTCGTTCACTTATGACCATGATCTCGGGGGTGTACAGTGCCCCGTCGGGGCGCACATTCGGCGCGCGAATCCACGCAATGCGGATCTGTTTGGGCGTCCGTCCGGTCCCATTGCCACACTCTTCAACCTGCTCGGAATCCCGGAGCCAAAACTGCGGGATGATTTGATGGCTTCGACCCGTTTTCACCGGGTCTTGCGGCGGGGCCGCGAGTACGGTTCTAAGCTGACGCCGGATGCGGCACTCCAGCCTGAGCCACACGACGATCCTCCGCGCGGGCTGCACTTCGCCTGTCTCGGCGCCAACATTGCGCGTCAGTTCGAATTTGTACAAAACGCCTGGTTGATGAGCTCTAAGTTCAACTTCCTGACTGAAGAAGACGACCCGCTCCTGGGGAATCGCGCGGCCGTCGGTGATTGCCCGAATACCGGCAATTTTTCGATCCCACGCGACGGCAAAGTGGCGCGCCGCCTTACCGGCATTCCACAGTTTATTACGGTTCGTGGCGGCGAATACTTTTTCCTGCCGAGCCTCCGAGCGCTGCGCTACCTCTCCCAAGCTCGTTAAGACTTGTGGCGCGGCCTTCAGGCTGCCGCATCGAGACCCGTCTCGATGCCTGTCTTGAACGTTAGAGAAAATCCCAATCTGTGAACAGTCCTCAAATAGCGTCGAGACGGTCGCCTCTATATATTCGGCGGCCCTATCGGTAACCAACGACGTTGTCTTCGCCGCCTAACTCGACGGCGTGTTGAAAGCGTTTCGCTTCCGACGGCACAGAGCTCTGGTCGTACGCGACGGCGAACAAGTTCACAGATGTGAGCGGCAAATCCGGCAATAGCGGTACCATCGACTCCGCCGGCGCCATTCCGGGCGGCACCGGAAACGCGCTGTTCGTCTTCCGGTTGCCGGGGACTTGATTGGCATCGCGGCCACATTCGCATAATGCTACCCGTTCCGGGAAATTGGCGGTCAAAACTCCAGAATAAATAGCCCGTCCCGGCTTGCGGCCGCGGCCGGACGTATCGTCGGGCTGTAAGCATTCCGGCGGTCGATTCCTGATTTCTTCACAACCATGCATGTTTTAAGCGCTTACCGCTAAATTTCTTATTGACAAACCCTTTCCATCGACATACAGTTGATTCTAATTACGATCCGCTCAAAGGGGGCCACGTATTGCCTACCACGAAAAGAGTGTGTTCAGCTCGGTTGTTCCGGGCCGCGTACTTGCTTCCCCCTCACCTATTCACCACTTTTGCCGCGCATTTGCAGGCCATAACCCTTTTCTCCCGAGGAGATTGAGTCGACCATGAAACACAAAAACGCGAAGTTGTTCGTTGCCTTCCTGATGTTCGTCGCCGGAGCCGCCGCGCAGTCCGACGTAAGTACATCCAGCGTTAAGGGCACTGTTACGGACGAGACCGGCGGGATCGTTGTGAACGCGCAGGTAAGAGTCATCAACCTCGAACGGGGTATTGAGCGCACCTTCACCACCGACTCCCAGGGTATCTACCAGGCCCCGTTTTTGAGTCCTGGCGTATACGATATTCGTATCGAGGCCAAGGGATTCGAGACGCATATCCTCAAAAATGTGCAACTCACCGTCGGCCAGATCGCCGTCTACGACGTTCAAATGAAGGTGGGTGCGGTGACAGCCGAAGTGTTTATCACCGCCGAAGTGCCCCTGGTGGAGACTGAAAAGACGCAGCAGGCCAATACCATCCAGACACGCCAGGTGGAGAACCTGCCCAACATCACGCGCAACTTCTTCGCGGCCGTCTACACGCTCCCGGGGGTTTCGAGTTCGAACGCGCCGCGCGCGCAGGGCAATGGCAATTTCAATTTCGGATCGAGCGGGTTCTCCATCGGTGGATCGAACGGGCGCGCCAACCTGATCACCGTGGATGGCGGCGAGAACGAATTCGGCGACGGCGAGCCGCGCTTCTTTCTGAGCCCGGATGCCACCCAGGAGTTCCAGGTGAACCGCAACGGCTTTAACGCCGAATACGGGTTCACCGCGGGAACGGCAGTAAACGTTGTCACCAAGAGCGGCAGCAATCGGTGGCATGGCAGTATCTACGGCTATTTCCGCGACGAACACACGTCGGCGCGCAACTTCTTCGATCGCAGGCCCACCAAAGCTTTCGATCAGCAAGTCTATCCCGGCGTGACATTCGGCGGGCCGATCATAAAGGACAAGTTGTTTTTCTTTACCTCTTATGAAGCCCCGCGCTATGACATTGCCCGCTTTCGGAGATATCTCGACAATCCCTCGGCGCTGGGACCGACGGCGGATCAAGCCGCGCTCATCGCAAAATTAAACACCAGCGGCGATGGAAACCTGCAACGCATCGGCGGCCTGCTTCAGGCCGGACTTACGCCCACCAACTATCCGAGCACCCTCGCATTGCTCCGGCGGGAAGACGGCACTTTCACCGGACACAACCGGTTCTATCAGTTCACTACCAGGATTGACTACAACGTTTCGTCCAGGGACGTCATCAACGGACGTTTCTCTTACTACAAGGCGGAGGACGACGCCATCGACCGCATCGGCCCCAACAATATTGTGGGACCCTCGGACGGCACGCTGCTCCACTCCAGGGATTACACCGTGGTCGCAAACTGGAGCCACAACTTCAGTCCGAACGTGATCAACCAGGCGCGCGTCCAGTTTGCGCCGGGAACGTCCGCGCGCACGGAATCGAACGATCCCAACGGCACTGAAATCGATATCAGCGGCTTCGGCAACTTCGGCCGCTCTTTCACCACGCCGTTCAACACCTTCGAAAAGCGCTATCAGTTCGACGACACTTTGTCGTGGATTCATGGCAATCACTTCGTTAAATTCGGCGGATCGTACCGGCCGGTCCGTTACCATGTGGTCAACGCGCTGTGGTTCGGCGCCGCCTGGGCCTTCACCACCGGAACGTTTTCCAGCCTGACGCCGCTGGGCGCAGCCGACCAGGCATCCGTCAGTACTTTTGCCAAAGCCGCCGGGGTGACGGTCCCTACACTCAGCGCTCTTCAGAATTTCAGCCTGGGCCTCCCGCTGACTTTCCGCCAGGGCTTCAACAATCCGGAGTGGCAGGACTGGGCCAACTTCCTGGGCCTGTTCGTTCAGGATTCCTGGAAAGTGACGCCGCGTTTTACAGTGGACTACGGAGTGCGCTTCGATAGCGATCATGAGCCAAAACCGCTGCATACCTACAACCATCCTTCGCCGCGCATCGGCTTTGCCTGGGATCCTTTCGGCGACCACAAGACCGTGATTCGCGGTGGCGGCGGCATCTTTGAAGCGCCGGTGGGCTACCAGATCGACTACCTCACCAACATCCTGAACGACAGCGGTAAATACATCAATCAGATTTTCAAGACTGCCGGCGATCCGCCCGCTGTGTCGTCGATCGCCATCTGGGGCTACGGAGTGAAAAACGGCAAGTTGCCATTCAATTCGCTCAGCGTGGCGGATTTCCAGGTGCTGGGAATCCCCACCGGGCCCCAAAGCAACGGCCGGGTGGTGTTCGATGCCGCCAGGGAATATAGAAATACTAATTCCTATCAAGCCAATTTCGGAATCACGCGGCAGATCGTGCGCGACATGTCGCTGGACGTGGCCTACAACTATTACCGCGGCCTGCACATCCAGCTCGATCACGAGATTAATTACGCGCAGAACGGGAGGTTCACACCCGGAGTGGGGCCGCTGTTCTCGCGTATCGATCCCACCATCGCGCAGTTCAACAACTATTCGAGTATCGGAAACTCCACTTACAACGGGATGACCGTATCCCTTACCAAACGCTATTCCGCCTATTCACAGTTCCAGATCAACTACACCTACAGCCACTCGATTGACGACGTTACCGATTACAACTCCGCGTTTGCCGGGCACGATCCCACCAACCTGAGCCTGGAACGAGCCACGTCGGGTTTCAACATCACGCACAACTTCGTCGCCAATGCAGTCCTCAGCAGTCCATTTAAGGCCGGGCACGATCACAATCTGTTGGCGCGGGCTTTCGCCGACATTACCTTGGCGCCGGTGATTCAGTTGCGCTCTGGAATTCCTTTTTCGCTGCTGTTAGGAGCGGACGCCAACGGCGACACGCACACCGGCGACCGCCCCATTTACGCGTCGCGCAACACCGGCCGGGGCGGTCCTTTCTATACCTGGGACATGCGGCTGAACAAACAGATATTCTTCAGCCGCGAAAAAGGCGTGCGCGCGGAGTTGATTTTCGAGGCTATCAATCTACTGAACCACACCAACTTTGAGGCGGTAAACAATTTTGTCGGCCTGAACCCGAAGTATCTGGTGGGCCCCTTTGCCCCGGGCGTCTTCAACGCGACGGGCGACCGCAATGCGCCTTCGACGGCCCCCCTGGGCTTCACGTCGGCCTTCGATCCGCGCCGCATTCAATTCGGCCTGAAAATCGCCTTCTAGCTGTTTTGTGGCGCGGCCTTCAGGCTGCCGCATCGAGACTCGTCTCGATGCTTGTGTTGAATGTTAGCGAAAGTCCCAACTTCTGAACAATCCTGGAGTAGCGTCGAGACGAGTCTCGACGCCGCAGGCCGGGGGCCCGCGCGACATGAGCCATTCATCGCTCAATGCGCGCTACAAACCTGACTGCGCCATGCCCGCGTATAGTCCGATTGCGCCGCATCCTCCCGCGACGACAGGCGGAACATCGGATAGTTCTTCGGTTCATAGCTTCCGAACAGTGGCAGGAATTTCCCGCTATCGAAGACGATGCGCTTTGAGCCGGAATCGAAGTGAAACTTGCCCGTCGCTCCGGTTGAGGATTCGTAAGTCCCACCGGCGTTCAGTGTCAAGTACTGCGTAAACACGTAACTTCGCAGGAAAACGCCGCACGTATACTTGGTATTCGGCGGTGTTGCCGGAACGTCCGCCGCAATGGCGATACCGGCCA
>Ga0137401_10001405_pt1 | contig 10449 bp, 11 predicted proteins | sample CZOMad1_1_16fung_FD_108286 | JGI IMG/M metagenome (GOLD analysis project Ga0137401, IMG submission 108286) | Vadose zone soil fungal communities from Angelo Coast Range Reserve, California, USA - CZOMad1_1_16fungal (Illumina Assembly) | ecosystem: Environmental > Terrestrial > Soil > Vadose...
GTGACACTCACGCCTTGCTCGAAACTCATCCGACTGGCATCGGCTGCTCGAGATTTGCGCTATCACTGATACGCTTATCCTGGACGAGGACGGCATCTACCATCCTGCAGAGTTCAATGATCGCCTCCTGCTGGGACTGAAGGGCACCATGAGTGAAGCGGAACTGCACCTGATCCGCGCCCGGATGCGTGGCGGACTCCTGAATAAAGCCAAGCGCGGCGAACTGGCCACTCCGTTGCCGTTTGGGTTTGCATACGATGACGAGGGCCGGGTTGTGCTTGATCCCGACCAACAAATCCAGCGAGCAATCCGATCCGTATTCGACGCGTTCCGCCGGGTCGGCTCAGCGTTTGGAGTGGCGAAGGAGTTTCGCGAACAAGGCTGGCAGTTTCCTCGATTGATTCGACCGCCCGGAGGTCCTGCCGAAGTCGGCTGGGGCGATCTGGAGCACAACAGAGTTACACGTATTCTTCGCAACCCCCGGTACGCCGGCGCCTTCTTCTACGGGCGCACGCGCTTTCAGAAGAAACTCGAAGGAGGGGGCCGCAGTCGAGATTTGCCGCGACAGGAATGGCACACGTTGATTCTCGATGTACACCCGAGCTATATCACTTGGAGAGACTATGAGGAGAATCTCCGCCGTCTGCAACAAAACGCGCAAACTCACGGACTGGAGAAGCGAAGCGCAGTACGAGAAGGCCCTTCACTGCTACAAGGCCTGGCGATCTGTGGACTATGCGGCAGCCGCATGACCGTCGGTTATCGTCAGCGCAAAGAGGGGCCTTATCCGTTCTACATCTGCCAGGGGCCTCGCGAGGTGGACCGAATCGAGAAGGGCTACTGTCAACGAGTCTCCGGGTACAGTTTGGACAAAGCAATCGGAGCGTTGTTAGTAGAGACGGTGACTCCCCTGGCGCTGGAAGTTGCTCTTAACGTTCAGCAGGAGCTCCAGTCACGCTGGGATGAAGCCGATCGACTTCGCCGTCTTCAGGTAGATCGAGCTCGCTATGAATCTGAACTGGCCCGCCGCCGTTTTCTCCGTGTCGATCCCGATAATCGACTGGTGGCTGCCTCGTTGGAAGCGGAATGGAACTCAAAGCTACGGGCACTTTCCGAAGCTGAGCAGAATTATGAGCGCCAGTGCCAGGCAGATCAGATGAAGGTTAGCACCCTGCAGCGAGAGCAGGTGCTAGCACTAGCCACGAACTTCCCGCAACTGTGGAACGATCCCGGCACTGCCGACCGCGAACGCAAGCGAATGGTTCGTCTCCTCATCGAAGACATCACGATACGCAAAGGCGAGCAGATCCAGCTCAACGTTCGCATCCGCGGGGGCATGTCGAAAACGTTGATGTTGCCCCGACCGCTGAGTTATTGCGAGAGCCACAAGCAAAATCCGGCTATGGTTGCCGAAATGGACGGCCTCTTGGATGACTACAACTACGCAGACGTGGCGCGAATTCTCAACGAGAAGGGGTTTAAGACAGGCGACGGTTTGGAGTTGACATCACCAGCCGTCGGTTACATTCGAGCGGCCTACAGACTCAAGAGCCGCTTCGATCGGCTTCGTGAACGAGGCATGCTTACCCTCTTTGAGATTGCACGGCGGTGCGCCGTATCAAAAAACACAATTTCGAGTTGGCGACGAAGAGGTCGAATTCGTGCTCATGCCATTAACGATCGAAACCAATTTCTTTTTGAAGATCCAGGGCCCAATCCGCCCAGGAAGCACGCTCGAAAGTGTCGGTTAGCAATTATCTCAGGCACTCGATCTTCGCCGACGCAGAGAGTGGCATGACGGAAAAACCAGGCAGGCAGCGTCTTATTTTTGGTCGAACAGTGCCGGCAGCAGCGGTATCGCTCAGCCGTCACCTCCACTTAACGAATCCGATGCAGAGAGCGAGGCGGAACTGTCTAATTCACAGGCCAAGCAGTATGAGTACTTTCGGTCTTGGTGGAACACGAACCTTATCGAACCCTTGGGCCGAGATTTTGGAAAAGCAAAAAATTGACTAGCGTGCAGAGACGGCATTCAATTAGTCATGCAGGGTAAACTGGCTTTCCAGAATAGAACTTACGTATTTCGGAGTGCACAATGAACAAAGCTCAACGAGGCCTCTGCCGTGCTCTTGCGTTGTGCTGCATGGTTGGCGGAAATGTATCGCTTGGATTTGGCCAAGCGAGCGATCCAAAAAGCCCTGCGGTCGTAGACCAGATAATGGCTGATGCTCTCGCGCGTTGCCATTCAATAACGGCAGATGGAGTTAAGAAAATTGAGTTCGTCTCAGCCACCAATGAGGAGTTCGCTGATGTGGAGGCACTAGGACAAAAGGCCATTGCCCCACTCGCGAGATACCTTGACTTACAACCAAAAAACGGCTTCACGCAGCTTTTTGCCGTTAAGTTCCTCATGGCGATCGGTGGTCCTTCCACGTTAGGTCCTCTAAAGAGAGCCTTTGCTCAAGACCAATGGGAGGTTACCAGAGCTGCCGCTCTTGATGGCATTTTTCGAGTGTCGAGCGCTGACGCCAAGCCCTATCTGGAAGCCGCGCTCAGCGATAGATCACAACTGGTACGGCAGGAGGCTCAGCACCTGTGGCGTTTATATCAAGGGCAAATCAAGTGACCGCGGTACGCAGATGTCTGGCAAGCCCAGCATGCATCCCGCCAGGAATGAAAGCGTCGACACAGACACCCCGAGAATTGCTCGGATTTTCTGGCGCTGGGTGATTTCGCGTGGAGTGCGACCGGGTCGCTCTAGCCATTCATCAAATCCGCAACTACACTGCTAGCGGCGACTCACGTCATTGCATGTAAACGACGTCACATTCTCGCGAGTTTTCCATTTCGAGGCGCAACGGCGTAGCATTTTCTTGACCCATGAGTGACCATCGCAGCGTTGGCAGGCCGATTCGGGCACTTCTTGTGCTCTGTTGCTTACTCGTCTGCAGTAGGGTTTCATTCGCCAAGTTGGTGGCCGCGAGGGACTACCGCAACGGAATCTTGGATGCGGAACTAGTGGCCATTGTTTCGCAAGAGTCGCCCAGCAGTTTCAGAGTCCAAGAGGAGTTTCTGGGAAGCGCCAACAAGGGTGATTTCATCGAGCTGCCGGGATTCAGATTGTTCACCGAGCAGCAGTACGGCCCTGACATCGTCGAGCCAATTACACCAAACACGCGAATCCTGCTGTTCTTGCGTCACAAAAAAGACATGTCGGCGGCCTGGGAGCCAACTTATTTCGGATACTCCTTCTTCTGGGTGCAGAATCCCGAACAAGTGCCTGAGCTTCGGAAAACTGCTGAACAAGCTGTCGCTCTGCGTCGACGTTGGGAGGAAGCCGCTAATACTCCAGACCCGCTGCACCGGGCAGAGGCCCTGTGGCCATTTCTTTCCATGAAGGACTACGGACCAAGCTTCCTGGAGCATACGAAATCAGCTCTGCAGAAGACTGCCCCTATATCTGGTGACTACTTCGCAGAGCACTTCGATGATATGCCTCATTGGAATCGGATGGACCTTTTCAAGGATGCTGGAGCATACGGCGGCGACAAGCTGCACCAGAAACTGACCAACCATATAAAAGCCCAGCAGGAATTCTATGAAAGCTCCGTCTCGACCTACAAACTTAACGACCATAATGCGCTTGCCAGCTGGAATACGATGCCCGACTCCGTCAAAGATAGCTACGGCGACATTTACTACGGCCTTGCTGGCCTCGGGAGCTTCCAGCGAAGGGATGACCTGCCGCTTATCAGAGAAATCGCCCGCTGGGCGGTGGAGTATGGGATGGAGCAGGCGTGCGAGGCGGCTTTGGACGCATTCCGGACAATGCCCGACAAAGACAACTTGCCGGTCATCTCGCTGATCTGGAAGAAATTTCCCTTGGGCAGCGGCGAAGGCGACGAGATCGTTCACCATGATGTAATCCAGACTCTGTGCGCTCACAAATACGTGCAGACGGTGCCTCTGCTTGCACCGTTCGTGACCGACGGCTTTGCGGGGGCTGAGGCCCAGGCCGCGCTCACGGCGATCGTTGGACAGGACTTGGGGGAGAAGCCGGAACCGTGGTTGGCGTGGTACAAAACTGTGAACAACCCCCGCCATCAAAATCAGAGTCCACACTGAGCGAGATTCAAGCCGCGATCCAGTCATGCATACACAGGCGTTTGCATACAAACATCTGACAGTCCGTGTTATCGTTCTCGACTACTCGACATGGAGCAGTCGTTGGGCTCGTGATTTGGTGGCTCACACCATGAGGGGGTGCAGTATGAAGCATAAGTCGATCGGCTCAGGCATTCGAAGTTCGTTGGACTGCGGCATGACAAAGATGCTCACAGCGTGGTCAAAGAGTAGTCAGGCTATGTCTATCAGTCAGGTTAAGAATTGTTCGCCAAAAACTGTGCTTTCCATGAAGGCGCGGAAGCCTCCGTCAAACACTAAGGCTCCCGAACGGCTGAAATAAGCAGACTTAAACGCGCTGTTCACTGAACAGAGCTTGGTGTTCAACGTATCGCCAGCCGCTTTCGATCCGTTCACGATCACGAGCCTCTCGATTGCGGACGATTTTGCAAAAAGCTCAAGGATATGAGGGTCCAATCCGCTGAAACCCACGAATAGAAAATTCTTGCAGTCAGTGAGGAACTTCTCGGTCTTCTCCAAGTGTTGTTTTGGACAAACGAAATCTTTCTCTCCAGTCGCAGGAAGGGCTAACGCGGGGAACAAAATCGTGTTGTCAAAAGACCGGCGGTATAGTTGTATATCGGAAAGTTGGACATTCAAAACTTCCACTCTCGGTGAGAGATTTGGCTCTTGCTCTAGTGATCCGAGGACTAGATCAGGTTCCTGTGTGTCAGAAGGTCCATTCAATAATTGACTCCCCCAATTGACAGAACCATGGGCCTTAATCAAAGACCATTTCTTAGTTGTAGGGCAATAGTCGTCCATAGAACGAAATCGTACGTCGTCGAAATTCGAAATCGCCCGATCTAGGAACAAATCATAATTTAGAGTGAAGAATAGAATGTGATCGACCTTAGAAGTCAGGAGTCTTTGAACGAGGGTGTCATATTTTGTTCCACCAGAAATTACAAAGCTCTCGCTAACGGTCCAGAGCAATTCCTGGAGATAAAACATGACAGCCCACACTTGTTTCTTTATCTGAAGGTTGGCCGAGGACATCAGTTCCTTGAGGATGTTCTCCAAATTTTCTGAATTCCTTATCCTTGTGCGGATAATCTCGGATACAGCATTTGCTTTCGAATACTTGTTTAGAATTCTGTTGAAGGGCGTACGGGGTTCGAAGAGTTCCGCAGTTAACGGTGGTCGCCAGTCCGTATTAAATTCGACTATGGTTCCTTCTGCAACGCAGTCTTTTGAGGCTCCCGCACCAACAATGACCGCCAGCATTTTGTCCATAAGTCAACTATCCTAATCTTCTCAATCCTTCCACAGCGTCAACGTGCCCACCTTCAGATCGAAATACATTTGTGCGTTGTCAGTCTCAAGAAGGCCATGCCTCTCGACGCAGTGCTGTCCGAATTTGGCGTAACACATTTCTACGCGCCGCGGAGCCAAGTCAGGAAGAGGAAATCCCCAATCGCAATCCGGCGTTCCGCAGCGAATTATGGGCGTATGGATATCAGTTTGAGCATGAAACTCTCACGGTGGTTTTATAGCCGCTGCCATTCGCCAGACCTTGGCAGGCCCACGTGTTTTATCAGTCCTTGAGTTTTCGCGTCCCGTAGTCCCCAACGGATTCCATTCTTCCATTTAGGTTCTATCGGGGCGCTATTTGTGAATCCAAGGTCCTGACATTGTCTCGGAAACTGCGCATAGATGCCTGCATACAGACCGTGGGTTCTGATGACGGTCCCCTTTGGCACGAAGTCTTTTATAAACATCACGACCAAATATCTCATGTGGCGTAGGCGAAAGTGTATCACCAGCGCGGGCGGGTGTAGAATCTCCGCACTTTGTAGAAGAGTGAGGTATCGATATGTCAGCCGAAGAAAGGCGCAAGGCAGCCGAACCCGCAGGCGAGCCAAAGATCGAACGCCCCTACTTTGTGCCGGGGATTCTTCTCGGCACTTCCGCTTTCACCGCTGCTGGGTGGGAGGGCACGTCCTTCCTACCGATCACAAATTTGTAGTCGAGATTAGGCCCGTGAAATGACAGAGGAAAGAAAGTTCGCCATTCTGTTTGCCGCAACAATTCTTGTCCTGTATTCAATTGCCTGCGCGAGAATCAAATCCTGATACCGCTGAACAACGCCCCCGGCCAGCACGTCATCCACGGCATTAATGACAACACACCGAGGCGTCTACGGTGCTAGGATGAGCAATAAAGGCCATCGGCAAACAGGAAAATCGATTCCGACTTAACGTGTGAATGAGAACCATCGATGTTTTGCTGCAAATGTGGGACACAGAATCCTGATGATGCGAACTACTGCCACGACTGCGGGAGTTCGTTGTACAGGGAGGCTGCAAAACATTCTTCAGACCAATCGACTCGGGACGAAGTCTCTCGTCAAGTTGAGACACCTCAGGACGAGGAACAACGTCGTCTGATTGACGAACTACTTCCTATAGACCAAAGGCCAAAAGAATGCCACGCATGTGGAAGAAGAAACAATCTGCACGGTTGGGACTTCGGCTTGGGTAAGAAAAGTTCAAGCGCCAGAGCGTGGGGTGGAACGGCACTGTCTATTGCAATTTCTGCGGTCACAATACCCCTCATTGGCGCTGGAGGGCTACAGTTGCCGGGGAAGAGTACTCGCTACCAGGTCTTGCGCCTTCGGCTCGTCCTCTGCGACTCCTGTTGGGACGGTAAGGTCAAATATGGTCTTCATCCGTGGTGGCGAAAGGCAACACAACTAGGCTACACAGAATTCTTCGACGCTAAAGGACTTAAAAAGTTGAAACCGAAGCGAAAGTAATGATTTCGCCACAAGGGAGCGAACACATGAAAACCCGAATCGTGCTTGTGACTGCCCTACTGCTTGCCAGTGTGCATGCTTTGGCCGATTCAAAGACTGAACGCCACTGGCATCCTGCGCAGGTGCGCGAGCTTCAGCGGACTCCGAACCCCGAGGATGCCCGCGACGACCATTGGGAGTACTCCGTTTTGTCAGATGCCTTGATCTATACCGTTAGAAATGGTTCGAAGGACGCGCCGTATCTGAACAGTAGCCTCGGTGCTCAGGTGAAAATCGCTTCCATCAGCAGCTCTGATAAGCCTTATGACGGCGATGATGTTTATGTTCTTGATGTGAACGGGCAGGAACATCGCATGGGCCTTGTCAGAGTTGTCGTTGTCGATGATGGTTGCAAGAAATGACGGTGCTTGATTGCAAGGCAAACGACGTGGGTGTCAGGCTCTCTCGTGAAATTACAGCGTCGTGAAACTCTTCCAGCAATTATGGGACGGGCGATGAGGGTGAAGTTCCGGGCGGCGTGAACGTGGCCCCTTCCTCCTGCAATCGTTTCAGTTCCTCTTGGTGCTTGCGCTCTTCCATTCGCTCAATCGTATCTCGTGTGGTCGCTCTCAACTGCCGGATTGATTCAACGTCTTTTGTGACGCGAATAACTTGAATCAGAACCTTAATTTGGGCTTCCAAGAAAATAATCTCATTGAGGCGTCGATCTGAGTCTTTGCAGGCCCCATCGATGATAATGTCAGACCACTGTTCGGTACGTTCGGACCATTCTAGGACTGAAAGAAACTTCTCGCGGAGATCAGCGGGAACTTGGTTTATTGAATCTCGCAGGATGGCTCGATTGGTTTCAGCGGCTTCACGATCTCTTGTAATCCAACTGCCTCTGATTGTTTCAAGTGTTTTGTTCATTTCTACCCTCGCGGATTGATTTTGGGTAGAAGAAGGGGGAACACAGTTTACTTTTTCTGGTCCCTCAAGTCCAAGAGGAGTTTTACCGTACAATGCTGCTTAAGCATTCCAAGCGAAAGGAGTGACTTAATGCCTTTAGCGATCCCACGCATCGGGCTGTTGCAGATTAGCGCGGTATTGCTTCTATGCTGTTCCCGCATTTCCGCTGTTGAGATTCCGAAAGATTTTCAGCGGATGATTGTCTCGATAGAAGTTCCCACTAGCGCAGCAGACCGGCTAGCGGCGGGTGGACTATTGCAGCCGTATCGCGCTGTTGGAACTGGGTTCTTCGCATCGCCAGATGCTAAAGACCCATTGACACGCCTAACATTAATAACCGCGAAGCACGTGATGGAAGGGGCGTGTCTAATTTCTTCTCGTGTATATCTCAGGTATATTGATTCTCCGAAAGACCTACACGGAAACACGCTTAGATGGGAACTTCAAATATGCGAGAAAACATTGCAGCGGGATGCACATGGCGCTCCTGTTATTTTGCCGGATGGTTCGCCGGTGGCCACGACGAGAAAGTTGTGGACACCACATCCCAGTGCTGATTTGGCGGCGATGCAGTTACCTCCAACGTTGTCCGACAGGGTGCCGCAGGACTTGAAAGCCTTTCGTATCACTGACATTCTTAACGATGCTTTGCAGCGGGAGTGGGACATCGGTGCATCGGATGAAACTTTCATCTTAGCTTTTCACCCTGGCATCATGAATGGCGAACCTAGTTCTGCCGTGATACGGCACGGCACAATAGCCTTCTTTCCGAACGGAGCAGATACTTTTATAGTTGATTCATTCGTATTTCCCGGAAACAGTGGCAGCCCGGTGATCTTAAAGCCCACAATCGTCAACCTGAAAGGATACCAATTCACGGTATCCGGCAACGCACGGCAGGCTTATCTATTGGGCGTAGTCGTAGAGTTCATCCCCTACACTGACTTTGCTATCAGTCCGCAGACCCAACGTCCAAGAATCACGTTCGAGGAAAACTCTGGTCTTGTCCGGGCTGTCCGTGCTGAGAAGGTTGCGGAACTTTTGCGAGCTATGTATCCACCTACTCCGCCTGCGCCTTGACGCTTCGATTTAGAATCTCCGCTCGTAGGGAGAGCATGACCGCGCTATCAGTGTTCATCCTCGAACGGATAGATGCGCGATGGCCTACGATTGTGAATTCGTTTTCTGCGAAAGAGTCGTAAAGACCACAGTACTTTCTGAGTTGACAGGAAGCGTCGTATATTTACTGTAAAATATATATATATAACAATATAAGTATATACGCGATGTCAAGGTCTGTGAATCCTCGGTGCGGTACGTTACCTTGACGCTATCAGATCGACCAGAATTATTGCATTAGTCTGTCAGTTCTCACACACTGGCCTTATCTCGGAGGAGAACTCAAAATGCACAAATCCATGCTTATTCTTGTCGTCACTGGTCTGACGTTTGGCGGGAATTCCGCTCTAGCTCAACAGCAGCAGGCACCACCACCCATACAGCAGCACACGCCGCAAGCTGCGCCACAAGCCACTCCAGCTGCTACCCCGGGTCCACCGAGCGACGGGAAAATCCGCGTTTATGTTTCGGACAGTCAGTCTTGGGAGATGAGCGGGGCTTGGGGAGCGTCTAATGGTTCAGGCGGGGGGCACGAAAGTGGTGGAGCAAGACCGCAGACCGCCGAGATCATCAAGACCTTCAACCAGCGCTGCCCGGAATACACGGTCACGAACAACAAAGACAGGGCGAATTACGCGGTTATCCTCGACCACGAAGGCGGCAAGGGGGCGCTACATCGCCGGAACAAGGTGGCCGTATTCAATCGAGAGGGCGATGCGATCTTCAGCGATTCCACACGCGAGCTTGGGAACTCCGTGAAGGATGCGTGCGCGGCCATCACGAAGGATCAAGCGAGTCAGAAGAAGGAACAGGCAGGAATTGTCCATTGATTCCTTGCACTGAGGACGTTGGCTGACGGACGCAACGCGACGCGGTACAACACCAGACGTGGGGCACCTTTACCTCCCCCGGCTCCTTCCTATGAGAGGGAAACGACGCAGAGGGATGAATCGAGAGCGCCCTTTTTCAGTTCAAGTCGGAGCACTGCTTGTCTTCCAAACGGCCCGGCGAAATAATCCCGCCATGATTATTGGCGACCGCCTTCGCGCACTCCGCGAAGAAAAGAAACTCTCCCAAGGCGACATCGAAAAGCGCACTGGCCTGCTTCGCTGCTACATCTCCCGCGTGGAGAATGGCCACACCGTTCCGGCCATCGAAATACTGGAGAAAATCGCCAGCCGTCGGTCAGTTAATCGAGTGTAGAACGATCGAGAACCGCTCGCTCCGCACGAGAGCTTGGTTATAATGACCTTCCATCTCCCTGGCAAGTTGCTCCCAGCTCAATTGTTTCAAGACTTCGCGACACCCTTTTTTGAATCGGGTGTAGAGCGGCGTGTCGGACAGCATTCGGTGCAGCGCCCCTGACAGGGCCTCCTTGTTGAGAGGAACGACCAACCCCGCACGCTCATTAACGAGAGAACAGATGCCGCAATTCTCACTCA
>Ga0137401_10001410_pt1 | contig 10435 bp, 6 predicted proteins | sample CZOMad1_1_16fung_FD_108286 | JGI IMG/M metagenome (GOLD analysis project Ga0137401, IMG submission 108286) | Vadose zone soil fungal communities from Angelo Coast Range Reserve, California, USA - CZOMad1_1_16fungal (Illumina Assembly) | ecosystem: Environmental > Terrestrial > Soil > Vadose zone...
AGGCGAAGACGGAGACGGTGAAGGGATACGTGCTCGATTCTGCCTGCGCGTTCACGAAAGGTCTCGAGAAGCCCATCAGTCGCGATTGCGCACTCGCTTGCGCGAAGGCCGGCTCGCCGCTTGTCATCCTGACCGCCAAGGGCACGATCTACTGGCCGATTGCTGACACCACGCCCTCCAGCAGCCAAAATGAGAAGCTTCTGCCCTTCGCCGGACAGAAAGTCACCGCTACTGGCAAGGTTTTTGAACGCGGAGGCTCGCGCGCTTTCGTTATTGAAAAAATTGAGCCGCAAGCCGAGGCCAAATAACTTCGGCGTAGGGACTGACGTTCTCACGCACGCGAGGTAGGATCGACCGCATGGAGCAAGAAGAGAAGCCTGGCGCGTCTGAGGCAAACCGCCCAGCCGCGAAGCAGCCGACTAAGATCAGGATTTTTGAGGACCACGAAGCAACCGGCGAGACAGCCGCCGCCTATGATTTCTGGCGTGCCGGGTCCGGACGCCGCCAGGTGCCCGGCATCATCAAGTGCTTCGGCGCCCGTCCCGATTTCCTGCGACAAGTGGTCGAGTTTTCCAACACCGTGCACTTCTCCGAAGGCCATCTCCCCCGTCGTCACAAGGAAATGATCGCCAGCTACGTCTCCTACCTCAACCGATGTCCGTATTGACTAGACAGCCACGCCTTCTTCCTGCGGGTTCAGGGAGCCACTGATCAATGTGTAAGCGCGATTCTGGAGGGCAAGCTCGACCAAGCGGGTCTGACGCCGGCGGAGCGTGTCCTGCTCGATTACGTGGAACTGATCACGAAAGCGGCTCCGCGATCGACCGCGGAAGACGTGCAGAAGTTACGGGACGCCGGCTGGAGTGACGACCAGATCTCGGAAGCAGTTTATGTCACAGCGTTATTCGCGTTTTTCAACCGGATCGCGGACGCTTTCGGGGTGCCCTCGCAGGAGTATCTTTCGACCGGCAAGCTGACACCGTAAGAATGGTCGTTAGCTATTAGTCGTTGGTCATGGGCACAACCCGCTCACGACTGACGACTAGCGACTAAGTTTCCCCTCACCCTCCACGATCGTGACGTACCGGTCGATGGGAAGATCGTTAAATCGCTCTACCCTCCCGCTTGGCAATGGCCACTTCACCTCCAGCCAATCAATTTTCGGCCGCTTCCCAATGCCCAGCACCATGCGAGGATCGTGATACGACAGATAACTGCCGCCACCCACTTTCATCCGGCTTCGTTTGAGATCGCCCGCCTGGTAGGTGACCAGAGTGCCAATGGCGTCGGAATTCGCCTTCTTGCCGATGAGTTTCACCCCGAGCCAGTGATTCTGACTGGCAATGTTGTTGTGCAGTAGGATCGGAGCATCGTCGTTGACGGAAATCAGGACATCCAAGCCACCGTCGTTGTCGAAGTCCCCAATTGCCATGCCGCGAGCTGATAACGGCTTCGCGAATACAGGGCCGCTTTGGGGGCTGACGTTCTCCAACGATTTCCCAGTGTTGTGGAACAAGAGCAGCGGCTCTTCGTAGGTGACCTCGCCATGCAGGGTCGCGATGAGATCATCCGGATTCCCGTCGGCGAGCAGCAGATCGAGGTTGCCATCGTTGTCATAGTCAAAAAACTTCAAACCCCACCCGCTCATGAATTTGGTGGCTTTGCCGATACCGGTGGAAAGGGCCAAGTCATCAAACGTCTCATCACGATTATTTTTATATATGGCGAACATTTCGCGGTCGAGGTTTGACACGAACAGGCCCATCCATCCATCATTGTCAAAATCGGCAGAGTCCACTCCCATGCCGGATCGCGCGCGGCCGGAGTCACTGTAAGCAACGCCGGCAGTCGTGGCGATCTCATCGAATCTTCCCTTGCCGCGATTGACGAAAAGAAAATTGGGCAGGGTGTCATTGCTCACCCACAGGTCAATCAGTCCGTCGTTGTTGATGTCAGTCGCGACCACGCCCCATACCTTGCCGAGGTGAGTGGCGATACCGGACTCCCGGCTAACGTCGGTGAATGTGCCATCACCATTGTTGCGGAAGAGCCAACTGGGCATCGGCGAATAAACCTTAGGAATGCAATAGTGACGCCGGCCATCGTCATGGATTCCGCAGGGTTTGTTCAGTGCTTTGCTGAAATCGACAAACCGCCCCACGAAGAGGTCGAGGCGGCCATCATTGTCATAATCGAACCAGACCGCGCTCGAGGCCCATCCCGGCGCAGCTACTCCCGCTTTTTCTGTAACATCCGTGAACGTGCCATCGCCATTGTTGTGATACAGAATGCTTCGGCCGTACTGCGTCACGTACATGTCCGACAAACCGTCGCCATCGTAATCACCCACTGCGACGCCTTGCCCGTAGCCGCCCGCTGACACTCCGGCTTTTTCCGTTACATCGGTGAACGTTCCGTCGCGATTGTTTTTATAGAGGGCGTTGCGCAGCGGCTGGTTCGGTGCGAAGAAATCGCATTTCCCGCTGTTTACCAGGTAAATGTCCATCCAACCATCGTTGTCGTAGTCGAGAAATGCGCAGCCTGCACCTGAGCTTTCCGGAAGATATTTTTCTGGGGACTTCCCGCTCGAGTGAACCCACCTGATTCCACTCTTTTCTGGAAGGACTTCCTCGAAAGGAAATTGCCGAGCCTCGGGCAAGGCAAATACGGGCCATCCCGGCATGAGCAGCGATCCTGCGATCATCTTGGAGACGAAGTCGCGCCGTGTCAGTTGCGCTACGCGAGTCCGACTTGGCATTTTCATTCAGCCTGCGACAAATAAACTTTCAGATTTTCTGAGTATTGGTATCCGGATCAACTGAGGACAAAACTATTCTGGCCTCTCAGGCGCGGAACTGAGGCTCCGGTGAATGGCAAATTCCTTTTCTGCTTCTTCCTTATGCCCGGATCTCGCTAGGGCCGTAGCCAGCGCGTGGTGGACATCCGGATTTCCCGGCGTGAGGCGCTCCGCCCTGCGCAAGGGCGGAATTGCCTCTTCATATCTTTTGACAGTAACGAGACAAGCCCCCCAGCCCAGATAGGCTTCCGCGAAATTAGGATCGAGTTTGGCGGCCTGGGAAAATCGCGAGATAGCCTCATCCCATTTCTCGTCCCGCCGGGCAAGTTCTCCCAAAATGTAGTGGGCACCAGTATTGTGCGGGTCAATCTGGATCTCCTTCACGAATTCCTGCTTCGCACGTTCCACCGCGTCCGGCCCGGCATCAGGTCGCGAGAGCAGCAACCTACCGAACAAAAAGTGAATGCCGCGTGCACCGGGATCCTTTTGGATCATGCCTTCATATTCAAGTTGAGCGGGTTCCCACTTCCCCTGCATCTCGAGGGCTTCAGCGTTCAGTTTATGAGCAGCAAGTGATTGCGGGGCCGTGCGGCCAAGATCCTGGGCCGTTCGTGTCGATAGATCGGAATAGGCATGGACAATGACGAAGAGTACGTCAGGGTCCTTGGCAAACTGTTTGTTCAGCAACCGGATAAAGTCCGCGGTGGAGTCGCGATCGTCCACAGCCAAAGAACAGCGGACCCCAACCACGCCGGCTTGTTTTCGGGTTGGCGCAGGGACTTGGCTGGTCATCGCACGCTTGAGACCAGAAATGCTCTCCCCGCAGCGCCCTTGCTCCGCCAAGCTGAGCGCCCTCTCCGGAGATAGCACAGATCCGGGTGCAGCGCCGACTTTCGCTTGCTGACCCAGAATGACCGGTCCAGACCACAAACACCCCGTTACGAGGACAATAAACGCGGCCTTCCCCAAGTATCTATACATCTTGAATTGAGCTTCCGAAGGTCCCTCTCTGAAAAAGTACGTCAAAGAAAAATGATGCAGGCGGAGTACTCGCCTGCATCATTATACGTATTTTGTTTTCAGTAGTAGAGCTTCAGCGCAAACTGGATGTTCCTTGGGGGCTGAGCAGTCGTAATCTGTCCCATCGTGGTTCCCAGGCCCATGTTTGGTGCGTTGAGCTGGACGTGGTTGAAAGCATTGATGAAGTCGGTTCGAAACTGCAAACGAAACCGCTCCGTCAGTTGGAAGTTCTTATGCAAACTCAGGTCTATGTCCGCGTAATGCGGCGAGCGCAACGATCCGAGTTGCGGTGCGCAATTGCCGAAGGTGCCAACTGCCGGTGTGGTGAAGTTTCCATTGTTGGTGAACCACTGAATACCACCCGCTCCCTGGATCGGCATGTCTGGGGTAACTTTCGGGATGGAATTGCAGTCGGCCCGCGAACCGCGAGAGAAGGTGCCGGACTGATCCGAGGCTCCATAAACGGGCAAGGGGAAACCCGTGCGGAAGGAGACGATGGGGCTGATCTGCCACCCGCCAATAACGGCATCCACGACCTTGTTCGCATTTTGGGCCAATGCTCTGCCATGCCCAAAGGGAAGGTCATAAATCGCATAAGCTGACACCACGTGGGTAGCATCGTAGTAGCATGGCGCCCACTCCGCCCTCTGGTCGTAGACATTCTGCCAGTATGCCGAGGCGCTGAGGGCATTTTCCCAAGCTCCATAATAACCGGTGCTGTCGGACATGCACTTGGAGAACGTGTAGGAGACTTGATACTGCAAACCGTGAGTCATCTGTTTCTGCAGCACGGCTTGCAATGAGTTGTACTCCATGTTGCCGTTCGACTTGGTGCCTGAGACCGTGGCCCCCTCCCCGTTTTGAGCAGGGTTGCCCAAGACAGTATAGAGCGTGGGATTCTTGTCAAAGTACGGGCTAGGAGCGGTGCACGGTGGGGTTACGCAAGCTGTATTTGGAAGCAGCACCCTCTGTGCCTAGTCGAATGGCACCATCAAGTGAGTGCCCTTCTGCCCCACATATCCAATTTGAAAGGTTGTATCGTTGCCAAATTGGTGCTGGATGGTCAGGTTCCACTGCTGCGCGATCGCAGGCTGCACATCGGGATCCCACACCCGGAGGAAGACGCCGGCGTAGCAAGCATAGGCTGGCGCATCGCAGGGTGCCGACGCCGCCGAGCCCACAATACCGTCTGTGGTATTGGTCGCAGGCAGTGCAGCATTGTTATAAAGGGCGTTGATTTCGCCCGGGGTAAAAGGTGGGTTCAAGGTTAAACGAAGATTCGTACCGGTTCCTTCCAGATACGAAGAGATTGTGTACGCGCCGCGGACCACCGTGTGGTCGCCAAGCATTGCGGGCGTCCACGCGAAACCGATGCGTGGCTGGAAGTCCCTCCCCCCATAGAAACCCCGATAGAGTCCCTTGCTGGCTCCGTTCTTGCCGGCAAGGTCGATATTGCCGGTAGCGAAGTTGTAATTCGCCTGGTGATCGCCACTTTCAACCCACGGGGTATGCGCATCGTAGCGCAGACCGAGATTCAAGGTTAAGCGATCCGAAAGGCGCCACGTGTCTTGAGCGTAGATACCAATGACGTTGCTGGACTGCTCCCAGGTCTTACCAGTGCTCACACCACGGCCATATTGAAAGGGGAGACCGAGGACGAAGTCCGCACCACCATCGCCGGTGCCGCTGCCAGCACTACCGATGACGTTGCTGGTGAACCGGCCGTCGAAATCCATAAGCCCAAGTTGACCATTGTTACCCGCATAGAATGTCTTGATGATCTGACGCCAGAATTGGCCACCAAATTTCAAGTTGTGCCGTCCGTGGGTCCAGTTCACCGCATCTTCGAACTGCCAGACGTGGTCGTCGAAGCTCGTGGTGCTCTCCTGCGTACCCTGAGGTGTTGTGGAAAGGGCTGAGTTGGAGAAGTTCAGAGCCAGCAGCCCGTCGAGAGATCCAGGGTTACCACTTCCGATCCCGAGCGTATTGCCAAATTGCCCGACGCTCTTATCCCAGCTAGTACCGCTGCCAAACGTAATGTGGCTCCAGCCAATGCGGAAATCATTCACAAGATTATTAGTGAACGTTCGGGTCCAGTCGCCAACCGTGTTGTAAATTGGCGTAGTTGAATAGGAGTTGGACAACAGCACCTGTGAGTTCGTCCCGGGATTATTCTGGTAAGCCCTGGTAAAGCGATAGGAAATGTTGTCCTTATCTGTGGCCTTGTAGTCTAGCTTAAGATCGCCTTGGTCCACCTTAAGGGCCGATGCTTTAGTATTGATAGCGTTTTGTTGCACGCCTGTGCCGATGGCTGCCGGATAGAGCGGGGAAGCGAAGAGGTTGCTCGCTACCGGGCTGATCATCGCAGCGGGAATTATGTTGAACGGGAATGGACTGCGATTCGTCGCGGCGGGGGAAGAAGGAGTGCACGGGGCGGCAAAGGATACGCACGGGTTATATAACTGACCCTTCCCAGTGCAGGTTCCAGCAGAGTCAAAACCGGACGCGCAGATAGCGCCAAAGTCCCCGTTGCGCTCAGCGGAGGTGAAGACGGTATTTGCACTCGATGAGCTTGGGATATTAAAGCGCTGGCCCTGGTAATCAGCAAAAAAGAAAAGTTTGTTTTTGATAATTGGCCCGCCGAAGGTAGCGCCAAACATATTCCAGCGTAGTTTAGCCTTGGGAAGCCCGTTGAAATTATTCGACCAGCTGTTCGCATTTAAAACGTCGTTGCGGAAAAACTCCCAAACATCGCCGTGGTACTGGTTGGTTCCGGACTTGATGGTCGTGTTGACAATTCCCCCCTGGAAGTTTCCGAATTCCGCCGGTGCGTTACTGGTAATCAGGTTGAACTCCTGGATGGCATCGGGGGCCGGCGTGTAACCCAGTAGGTTATCCGACACCTGGTTGTTATCCATGCCATCGAGCAAGAAATTGTTGGCTTGCTCGCGGTTGCCATTGATCAACGGACGGCCGCTATAAAAATCGGTATTGTTGCCGCTGGTGAAGCTGGCCGGATTGGTCGATACAGACCCCGGCGCAAGTAGAGTCAATTGGACGTAATTGCGTGAGGCCAGTGGAAGATTGTCGTTAGTTGCGGCATTGATGATGGTGTCGACCTGCGTGACGTCTGTTTCCAAGACGGGCGCTGCGCCGGTAACTTCCACCGTTTCACTCGCCTGTCCGATTTTCATCCCAACGTCGATACGGGCGATTTGATTCAAAGTAAGGACAAATGCCGGGTGCGAGATCGAAGCGAACCCGGACTTTTCGACTTTGAGGCTATACGTGCCAACGGGGAGTTGCCCGATTCGATAGAGACCGGACTCATTCGTCACTGCGGTGTGCGTGAGACCGCGCTCCTGTGACGTTGCCGTAACCATGGCCCCGGCGACAGCTGCACCGCTTGGGTCCGTGACTGTGCCGACGATGGCGGCGGTGACTTCCTGGCTCCAAGCGGGCATCGTGAGCCCGAAGAGCGCGGCCAACACTACCAGAACAACACCCCTGAGCAATGCTCGTTTCATCACAGAACCTCCACGCGCTTAAGGTGCAAGGCAACCCACAAGACGGTTGACTAGCAATGGGCATATGCTATATAGCAGTCCGGCATGCATGGTCAAGCAAAAAATTTTGATGGGCGCTACGGAGCTTTAGATTGCACTTGCCTGGGGCCGCAAGCGCTCTAGGGCTTGCGACGAAGAGGCTCGGAGCTTGCGTTCGTCTATGGAAAAATGAAGAGCCTAGATTGCCAACCTACACTTTTCGGTATTAAATGGGTTTTATGTGCCGATATCTCAGGCTTTCCTGGGGAGCACCCAATGAGTGCCTTTCGCATTAAATCGGCCAGAATCAGTTTGATGGCCGCAACCGCTATATAGCGTTGCACTGGGCCGTGAGAGCACCGCAAGCACTCCTGCGACAAGTAGTGCTTTACATCTACACGCAGGTGCGCTATATAGCAGATAAGCACGCTTGCAATAACGATTTGGCAACCTCCGGGGCCGGCGAGCGCCGGAGTCCACCCCGAATAAGGGACGATGATGCGAATCAGCAGGAACGGTAACACGCCTGCCTACAAGAAGATCCAGAATGTGATCCGCAAACGGATCGAAGGCGGGCATCTGAAGATTGGCGACGCCGTCGACTCTGAGCGCGAGCTCGCCAGGATTCACAACGTCAGCCTGATGACGGCTCGTCATGCCCTCGCTGGTCTGGAACGGGAAGGTGTGGTCGAGCGTCGACGCGGGTCAGGTACGTTTGTCGCGCCTCCCAAAATCCACTTCAACAAGCTCATGAGCTACACCGAGCATATGTCCAGCCGCGGCCTGGCTCCCCGCTCGCGCGTTCTCTCCGCTAAATTGATTGACCACCAGTTGGAGATTGCCGCCCGGCTCGGACTTCCCGCTACGAGTTCTCTGGTGAAGATCGATCGCCTCCGCCTCACGGGCGAAGAACCCTTCGCGCTGGAAACCGTCTATCTGCCGGCGCCCGAGTTTGCTGACTTGGCGTCGGCGCCACTCGGCAAGAGTTCGCTGTTCGCAACGCTGCAACATGACTACGGCGTTGAACTGGCGTACGCCGACGAAGAGGTCGACGCCACTGCCGCGGATGTGCATAATGCCGAACTGCTGGCGGTCCCCCGTGGCGCACCCTTGCTGCGAATTCGGCAGGTTATCTATTCGACTACGGGGAAAGCTGTGATTTACGTCGTGGGCTTCTACCGCTCCGAGCGTCACACTTTATTCATTCGCAGATTCCGATAGTGTGGGTATCATTCGCTCTGAACCGGGCCACATGAAAACGCGGCAAGCGACCCGACCTTCGCCCGTCTCCATGCCTGTGCCGCATTCAGACTTTGTCTCACACGGAGACCTATGCCTCTCACAGCCACAGACTGGATCGTGATTATTGGGTACCTGCTCGCCAATCTTCTGATCGGCGTGTACTACCGCCGCCGGGCGAGCGGCAACACCGAAGAGTTTTTCATCTCCGGGCGTGATGTGTCCTGGTGGCTGGCCGGCACCTCGATGGTCGCAACCACGTTTGCCGCGGATACTCCACTGCTCGTCTGCGGACTGGTCGCGCGGCAAGGGATTGCTGGCAACTGGATCTGGTGGGGCTCGTGCGTGGGCGGCATGTTGACCGTCTTCTTCTTTGCCCGCTACTGGCGGCGCGCGGAGATTCTTACCGACGTTCAACTGGTCGAGATTCGCTACGGCGGGAAGCCGGCGGCCTTCCTGCGCGGATTCAAAGCGATCTATCTGGGCCTGTTCATGAACTGCTTCATCCTCGGTTGGGTGACGCAAGCCATGGTGAACATCATCACGGTGCTCTTGGGTCCTGCAATCGCGGAGGGGCGAGTCGTGCAGATGACCCTTGGCAGCCACGTCTTTCACTATGCGCTGGGCGATCCACGCAACACGGCCCTGCTGATTTGCGTCTTCGTTCTGATTCCCTTCACCGGGCTGTACACCTTCATTGGCGGCCTATGGGGCGTCCTGGTCACCGACCTGTTTCAGTTTGCGCTGAAAATGACCATGATCATCGTGCTGGCATGGGTGGCGGTGGCGAAGATCGGCGGCATGCAGGCGCTGCAACTGCATCTGCAAGTCATCCAGAACAACGCACGGCAGAGTGGACTGCAAGTGTCGGACCCGACCGCCTTTCTCCCTGACTTTCACCTGGGCCTGACGACTAATGCGCTCTGGACACTTCCCGTGCTCACCTTCATTGTCTATCTGGGGATGCAGTGGTGGCTGGCTTGGTACCCCGGCGCAGAACCCGGTGGCGGTGGGTACGTGGCACAACGCATGTTCAGCGCGAAAGACGAGAAGAATTCTCTGGGTGCGACCCTGTGGTTCAACATCGCGCACTACGCGCTTAGGCCCTGGCCTTGGGTCGTCACTGGATTGGTAGCGGTCGTTGTCTATTCGCCGTATGGAGGCCTGCATCCGAGCGCTGCGTTCGCACAGAATCCCGAGCAGGGATACGTAATGGTGCTACGAGACTATTTGCCGCCGGCCTTGCGCGGGCTGATGGTAGCCGCATTTCTAGCGGCCTTCATGTCGACCATAGGTACCCAGCTGAACTGGGGGAGTTCGTACCTAGTGAACGACCTCTACAAACGCTTCTTCGTGCGAGATGCAACCGAGAAACACTACGTGCTGCTCAGCAAGCTCTTTACCGTCTTCCTGGTCCTGGGCAGCGGATACACGGCAACCAAGCTCGCCTCCATCAACCAGGGTTGGCAACTAGTGTTGAACATTGGGTTCGGGACGGGCGCGGTGTACATCCTGCGCTGGTATTGGTCCCGCATCAACGCTTGGAGTGAGATCGTTGCCATGGCGGTAGCCGCCGCCATGACCATCGCACTAAGCCGCGTCTCTTTCAGCGGCAATGACGCGCTGGTGTACGCAAAGACGGCGCTGATCACGGGTCTGGTTACAACCATTGCTTGGGTCATGGCAACCTTCAGCACCGCTCCGGAGTCCGACGAAACTCTGGTTGCGTTCTACAAACGTGTTCACCCGACCGTCTACGGATGGCGGCGCATCGCCGCACTCGTTCCCGAACTACCCGAAGTTCGGGATGTTGCCAGCAACGCGTTCAACTGGG
>Ga0137401_10001418_pt1 | contig 10416 bp, 7 predicted proteins | sample CZOMad1_1_16fung_FD_108286 | JGI IMG/M metagenome (GOLD analysis project Ga0137401, IMG submission 108286) | Vadose zone soil fungal communities from Angelo Coast Range Reserve, California, USA - CZOMad1_1_16fungal (Illumina Assembly) | ecosystem: Environmental > Terrestrial > Soil > Vadose zone...
GGCGTGAAACCTCCGCCCAGGGTGTGGACCAAACCTCCATTTCCCGAACAGCCCCGAGCCAGCCATCTAGCCATTCGGGCACGGACGCTCCCCGATTTCGCGTAAGAGCGTTTGCTTGATATCCGAACGCAGATGCGATCCGTGCAAAATCTCGCGCAGCTCGGACGGCCGCAGGGCGTGAGCGAACAGAAGTGCCACGCCAAGGGGCGTTTTTTCATTCCTCAAGGCTGCCAGCCGCACTTCGCGCCGCACCGACCATTTGGGATGATGGCAAACCGTCTCGACAAACGCGTGCGAAGCATCGGGACGCAACAAAGCTTGCACAACACCTGCCTCAGTGAGGCGCCCGTTACCCAGAGCAGCGTAGACAACCGCGCGATCAACGTCCAGCAGCAAAGCCCCAGCCAAGCGGCTGGTAGACCGCCGCGCCAGCGTTTTCCGTTCGCCTAGAGAAATCGTCTTCACGCGGACGATAACGGCTTCTTCACAAGCGCGCTGAACCTCCGCGGGAACCGTCGGACTGAGCGCTACGACCGCAAGCTCGAGCGTCGCCATGTTGCGGACAAACGGCAACCAGACTTGGCGAGGCGTATGTCGATGCAACAGCAAAGCGCGTTGGACTTTGCGTCCCCTGGCGACGGCGCGGTTCTTCACCAATACCTCGATGGCGGCGGAAGGTAGCGCGGTTTGACGCAACAAAGCCAGGGCAAGTGCTTCGTTGAGGCCGGGATCGGCGGCAGCGGCGAGAAGAGCTTCGACCGAGTCATTGGCCGGGTAAGAGGCTGGACGCGCGTCGGGAACTGGTGAGCCGGTGGATGCCATGTCTGTCTCAGCTCAGCCGCGGCGCGCCATCTGCAAAGCTCCAAGCACCGGATCGGCAAGATCCGGCAGCAGCGTAGCGTGGGGCAACTGTACCTGGAGACTATTGTAGAAAGCTTGACACAAATTAGGAGCATGAGCGAAAGCACCGCCGGACATGGCTACTGGGACGCTGGCGTCGGCTGAGAAGACGCGGGAAGCCGCGATTTTGGCCAGGGCCGCAAGTTCCCCTCCCGCGCGGGCAAAGACTTCGACGGCGAACGGGTCTCCGGCGTTGGCTGCAGCGACCACTTCCGGCAAAAACGCTCCAAAGTCCGGCTGCGGAGTGGCGTTGGCTGCGGAAACCAGATCTTGGTCAATAGGGAGCTTCCAGGCCAGCAGAATTCCATATTCCATTTGTGAAACTTGCCCCGTCTCGCGCGCACGAATGAACGCAGCCACCGCCGCTCGTCCGATCCACGGCCCGGAACCTTCATCGGAGATCGCCCAGCCCCAACCTCCGGCACGAGCCGTCTCGCCTTGACTATTCCGCGCAAACGCGATGGAACCTGTTCCTGAGACAACGACGACTCCCGGGCCCTCGGCGAAAGCCGCCTGTAGGGCGGTCTCGACATCCGTGACAACCAGAATTCCGCCGCCAACAACGTCTCGCAAGACTTCCTGCACAAAATCATGTACTTCAGTCCGCCCCACTCCCGCAACCCCCGCGACCGTTCGGACAATTTGCGCAGGGCCGATCTTCGCATTCGTACACGCAGCGCGAGCAGCCTGTTGTAAGGCGTCACCCGCGGCTTGCTTGCCCAGGCGTACTACGTTCGATCCGCTACTCTCGCCGCGCCCGAGAACTGACGCCTCGTCGCCAACGAGGCAAATGGTTTTCGTCCCACCGCCGTCAATGCCCAGGTAGTAAGCCACGGCTTGTTGTATCACAGGGGTAAGCTCGTGTAGCCGCGGGCGCCCTCGCCCGCGTGGTCTTCAAGCATCACGAACTTCCTCGCTCTTTGAGACCCCTTTGAGACCCGCGGGCGGGGGCGGCCGCGCCACACAATCCTAAGACGTTGGGATATATTGCAAAGACCGGTTCGCGCCTCCTCCATGAATCCCACAGCGCCTTTCGAACGAACTCTCGCCCGTGACTTGGGTGTCAGCCACGCCGGAGCCATCGTTGTCGGCACCATCATCGGCAGCGGCATTTTTCTCGTCCCGCAAGAGATGATGCAAGCGGTCGGATCGGCGACACAGGTGTATTTGGCTTGGATCGTCGGTGGCTTGCTCTCGTTTTTCGGCGTCCTCACCTACGCCGAGCTGTCGGCGCTCAAGCCACAAGCGGGTGGCGAGTACGTCTACGTGCGCGACGGCTACGGGCCCCTGGCGGGCTTCCTCTATGCCTGGACGTGGTGTTTCATCGCAAAGCCAGCATCGATTGCTTCCATCACCACGGCACTCGTTCGCATCCTCGGGACGTTCCCTGTTTTCGGATTTCTCTCACACACAATTTCGAACCAATCGCAAATAACGTGGGGACAAATCTTCGCGGTCCTGGCAACGCTGCTGATCACGCTGCTCAACTACCTCGGAGTCAAGAAAGCCGGAGACTTCCAGCTCGTCTTCACTCTCCTTAAGATCGCCATGATCTTGGTCATCGTGGCCGTCGGCTTTAGCTATAGCCACGGTTCTCTGGCTCACTTCCAGGAGACGTTCACAGGCGCCAAGGGAGGAGCCTCTGGATTCATGACCGCGCTGGTCGCGGCGCTTTGGGCGTATGACGGATGGAACGACCTCACGATGGTATCGGGCGAAGTAAAGGACCCCGAGCGCAATCTGCCGTTGGCACTGATATTCGGAGTCGCCACGGTCGCCTTGCTGTATCTCTCCGTGAACGCCGCCATTCAGTATGTAATGCCCGCCGCGGCGATCGCGGCGTCCCCGCGTCCAGCCTCTGATGCGGTTTCGCTGGTCATCGGCCCAGCGGGCGCCGCCCTTGTCGCGGCAGGAACGGCTCTCTCGATGCTGGTGACGCTCAACGGCACCATCCTAAGCGGCGCCCGCGTACCCTTTGCCTTAGGCCGCGACGGCTATTTCTTCCAGGCGCTCGGCAACGTACATCCGCGCTTCCGCACCCCTTCCGTCGCCTTAGTAGTCCAGGCCGGACTTGCCGTGATTCTTCTGCTGCTCGGCGGTTCGTTCCGTCAGTTCTTTTCTCTCGCCATTTTTGCGGAATGGCTCTTCTACATGATTGCCGCGAGCACAATCTTTATCTTTCGCCGGGATAAAGGAACCCAAAGTACCTATCGCACTTGGGGCTACCCTGTCGTTCCCATCCTCTTCATCCTCGGATCAGCGTGCGTTCTGCGCTCTACCTTTATCGATAATCTGCCCTACTCGGCCTGGGGCACACTGCTGATTTTGGCGGGAATTCCAGTCTTTTACGTCTTCTCCTCGCTTCGCTCTCGCCAGTCCAACTCCCGCTAATTCCCAAAGAGACACCCCCTCTATTACCTAAGTACAAGGTCATTTGACACATTTACCCTGTCCGGATTTCCGCCTAACCTTGAACTCACCCGCGATCTCCTCCCCAATCGTGAGTTCCCAGGAAGCAGGAGTGTTTTTTCATGACCCAGCTCGACACGGATCGGCGCCGCACCCACCCGCAAATCAGGCTGCTGCCTGGCAAGCGGATCGATTGGCGCACTGTGTGCGTCAGCTACGGCGCGCAGGGGATCCTGTTGCTGATCATCGTGATCATGGGCATCCTGACCCCGGAAAAGATGGACTTGAAGACCTACAAAATCGAGATGGTGGCGTTGAAGCCGTACGAACCGCCGCCACCGCCGAAAATCAGGATCAAAATGCCCAAGCTCGTCGCGCGCCTGCAACCGCCGGTCGTGATTGAACAGCCGAAAATGATCGTGCCGCGAGAGATTCGCAAACCCAAGGTCGAAACACCCGAGGTGGAACCGCCAAAGATCGTGAGCGTCGAGGCCAAGCTCAATCCAGCTCTACTGGACTCGAAAAAGCCGTTGCCGGTCACGATTCATACCGGCGCGTTCGCAGGCAGTGCACAACAGCCGACGGTGAACAAGCCGATTGAGAAAGTGCAAACCGGTGGATTCGGCGACCCCAATGGCCTCAAGGGGCAAGGCAAAGCCGGCGCAAAGTTAGTCGCGGCCCAAATGGGATCGTTTGACATGCCAGTCGGCCCGGGACAAGGCAACGGCTCTGGTGGCGCCAAGGGCGTCAAGGGCACTGTGGCCAGCGCAGATTTTGGTTCTGGAGTCGCAACGGGCGGCCACGGAGTTCAGGGCACCGTACAGCAATCCGGGTTCGGAGCACAACTGCCGGCGCAAAAGGTCGCGAAGACCGTAACCGTCGACGCGCCCACGACCGGCGTGGAGATCCTGTCGAAACCAACGCCTGTGTACACGCAGGAAGCGCGCGACTTGAAGCTCGAAGGACAAGTTTTGCTCGACATTTTGTTTACGGCTGACGGTCACGTGCAGGTACAGCGCGTGGTCCGGGGCCTGGGACATGGGCTGGACGAAGCGGCGCAGGTCGCAGCCAGCAAAATGCGTTTCAAACCGGCTATGAAGAATGGGCAGCCCGTGGATTCCACGGCCGTTGTCCACGTAGTTTTTCAATTGGCTTACTGATTCGGGGAGAGGAAACTCGATATGCGTTTTACGAAATGGACTTGCACAATTCTAATGCTGCTGTCGCTGGGAGCGTGGGCGAACGGCCAGGCTCAGAGCGATTCGCCTACACCTGACGCCGGGCAAGCCCAGCCCGCCGCCCAACCGGCAGCGCAGACGACTGCCCCGGCCACAACGACGACAACGACGACGCCCGCCCCAGCGCCGCCGCCGGTCACGGTTGCCTCGGTAGGCTCTTCCGCTCCTGGAGCGCCCACTACTACCGCTGCGCCCCCGGCAACTATGGATCAGGTCGTGGACCGGTTCATCGCCCGCGAAAAGGGCTTGGTCGATCTGTTGAAGGATCGCACGCCCGTGGTCGAAACCTATTTGCAGAACGTAAAGGCGGATGCCGATCTCGGCCTGATTCCGACAGGCGACAAGTACTTCCTCGGTCACATGGACCTCGGCGAAGACATTGAGCACCGTACTTACCTGAAGGACAGTGCCAGCATCCAGAAGCATTTGCTGGGCGGCATGAACAAGCTGTTCACGGTACAGTACAAGCCGCTTGGATTCTCGTGGATGATTTTCGCGGATCGCGACGAGTTTGACCGCCAACACTATGAATTCAAGTTCGTCCGCCGGGAATTCCTCGGTGACGTCCGCGCGCTCGTCTTTGATGTCACCCCTAAGAAAGAAGCCGGCAACGGCCGCTTCCTGGGCCGCATTTGGGTGGAAGATCAGGACTTCAACATCGTTCGTTTGAACGGCACTTACGCTCCACACCAGCGCAACGAGTACTTCTTTCACATGGATAGCTGGAGACTGAACCTGATCCCGGGCTACTGGGTTCCGGCCTACATCTACAGCGAAGAGGGCGACTTCCGCTACGGCCAGAAAAACAAGTTTGCTTTCCGCGCGCAGACCCGCATGTGGGGCTACGACCTGAAGCGTGCCGGCAAGGAAGACGAACTCACGCAGATTCTCGTGGATTCACCTTCCGTACAAGACCAAAGCGCCGCTGCGCAGGACGCTTCGCCAGTCGAAAGCCAGCGTCTGTGGCAGCAACAGGCCGAAGACAACGCGCTGGACCGCTTGGAGAAGGCCGGGTTGCTGGCTCCGCCAGGAGAAGTCGACAAGGTTCTTCAGACCGTGGTCAACAACATGATGATCACGAACAACATCGATCTGCCGCGCCCGGTCCGTTGCCGCGTGCTGCTGACTTCCCCCCTGGAAACCTTCAGCGTGGGCAACACGATTGTGCTCAGCCGTGGTTTGGTCGACGTCCTGCCGGACGAAGCCAGCCTGGCCATGGTGCTATCCCATGAACTGGCGCACATCGCTCTCGGCCAGAACGTGGGCAGCAAGTACGCCTACAACGACCGGATGTTGTTCGCGGACGAAACCACGTACGCCAACTTGGGCTTCCGTCATGACGACGTGGAAGAGCAATCGGCAGACAAGAAGGCTCTGGATCTGCTCAAGAATTCACCTTACGCGCAGAAGCTGGATTCCGCTGGCTTGTTTCTGCGCATGCTGTCAGCTCGCGGCGAAGCGTTGCCTGGACTGCTGAGCGCTCACTTGGGAAACCCCATCGCCGTCAATGGAACGCCAACGCGTTTGACGGATATCATGAACCGCGCTCCACAACTCGACATGAACAAACTGGACCAGATTGCCGCGCTGCCTCTCGGAGGACGCGTCAAGCTGAATCCTTGGGATAACAAAGTGGAACTGATCAAATCGGCGGCGGTAGCGCTGACTTCGGTTCGCGAAAAGATGCCCTTCGAGGTCACGCCGTTCTTTCCGCGGCTCTCGCGGTTAAGCGTGGCGACCGAAGCTCCGGCGGCGGCTAGCACGGCTGCGGCGGCAGTTCCGCCGGCACCGGCGGCATCAACTCCGGCGGCTTCGACGCAAGCAGTTTCCACGCCGGATACTTCCACGACTGCACCCACAACGGTTACACCTGTGTCCACGTCCAACCAGTAACAACCAGTTGTGGAACACCAGTTGGCCGGGACAGGGAGCAGATATGCTCCCTGTACCGGCCAAAGTTGTTTTGCGAGCCGCGCCAACTCGCCCCCAGGCACCTCTTAGCTATGACCAGCGGCGATCGTCAAAGCGCGGGAGCGAACGAGGGGCCGCCTCGCTGTCCGAATGGGTTCCTCAGCTTCGTCGCAGCGGAACTGGCCTACGGAGGACTCCATCTCCTCGGATAGGTTCTGCATCTCGCGGGCTGCCAAGGCAGTCTTCTCGATTTCCCTGACAGTCAAACCGGCCGCGTCCCGAATGGCCTGAATACCTTGCAGGACGTTAGCCGTGGCAAGCTTCTGCTCGTCCGCAGCGGCGACAATGCTACCGTTGAGCTCTCGGATTGTGGCGGTGGATTTCTCGATCACTTGCAGAACATGATCCACCTCCTGACCATGTTCGACGCTTCGCCGCGCGGCATCGGCACTGCGCCCGAGGGCCAGCTTGGCATCCGAGCTGGCGGCTTGGAGGGCACCAACGGCAGCGCCAATCTTTTCTGTGGACGCTCGAGTATGCTGCGCTAGCTTCCCGACCTCATCGGCTACCACACTAAATCCGCGGCCTGCCTCCCCGGCGCGCGCCGCTTCGATGGCGGCATTGAGAGCGAGTAGATTGGTTTGGTCAGCGACTCCATTGATCACATCCACCATCTCCGCGATCCGCACAGAATCCTGATTGAGGCGCTCCATGACCGCTCCCGCGTCCCGCACCGCCGCCTCTAGCTGGCGGATGAGTTCCAAAGACTGGTTGACCGTGGCGCGACTCCGCCCAGTATCCGCCTGGGCGGATGTGGCCGCTGCGAGCGCGTCCCGCGATTGCTGAACCGCGTCCTCGGAGGTCTGCATCATTTGACCTACGGTATTCGCTATCTCTTGAGCCGACTCCTCCTGGTGGGCCACCGCTTCGCGCGCACTGCTTGCCGAAGCATTGAGCTGGCGTGTGGCCTGCGCCAACCGGGCCGCCGAGTTGCGCGCCGAACCGATGGCGCGGGCCATGGCAGCGATGAACTCCTGGAAACCACGCGCGAAGGGACTGCCTGCTTCGGCAGGGGCTCGTAAATCAATCACGCCGTCAACGACCGCCATTCTCGTTCCCAGGGCGGAAACCTCGGCGGACTGGATCGCCTCCGCACGAATCAGTGTGGCCATATAAACCAGGATCACCGCCTCCACCACCACATAGGCGGCATGCACCGCCACGTACTCCAGTCCATGGTGGTGATCCATTACGTAAACGGGAGCACCGCTGCGTTGCAGAATGTCAAAAAGCACGTGGTGCACGGCTACTACCACACTGCCCAAGACGAGCGGTTTCCAATCTCGGTAATACAGCAGAAAAGCCAGGAGCGAGAAGATGGCAAAATGCAATTCAATCATCCCGTGTCCCTGGTGGATAACGGCAGCCGCAAGACACATGAAGACCGTCCCGTTCGTCAGCCGCGTGAGAAGCGAGCCGGTGGCAAAAATCACCGCGGCGGTCGATAGCAGGGCGAGCGGAACCGAAACAAAGAGAGCCGTTTGCCAAGTGTCGTACCAGCCAGCCAGGGCAATTGAATTGAGGCACATCAGCCAGACAACAACCAAAACGATGCGGTCGCCTTGCACGTAGATCTTGCGCAGGTATCGGTCAGATGACATCGCGGAGAACTCCGGGGAAGTGGCGTCAGCTTTCCCTATCGGCCACCAGGCCGGGACGCTTGACGGCCTCCAATGAAACGGGAGGACGATACGCTTCCCCAGAGAGAAGCCTTAAGTTATTTATTATCAATCGGTTGAAGCCACACTGGGCTTCGGAAAACATTTCGCCGACGGAACCCCTACGAGTCTGGGACTCGCGTTAGTATTTAGGTTGCATCTAAGAGTAAGAAGGGTCTCAGTGGACCCGGAGGCGATGCCTATGGCCCGCTTTGGAATTGGTCGTTTGTTGGTAGGATTCGCCCTAATGGCGCTTGCTATTCCCTTGTTTGCAGATTCCCAAGCGCGGATCGTTCGGTTGAGCAACGTCCAAGGAAATGTTCAGATTGACCGGCGGACCGGCGACGGCTTCGAGGCCGCGCTTGAAAATTTGCCGGTCCTACAAGGCACCCGCATCGCCACGAAGGATGACGGGCGGGTTGAAATCGAATTCGAGGATGGCAGCACGGTACGTCTGGCGCCCAATACCAGCGTCGAGTTCACGCGGCTTTCCTTGCACGATTCCGGTGGAAAGAACACGGAATTGGAGGTCAGCGAAGGGACGGCCTATTTCAACATCAACCCTGGGAAGCGCGACGATTTTGTTGTGGACCTAGGCCACCGCTCCCTCAACCTGGACCACGCTGCCCGCTTTCGAGCCACAGTCGACCGGTCACAAGCCCGCGTCGCCGTAAGCCACGGCCAAGTCGACCTCTCAGCGCCGGGCTCGGATACTGTGATGGTTTCCAAAGGGCGAACGGCTATCTTTGACCTTTTCGATCAGGACAATTACTCCTTGGCCCATGATTACGAGCGCGGCCTCTACGACTCCTGGAATGACGATCTCGATCAATACCACGCGCGCAATTTCCGGCACACGCCCGACGAGATGCCCGGATATGGCTTTAGCGACCTGAACTACTACGGTAGTTACATCTCCGACCCGGGATTTGGCAGCTGCTGGCGTCCCTATTTCGCAAACTACGCCTGGGACCCCTTCGCCGACGGCACCTGGGTCTGGTACCCGGGGTTTGGGTATACGTGGGTGTCGTCGTATCCCTGGGGATGGGCGCCGTACCGGTACGGGAGTTGGAACTTTGCCCAGTCTGCAGGCTGGTGCTGGCAGCCGGGCTTATGGACCCAGTGGGTGCCGGTTCCGCGATTCGGACGGCCACCTCTCGGCTGGAAGCCTCCTGTACCGCCAACAGGCGGGCACGGTCGCGTACCTCGAATGCACGAAGGCCCGGTGGCGGGCGGCCCAGGAACGCGGTTTGGGGATCCCACCCGGCGAATATTGCGTGAGGGTACGGATGGTGGCATCGCCCTTGCGAATCAGGGAGCACGAGGGGAAGCCGGCCTGGGTGTGCCTCGAGGACGCATGAATCTAGGCACCCTGACAGCGCCGCCGACGCCCGGGTCACCTGGGTTCATCCGTGGGTCCACGATTGACGACCAGCGAAACAGCGGCGGCCGCAGGGTGGGAGGAACCGGTGCGCCGGCTTCAGGACATTCCTCCGCACCACCTTCTGCACCCCGGCCCGCGCCTCATATGTCGGCGCCACCACCGCCGCCTCGTCCTCCAGCCCCCGCCCCCCGTGGTGGCAAGGGCCTCTGATGGCTTAATGCCGTTTCGCTGGAACGAGAATGCAAAACCGCGCTTCTGGTATTGTCGTTTGTGTGACGACGCCTCGCTGTTCCTAAAATACTCGAATGCCCGCAACGCCACCGACTCCCGAGCATGCACGCCTGCAAGAGTCGCGCGACCTCAAGAGCCCCTGGAAGAAATGGGGACCGTACCTGAGCGAGCGCCAGTGGGGCACGGTGCGAGAAGACTACAGCGCCGACGGCAGCGCCTGGGACTACTTCCCACATGACCACGCCCGTTCCCGCGCCTACCGTTGGGGAGAGGACGGCCTGGCTGGTTTCTCAGACGAAAAACAGCGCTTGTGCTTCGCGCTGGCGCTGTGGAACGGAAGAGATGCGATCCTGAAAGAACGTCTCTTCGGTTTGACCAACCGGGAAGGCAACCACGGCGAGGACGTAAAAGAAGTCTACTTTTACCTCGACAGCACGCCCACGCACTCGTTCATGAAGTATCTGTACAAGTATCCACAAGCTGCCTTTCCGTACGACGATCTGGTGGGCACGAGCCGCAATCGCGGGCGAACCGAGCCGGAGTACGAACTGCTGGATACAGGTGTTTTCGAGGGCGACCGCTACTTCGATGTGTACGTGGAATATGCCAAGCAGGACGCCGAGGA
>Ga0137401_10001420_pt1 | contig 10414 bp, 10 predicted proteins | sample CZOMad1_1_16fung_FD_108286 | JGI IMG/M metagenome (GOLD analysis project Ga0137401, IMG submission 108286) | Vadose zone soil fungal communities from Angelo Coast Range Reserve, California, USA - CZOMad1_1_16fungal (Illumina Assembly) | ecosystem: Environmental > Terrestrial > Soil > Vadose...
TAGCGTCTATTCGCGGTTTAAGATTTAGTGCCCATTCGCGGTTCGGTTGTCGGATTATCCTAAGCGATGCCAAACCTCGAATGGATCAGGCTTCGCTAACCGGACAAAAGCAACCGCAATAGATGGAGCTACGGTCGGCAAGCTACCAATCACACAAATTCGAACTCTTTATTCGCGTCTATTAGCGTCAATTCGTGGTTTAAAATTCAGCGCCCCTTCGCAGTTTGCTCCTCACACGCCTGAAGCCTTTTCGATAGGAACATCTTTTCGGATTTGATCTCTGTCAGTTTCAGAGAAATTCGAAAATGATCGGCGGCAGTTTGTAGGTGGTCTAACTGGACCTCGAGTTCGCCTAAAACAGCGTACAGCAAATAATAGGAGCTCAACTTTGCCCGATTCCGAATTGCTTTCACCGCGTCGATGCCCGCGGTGGGACCGTCGACGTTGGCCACGGCTACGGCACGGTTGAGAGCAACTACCGGCGAATCATCAAATTCAACTAATCGATTATACAGCGACAGAATTTGTGGCCAATCCGTGGATTCGTAATCCTTAGCCGCACAGTGACAGGCGGCGATGCCGGCCTGCAGGTGATAATCGCTGACTTCATCGCCTTCCGCCGATTGCAGTAGGTGAAACATCCCCCGCGCAATCATCGCTCGATCCCAACGAGATCGGTCCTGTTCTTTCAGCCGAAGAATGTTTCCGTCGGTATCCGTACGGGTCGGGAATCTCGCGGTGTTAAGCAACATGAGGGCAATGAGAGCGTGAATACGGGGTCGATTGCCCGCCGGATGCTCCGCCAGCAAGAGAGCGAGACGAATCGCTTCGTGGCAGAGCTCCTCTCTTACGAGACTCGCGCCACTGGACGCCTTGTAACCTTCATTGAAAAGCAGATAAAGAGTTTGCAACACGCCGTCCAGGCGGATTGCTAATTCCTCACCCGACGGGATCTCAAACGGGATGCGTAGCTCGCGGATTTTTTGTCTGGCTCGCGTCAGTCTCTTGGCAATTGCTGCTTCGGTCGCCAGGAACGCCTTCGCGATTTCAGCAGCACTAAACCCGCAAAGCGTCTTGAGCGCCAGAACCGTCTGTTCCTCCTCCACCATTAGCGGATGACAGCACGCGAACATTAGCCGCAGATGACCGTCCTTGATTTCAGTATCGAACAACGGCGAATCGTCAGGCGAGGAATCGACGGACCATTGCTCCGTAGTTGCGACGATTTCCGGCTGCTTATCGCGGAAAAGCTTCTCTCGCCGAATCAAATCTAATGCGAGATTCTTTGCCGTTTGGGTGAGCCATGCCGCGGGGTTATTTGGAACCCCATAGTAAGGCCACGTCTGCAAGGCCCGAATCAACGCTTCCTGGACCACATCCTCGGCCAGTTGCAAACGGTCAATCCCAAAGATACCCGTCAGGACGGATACCAGCTTTCCGGCCTCCTGACGGAACAAATGTTCTGTTAGCTGGGAAATTTCCCCACTCGGTGGTGAGTGCCCAGTATCTTGAGGCTTCTTCACACGCTTACAGCGAAGCCGCGACCGATCTGTTGATCTACCAGTCGGACTTCGACGCTGATACCGTAGTCCAAGCCCGGGCATTCTTTCGCTATTTTCACCGCTTCATCCAGAGTAGCCGCTTGTAACAGAATATAGCCGGCGATGCTCTCCTTGGATTCAGCGAAAGGACCGTCCACCACCTTTTGTCCCTTCTTTCCGGAAATAATTTTACCCTTTTCAGTCAGCGGTTGACCGGCTTTGGCCTTTCCCTCTTGAGTCAATCGATCGAACCAGGCAATCCATCGGCTCATGACATTTTGGATTTCTTCCGGAGACAAGTTCTTGTCCCAATGCATACCGCGAAACAGTAGCATGTATTCCGATGTAACGGGCTGCGTGCTCATATTTGCATTTCGCAAAGATTTATCGTTCGATCAAGCGCCTGTTCGCTTCGATTATCCGATGAACGAGGAACGGCCCCCAACCCGACTTGCGTCGCGAGCGCAGCAGTCAACAGCCTAATTCGGTCGCGCCTGTCTATAGGTATTTCTTCTTCGGCTCTGCAGCATCCATTGGCACTCATGAAAGCTTCCTCCGACCGCATCAGGAGTCTTAACCTTTCACGGGTACATACCGCCCCGGATGGTCTGAAATGCTTTTTCTTCCTTCGGATGCCGTTGGGTTCATATTTGTCTATTTCAAAAGGGGTGCTCGCTGGTTCAATTGTTTAGTTAATTCAACTATGCGACGAACCAGCCACCGCACTCAGGACAATCAGTGCCGACTTTTCTGTGGCACGAGCGGGAAGAAGCTCCCATCGTCCTGATGCCTCCCGCGGCCAATCCAGGCCAAGCGGCGTGCTCAGAAGCGAATAGTCGATCTCCGGTAGCCTCGACTCGACCGCAGAACGCGGCTCCTCGACATGAGCCGAGCCATTGCAATTTGGAATTGATCTAAGGGTGATCGCAAGATGAAAAAGGCCAAAATCAATATTCATTTTCAAATTCTCCTCGATTTGCTGGGTTTGTCGTTTCAGTTCGATGACACGACGAACGAGCCAGCGCCTTTGGGACATCTTTTGCCGATTTTCTGAGGTCTTGGATTCCAGTTGTGCTGGACACTTAGGATTGGTTAGCCTCTGGAAAGCCTTACGGGAACGAGTTACCCAATCAGGTGAATCTCTGGTGTCACTACCAAAATATCTATCGCTCGGTGCAGCCGCCCTGTTTTTCGGCTGGCTCGGAGTCGAGATCGCTTTGCGATGTACTTCGCTTAGGCCATCGCTGAATACGGCGCCACCGCAAAGTGTTGAATTTGTGGATCGCCGAGGGCGACCCCTGCGCCGGGTTCTGCAAGACCAGCGCGTTTATCGTTCGCGCTGCAAGCTGAGCGACATTTCGCTCAATGTCATCGCCGCAACACTTAGCGCCGAGGACAAACGATTCCGGGTACATTCCGGGATCGATTTCCTGGCCGCGGGTCGAGCGCTTACGCAGTTTCTCACAAAAGGAGCACCCCAGTCAGGTGCCTCGACGATAACCGAACAGCTCGTGAAACTGGGCGAGCATCGAGAACCACGGACCATCGCCACGAAATTAGCAGAGATTTGGTGGGCGCTCTGCCTGGAACGGCACTGGAACAAAGATCAAATTTTGGAAGAGTACCTAAACCGGCTGGATTACGGGGACCTCCAAGTTGGACTGGCCTCCGCTAGTTGGGATTACTTCGAAAAACCGCCCAGTGATCTGAGCGTGGCGGAAGCGGCGCTTTTGGCGGCCATTCCGCAAGCGCCTTCTCAACTTGACCCATTTAAACATTTCGATGCGACCAAAGCCCGCCAACGATGGGTGCTCGGCCGGATGCGTGCAAATGGCTATGTGGACGATGCAACCTACGCGCGTGCGCTCTCCGAACCTCTCCGATTACGCCAACGGAACCGCGATTTCGAAGCGCCGTTTTTGGTCGATCTGCTGCTGGAACGACGCGGCACATTGCCACCGGAAGGAGGCATTGTTCATACCACCGTTGATTTATCGCTAAATCAATGGATTGATCAGGTGATCGCCCGCCAACTCGCTGCGCTCGCTGACAAAAACGTGTCAGCCGCAGCCGTCGTTGTCATCGACAATTCCTCTGGCGACGTGCTGGCGCTCTGCGGATCTGGCGATTATTTCGAGCCGGGAATTGGTCAAATCAACGGCGCCTGGAGCACCCGATCTGCCGGCTCCGCGTTGAAGCCATTCACTTATCTGCGGGCGCTCGAAAATGGCGCTTTTCCCGGCACGGTCGTTGCCGACGTACCAACCGACTTCGCAACCGAGACTGGGCTTTATCGTCCAAATAATTACAATCACCGGTTCTATGGCCCGGTGAGTTTGCGCTTCGCACTCGCTAATTCCTTGAATGTGGCCGCAATCAAGGTGCTTGAGCGAGCGGGCGGTCCGCAAAGTCTGTACGACACCTTACAAAGAGCCGGCATTACGACCCTCGATCATCCGGCAGCTTACTACGGACTGGGATTGACGATTGGCAATGGCGAAGTGCGACTGCTTGAACTGACTAGCGCATTCGCATCGTTAGCACGGCTCGGAATTTACCGCCCATTCCATCTTGTCCTGCACCCTCCGGGTGAATTGACAAAGGTCGTTGCAACCGGTCATCGGATCTTTAACGAACGTGCGGCTTATCTCCTGGCAGATATGCTCAGCGATAACCACGCTCGGGCAGCGACATTCGGATTGAACTCGTATTTGAGCTTTGATTTTCCAGTCGCATGTAAGACCGGGACAAGCTCGAACTATCGAGACAATTGGACGGTCGGTTTTACGCCAGAATGGACCATTGGCGTCTGGGTCGGGAATCCCGACAACTCGGCGATGCGAGGTATAACCGGAGTAACTGGAGCTGCTCCGATATTTCGGGAGGTCATGCTGCACCTTCATGGACAGCGAGGCGCCAGCTGGTATCGCCCACCCGTTGGAATCGGCCGCTGCTGGATCGACCCTTTGACCGGCCGGGAAGTGCCCAAAGATCATGCTCGCGCCATTCAAGAAATTTTTGCGTTCAAGCCAGAATCCGCTCGGCCCGAAGATTACAACTCTGCTGGTCGTGCGCAGCTGCCGACGGAATACAGTGCTTGGTTGCTGAGCAATCAAAATACCTCTATCCCGGTTCTGCAATCCCGCGCTAACCACCTGCGCATCTTACAACCTGCGCCCGGCAGTCGGTATTTTCTGGATCCCGATATCCCCGCGAACGCTCAGCGGCTGGTCTTGAGCGCCGAATCAAGTGGATCGGTCGAGTGGAAATCGGCCTCGCTCGACTGCCGCATGGATGGCGACAAGGCGACCGTCATGCTCCGAGAAGGTCGACACGAAATTATCGTGCGAGACAAAGCGACTGGCGAAACCGCTTCAACCTGGATCGATGTCCAGCCATGGTAAGTCTCGCCGTATCGGCATACCGGCTACGCGCCCTTCGGTGCTTCGTCGTCACAAAACTTTAACCCACAAAAGTTTAGACATCCAGTATTCGACGGGATGCGAAATAGTGTTGGTAAATCAAGGACCCAGTCGGAGAAGTAAATGGCTGCTTGCCTTATCGCCCTGAGTCAAAGAGCAAATCTGCTCTTGCCACCGGCGTCCTCTTCCCTCGACCAGTCACATTCTCAGCGGATCTTTATTCAAGAAGACCGATTGCATCAAGATCATCGAGAAACCCGCTCGATATCAAAACAAGGAGACATATGATAACCATGACCTTTGCTCAGAAGCCAGCACTTCGCCGATATGTCTTCGCGGCTGTCGCGATCTCGGCGTCTTTGTTCGCTCTGGCGACCAACCACAATGCGTCGGCTCAGACGATTCTCGCACCACCGATTACGTTCTTCGAAAGTTTCGCCGCCAGCCATAACCAGGCTCAGGTGGCGATCAGCTTGGACCGGATTCTTGACCAAGAAATCGCGATCGGTCAAACAACGTTGGTGACCACACCCACCGTAACCTTGACCGCTCCAACCGGCTCGCTTCCACTTTTTGTTCTCACTCAATTGGTCAACGAATTGGGGCCGAACGTCCTGAATCCCGCACTTTTTGATCCAGCGATCCGCCGGGCGTTCGTTGATCTCGCTCCAAACCTCTATACGGATCTGCCGTACATTACCTTTGACAACACGCACACCGTGTACAACAGCCTGGAATCGCGAATGGCCGAAATCCGATCTGATTACATTCAGCTCGTAGTGCCCACGACACCAACCTATACATCAGATGGCAAGTCCGGATCCGGAAAGGAAGTCAAGAATCCGATTATGCCTCCTCCTGCCACGCCAGAGCAGAAATGGGGTTTCTTCGCCATTGGAAACGGAAAATTCGGGGAATTGGATTCAGACGGCAACGGCGTTGGATTCAAATATCAATCCGGAGGCGTAGTGGTTGGCGCGGATTACAAGATCTTGCCTGACCTCGCTATCGGCATCGCGGGTGGATACGAATACACTAACCTTGACCCGACGTTAGTCAGCGGTTCAGGAAGCGCAAACTCTGGCTACGGAGCCCTTTTTGCCACCTACGGAAGAGCCACCGGCCTCTATGCGGAAGCAATTGGAGCAGTTGGTTACACTGCCTATGACGTGCAGCGCGACGTACTTGGCACATCAGCGCACGGTTATCCTGATGGCTGGGATGCAAGCGTCGGTGGAACGCTGGGATATCTTTTCAAGGTAACCGACAACATCGGCATTGCGCCGTTTGGCAAGATTTTCTATGACCATCTTTGGCGCTCCGGCACTTCTGAGACCGGATCAATCGCCAGCTTGGACGTAAAGCATGGCTCCGCTGATTCTCTCCAGACGACGGTTGGGGGCAAGATCGTCATAGTATTTAATCTCGGAGGAATCCGCCTAAACAACGAGATTTGGGCTGGTTATCGCCACGAATATCTTCAGACCCAATATGCAGTTGCCAGCAGCTTCCTGGATGGAGGCGTTAATACGTTCAGCACTCGTGGTCCACGTTTCAGTCCGGATAGCATTGTAGGAGGCGTTGGTACGAATGCCGAAATCACGCGCAATTGGTCGGTGAGCTTCAACTACAATGTCGAAGCCAATGATACCTACTACGGCCACGAGTTCCTATTGGGGCTAAAATACAAATTCTAAAGGCTGGAGAAAAGAGTCCCAAGAGGACTCCCTGAAAGAAGCCCGGTATTTTAATGCTGGGAAATGATGAGAAAGACACGTCCGTCCCGGAGATTGATGGATAACTTCGGACTACCTATAAAAGGACGATAGAACCGCTCAGTTCTTTGCCTCGCGTGCGGCGGAACATACCTGGCAAAGCGGCTACCATTTTACCGACCGATCGACTCGGCTCAAACAGCTCGATTTTACTCGCCCCGTCCGGTGCGAATTGCTTTACTAGCCTGGAGCAGAGTTGTTCTTCTCAGTCCCCGCACGGCCAAGGCAAATCAACGAAAGTAAGAATTTGCGCATCTTTCAGCACGATTGGGGCGCACCTTGCTTTCGAAGAACGTTTTGTCCGGCCGTACGACCGCCGGCTAGGTTAACCAGGAGCCAAACGGTCGCAGCCGGGAATAAAAGTTAAGAACTAACGTTCCTAGTAACAAGGATTGGCTGCGAGTCTGAACCTGCTGGAACAGACTCATAGTATCCCGCGTTAAATCCAAAAACCGAAAAATCGAACCGAAAAATCAGTAATGATCATACCATCAAAAGCAGTTGTTGCCGGTGCAGCTATCGCCGGTCTTCTCACCGGGTCGGTAGCAGCTCGCGCCTACGCCGCGAGCAGCGCTCCAACCAAGGCAGGCGTTGCCATCCAAACCCTGGAAGCTGAAAAGGGCAAGCACTCTTGCAAAGGCAAGAATGACTGTAAGGGACAGGGCGGCTGCAAGACTGGCGACAACAGTTGCAAGGGCAAAAACTCTTGCAAGGGCAAAGGTGGCTGCGCGACCGACGGCAGCAAACCCCCGAAGGCGTAATAACATCGTAATCTGAGAGGTTCCCCTGGTGCCTAGAAATCACCAAGGGGAACCTTTGCCTACAGCCTAAATTCTGGATGCGGTTGACTGCTGCAAGTAAGCTGGGTCGCTCCCGGGCCGCCAAATCGAGGGCTGAAAAATGGCAGGTTGGGCCGGAGAACTTGTCACCGAGAAGCCGGCCACGGTCGCGCCTTCGCAAGCTTCTGCGCGCCTTGCGGTTGAGCATAGTCGGGAGCGACACACACCTTGGATTCGCAGTCGAGACGAAATCCGAATTTCTCAATTTCTTTGGAATGGTCTGGTGCGGACGTGTCTCTAGCGAATGTCCTAAATCCAAACCGCTAACATGAACACCTTCATTGAATCTGTGGGCGCGAAATACCGCCTGCTCGTCTCCGCGCTCAACTATCTGCAATCACCATTCCTTTTATTGCTTAGGATCTATTTCTTCTGGCCGCTGTTTCAAACCGGCCAAGGCAAATTGACTAATCTCGGGAAGATTTCCGATTACTTTGCCAGTTTAGATATTCCGTTCCCGGGAGTGAGCGCGACAATCACTGGCCTATTTGAGACCTTCGGCAGCCTGCTTTTGATTGTTGGCCTCGCTTCGCGCCTAACGGCTATTCCGATCACAGTCATTATGATGGTCGCTTACCTAACCGCTGATTTCGAAGCGGTAAGCAAATTTTTCAGCGATCCCGATAAATTCGTGAAAGCAGATCCATTTCCTTTCCTATTCGCTGCGCTGATCATTCTGATATTTGGTCCCGGAAAGTTTTCCCTCGATGCTCTCATCGCGAAGTTAACTGGTCAAAAATCGGTGTCTCGTTCACCGCAGTGAGAAGCCCGCCAACCTGCCGATTGATTAAACGAAATGTCAGCCCTGGTAAAAACCGAACGGAAACGGCCCGAGGAATGGCCACTTCATCGGGCCCGAGCGAAGGCTCGCTGGATGGTGCCGTTCATCGCTATGGAATGGGTCTGGGAGTGGGTTGCGTACTGGCTGAGCGGCTGGGCTTTCATTGAAGTGCTGGAATACGTCGAAAGACTAGGGATACTCGTTGCGATCATCTTTTACTTTGTTGATAGCGGTAATCGAACCAAGCAAAGGCACTACCAAGCGTGGCAGGTGATCAACACCGCTCAAGGAAAGGGAGGCAGCGGTGGCCGGGTCGAAGCGTTACAAGAGCTGCTCGGGGATAAGGTCTCCCTGGTCGGACTAGATGTCAGCGACGCCTACTTGTATCAGGTCCGGCTGGATAAAGCGCGCCTTGATCGAAGCAATTTTCACGCTGTTGATGCCAGAGGCGGAAGCTTCCAGAAAGCGAAAATGGAATTTGCTAATCTCACTTCGGCTAACATGCGAGGTAGTAACTTTTCCCAGGCGGATCTGAAAAATGCGGATTTGCAAGATGCAGATCTGATGGGAGCCAATTTCTCCGAAGCAGATTTGCGAGAGACAGACCTGAGCCGAACAGATCTACGGAAGGCTGATTTCAACCAAACCAAATGGCAGCAGATCGGTGCCGTCACATTAGCCAATATCTACGGCGTCCGGAATGCTCCGGACGGCTTCATCGACTGGGCGCTAAGCCAGGGCGCTGTCGCCATCGAAAGTGACCATGACTGGTATGCTAAGCTCAGTAAGGAACCGGCTGAACGGTGAGTCTTCGCACCATCCAGGAATAATCCATATGGTTTCGCTATCTTACCATTATCGTGCAGCGAGTCCCTTTTGCTAAGATTTAACGAGAAACCCGATCGCGATTTATGCCAGCAAATCCATTCAACAGTTACACCGAGTACGGTATCGGCATCGGCCTGCGGGTGCCACATTATCGGCATATTTTAGCTCAGAAGCCGGTAGTAGACTGGTTCGAGATTATTTCAGAAAACTTTATGGTCGATGGTGGTCGACCACTCGAAGTACTCGACCAAATCCTGGAACAATACCGGGTCGTCCAACATGGAGTAGCAATCTACTTCGGTTCGGCAGACAAATTTGACCGGGAACATCTCCGCCGGCTGAAACGACTTGTTAAATACACTCAGACACCCTGGCTTTCGGATCATCTTTGCTGGGGAAGCGTAGACGGGCGATATACCCACGATTTGTTGCCGATGCCCTATACATTTGCGGTCGCGCGGCATACGGCGCAAAAAATCCGCGAGGCGCGCGATTATCTCGAGGTACCAATCTGTGTCGAGAATGTCAGCAGCTATGCTGAGTATCACGTTTCTGAAATGAGCGAATGGGAATTTCTTAGTGAGGTCGTAGAGCAAGCGGACTGCGGAATCTTACTGGACGTAAATAACATCTACGTCTCTTCTCAGAATCACAATTTCGATCCCTACGACTATTTAAACAATGTTCCCCACGCTCGAGTAGGACAAATTCATATTGCCGGTCATTCGAAGTTTGAGAAATACATTCTCGACACGCACGATCACCCGGTCTTGGATCCCGTCTGGAAAATGTACGCTCACGCAATCAAACTTTGCGGGAATACGGCAACTCTTTTGGAGTGGGACGACCGAATTCCATCATTTGAGGAAGTGCACAATGAAGCGCTCAAAGCCAACCAATTCAGAGACAACATCGTCGCAAGTTCCCCGACAAATAAATAGTCGAGAGGAATTGCTCGAAATGCAGCGGGCGATGGCCAGTGCTCTTTTTCGGCCATTGACCGTTGACTGGAACATGCAGGGCCAATGGAATGACGGCCGTCCAATGGAGCAATTCGCTGCAGAATTCATTAAACCAAACGATCGGCTTAGCTCTTTCGACCGGCTGGAGATCTACAATCGGCAATATTGGTTTCGAATCCTCGATTGTCTCTATGATGATTATCCGGGATTGCTCGCGGTTGTCGGGGAAGAACAGTTTCTGAAGCTGGCCACCACCTACCTGACAA
>Ga0137401_10001424_pt1 | contig 10396 bp, 6 predicted proteins | sample CZOMad1_1_16fung_FD_108286 | JGI IMG/M metagenome (GOLD analysis project Ga0137401, IMG submission 108286) | Vadose zone soil fungal communities from Angelo Coast Range Reserve, California, USA - CZOMad1_1_16fungal (Illumina Assembly) | ecosystem: Environmental > Terrestrial > Soil > Vadose zone...
ATGCTCAAAGGCGTGAAGATGGTCGACGAACTTCAGGAGGGCCTGGCAAAGTTCATGACCGAGAAAGGCTTCAACTCGGTGCAGGAGATCGTGGGCAAGAGCTTGCCGTACTTCTCAACTCATATGGAGTTGGTCAGTCGCATGAAAGAAGCCAAGCGCCACAAAGCCGGCGAAGCCTCCCGTGACAACGAATGGGCGCAGAAGGATATTACGGAGAAGACCGCGGAACTTACCTCGAACTAAGGACAACTGAATTCGATTTCAGGAAAGCTAGAGAATTATGGGTATGTCTGTGCTATTTATCGCTTTGGCTAGCTTTGTTGTTTCATTCCCGGTCTTTGGCCTACCTGAGTCCCGCATTCCAAGCGCTCTAGCTCCAATTCAACATCTACGCTAATATCATCTTCGTGTGGTAAAGACTAGATTTGATCTTTGCTACCTTGACGAACCGCCAAGGTTCGGCATCTCCCAACTCCGATGGATCACCGAATCACCGAAGCTATCTCTCTTTTGGAAATGGATCCGGGGCAGAAGCTACGACCGGTCGATCTAGCGCGCCAACTTGGCCTCTCTGTCTCGCGCCTGCAGCACCTGTTTAAGCAATGGCTGGGGATGACGATTGTTGAATACCAACGAAGACTCCGCCTGGATCGAGCCTGCAATCTGCTTGAAACAACGCGACTCAGCGGCAAGCAAATTGCAGCGCAAGTGGGCGCGCGGGATACCAGTCACTTCATTAGAGACTTCACAAAATATAAAGGATTGTCGCCTCGGCGCTATCGACTAAAGTTTGTTAATGATTACCGGATACCAGGAATATACCGTCAATGGATTTCGTTTAAGCAACGATCGCAAATCGTTTGTCTACAGTTGCAACGGGATATCGTTGTCGGGCGACGGATCTACGCCACCGACGGTGCCTGGGCCATCGCCGAAGACGACAGAGGGGATGGTGGATTCTTTTTGGGTAGGGACGCTGCAAACGATTGCCGATGACTCGAGCTATCAATATTGGACGAACATTCTCAACACTGCGCAAGCTCAAGGATCGAGTGAGTTGCTGATTCAGTCACGCGCGCTCGGACGAAGTCTATTTCAGTCAAGCGCCTACGCTGCGCTCAACCGAAGCGACGCTGATTTCGTTAGGGACCTCTACTATGCCTACCTCCAACGGGATCCAGACGCAGATGGTTATGCCTTCTGGCTGGCGACTCTGCAATCAGACAATGCCAACGGTCTGAACGGTCGTGAACATCTCTTGCAAGGTTTTGAAGGTTCTACAGAATTTATGAATCTTGTAAGTTCGCTGGTCGCGACGGCGGCCTTAGAAGACGCGTGCGATCCGATTGATCAGCAAGATTGTGCCAACACTGGCGGAAGCTGGGATCCGGATAGTTGCACCTGTACCCCGGTATGCAACTCTTATGACGAGCAGATGTGCTATTACTATGGCGGATGGTGGGATTCAACCTCATGTCGGTGCTATTACTGATCGCGGGTCTTTAAGAATGTCAAAGCAGTTGAAGTCTACTGTGCGCCGCGCTGTCGCGGGTTGGGTCGTCTTGTTGATCCTTGGAGTGGAAACTGTTTGCCCGCCTGGTCGTGTGAGTTACGGTCAAACTCTCGCGCGGCTAAATTCGGCGGATGGTCTTCAGCAAAAGCTTGACCAAAGAGTGGAATTTACCCCGAGGGCTGCGGGGCGTTTGGAACAGCTAATCGAAGTCGCGAAGGCATTCCAGATTCCCATGGGGATCGAATGGATGGAGCCGACACAATGTCAAGGATCAACAGCGATGGTGCCAGCCAAATCGACTGTTCGTCAACTTTTAATCAGAGTCGTTAGCCGTTGTCCGGCACAGCACCTGAGCGTAAGTAATGGCATGGTTCACATTCGTTCGGGTCCAGTACTGAACCGAATGAACATACTCAACCTGCGAGTTAGTCGCTTCCAGGTAACAAAGGTGAGTTTATTTACCGCGGAACACGATCTTCGAATCGTAATTGACGAGCAGCTTCATCCTCAGGAATATGAGAATGGTTCGAACGGAGGATACGGTTACGGCCCAGGCGAACCTTTTGCGGTTCCGAACGTTACATTTTCAGGCACTAATATTACTGTCAGAGAAGTGCTCGATGGAATAGCTCGGTCGAACCGAAATGCGCTGTGGATAGTTCGGCTAAACGAAGCCTCTCTAAAATCCACAACTCCACTCGCCGGGGTTTACAAGAATTGGGAAGCGATAGTCGGCATCTGGCGATTCGTTCCCTTCAAAGAATGAAGCGTTGAGAGAAAATCGGCGTGCCTTTTATTTGAGGAAATAACAACCGAAATAGTCGCAATCATTCAGGGAATGAAATGATGCCTTTGACTTCACCCGCTCGCCAATTGTCGCCAAGTGTTCTCATCACTTTTTAGCGCGGCAGAGTTCGGTGGCAATCCTACTCGAAGGCTGCGATCACCGGCGCATGATCAGAGGGCCGTTCCCATTGGCGCGGCCCTTTGTCTATTCTGGTTGTCTTGCTGCGCGCAGCCAGCGGCGCCGAAACCCATATGTGATCTATTCGCAGTCCCAGATTGCGACGAAACGCCCCGGCTCGATAATCCCACCAGGAATAATGGCCGCCCTCCTCTGTGTGCATGCGAAATGTGTCGGTGAATCCCCATTCCTTGACGTGCTGCAGGGCTGCTCTTTCCGGCTCGCTACAGAGGATGCGGTTCTGCCACAAACGCGGGTCGTGTACGTCACGCTCTTCCGGCGCAACGTTGAAATCTCCGCAAAGCAGCACCGGCGAATTCTTGTCGTAGTCCGCGTCAAGAAACTCGCGCAGACGCTTCATCCAATCGAGCTTGAACTGATATTTTTCTGATCGGACCATCTGGCCGTTGGGAATGTAGACGTTGACCACCCGGACGCCGGCGATTTCGGCTGAGAGCAGACGCGCCTGGCTGGATGGATCGTCATCCGGGTAGCCGCGCTGAACGGTGGCGCAGCCCGCTCTGGAAATTATCGCCACGCCGTTATAACTCTGCTGGCCAAGCATGACGCAGTCATAGCCGAGCGCTTTTATTTCGAGCGAAGGAAACTTATCATCTGTGCATTTTGTCTCCTGGATACACAGAACGTCGGGCTGCTCAGCCTTGAGCCAACGAGTGACGTGAGGCAGCCTGGCTAAAATTGAATTCACATTCCAGGTAGCGATTTTCATTTTGCAGGGGCAGGGCTTGTCCCTGCCCGAATCTGATGATTCGAGAGAAGGGGCAGGGACAAGCCCAGCCCCTACAAGCTGGCAATGAGTCCCGCCAGGAGCGCGCCGCGCAGCGCAATGTTATCGACGATAATGTGTTCGTGCGAGGCATGTGCGCCATCGCCTTCGATGCCTAAGCCATCAAGCACGGCCACTCCCAGAGCGCCTACAAAGTTTCCATCCGAAGCGCCGCCGACGCTGGCTTCACCCAGATCAAAGTTGAGCAGCCCGGCGATCTTTCGCGCCCGTTCGTACAAGGCCACGACTTTCTCGGTCCGTTCGAGGGGCGGCCGATTAATGCCGCCTGAGAAGACGACTTGGGCGCGCTCATCGAATGGCTTCAGATTCAGAATCGCATTCTCAATCCGCCGGCCCTCCGCGACGGAACTAAAGCGGACATCAATCTCAGCCCGGGCTTCCGCCGGCACGACATTCGAATGTGTTCCGCCAGACGCGACCGTGACCGTGACCGTAGTGCCTGCTTCAGCATTGTTCAGATTTGTCAGCCGAATGGTCTGGCGCGCCAATTCGAGCACCGCGCTCACGCCCTTTTCAGGCTCCAGGCCGGCATGGGCCGCGCGCCCGTGCACTTCAACCGCAAACATGCCGGTTCCTTTTCTCCCGGTCTTGACCCGGCCACCGCTCGCCGGCGGCTCGAGTACCAGCACGGCCCGCGCATTCTTTGCTTCCTCTTCGACCAGACTGCGGCCACTCGGACTGCCACTCTCTTCGTCACAGGTTAAAAGGATTGTCACGGGTGATTGCGGGCAAGCTTCAGTTGCCTCGCAAGCGCGCAAAGCCTCGAGAGCCAGCGCGATGTTGGCTTTCATATCAAAGACTCCCGGTCCATAGATGCGATTTCCGTCAGCCCGCCAGGGATGTTCCTTAATCGCGCCGCGCGGGTGAACCGTGTCCGTGTGCCCCAGAATTACGACTGGACCCGCGTCTTTGTCTCCAGCGAAGGCCCGGATGCGTACGTGCTCACCAAAGTCTTCACTGGTCACTCTCTCGACCGAGTTGACGGCACTAATGGTACCGGCGGCGCTGGCGATCAAGGACACCAGGTCGCTGCTGCCACCCTTGTCACCCGAAGGCGATTCCGTCTCGACCAGTGCGCAGGTCAGCGCGAGCAATTCGTGCTGACGCGCGGTGAAATGATCTCGGAGGGCGATTACTTGTTCTACTGTTAATTCGCTCGGCATTATTTTCTCGGTTCTTCAAATGTGAGAGATTCCCTTGCGAGGTTCACGATCCACGAATTTCACGAGCTTGATCTGGTTTCTATTCTTTCGTGTAATTTCGCGGATCGTTCTTATCCAGGCGTCAGGAAAGCACGAAACCGAATCGGGCGCCTACCGGCTTTTGTGATCAACCGGTGACTCGTTCACATCTCATTGTCAGGCTATCGACTCTTGACCGGTTTACTTCAAACCCAATGCCTGGTTTGTCTGGCGCCGTGATCGTTCCGCGCGATGTAACCATCACTGCTGGTTCAACTATGTCCTCTGCCCAATAGCGCGAACTGGCCGAGACATCGCCCGGCAGTGCAAACCCGGGCAGCGTAGCCATCGCGATATTGTGCGCGCGACCGATGCCCGATTCCAACATGCCACCACACCAGACGGGAATACCGTGCGCTCGACACACGGTCTCAACGCGTTTGGCTTCAGTGTGCCCACCGACCCGTCCCAACTTTACGTTGATGACACGGCAAGCTCCGATGTCGATCGCATGCCGCGCATCCTCAGCCGAATAGATTGACTCATCAAGGCATACCGGCGTTTTGATCTGTTTCTGCAATTGAGCATGATCGAAAATGTCGTCGTACGCCAGGGGCTGCTCAATCATCATCAGATTGAAATCATCGAGGGCCTGAAAGAGTTCGACATCATTCAGCGTGTATGCCGAATTGGCGTCACCCATCAAAAGAATCTCAGGGTAATGTTCGCGCACCTTCCGCACCACCGTGAGATCCCACCCAGGCTTGATTTTGATCTTAATGCGCTGATAACCGGCGGCCACTTCTTTCTCGATCTTTTCCAGCAGGGCATCGGCTGAGTCCTGAATGCCTATGGACACGCCGCAGTGGATCTCCTCATGTACGCCACCGATATATCGCCACAGCGGAACGCCGGCGAGCTTGCTTTCAAGATCCCAGCACGCAGTTTCAATCGCCGCTTTAGCCATGCGATTGCCACGCACTTGCTTCATCAAGGCGCCCACCTCGGTGGCGTCTTCAACCGCCTGACCGACAACCATTGGCGCCAGAAATTCTTTTAGTGTTTGCCAGGCGGTTTCAGTCCACTCTTCACAATAGAAAGGTCCCTCGCCGGCAGTACATTCTCCCCAGCCTTCGGTCTCTTCCGCATCGGTTACGCGAACCAGGATGATGCGGCGCTCAGTAGTGCGGCCAAAACTTGTCTCGAAGAAATGAATGAGTGGCAGGCGAATCTCGCGCAGCTCAATCGAAGATATGATCACTAATTGGTCGCTCCCACAATCCGATGGCACTCATTATGCCCTTTGCTGTGAAGGTTTGTCAGCCAATCAGAAGTGCCGCCAAAGCCTGATGTCGCTCATTGTATCCGAGTCGATCGGAACCTCCTCATCCAAATCCGCACCAAGGGATCGTGGCAGCTTCAGCAATTGAGCGCTCTCTAGAGCGTTTTCGATTTGACCTGTGCTCAGTTTTTCACTAGACTCGCCATCTTCCTTTGGGAGAGTCCTTTGGCAAGTGCAAGAAGCTTGCTACCATATTTTTCCACGGTGCAGACGTTTCCGACCGAAGCATTGTTTCACCAAGAAGCTCAGGCTTAGCTCAAGAAAACGAGAGGAACTCTATGTCCAAATCCCCCCAGTTCACATCCCGCACGCGTTATATCGTCCTAATAGCCGTAGCCTTCTTTGGGCTTATCGTACTCACGCAGCAGATTTTCTTTGCAAGCCGTGTCCGAGCAGCTAACTCATTTAGTCCCGGCAATGTGGTCGTCTATCGGGTTGGTGACGGCATTGCGGCTCTGAGCGGAATAGCCGCGCCTGTTTTTCTTGATGAATATACCCCGACCGGAACTTTGGTTCAGACGATCGCCATGCCAACAAGCGTGAGCGGTTCGAACAAGCGGCTTGTGGCTAGTGGGTCTTCGAGCACGGAAGGATTGATGGCTCGTTCTGCTGACGGAAAATACCTGGTGGTGTCAGGATACGATGCGGCAACAGGCGCTACCGTGACATCGGCGACGTCCGCATTGGTCAATCGCGTCGCCGGGATCGTCGATTCCACGGGCACTGTTGATACGACGACGGCACTTTCAGACGCTTTCAACGCCGGGAACATAAGGAGTGCGGTCTCAAGCGATGGGACCAGAATATGGATGTCAGGATCTAACGAAGGGGTCCGCACCACCACTCGAGGATCGACTACATCAAGCCTTGTCAGCACTACGCAAACGAACCTGAGAGCAATCAATATTTTCAACAGTCAGCTTTACGTCTCTTCAGGTGCAGGCACAAATACTACCAGAGGCGTGAACAAAGTAGGCACAGGATTGCCCACATCGAGCGGCAATACGACTACGCGACTTGCTGGCTTTACCGATACGGCAGACCCATCCACATATGGCTTCGTTATTCTTGATAATCCGAACAACGCAATCAGTGGCATTGATACAATTTACGTGGCAGATGACACTAGCAGCGGGACTGAAGGTGGGCTCCAAAAATGGACCAGCACGGATGGAACTAACTGGACCAAGCAGTATCGCGGTTTATTAGCGGGGAGCACCGCCTTTCGAGGAGTTGCCGGCCAATACAATGGCACAACGCTTTCACTCTTTGCAGTGACCACCGACAGCAGGTTAGTAGCTGTTACGGATACGGGGTCTGGATTTACCTTCACAACACTTGCCACTGCTGTGACAAATACCGCCCTTCGAGGAGTGGCGTTTGCGCCGGTGGATCCCAACGCGACGACGAACCCAACCGGCGTGGGAGCTGCCAATCCAAGCACTGTTCTGGCTGGCAATTCGACACTGCTGACGGTTACTGTCACGCCCGGCAAGAACATAGCCAGCACCGGTCTCGCGGTAACTGCGAACCTGAGCCCGATCGCGGGGTCGGCAACCCAGCAGTTTTTCGATGACGGCACTAACGGAGACGCGACTGCCGGCGACAATGTCTTTTCCTTCCAAACTAACGTACCGAGCAATACAACGGGCGGCCTCAAGAGCTTAGCGGCTACGATTTCCGATGCTCAAGCACGGCACAGTAACGCAAATATTTCTCTTACCGTATTGGCGCCCACGCCTCCAACAGGTGTCGGAGCAGCCATTCCCAACACAGTCCCGGCGGGAAATCAGACAAAACTAACTGTTACTGTTACGCCTGGTAGTAATCCTACCAGCAGCGCTCTAGCCGTCTCAGGCGACCTAACTTCCATTGGCGGCTCTGCATCGCAGCAGTTCTTCGACGACGGAACTCATGGCGACGTGACTCCAGCCGACAAAGTTTTCACATTTCAAGCTACAGTTGCACCGGCTACTGTTACCGGCGCGAAGAGTCTATTGACTACGATTACGGACGGTGAATCGCGCAGCAGCACTGCGTCAATTTCTCTGACAGTGACTGCGGCCTCGATTCCACCGACTGGGGTAGGCTCTGCGAGTCCTAATTCCCTTCTAGCCGGAAATACGACGCTCCTAGCCGTGACTGTGACGTCAGGAACAAATCCCACAAGTATCGGTTTGGGTGTTACGGGCGATCTGAGTTCAATTGGAGGCTCGGCCACTCAACAATTCCTGGACAATGGTCTGAACGGAGACGCGGTTGCCGGTGATAACATCTTTTCGTTTCAGGCTACCGTCAATGTAGGCACGAGTCCGGGAATCAAATCGCTGCTGATTACGATTAGCGACGCTCAACCTCGAACAAGTACTACCAGTATCTCCCTAACAGTGCTGCCACCAACCACCATCAAGATTAGCCAGGTCTACGGCGGCGGTGGTAATTCTGGAGCGACCTACACCCACGATTTTATCGAGATCTATAATCAGGGTCCGACCACGATCGATGTTAGCAATTGGTCGGTGCAATACAACTCGGCAGGCCTCACCGGGACATGGCAGGTTACCAATCTGTGTCCCGCGGCTTCCACCTGCACAATCCCTCCTCGCCATTACTTTCTAGTTCAGGAATCGCAGGGGGCTGGCGGAACCACCAGTCTGCCAACGGCTGACGCGAGTGGAACCATCGCGATGAACGCTGGGAGTGCCAAAGTCGCACTTCTTGCTAGTACCGTGGCGTTAACAGGATGTCCCACGGGAGGCCTTGTTGCCGATCTAGTAGGATATGGGCCAGCTGCCAACTGTGCCGAGTCAGCTCCGACCACCCAAACCCTCTCGTCCACAACTGCGGTGGTCCGCCGTGGAAACGGCTGCATCGATACCGACAACAACGCTAGTGACTTTGTAACGATTGGACCCATTCCGCGCAACAGCGCATCGCCGGCCAATTCGTGCGGCGGAGATCCAAGCCAGCCATCAGGTCTGGGATTAGCGTCCCCGTCGACGCTCGATCCGGCGAGCAACACTCTTTTGAGTGTTGTTGTAACGCCGGCGACGATTCCGCCCAGCACAGGCATCACTGTGAATGCTGATCTAACCAATATTGGTGGGCCGGGTTCGCAGCAGTTATACGATGACGGCACACACGGAGACGTCACGGCCGCCGATAATACGTTTTCGTACGAGGCGACGGTCGGAGCAGCCGTTACGACAGGCGCCAAGAATATCGTCGCTACGATTACCGATGCCCAGGCCCGGACGGCGACCGCTCCGATCACGCTTACGATTCAGAGTCCCACCTGCGGCGTCGAACGGTGGTCAGTCAAAGTCGGCACCGATGCGGATGTCAACCTCGTCGATTTGAATAATCCGGCGCACGCATTTATTCCTGATTTGGGAGCAATTCCGGCTCCGGCCGATCCTCCGGGTCCGCCACTTAACAACCGCATCGCACCTACTGAGACGACAGTCTACGTGGTGAACGCAACGATGACTCTCTACAAGAAAGAGGCGGACGTCGATTACCACATGGTGCTTCAGGATGACAGCGGTCACACAATGATCGCCGAGATCCCGAATCCGGCGTGCGTTGTCTCTTCTGCTCCGCCGCGTGTCCTGCTGCCGAGTCCTCTAGCAGCCGGAATTGCTAATGCGAGAGCGAAGTTTGATGCGCGATTCAATGCGACCACATTCTTTCAAACTGCCAATATTCCCGTGCAAGTAACGGGTGTTGGGTTCTTTGATTTCATCCACGGCCAGACCGGCGTGGCACCTAACGGGATCGAGTTACATCCGGTGCTGGACATCACCTTTACGGCAAATACGAGCACCACTCTGGTGTCGAGCGCAAATCCGTCTCAATTTGGAAACTCGGTTGACATTACTGCAACAGTCACCAATGGTGTTGTGGGCAGCACGCCGACGGGTACGGTGAACTTCTTTGAGGGCAGCACACCTGTGGGCAGCCGCACTCTCGACGGGAGCGGCCACGCGACATTCAGCACGAACACGCTGTCAGTCGGCTCGCATTCGATCACCGCGCATTACGAAGGCGACAGCACATCCGCGACCAGTACTGCGCTGGCCTTGACGCAGGTCGTAAATAGAGCCGACCAGACCATTAACTTTGGTCCGCTTGCGGGAAAGACTTTCGGCGATCCTGACTTCGTGGTCAGCGCCACTTCGTCATCCGGTTTACCGGTAAGCTTCAGCATCGTGTCGGGCCCGGCTACCATTTCGGGTAACACGGTCCATATCACCGGGGCTGGAACGGTCATGGTTAAAGCGTCGCAGACGGGCGACACTAACTACAACGCGGCGCCCGACGCGACCCAATCATTTGAAGTCGCAAAGGCGGGACAGATGATTACTTTCGCCGCGCTTGGTGACAAGACTTACGGCAATGCGCCATTCTCGGTCAGCGCGACCGGCGGCGGATCGGGGAATCCAGTGACTTTCGGCGCGAGCGGTAATTGCACCGCCGGCGGTACGAACGGCAGCACTATTACGATTACTGGAGCAGGTTCGTGCACGGTCACTGCATCGGAGACAGGTAATTCGGACTACGACCCCGCGCCCGATGTTTCGCGTAG
>Ga0137401_10001427_pt1 | contig 10387 bp, 7 predicted proteins | sample CZOMad1_1_16fung_FD_108286 | JGI IMG/M metagenome (GOLD analysis project Ga0137401, IMG submission 108286) | Vadose zone soil fungal communities from Angelo Coast Range Reserve, California, USA - CZOMad1_1_16fungal (Illumina Assembly) | ecosystem: Environmental > Terrestrial > Soil > Vadose zone...
CCAATATCAGGCGCCGCTCGACGAGATCCGCCAGGAACTGCACTAGCCATTCGTCGTGCGCCTGCGGAAATTCGGTTTTGATGTCGGCCTCAGTGTGCGGTTGTTCGCAGAAAGCAAAAACGTCTCTTTCGAGATTGGTCAGTCGCAGCAGTTTTAGATCAGACTCGCGCCGATCCGCCAGGTAGAGTACATCGTCGAACTCAGCCGCAATCAAAGTGTCAGGCTGGTAGTCCTCCTTCCATTCACTCACTGCATCGGCCAGCCTCTCCCGGGCCAAGACGAGTTCTTGATTCTGATCAGAGTCATGTTCGTAGTAGAAGATATAAGCCATCCTTCTGTAATCCAGCGAACGACCACCGAACATCACAGGATATATCGGAGCGGGGCGAATGTTGCGGAGGCCAAACTGGTCGGGTGTCATGAAGTAGGGGCTGAACCTTTCAAGGAAGACGGGAACAACATAATTGGGGGGCGGGAGATGACGAATGGAAGGCACGAGGTCTGCCATTTGATGGTAATCACTAGCTGTCTCCCCTGGATGGCCCCATAAGATTCCGTAGTGGGTCTTGATGTCGTGAGCGCTGCAATCACGAAGGAAGCGGACTTGATTCAGTCCGTGAGTGCCCTTGTCCATAAGTTTCAAGACATGGTCGCTGAAACTCTCGATGCCCGGCTGGACTTCATTAACGCCGGCCTCGCTAAGGGCACGGATTTGATCGGTACGGAGGTTTGATTTCGTCTCATAGAAAACATTAATGCCATACTCTTCGTGAAGCGACTTGAGGCCGGGCAAAAGAGTCTTGAAGTAAGCCATGTCGAATATATTGTCGGTGGCCAGAAAGTTTTTGCGACGATACCGCAGGTATTGTGTGCGAATCTCATCGAGCACCTTTTGCGGCGACTTGGCACGGTAAGCGAGGCTGGTCCCATTCAGGCCACAGAACGAGCAGAGATGCTTTTGTCCCCACCAGCAGCCACGCGACGATTCAAACGTGAGCCGTGGTATGTCGCTGAAGTCCAGGCCCTCCACTTGTCGAAAATAATCGTCGTAATCAGGGATCGGCAGATCATCCATGGGAATCTTGTTTTCTCCTTCAAGCCCTGAACTGGTGGGACGGGCTAAGGAGAAAACATCTGCGGCTGGCCAGTCGCCGACCAACACTCGGCTGCTGGCGCGCGCGTGGACCCGTGCCAGATGGTTCACCGGCTGCTGCGAACGCAATGCGTGGACGAGCGGAACAATCACCGTGTCGGCCTCGCCGCTAACGACCACGTCGATTGTCGGGAATTCTCGGAGCAGAGCTGGGCCCATGTCGCCATCGCAGGCAGCGCCGCCAAAAATGATGACCTTTTCAGGAAACTGGTCCCGGATCCGCCGAGCCATAGCAAGGCTGGCGACGGTTTGGTTGTAACCGGTAGTGAAGCCGACGATGTCGTAATCTTCCCAGGCGATTTCTGCCATCGCTTTGTCCAACAGTTGGGGGGCCTGACGAGCGGCTATTCCGACAAAATCGCTCTCCAATTCTCCCAGAGTCTCCGCGTCAGGCACCTGAGCGCCCCGGTTAACATCCAGGTATTGACGCCACAACTCGACGGGTTCGACATCCGGGAAGAGCGCCGTTGTAAAACAGATTTCGGCGTGGATCTTTTCGCGTAACTGGTTATAGCGCTCTTCGCCGATGGTTGCGACGAAGGGAATATTGAGGTAGCTAATGTCGCTGCTAATTCCGTCGCGCTGCCCGATGGCCTTAAGTGTGCCGAGCGCAAGGCTCCCCCATGAGGCGGACGCGAAGGGCATGCAAATGTAAAGCACTTTTTTCATTATTCAGCTCGCTGTTCCGCTTTCGCCACCAGCGTCAGCAACAAGAGCCATTGCGCTGGGTTGAACAAGATCATTTCCTCGAGCAGGCGCGCAACGCTCGCTCCCACCAGGTGCATTACCCAACGGCGATCAATCGCGCCGTCTTCGCGGTGGGGCACCTCTACCGGCTGAGCAAAGTGCATGGTCAAGTCATTTGCCTCTCGCCGCAGGTAACATGGCAGCAGCATATTCCCAGCGCTGGCGCAAAGGGCAATGAAGGAGGATGAGAAAGGCCATTTCATCCCGAAAAACTGCGCATGTTGGACTTTATGTCCGCGATAGACGAAGTCGGGATAAGTCAAGAAACATCCCTTGCGCCGAAGCACGCGAATCACGTCGCGGGCCGACGCGGGCGTCGCGCCCACTAACCGCACGTTACTGAGGTCCACCAGTTGCGCGATCTCTGCGAAGATACTGTCATCAATGATGCCTTCGCCGTAAAGCGCGACTTCGCGCGAGCCGCCCAGCGAGTGTGTCATCCAGAGCGCATCCTCATAAGCCAGCATCATCGGCATGATCAATACAGTGGGGAAACCCAGAGTGGCTTCCAGGTGTTCTCTGCCTTCGACGCGCATGCCGCACCCCACTGACTGCGGCGAACGGATCCGCCCGCTGCGCCACAGCGCTTTACGGTGTTCCACCCATAAAAGGTGTTCGAGGTGAGCTTGGACCAACTCCTCCACATCCAATTCCACTGGCAGAAGTTGAGCGCTGGCGCGGATGGCCGTCGCGTATTGGAGGAGATCTTCCTCAGCAACTAAACGCGCGAGGTTTATGATTTGCTGGGGCGTCGCCAGCTCGATCGGGATTCCCCCTATCTCCTGCGCCAGCAACACTGCAAGAGTGTTCTGTGAATTGACTCTAATTTCTTGAACCATAACAATCGGTTAGATAGTCGCGCAGTCGAGTTGACTCTGCCAGTTCATTGGAGATCCGATCGAAAGCGTTAAGCGCCAACTGACACTCGTCTTCGCAGATACCATGAAGGGTTCGTGCGCGTGCCAAGCAGGTGCCGCCGCAAACAGCCAACCAGATGCAATGCTCGCAACGTCCCTGCTCGACTTCACGCGACCGAATCAAGCGTGCGGTAACCGAATGGCGGGCTCTGGTCAAGGTAACCAATTTCAGATTGCCAAGGTTGGAGAGCGGCCCCTTCGGATCGATACAGTCACAGGCTTCCACCTGCCCGTCAGAAGAGATTGAAAGCAGATCTCTCCCCGCTCCGCAGCCCTTTCTCATGCACATGTTACGTCCCGGTCCGTTAACAAAATTATCCAGATATTTAAGAACCGGCGAGACAGCGAAGCCATCAAACTCGCCGGCCGCAACGGCTTCGAATAGTTCGTTCCATGAGTCAACCAACCTCTCGATCTCGAAATACACTTCGGCGTGCTGGCGTCCGCGCCCGATAGGCTGGAAGAGTGACCAGTCCCAGCCGCGCAGACCCTGCGATTGAAAATAGCGGGAGATGCCGAGGAGGTTGTCGTAGTTGGCAGATGTGATGGTGGCCATCGCGTTGCAACTCCTGACGAACGCCGGGAATTGTGCTAGCGCCCTTTCAAACCGGTCGTGGGTTCCGGTGCCGCTTCTCAGAACGCGGAAGATATCATTTCGACGTGGTGGACCATCCAGAGAAAAGCCCCAGTGGATGTCGTGCTGTATAGAAAAATCCACCGTCTCCGGTGTTAGACGGCTGAGATTGGTCTGCCCACGGAAGATCAGCACTTTGCCCAGACGGGCAGCCTCCTCTTCGCCGGCGATAACAATCTTTTTTATGTGGTCGAAGGCCAGAAACGGCTCGCCTCCATGGAAGACTACCTGCAAGCCCTCATTACATAACTCGAGGCCTTCGATTACCGCTCGGATGGCGATTTCCAACTCCAGCGTGGTCGCAGTCTCTTCCGGCTCGAAGTCATAGCAATAAGTGCAGGCATAGTTGCAGGCGTTGGTCAGCTTGAGAATCAGCGTATTGAGCGCCTCCGCACGGGGCCGAATCGCAGCACCGATTCCGTAGCCAGCCAGCTGCGCCATTAAATCACGTCGCAGTGTTGCAAGCTCCGGTGGTAGGCGGTTCTCTTCCGTGCTAAGCAACCCTAGTAGCCGCCGACTGGCCCTGGGCACATAAACCGATCGTCCAGTGACCCGATCCATGACCAGTACCTTGGAGCCTCTTTCCAGGGTTGCGATCCGCGTGGGTGCGACCTGGGGTAGCTGCGTGCCCATCGGTTCTACTTCTTGGCGCTCTTGCGGACTGCGCTTTTGGCCGGTCCAGCCGCCTTGATGTTGATCGTTTTCCTGGCTGACTTGTCTTTGATATCTGTCATCCGAAGCCTATCGACAAAGATTTCGGGATTCACGACCAAACCTTCCCTGGTGAGGTCAGCTCGCCCGCAGCCACGTGACCATCCAACCTCGACTCCGACACCTGTTTGCCTAAGTGTTACTCCTTCAACACCTGACAGGACGGTTCCCTTTGGCACCGCGGATGCCGCCTTACGAGACATGTCCAGTGCCAGACGCTCGATTTCCTTATCAGACATCTTGGACAGATTGACGTCCTTTGGCACCTCCAACGAAAGACGCCGTGGTTTGATCTTTGCGCCGGTTTTCTCTTTTCTCATGTCCTCTCCTTCTAATGTTGAGATAGGTACCGGTTCCGAGGTTGAGCCCTCGGTGCAAGTACCTCCATTATTGGTCGTGACGATCTATTCAACGTTCTGTCAACTCGGTCTAACCGAGGGACCTGGATGCGCGATTCTCGGTAACATCAATCGACCAAAGGCTAATAGCCGCCAACGTGACCGCCTGAAGCGGGGCATGTTCCCGCACACAGGCTTTCCTCTGAAGACGCCTTGTTCGCGTCAGCTGAGGTTGAGAGACTCTCATGCTATTGCATGGTTTGGCTTCCCATGTAAGTTTTGCTGGCGTTAAGCGTCATTAGCGAGGACTGTCAACGCGCTTAAGCATTTCGAGGCTGGATCTGGCGAGTTTGCGAGGGACGCAGAAGCTCGGGAGAATTCAGCCCTTGTAAAATGGCGAACGCACAATATGCCTACTCTGCCGAAAAGTCAACTAACTTTTGATGTTGTACAAAACCCTAAGTTGAAATGTCACTCGATCGCGCAAAGTAGAGATGTTCGCTACTTGCGCAGGATGCAAAGCGTCCCGCAGCGCTCGCGAGTCTCAAGCTAATAATCATTCGCTAAGTCCCAAGGAGTAAATCAGGCAGGAGTTCGCTCTGTTTCGTTTCAGACCCATCGCGGCATTTCTGTTTTTGTTTGTGATTGGTACGGCCTCTGGACAGCAATCTGCGCCTCGGAGGCGATTGCCGCCTGCGCAGCAATCTCCGCTGGCCAAGCTCGGGTCACCGGTTTTGCAGAAACCCGACGTTAAGATTGATCGCAAGACTGCAAAGACCGTGACGCCGGCCGCGACAGCGGGGTACTACCTGGTTGCGTCGGATGGAGGCGTCTTCCCGTTCGGCGTGGCTGTAGGCTATGGCAGCACGGGCAACGTCCGGTTGAATAGACCCGTTGTAGGAATCGCTGTAACTCCGAGCGGACGAGGATACTGGCTGGTAGCGTCGGATGGCGGTGTCTTTCTGTTCGGCGACGCAGCGGGCCTTGGCAGTACTGGCGCTATGCGACTAAACGCGTCCATTGTTGGAATAGCGGTTGTGCATTACTAGGCCCGTTTGAGACAGTTACGCCCTCGCAAAACCTCGTCCACATCAGGCTGGACAAGTGATCTAAGAGGTGCTGATAAGAACATCGAATTGGCTGTTGTGAATTTCTGCCACGTTCATGCTGACCTCTGACACAGAGCGACAACCCTGTCGCAAACAATCGATACGCCATTGCGACCGCCTGCCTGGTCAGAGCGACTATCGTTAGTGGACATGAAACCCGACATAGAAAACAGGAAGCTCAGAGCGCAGGAAACGCTTGACGAGTTCTTTGATGAACGCCTGATCCCCTCTAATCTTCAACCTGTTTCGAAATCGTAGTGACAGTGAGCGCAGGGACCTTGTTCGGCGGGGCTTGAAGGAGAGTTTGAAAATAGAGTTGGCTGGATTGTGCGGCCACGGAACGCGCGACCTTTCGGTCCCAGGTTGACGAAGTATGCCGGCGTCTCCTAGAGTTCAGTGCTTTGTTATCATGCCGGTGGTTAAAGAGGGTTTGAGTGTAGATGGCTGTAAAGATTGAGAACCAATACACGGGAAAGTTGCCGCGGAACACGCTGGCGAATGTTGAGAGCGCCCTCGCAAGCGTGCCGCGCGAGCATCTGCGCGGTATCGAGAGGTTGCGTCTGGTGAGTGTGATTACTGAGCCGCGAGCGCGCATGGCTGCGAAAGGCACGGATCTTCCGGGTCTTTATCACCCTCGTCAGGGAAATCAGGGGGCCTGGTTCGAGGTGGCGCTGATTCCCCTGACCTCGGCCAACAAGCCGTTTCACAAACGCATAATTCCGCGTCTGTCATTCAAGGGCAATCTGTCGGCGGTGATTTTTTCGTTGGTGGCGCAGCACTATCACCTGACGTTGCGTCATTCGGTTAAGCGCGGATCGGTTGAACCCGCAGTGCGCGCGTACGTTGAAAAGCAGTTGAAAGCCTGGAACGAAGACCAGCACAAGATCCGCGCGAAGCTTTTTAAACCCATTCAGCCTACGCTGGAACGCTGGAGCAAGTCTTTGGCAAAACGAGCTGCGCAGGAGAAGAAGAAGAAGGGCTGAGTGACATAGACTTCAGAACCGTCAGATCAAGTCGTCAACTCCGTTGCGGCCAGGCGAAATGTTTATAGCTCGGGCTTGACCCTGCATAGCTCCGTTGGAGCGGAACATTTCTCTGTTGCGCTCCTACGGAGCGCAGGTACAGATCAACTCGCTGGAGCTATAAACATTTGGCTCCTACGGAGCCTCCAAACGAACAGTCCGTAGTCTTAGTTTAGTTTCGTGGATCGTTTTATCTCAAGAGCGGCATCTCTCAAGAGAGGACACTACCTGTGCTTAGGCTGGGACAATCACAGACTAAAGTCTGTGCCACTTTCAGCTCGCCTCGTCGATGTTCTGAGCCGCAGCGTTAAGCGCATCGAAAAGTTCTTCTGCTGAGATATTGGACTTCTTGAACTTCACCTCAACTCTGAATTCCCTGCCCGGCGCTTCGTAACGATAGACATACGGCTCTGAGGCACCCGTGGGATCGACATAAGCCCGTCGGGCTTTTCGTGCGCCGTCGCGGGTCAGGCCTTCAGATGCGATCTGTTCGGCCATCGTGCGCATCGATTCGTCATCGGGTTGACGAACGATTTGCAGGAGAAGTGATTTCGAAGTGATTTCCGACGAGCGACAAATATCGCGGATCTCTTTGGGGATTGAGGCGATCGATAGAGCCTCGGTGACTGTGCTGCGGCTCTTGCCTACTTTGCGTGCCACATCTTCGTGCGTGTAGCCAAAGCGTTCGCACAGCGCGCGCAAACCATCGGCCTCTTCCCAGGGCGTCAGGTCCTTCCGCTGCATGTTTTCGATCAGCGCAATCTCGGCGACGGCGCTCTCATCGACGTCCATCTCAATGCACGGAAGCTCCGTCAGCCCGGCCGCGGTGGCCGCCCGCCAGCGACGCTCGCCAGCGATGATCATCCATCGACCCATCGTCGGCTTAACCAATAAAGGCTCAAGCACGCCCTTTTCGCTGATCGAGGCGGTGAGTTCGGTGAGATCGCCGATTTCAGTCCGCGGCTGATCAGGGTTAGGATCGAGTTTGTCGATCGGAATCAAACGTCCCACATGAGTAGTGGTGTTGGACTGCGTCAACTCTTCGACGTAGTGCGCGTCGTGGCGCATGCTAAGACCGGTGGGCAAGCCTCTTCTAGACACGACTCATCACCTCGCTGCAAAGTTTTTCGTACTCGACCGCGCCCGAAGATTGGGGCGCGAAAGAAAAAATAGATTCTTTATATGCCGGCGATTCTTCCAGCCGCACGCTTTTAGTGATCACCGTGTCAAAGAGTTTCGGCCCAAAGACGCGGCGAATTTGTTCATAGACTTCCTTGCCGAGCGTTGTGCGTTTGTCATGCAGGGTGACCAGAACTCCTATCATCTCCAGTTTAGGATTCGGGCGTGCCTTAACCTTCTCGATCGTTTCCAATAAATCGTCGGTCCCTTCCAGCGCGAAGTAAGAAGACTGGATAGGAATCAGCACGTGACTCGCAGCGACCAAGGCGTTTACGGTAATCAAGCCGAGCGTCGGTGGAGTGTCGATCACTATCACCTTGTAGCTCTTCTTCAGCGGTTCGATGCGGTCTTTCAAACGAAACGGTGCATCAAAGTCGCCCACGAGTTTTGACTCGAGTTTGGCCAGACTAATCCGCGCCGGGATAATGTCCAGGCCTTCGACCGGAGTCTTGTAAACCGGCAGTTCATCAGTTCCCTGCCCGTCCATCATCAAATCGTAGGCCGAGCGATCGATCGTCAACGGATCAAGAAACGAGATCGAACTGTTTGCCTGTGGATCGAGATCGAGGAGCAGCGTTTTAGTCCCCCGCTTGGCAAAAGCGGCCGCGAGGTTGATTGCCGTGGTGGTCTTTCCCACGCCACCCTTCTGATTGGTGATTGCTATTATCACTGGACTGTTTTGTCTCGCCCACGGAACATGGTCGCCAGATCACATCGGCAAATCACTGGCGTCGCCAATAACGTCGGGCCATTCTTCTTCGCCGACCTCCCCCTCGGATTCGCTCTCGTCCTCGGTCGCAATTGAGTTGCGGGAGGCCTGAATTACATCCAGGTCGACGTATATCGGACAATCCGCCCGGAGCGCGAGGGCGATCGCATCAGACGGGCGCGAATCAAGGCGCATAGGCTCGCCGTTGTCTCCCGTCAGCTCAATGACTGCATAGAAGGTGTTATCGCGTAACGACGTAACCACTACCCGATCGACTCTTAATCCCACCTCTACGATCAGATTGCGCAGCAGGTCATGTGTCATAGGCCTGGGTGGTGCAATCTTTTCGATCTCCAGGGCAATCGCATTCGCCTCGTAGGCTCCCACCCAGATTGGCAGCATCGTTTCGCTGTTGATGTCCTTAAGTATAATTATCGGCGTTCCACTATTAGGATCCATCATCAGCGCACGAATCTTGACCTCGATTTCCATTTTCGCTACCCCGCTATTGTACACAATCCTGACTGACTCAGAGCGCCGATGTTAACTGACCATAGAGACTATTTGGCTTGGCCTCAGTGACCCGGACGGTCACCACGTTACCAAGGAGGGCCGAGACGCCGGAAAAATTCACGATCTTGTGGCAAGTCGAATGCCCACTCATGTCCTGGTCTGACTTTGAACTCGGACGCTCGACGAGAACTTTGATATCACGACCAATGTAACTCTGGTAAACCTTTTGCTGAAGTTGGTGCTGGGTCTTTTCCAGCTCGAGAAATCGAGCGGTTTTCTCAGTTCTGCTTACGTCGTCGTCGAGCCTGGCGGCCGGAGTACCCGGGCGCACTGAATACTTGAAAATGTAGAGCGCGTGGTATTCGACCTGCTCCATCAGTCTCAGGGTGGCGCGAAAGTCCGCTTCGGTTTCCCCGGGGAAGCCGACAATAATATCACTGGTTATTGCCATCCGCCGTCGCGCCTGCTTGATTGAAGTGATCTTGTGCAGGTAGTCACTCGCGGTGTGGCCACGGCGCATCGCGCGCAGCACGCGATCGCTGCCCGTTTGCACGGGCAGGTGAATCCATTCGCAGAGGTTTTCATGCTCGTCAATCGCGGCCACGATGTCCGGGTGAAAGTCGCGCGGAAAAGAGGTCGCAAACTTTATTCTTTCCATGCCGGTCGCTGCCACCGCTCTCAGGAGGCGGCTGAAAGGCGTGGCGCCCGGGTACTCTTCAAGACCAGCCGCGGTTTTCGGTCGATAGCTGTTCACATTCTGTCCGATCAGATGAATCTCGCGATAACCATGATCGCGAAGCTCTTGTATCTCGGCGATGATATCCGCTGCGGTGCGGCTCTTCTCACGACCACGGGAAAAAGGGACGATGCAGTAGGTGCAGAACTTGTTACAGCCTTCGATGATGGGCACAAACGCGACGTACTTTGAAGACCGTGCGGTTGCGGGCACATCCCACTTCTCACAGTCCCCGCGCTCTTCGAGATCTATTACCCGGCGTTCGCCATTAAGGGCGCGGTTCAATAATTCGGGCAGCCGGTCCGTCGCGCGCGTGCCGACTATCAGATTAACCGAAGGGCTGCTATCAAAGAGGGTCTTCCCTTCCAGTTGCGCGACGCAGCCCATGACGCCAACCACCGGTTCGTTGCCCAGACGTTGCCGTCGAATCTCGCCGATGCGCGTGAAGACCTTATGGGCAGCACGCTCACGCACCGAACAAGTATTAAAGATAACTACATCCGCGGATTCCGGAGATTGGCACAAATCAAATCCGGCAGCTCGCAAACGCACATCCGCGCGCTCGCTATCGGCGACGTTCATCTGACAACCGAATGTTTCCAGGTAAACTGTCGAACCC
>Ga0137401_10001428_pt1 | contig 10382 bp, 5 predicted proteins | sample CZOMad1_1_16fung_FD_108286 | JGI IMG/M metagenome (GOLD analysis project Ga0137401, IMG submission 108286) | Vadose zone soil fungal communities from Angelo Coast Range Reserve, California, USA - CZOMad1_1_16fungal (Illumina Assembly) | ecosystem: Environmental > Terrestrial > Soil > Vadose zone...
CAGCCGGAGCGAACGCGGCGCCCGTCTTTACCACTCGGGTGATCTTGCTCGTATGCTTCCCGACGGCCAAATTGCATTTATGGGACGCCTGGACCAACAGATCAAGATCCGGGGGTATCGCATAGAACCGCGCGAAATCACTGCCCTGCTGGACCGGCATCCCGCTATTGCTTCGAGCTGTATCGCAGCTTACTCCACCGACGCCGGGGACAGTCGCCTGGCCGCATATATCGTGCCGGCACCGGACGCCCACCTGAATGCCGCCGAGCTGCGCACATTCCTCGGTGACCGTCTTCCCGACTACATGGTGCCTTCGACATTCATAAAACTCACATCGATGCCGACCTCAGCGCATGGAAAAATCGATCAGGCCGCGCTTCCGAAGCCCTCCGCGGAGAACCAGCTGGACAACGATCTGTTCGAAGCTCCCCAATCAGACATTGAGCAATGGCTGGCTGGTTTCTTGACGGGTCTGCTCGGCGTGCCTCGTGTAAGCAGAGGCGACAATTTTTTCAATCTGGGCGGGCATTCGTTAATGGGAGCTCAACTGATTGCAAAGATCTACGAGAGGTTCCGGGTGGAACTCTCGCTGAGAAGCCTTTTTGACCATCCCACAATTGGTGGAATCTCCCGCCAGATTGAGCGCCTGCTGGACTCGAAACTGCAGTCGATGACCGACGAGGAAGCACAACGTATCCTCGAATCTTCCCCCGATGGAATCCAGGCATGACCGCAGCCGGCACGCCACCCTCCGTCCAGCCTGCCGAGGATTGCGTGCTCAGTCTTTACCAGTTGCTGGATCCTGAAGTGCTCGCGAATCCGTACCCGCTGTACCACAAACTGCGGAGCCAGGACCCGGTGCACTGGGATCCCTTTCTGCACGCATGGGTCGTGACCCGGTATTCCGACGTCGTGCATGTACTGCACCACTTTTCTGCCAATCGCACACCGACGCCCGAGCAACTGAGTGCGTTGAACCTGTCGGCGCTCAATCCGATTGCCGAGGTCATGGTACGGCAGATGCTATTTCTGGACCCTCCGGATCACACCCGCCTGCGCGCTCTCGCTTCCGCCGCCTTCACCCCGCGCAGAGTGGAGAAGCTGCGCTCGCACATCCAGGAAGTGATGGACACACTGCTGGATAGGGTCGTTTCCCAAGGAACGATGGATGTGATTGCCGACTTCGCGGGTCCAGCCCCGGCGATCGTGACCGCCGAATTGCTGGGTGTATCGACGGGCGACCATGTTCAGCTTAGGGAGTGGTCGCAAGATTTCGCCGAGATGCTTGGCAACTTCCAGCACAATCCGGAGCGATTTCCACGCGTGTTACGCAGTGTCGAAAACCTGCGGTCCTATTTCCACTCAGAGCTGCGGACACAGCAGACACACCCACGCGATGGGTTGGTCCACGCCATGATGACCGCTGAGATCGACGGCGCACGCCTGAGCGAAGAAGAAGTCATCGCCAACCTGATCGTTACTATGGTCGGAGGTCAGGAAACGACGACGAACCTGATTGGCAACGGCGTGCTGACTCTGCTGCGCCATCCGGCTGAATTAGCCCGGCTGCGTGGGGACCCTTCTCTGATTCCTTCGGCGGTCGAAGAGCTGCTCCGTTACGAGAGTCCCAGTCAGCACACGGCAAGGCTGAGTTCCGCCGATGTCGAACTCGGAGGAAGGCGTATCCGAAAGCGTCAGGCTGTAATCGCAGTCCTGGGAGCTGGCAATCGCGATCCGGAACGATTTCCCGAACCCGATCGCCTGGATATCACACGCCACGACAATCGCCATCTGGCATTCGGGTGGGCTGCCCATTTTTGTTTCGGCGCGGCTTTGGCTCGCCTCGAAGGCCAGATCGCCTTCGATACGATCCTGCGGCGGCTGCCTCAATTGCAGCTGAACGCGCAGGGGCCCCTGGTTTGGCGTCACAATCTCGGACTGCGGGGGCTGACTTCGCTCCCAGTTGCGTTTGCTGCCAGCGACCCCAAGAGGAACCTCGTTTTGCGGCCCGGGACGGGATGAATGGCCCAATACTCCGACGCGAAACGGAAGTTGCTCGAGAAGTATTTCCGTGGAGAGCTGGGTTTCCGGCCAGCCACTCCGGAGATTCCCCGACGCCAGCGGGGGGAAGTTATTCCTTTGTCGTACTCGCAGGAACAGGTTTGGCTGCACGCCCAACTTGCCCCTGAAGTTCCGCTTTATAACGAGCCGGTCACGATACATTATTCGGGGCCATTGCATGTCAGAGCACTCGAACAGAGCTTGAACGAGATTCTCCGTCGGCACGAAGCCTGGCGAACCTGCTTCACCGTGGTGGATGGCCAGCCGGTTCAAGAGGTCCAGCAGGAGCTGGCCGGTTCGCTTCCACTGATCGACCTTCGCATTCTTCCGCAGGAGCAACGGGACGCTGCGGCTTTGGCGATCGCCACCGCGGACGCCAGAGTTCCTCTTGATCTCGGGCAGGTCCCGCTCTTTCGGCCAAGGCTGATTTGTCTCGAAGACGAACAATACCGTCTCTACCTGACCCTGAGCCACATCATCTTCGACGGAGTGGCGATGTATCGCGTCTTTCTGCCTGAGCTGGCGACGCTTTACAAGGCTTACGCCGCTGGTCTGCCATCTCCGCTCCCGGAGCTGGCCATTCAGTATCCCGATTATGCTTGCTGGCAGCGCCGCAACATCACGCGCGAAGTCCTCGCCGCGGACATCGAGTACTGGCGCGAAAAGCTTCGCGGGCCACTGCCCGAAACCTACTTGCCTACCGACCGCCCGCCTGGGCGATCGCAGTCGTTCCGCGGCTCGATGTATCCCTTCAAACTGGACAACACACTGACGAGGGCGTTGCGGGAGTTCTGCCGCTCCGAAGGTGTCTCGTTATTTCACGCACTGCTGGCGAGTTTTGCTGCGCTGCTCCACCGCTACTCGGGGGAGCCGTGCATCCCGATTGGAACTGTCACGGCCGGCCGCACCCCCCCGGAGACATTGTCCCTCCTTGGATATTTTCTCAACACCGTAGTCCTTCCTGTCGAGCTGTCCGGCAACCCCAGTTTTCGCACCCTGGTCCATCGCGCACGCAATTTGACCATCGACGTGCTCGAACATGATCGTGTGCCGTTCGAACACCTTGTTCGCGAGCTGCGGGTTCCGCGGGATCCAGGCCGTAATCCACTATTTCAGGCCTTGTTCTCGCTCGAGCCCCCCCTGCCTCAACTGGATCCCGCCTGGCGTCTGACCCAGATGGATGTCGACACGGGTACGTCGAAATATGATCTCTTCCTGGAATTGGACGAACGCGCGGATGAGATCCTGGCCCGCTTTCACTACAGCACAGACCTGTTCGATGCTCTGAGCATCGTCCGCATGACGGTCCATTGGCAACAGGTGCTCGAGCAGGCCCTCGCCCAACCCTGGCAGCGGCTCTCGGAGTTGGCGATTCTCGCACCCGACGAACGGGAGCAAATTCTGGCGCAGTGGAATAGCACCCGGTGTGCTTACCCGCAGACCTGCATTCATGAATTGTTCGAGTTGCAAGCCGAGCTTTCCCCGGATGCCATCGCTGTCGTCTTTGAAGATTCGCAACTGACATACCGTGAGTTGAACGAGCGTGCCAACCAGCTTGCCTGGTATCTGCTGAGAAAGGATATAGGACCAGACGCATTCGTGGGCTTGTGTATCGATCGCGGACTGGAAATGGTGATTGCTTTGCTCGGGATCTTGAAAGCAGGCGGGGCTTACGTTCCGCTCGATTCCCGGCTGCCGGACGAGCGGCTAGGCTTCATGCTTGCCGATGCGCAACCGCGGATCGTTCTTTCAACACAGCGTCTGCGACGTGAGGTTTTCGGGAAAGACACGGTTATTCTTGACACAATTTGGGAAGAAATCGCACGAGAGTCTCAAGCAAATCCCAGCCACCGCTCCAGTCCGCAAAATCTCATCTATGCACTGTACACATCGGGCTCAACCGGAAAGCCGAAGGGAGTTCTGATTGAGCACCGCAGCGTCGTCAACTTGCTCACCTCGATGCAGCGTACGCCGGGTCTGACCTGCGAAGACATCCTGCTCGCCGTAACCACTCTTTCGTTCGATATCGCCGCACTCGAGGTCTATCTCCCGCTGATCTCGGGGGCGCGCCTGGTGATCGCTGGTGAACAGGATGTGGTGGACGGGCATCGTCTCCGGGACTTGTTGGCCGAGAGCGGAGCCACGGTCATGCAGGCAACACCGGTGACCTGGCATCTGCTCCTCGAAGCGGGATGGCAAGGCTCGCCCAATCTGAAGATTCTTTGCACTGGTGAAACATTACCGCCCGAACTTGCGCAAGACTTACTTGCACGTGGCAAATCCCTCTGGAACCTGTACGGCCCGACCGAGACCACGATCTGGTCCAGCGCCTACCGCGTGACTGGCCGGGAGCAGGAGACGATCCCGATCGGCCGCCCCGGCGCGAACACTTGTATCTACATACTGGACGCCCATCTCCAGCCTGTGCCGGTCAATGCCGCCGGAGAAATCTACATCGGCGGCGAGGGGTTGGCCCGAGGATATCTGAGTCGCCCGGACTTGACCCGGGAGCGATTCATCACCAACCAGGTGGCGCCGGACCAGTCCGCGCGAATTTATCGCACGGGAGATCTGGGACGCTTCCGCTCGAACGGCGAGATCGAGTATCTGGGCCGATTCGACCGGCAGGTGAAGGTGCGCGGCGTACGTATTGAGCTGGGAGAAATCGAATCGCTTCTGGCATCCCATGCGGGAATACGGGAGGCGGTCGTAACGGTGACCGGCGAAGCAGAGCAGCAAAAGCTCTCCGCCTACGTGGTGCTGAACGAGGGCCAGGCGGCGCTTTCGGAGGGAGAGTTGCGTCGATACCTGCGGACGAAACTGCCGGAACACATGGTACCGTCGAGCTACTGGAAGGCAGTAAGGCTTCCGCGGTTGCCGAGTGGGAAGGTAAATCGTGGGGCGGTAGCCGCATCCGGCGCGGTTCTGCTTCTTGATCAGGCAGAGTTGCGCGATCCGCACAGTGAAGTCGAAGCGAAGCTGGCAGAAATCTGGCGGGAGTTGCTGGGATTGCAGCAGGTGGGGATGGAGCAGAACTTTTTCGAGCTGGGGGGACATTCGTTGCTGGCGATGCAGGTGATGGCGCGAATCCGGCGGATCTTTGCAATGGAGTTGGCGGTGCGGAGCATATTTGAGGCGCCGACGATTGCGGGACTGGCGACGGAAGTGGAGAAAGCACAAGCGCAGGGCCTGAAAGCTCGCACCCCGATTTTGTCACGGCCTCTGCGTGGCGCAAACGCTGACGCGAATCGAGAGGCGCTGCTCAGTCAATTGGAGAAGCTTCCGGCAGAAGAGGCTCGGAAGTTGCTGAGGACCCTGCTGGATGGAAAACAGAAGTATGAACTTCTGTCTTGATTTCGGAACTTGCCGGAACCCGATCGCCGGCGTATCAAGCCAACACGGGACTTGTGCGGCAACCCAGGTGGCGGAACCGGAATTGGCACAAAACGAAAGGCCTGACGCTGGTCAGCAATCCCAGCATCATCATCCGAATGATCTTCATAAACACCTCGCGAAACTGGAGAGAAGTGTAGTCCTTATCGGGGAATAGAACAGTGGGTTACTGTCGTTAACAGGCCAGAGGCTGAGAACCCTCAATGAGCGTTACGGCGAATTTATCGACAACGGACCGCCGCTGGTTAGTTTCCGAACAGCCGACATCCCGCTCGTCATCCGGGTGTCAGACCAGTGTGAACGCGCGTCCGTTCGACCGCTCCAGTGATACCTGCACTGCCTAATCGGCCGTCAGTCCATTCGGGTCGATCCTTTCTCTCCATTGCACCACCAGTGTGTTGCTTGGATATTGTCCGGATGGTCATCTCTCCAGGCTCCTCCCATTCCTTTGGGATTCTTGTGGTCTGGCACAGAATGCCGACTTTCAGAATATGCCGACTTGATGGGTTTTCATCCGCAGACGCGAACGTATTGTGATTTCGCGGTCGGCATAGTCCGGACATGCGATTTCTGACCGCTCAGGAATTTATGAGCGATTACTCGTAGCGCAGCGCCACCATGGGATCGACCTCTGCCGCGCGGCGGGCAGGGAGAAAGGCTGCCACGATCGCGACTAGGAATGTCAGCGCAATCGCAATTGAGAAGCTGAAAGTATCGAGATAGCTGAGTTTCCAGAGTTGCGATTGCAGGAATCGCGACACTATGAACGAGAGCGGCAAACCGAGGGCCAAACCCACCCCGAGCATCAGCAGGCTTTCGCTGGTCACCATCCACAGGACATTCGCGCGAGATGCACCCAACGCCATTCGAACGCCGATTTCACTAGTTCGTCGCTGCACGCGGTAGGCGAGCGTGCCGTAGAGTCCGCTCGCAACCAGCACGACTGCTAAAATTCCGAATCCCATTGCTAGGTAGGCAAACAGCGTGGGGGTGAAGTAGGTCTCCGCAAATTGCGCGGCCTGCGTCATCGGTTTCTGCACGGGAAGGTCTGGGTCGAGTTCTCGCACCACCCGCCGCATCGCCGGAAGAAGGGTTAATGGGTCACCGACAGCCCTTACTTCAACCGTGATTTGTCCCAGCATCCTGGTTTGACTCAGAGGGTAGTAGACGGCCGGCAGTTCTTGTTCGCGGACGCGCGCGTACTTGCTGTCTTTCACCACACCAACAATTTCCGCGCCAGGCAGGTCGCCGATTCGGTGGCCCAGTGCGCCATCTCTTAAGAAGCGTTCGGCGAAGGTCTCATTGACAATGGCTACTAGCAAGCCCGCGGATGTATCGGCCTGCGATATATCGCGCCCCTGCAGTAGCGGAATTCCTAACGTGTGAAAGAAATCTGGGCCAACGTAATTCTCTCCTACCGAGACATGCGGTCCCGCATCCTGGCGCATATCCCGTCCATCCACGGTAATACCGCTCGTGTTACTCCAACCTGAACCTGGCCGTGTTCGCACCAGCGACGCAGCGTGTACTCCTGGAACCGTTTTCACCCGCTCCAGTAATCGTTCGTAAAACGAGTTCGCTTGCGTGTTGCTATTGAGACCTTGCGGATTCAGATCGAAGACAAGAAGGCTCTCGGCCTGCATTCCGAGATCCTGCCGCTTGTAATTGAGCAGGCTTCTCACGCTGAGGGACGAAGCCACTAGCAGGGAGAGGCACATTGCGACCTGCATCGCGACGGCCAGATTGCCCCCGAACATGCGATTCCGACGCGGAGTCACTCCGGAACCGCTACTCTTGAGTTCCTGTTCGATAGAAATCCGCAAAGCCGATCGCAGCGGAATGAGCCCAAACAGAAGAGCCACAAGGCAGGTGATGGTGAGGGTAAAGATCAGCACGCGCTGATCAGGTGCAAGCCCGCCCTCAATTCTGGCCCACACTGCCAAAGCTTTCGTTGCGCCAACTGCAAGCAACCAGCCGACGCCTGCGCCTGCGCTTACCAGGAGCAGACTCTCGGTAAGCAGTTGTCGAAAGACTCGGGCGGACCGCGCTCCGATGGCCAGCCGCACGGCGAACTCGCGTTCGCGCGCCGCGTTCCGTGCGAGGATTAGCAGCACGACATTCGTGCACGCGATCAACAGAACCAATCCGACCAGCACCATCATGATCTTGACCGGTTCGCGATAACTTTCGGCGTAACTGCCAATGCCGCGGATGGGCTCAAAACCGAGGTGCGCCGGCCAGGTTTTGAAGTCGAGTTTGCCTAAAGGTTCAGTAGCTGCTTGCCAGAACGTCGGCTGCGATGCTTTTTCCGCTTGCTCAGGCGTGATCCCTGGTTGTAGACGCGCGATTAATGGCAGCGCCCACCATTTGGTCGAATTGAGCAAAGCATGCTCGGTTGCGGGCACTCCCCAGGCGTTCAGCTCGGGCCGGCTCTGTAGCGGAATCCAGAAATCTACTGCTTGCGCTGGTTGCACGCCGTAGAACCCGGGTGCAGTGACGCCGATGATCGTGAACGGAATTCCCTTGATGAAGAGAGTCTGCCCAATCACGCGGGGATTCCGCGAGAACGTCTCCGTCCAGAAGCTGTAGCTCAGGACAACTACTAGGTTGTGATCAGTTTCATCGTTTGGGGTGAAACCAGCCCCGCGCAGAATGTGAACTCCCAACCCCGCGAAGTAGTTTCCGCTGACTTCCTCGCCCTGCTTCTCGGTTGGAGTCTCGCCATAACGCACTGGCACTTTGCCGTAGCCCAGCGGAACGTGCGCGATCAGATCGCTAAAGACGCGCTTTTCCTGTCGCAGTGCCTGGAACACCGGGAAAGAAAAAGATGTGTTGCCGTTTCCCGTGCCGTTGGTATTCGGCGGCTGTGTGCCTCCGTTGACCAGCACAACTGTGTAGACGTTCTCCGGGTCGCGCACCGGAAGCAACCTCAACAGAACAGCGTTGAGCGTGCTGAAAACGGCCGTGTTCGCGCCGATGCCCAGCGCAAGCGTAAGAACTGCTACCGCAGTGAACCCTGGGCTCTTGCGTAACTGCCGCAGCGCGTAGCGAAGATCTTGACCTAGTGCTCCCATCTCGATTGCGTCCTTCCGCTCCCACGGCAATGCCACAGGGGATCCGGCCAAATGCTAAGGCGAAACGATCACGGATTGGTTTTTTCCAGCAAGACCTTTTCCAATCTAGGGCGAAACATAACCCCTTGATGGCAAAGGACAACAGAGTACCGTCTATCGAACCAGTGTGTTTAAAATGTGTCCGCAGCCGAACTTAGATGTCCGGAACCGAACAGGCAACCATAGATCTACTTAGTTTACGAGACCGATCGTAGACTGGCGGTCCGCGAGAGAACCATGTCGCCATATTCAGGACGATGAAGCAATTGAGAACTTCCGTTTAGTGGATGCAATTGCGGACACCGTTGGCGGTGAAGTTGCGGCTAAGTTGATCGCTAAAATAAAATCGGGGGGTTCCTTTGGCTACACCGCTGTGTTGTCGGAAAGCGCGGCAACTCAAAATCCGACAGTGAAGATTACGCGTGTGGCTACGCAGCCTGATCCATCCAAGGTGCGCGAGTTTGCCGATGACGTGCGCGATGGCAAGTTCGTTCTGCCTATTGATCGCCGGATGCCATTGCGTGATGCGGCTGCAGCACACGTACTAGGAGAGAAAGGCGGCATTGGAAAGATCCTCCTGCTGGAGCCCGATTCGCAACACTGATTTCTTCACGGCGACCTCAGCGGACGCTTACGGGCCAACCTTCAGTAATCCAGTAAGGTAAGGTTGGCCGACAATTCGGAAGTTGATGGCGACAAGCCCGTCGATCGGTACCTATACCCGAAATCGAGCGTAAACCGGTCTGAGTGAGTGATTTGGTCTGTTTTGAACAACTGACAGAAACAGGCGCCGTCATGGGCTAACCCTATTCACGATGGGTTTTTTATTCGCCCAGTTGCACACCTCCTTGGCGAATCGCAACTGAATCGTTCGCTGGCCCCCGGGTGCAATTGCGACTACAATTCCCGCGTGAGCGCCAGAATCCTTCTTCTCGTGACCTTCACTGCTGTCTTGCTTATGTCCAGATCGCAGCCCGGAGTATCGAACAGCGCAGCCTCCGGAGATGGTCTCTGCCGGCCACAAATTGCTGCGCATGGACCAGCCCCAAACAATGGAATCGTGATGAACGGGATCGACGTCCTCGAACAGGATGGTTTCCGGGAAGTCCGGGGTTCCGACCCGTCCTCCCCACGCGCAGTCGGTGTTATCACCAACCACACTGGTTTCGATGTCGAGGGCCGCAGGACGATTGATATTCTCGCCAAAGCGCCCGGCATCAAGCTCGTGGCGATATTCAGCCCCGAACACGGCGTGACCGGGGAACTCGACGTCAATTCGGTGGGCGATTCAGTCGATCGCGCCACGGGCGTACATATCTACAGCATCTACGGCGACACGACGGCGAGCCGGCATCCACCCGAAAGCGGGCTCCGGAAGCTGGATGTCCTAGTGATCGACATCCAGGACATCGGCTCCCGTTTCTATACGTACGAGTCTACCCTGGGTTACACACTTGAATCTGCAGCGATCACCGGCACCGAGGTCGTTGTGCTCGATCGGCCGAACCCTTTAACCGGTGTGCATGTGCAAGGACCTGTCTCGGATGGCAAACACCTCAACTTTGTCGATTACACGAGGGAACCGATTCGCCATGGCATGACGGTGGGCGAGTTGGCGAAGATGTTTAACAGCGAGCGCCACATCAACGCCAAGCTCACGGTGGTTCCCGTAAAGGGATGGACGCGCAGCGACTGGTTCGATTCCACCGATCTGGTTTGGATCAACCTGTCGCCGAATATGCGGAATATGAATGAGGCCGCGCTGTACACCGGGATCGGGATTTTGGAGTATACGAATGTATCCGTCGGTCGCGG
>Ga0137401_10001431_pt1 | contig 10379 bp, 8 predicted proteins | sample CZOMad1_1_16fung_FD_108286 | JGI IMG/M metagenome (GOLD analysis project Ga0137401, IMG submission 108286) | Vadose zone soil fungal communities from Angelo Coast Range Reserve, California, USA - CZOMad1_1_16fungal (Illumina Assembly) | ecosystem: Environmental > Terrestrial > Soil > Vadose zone...
AACGTACCGATCACGATGGGCAGCATGGTCAACGGACCCAATATTGTCGGGGCGACTTCCACTCAACGCGGTTACTGGCCTGGTTCGCCTAACGGAACTATTAATTCGACTTGGAACACGAAATCTGTAGCGGCGGCGCAAGCAGGTGTTGCAAATCAGTTTGGTGGGCAACTATTGACCGGAAGCACAGGCGCTGCGCCGTTGCTGCTGCCTATGCAGCTCGAAGGGAATCTGACGAGAGAGATCCTAAAGCGGCGGCTGCCAAGTGACAATCCAGATCCGGCCAACCCTACTACACTCAGCAATTCACGTTATCACTCGAAGGCGCAGATTCGGATCCTGCTTGATGACGAAACAAACACCACCGACGCGGCTGGTATTCCCGCCGGTCAGGGCGTCAATCTATCAACCTTTGATCCTCAACCATTGCCAAATTTGGCAGTGAGTTCGTCACCTGCGACGAACGGCGGAGGCCGCGCGTTATGGCGAATTCTCGACAACAATACCACCTTCTCCAATAGCTATAACGAGACCTCAACATCCTTTGTGTTGCAGGCCCAACCGAGTCCGTCGCCCGCGATTCAGGCAGACACAGTCCGCAGCCCTAAGGCTCCTCCGGCGGCCAAGGCCATAACCAGCGCCAGCAACACCAGTCCCATCGTCATTACTACCAGCACTGCGCATGGATTTTCGAACGGAGACGTTGTCAATATCAGCGGTGTCCTGGGCGCCAACACGAACGCTAACGGTGAATACACGATCGGTTCCGTGACCGCGACCACATTCGCCCTAACCGGCCGGGCGGGAAATGGCAGTGCCACAGCCAACACTGGCACTGTTTACAAACTCGTGAAATCCGCGAACGGCGCTGTCGTTCCGTATGGCGCGGGACTGTCTGGTCATGTTTTGATCGAAGTCGTCGATGCCAATGGTGTAGCCCGCGACGTTACTCGCGAAATTCTTAGTATGGGGATAACCGAAGGCGAGGCTAACTCTATTGTGATGTTGCAGCGCCCACTGTGGGCGGCGTTCACGCAAGGACAGCGGGATGCCAGCGTTTCTGGCGGTACCAACTATCTCACCTACATCCTGAACAGCACCTACATTGGAGCGGATGGTGAAATCCTAATCGACTCAACACATCCCACGCTGAACGCGACCTACGGATACATGACAAATATTGCTGATGATGGAGCGGGCCAAGCTAAACGCTCTGATGTTCCACCATCGAATGCAATTGCTACTTTGATGTCGGGCACGCCGGGACCTAACTGGACAAGCTGGAACGCTATAGTGCCGATCAACGTCTATGACGTTCAGGAGGGATGCATTAGCAACTCGATGACGCAGAACGTCGTTTACGAACGCGGCATCATGAATGTCGTTCAACTGAATATGAGAAACGTGGCCCGCTGGTTTGATGGCATTTACGACAACAATCTCTTGCAGGGCACCAATGCGTTGAGCACTAACATAGCCAAACCGGACGGCTACACGATCTATGTTTCGGATCGCCGTGGTGACAACGTGCGATCATTTGTTGCTTCTGGCACACCGGTGACGGCAACAAATGGCATGGCCGATAACGAGGACATCTATGGTCCAAACGGCACGCTTGATCCGGGTGAAGATGTTCAGGACACAAACACTCTGGTAAAGGATACGGCTGAACTTCCTGATCCGGTTGCGCTCAGTGGCACATCAGGAGCGGACTTCACATCGCGAGTCAAGCGAGCGATATCCGTCGCCGCCTGGACCAACCCGAACAACTATTTTCGCCGTTCAGTTCGCTTGTTCAATGGCGACAACTTGATGGTTACCGGAGCTGCCGGAAAGCTTTCATCGACGCTGGGTATTACGGTATCCGCTGAAAACATGGTTTTCATTTGGGGAAACTACAACACCACCGGCATCAACGTTGCGCCTGCGAGTGGCGTGGCCTGCCTTAACGATCCTGCCGCGTCGTGTCATTACACCGGCAATCAAGTTCCCGCTTCAATCGTCGCGGATGCTTTCTCGCCGATGTCCAAGACATGGTTCGACAGCTCAAGCGCGATGTATCCCGACACCAGCACCAGCCGATTAGCTGATCTCAATCTGCCAAACGTCGCGGCTGAAACATCCGTGCGTGCCGGGATTATTGCCGGCAATAATTTGTCAGCTTTGGCGGGAACACCCGATCAAGGTAATGGCTACGAATCGCGTTTGAATGGCGGCATGATCAATTTCCCGCGTTTTGTCGAAGATTGGTACTCAGTCCAGCGCCGATGGAACTGTGTGGGTTCGTTCATACCTCTGTACCATTCGACCCAGGCCGTTGGGCCATGGTCATATGTTTCGCCCTTTATCATTTATCAACCGCCCATTCGCGATTGGGCGTTTGACGTGACATTTCTGGATCCGACCCGACTACCGCCAGCGACTCCACTGTTCCAACATATCGAGCCGACTGGTTTCAAACAGATCCTGTAAGGCTTTAGCTCGACGCTGCCTTCAGTCTTTGCAGCGGTCAGGGCCGCGCTGGCTTCGTTTCCCGAGTGCGAAGCCGGCGCGGTTTTTTCCTATGTCCTTGGACTACGTTTGATCACCGGCCCTATTACCTCTTTGTCACAGCTCATTGTTCCTGTCGCTCGCGATCTTCGTCTCTTCACCGATTGTGTAAAGCGCTTCCGTTCGTCGCAACATTTGGTAACATTTTCTCTCGCCTTGTAGCGACGTGTGACTCACAACCCCAGGTTTTCCTGCGTATTCTAATGTGGCACGTCGGTTGTTATAGCTAACCGAGACCCCCGTTTCGTTTCTCACGCTTTATCGATCTCTGCGGGCTTTGAAATTTTTCCTATGCCGTTTCAGGAAACACCAGCCGTGAATTCAAACTTGCGGTCCAGGATAAATGACGCGAGCGGCTTCACGCTGGTACAAACAATTATCATCCTTGCGGTCATCGCCATTGTTTCGGCTTTTGCGATCGTAAGCTTCAGCTCGACGAAAGCAACATTGCGCCTGCAAAGTTCAGTGCGCATATTAGCCGGTTACCTCGAAAAGGCGCGTCTGGATGCGATTAAGCGACACGGTAACTCGACCGTCGTTTTCACGTCGGCGTCGACGTACGACGTTACTATGGACTTCAGCGGTTCTGGGACCGCCTCGACTCGTACTTTTCCTTTCGAAAGTGACGTCGCGATAATCACTACGCCTTTGCCGACTGTTAATTTTAATTGGCGCGGTCGCACCTCTGCCTGCACGCTTACGTTCGCGGTTCAAAATAGCCGCGGAGAACAGTCCTGGGTGGACGTTTCGGATGCGGGAGACGTAACCGTCAACAGCAATGTCGACGTTCTGCCCAGCGCAACATATGCGACTGTAACCACCAACTCCGGAGTTGATTCCACAGCAGTGGTATCGGGCAGCACCGTTCATAACAATACGGCCGATTGCACCAATGATGGATCAGGCGAGGCTGGTCCGCCCATTAGCGGTGGCGGGGCAGGCTGCACAGATACAGCAGATCCCTCGGCAATTTCGATCAGAAAGAACGGCGGCAGCAGCACTCAGATTACGGTAACGGCGACTAACACCGGCACGGTTAACGTCTCGGCTCCAATTAATCTGAGAGTTACTCCGACATCGCAGACGGTGACAGGCGGGGGTTCAGTACATTTTTCGATCACCTCATTAAACAATACTCGCGGTACGTTTGCGGTGAATTTTAATTCCCCCTGTACAACTCTAACGGTATTGTTGACTGTGACGAACTAAGAAGGAGAGCACAGATGAGTTTTCGTAACCGAACAAATTCGGATGCTTCTCACGAAGTCAAGACCGGGCCTCATAATGAGGACGGCTTTTCGCTGCTGGAGACTGCATTTGCGCTCATCATTATGATGATCGTGACTCTGGCTACGGGCTCTCTGTTTGTCTATGCGGTTAATTATAACGCTGGCGCGGGTGACCGATCTGCCGCGCTGGCCATTGCGCAACAGCGAATGGAGCGTCTGCGCAAGTCTTCCTTTAGCGATGCTCCGCTGACAACTCCTTCGACTACCGAGACCGCTCTTAACGCCGGACGTCAATACTCGGTTCTAACGACAATTTGCTCAACTTCTGACTGTGGCGGATCCGACGTCCTCAAATTAATCACGGTTCAGGTTACGCCCCAGTCAGCAAACCAGTGGGCGAACTCTCCCGTCATTGTGCTGTCGCAACGCGCGGCACCTTCGGTGGGATCGTATGAGGCGAAATAATCATGAATTCTAAGATGTCCCAACGTCTAATTCCGTCAGTGTCCCGAGACCTGAAAGACTTCGAGGCTGGCTTTTCGTTGCTCGAACTAACGGTAGCGATGACCATTACGATAATGATGGCGGGCCTGGCGAGCGCCTTACTAGCGGGCTCGTTCAGTATCCGAACCAGGGAGAACCAAAAGACTGAAGCCCTCGCAGACACCCAACGTGGCCTCAATTTGATGACCAGGGAAATTTCTAACTCGGGCTACGCGTTGATTGATAACGGAATAGTCGCCGCCGACTCCGGTGCGTCCTCGATCAGAGTACGCGCCAATCTCAACGCCGCGTCCGGAGAAGTAACCAGTAACGCAACAAGCGATCGCGACGAAGACGTAAAGTACTTTCTGTACTCAGACAGCAATAATAGTTACATCGTTCGCCTCGACGTTAACTCGGCAGCCCAGGAGATGGTCCTCGCGAACAGAGTTGACGCCTTGAACCTTCGTTATTACGCGGACAAAGTCACTTATACAAGTGGTACTTGCGATATTGCCGACGTTCGCGATTCCTTTGGCAATCCTGTAACCGAAGTAGCGCAAAAGGGCGGCGCCAAGTATATCGTTATGACAGTCTGTGTGAACTTGCCCGCAGTCTCAACACCGGGAGCGCCCGGTTATCAGCCGGCTTCCAAGGTTCAGTTGACATCCGATATTGCGTTGAGAAATTCCGACCTTTTCAACTACTGAGTTTCCACACTTGAAGTATGAGGTTAGTTGATCCATGAAAATAATCTCTCCAGCTAAAAGCGCAAAGTCCGGTAAATCTAACGAGCGCGGAGCAGCTCTCATTACGATGCTGCTGATAAGCATCCCTTTGCTCATGGCCGGTGGCGCCTTGATCATGATTACCTCGATGTCGGCGGCGAACACCGCGGACTCGGCGGCAGAGGCTAAGGCTTACTATGCGGCGGAGGCAGGCTCACAGCAGGTCTTGAATGTGCTGCGGGGCAACGTCGCACCCAATCCGATTTTTGCGACCAATCCTTCAGGCGGCATCGCCTCGGCAAATATGATCGATTTTCGCATGGCAGTTAACCCTTCTACTTCAAATCTCACGGACGACGTGGCCGGCCCGCGCCTCTCTCGCTGGCTTAGCTACGACTCGACATATACAGACAGAGTAAGCCTGACCGCGAATTACTCACCCATCACCGGCTTAGCATTCAACGCTCAGTTAAGCGACCCGGACAATTCATCGGTGGTAACCTTCTCGACTTCCGGTGGATTCACAAATCACAACATGGCAGCGTCATACCAGTTCGGCCTTGGAAACCCGATGGTAACTTTGACTTATGACCCGCAGACACCTGCGACGATCAATGGCAGTGGGAGCACCACACTGGGTTTATTCAGAATCACGCAGTTGGTGGGTTCGCCAACAGTTACGAATGAGCCGTTCAAGCTTACTATTATGCAAACCGCTCCGTGGCCAGCGACCTTCACGATCAACTGCACTGTCTCGTACAGTAGTTCCCCCGGTCTCGTCACGGTCACATTCCCAGCGGCGACGAATAACCTCGCCGGCGCGGTTTACACACGAAGCACTCTGGCGCTGAACACCAACGGCACGACACCGATGGCCGTTTCGGTTGCCGCGCCTCTACCCAACCGCCTGACAGCTAGAATCACCGGCTTTGGACCTCGGGCTGCGCAGAAACAGATGCAAATGTTGCTTGCGAGATTCGCTTTTGATTTCTCGCCCGTCAGCGCGATCACCCTGCGCAGCGCGGATGACGGTTCCGTGGCTAGCTTCAACGCCGGCAACAGCGCCGTCTACCACTATTCCGGACTTGATAATGCAGCCGGACAAGATCTTCCCGCTTTCGGGGTGACCAGCGCACCCGATTACAACTATGTCACCGGCCTTGCGTTGCCCGGATCGCAGGTGAATGGGAGTCCGGTGGCCGTCCAGCAGGTAGACGTTGCAAGCTTGCCCACCTGGCTTCAAACCGCAGACCAGGCGCGTTCACTGGTAATCGGACTGCGAACGCTGGCGACGAACAACAATCGCTATTTCACGACTGCTTCCCCTCCGCCCGATTTTGGCACTACATCGCGGCCGGCGATTACCTTCATCGACGGTGATGGCGCCCTTGGACCAGTTAGCGGCGCAGGCTTGCTGGTGGTAACCGGAACGCTAACAACTGACGGCAGTGCAGCCTTCGACGGCTTGATCCTGGTGCTTGGCGGAGGACAACTGGTCCGAAGTGGGGGCGGCAACGGAGCGACGCTGGGTTCAATCATAATCGCCCGATTTGACAACAGTGGGGACTTCCTCGCGCCTGCTTTTTCCAGCAACGGCAGCGGCAACTCGTCGATTCAATATGACTCCTCCTGGGTGCGCCGAGCGTTAGCTTCTCCCGGACCAAGGGTAGTGGCAGTCGGCGAATTTTGATCGCATGCTCAAACGCAGAATGTGACTTTACTTATGAAGGCCCACTTCCTTCCAAAACAAAACCTACGTTCTTGCAAAGGCTTCTCAGTCCTGGATCTGCTGATCGCTGCTGTGCTGATTCTGGTACTGGTAAGTTACGCCGTGAGTACGATGGTCCACGGACAAAAGCCGGCCTTGCGCGCCAGCGCGGCTCAGCAGTTTGTGAACTATCTTCAAAGGGCTCGCGATGATTCCATGAGGCGCCGAGCAACCGCGTCGCCTGAAATGGCCCAAGTCACAATTCTCAACGACAAATACTATTGCGTCAGGATGGACGGAAACGGCGACGGCGCATTGGATATGCCAATTGTAATTAGCATAGCTGAACAAGGCGTTACCGTGAATGGGCCTTTTCCAAGAACATTCATGTTCGATTCAGTCGGTAAGCCTGTTGACTCAAACGCCGGCGTGATAGAGGTAAGCCCGATTACTTTTACTAACTCTTCTGGAACGAGCACAATCAATATCTCTAACAACGGTCGAGCGGTAATGGAAAAACGCTGACGCGCTCTACTGTTAATGAAATAACCAGCAAGATCAGAACGAACAGCCGCTAAGGAAACCTTTCAGCTTCGAGCATCTTAAAAAACTTCCTGCCGGGTAACATTTCAACCTGAGCGCTGCCGTAACGCAGCGACCGGACCCGCGCTGGCTTCGTTTCCCGAGTGCGAAGCCGGCGCGGTTTTTTGTTTCAGCTGGCTACTGCTAAAACCGTCATAAAATGACAACGCACACGCGGCTAAATTGCAACGAGCTTCAGGTAAGATCGAAGCACTCTCTTTTCCCCTTTCTGTAATTCGTAATAGATCACTTAGGAGGAAACATGCGTGGCAAGGTCACTTCATTAACAATTGTCCTTATTGCATCTGCGTTCTTGTTAGGGATGGAGTCTGTCGCTTCCGCACAGGGACGCGGTCGCGGTCAGGGCGGTCCGCCAGCTGGAGTTCCTGCCGGTGGGCCGCCGAGCGGCGTCGGTGTTGGCAGAGGCATAGGCACTTCATCGGATCGTTCGAACGGCCGTGCCGATACAGGTCGATCGACCGCATCGGATCGCTCGAATGGCCGTTCAGTTGCCGGACTCGACCGCGCGGCGCTGCAACGGCAGAACGCACAGAGCGCGGACAAAGATCTCAACAATCATCCAGAGATGGCCGCGCGGCTGCACACCACTGCGAACGATTTGCGCAGCGGATATCAAGCAGCACTGCTTACAAATCCGAATTTGAAGTTTGGTCAGTACGTCGCCGCCACGCGACTCGCTGCGAACCTTAACGCGAGGTTCCCGAACGTTACTACTGGCGCTATTCTTGGTGGCCTCGCGAAGGGCAACAGCATCGGACAGACCTTACAAAGCCTGGGTGTCGGAAAGGACCAGGCGAGGGACGCGGAGAGAGCAGTCGATCGCGAAATAAAGGAAGCTAAGAAACATTAACCGGCTCTGCTGTAGCTGAGCAACAGACCCGCGCTGGCTTCGTCTCCCGAGTGCGAAGCCGGCGCGGTTTTTTGTTTGCTCAACCTCAACCGGGACGATCAGTTTCCTGTTGTCTTGCGTGATCGAGCTGAGTATAGTCGCGAACCATGAAGCGGCTCATCGTCGGTCTGGCGGCCTTCCTGCTGGCGCTCAGTCCATCGGGTCAGTCCTTTTCAAGCCCACAGAAAAACGAACCACCGCGCTTTCAGGATTACCCAGCCGAAGTATGGGCAGGTAAAGCAAACCTACTCGACATTCGGGGTCACGCGCTGGCACGCACATATCGCACGCGACTTCGCGAAGCTCTGCGTGAAGAAGGCATAAACTTCGCGGGCCATTACACTTTCACGTCGATAGGCTGCGGCGCGAGTTGTTCGATCAATGCGATTGTCGACGCGCGCACCGGCAAAGCCCATTTTCCAAATGCACTGTCGGCATGGACCAGCGTCGTCGGCGATTTCGATAAAGAGGATCTTTATGAAGAGCAGACGCGCGCCGAAAGCCGCCTGCTGCGCATCTTAGGCCGCCCGAACATTGGAAGAATGAGGGGCGAGCGATATGGTCCGAGCGGCATCTATTATTATGAATGGACCAACGATCATCTTCGTCTGATCAGGTTCGTGCCGGCGGACTCGTATCCCAGGGCAGACCCCTTGCGAATTAAACCCAGGCGCAATCGATGAATCCGCGCATTGAAACAGTAGGAATCCTCTTGTTGATCGCGGCGGTGGTGGCGATGGTGGCGCGGCGGCTGCGCGTACCCTACAGCATCGGGTTGCTATTCGCCGGAATCGCATTGGCGTTTCTGCCATTTTCGCCGAATCTCGAACTTACGAAGGAACTGGTCTTCACTGCCTTCTTGCCACCCTTGATTTTTGAAGCGGCGATTCAAATTCGCTGGCGCGATCTGCGAAAAGAACTTCCAGTGGTCCTGACATTTGCCACCGGCGGTGTGTTGTTGTCCGCGGCCCTAACCACCGTCGGTATGCACTACATCCTGCATTGGAGCTGGACGGCTGCTCTGATTTTCGGGACGCTCATCGCCGCAACCGATCCGGTCGCGGTCATCGCGATGTTCAAGGACGCCAAAGTACGCGGACGAACGCGCTTTTTGGTTGAGGCAGAGAGCCTCTTCAACGACGCGACCGCGGCGATAGCGTTCGTCATCGTATTAGCGATTGCTTCGCGAGAGAGCGTCAACGCTTTTACGGTAACGAAGGCCTTGTTCTTTATCGTCGTCGGTTCAGTTTTGTGCGGGGCAGTTGCAGCCGGAGTTGTTTTGCTGCTGGCCGGCGCTACTGACGATCATCTGATCGAGATTACTTTCACCACGGTGGCGGCGTTTGGGTCGTTCTTAGTGGCTGAACATTTTCATTTTTCCGGCGTCCTGGCGACGCTCACCTCGGGTCTGATTCTCGGCAATGTGGGACATCTAACGATCTCGGCTGATAATCGCCGGGCCGTTGAAGAGTTCTGGGAATACATAGCGTTTGTAGCTAACTCTCTGATCTTTTTGCTAATCGGCATGCGTCTTGCGAATCAGAATTATAGATTTGCATTGTTCCCTGCATTGATCGGAATTGCTGTCACCATTCTTGCGAGAGCCGCGTCCATATATCCACTCTCTTTGATTTTTTCACGATCGTCTTTGCGAATTAGTCTAAGACATCAACACATTCTGTTTTGGGCTGGGCTCCGCGGAGCTCTGGCGCTCGGCCTGGCTCTGGGTTTGCCGGCCAACGTTATGAACAGAGACGCGATTGTCACCGTCGCGTTTGCCGTCGTTGCGTTCTCAATTATCGTTCAGGGTATGACGATAAAGCCGGTCATGCGTCGCTGTGGCGAGCAGCTGGGGCATTAGCCGTACCGTAAGGGTAATCATATAGTTGACTCAATCAAGTGGTATATCTGTTTTCAAAGCGCTGAAAGCGCTGGATGTAAAAGCCTGGGCCAACTGCCCAGGTCTGAGTGCGTATGTTATTAGTAGCGCTGAAAGCGCGGCCTACGCATGTTCAAGATTCCAGACTCATCCAGCGCAATCTTTGCGCAAAGGCGGTTACATGGCGCGCTTGCAGCGCTCAGTTGTCCTTGCTTCGCGCACCCGGGCCGTTGGGCCGGGCTATTACATCTGGCGCCTTCGGCGCAGAAGGCAATTAGCATGATCAGCGGAGTCAGATATGTAGTTACCA
>Ga0137401_10001432_pt1 | contig 10375 bp, 9 predicted proteins | sample CZOMad1_1_16fung_FD_108286 | JGI IMG/M metagenome (GOLD analysis project Ga0137401, IMG submission 108286) | Vadose zone soil fungal communities from Angelo Coast Range Reserve, California, USA - CZOMad1_1_16fungal (Illumina Assembly) | ecosystem: Environmental > Terrestrial > Soil > Vadose zone...
ATGCCCCTTTTGCACCAAGGCTGGTTTGCCCGCATATTCCGCCAATACTTCAACATCGGGAGCGACACGCGCGATCACCGGTCCTCGAATGAAAACCATTTCCAGCGGCTCTTTCCGCAGCGTTGAAGGCCCGCTCACAATATCGCTGTGCACTTGGCGGCCGTAACCGTTCCGCAGCACGGTCATGTCCAGCAAGCCCAAAGAATCCTGCTGCGGATTCTTGACCTCGGTCGCGAGGAGGATTGCCCCAGCGCACGTCCCGAAAATGGCTTTCTCGTCTGCAGCAAATTTCCGAATCGCCGAGTCTAAGCCTTCTTCGCGCAGGAACTGCAGCTGCGTTGTGCTCTCACCGCCAGGCAGAATTAACCCGTCACAATCGGCCAGGTCGGCAGGCGTCCGCACTTCCACGCTCTCAACTCCCAGGCCCGCAAGCATTGCCGCGTGCGCCTCAAAATCTCCTTGCACCGCCAGAATCCCAATCTTCACCGCAGCTCCCAAGTCTGTTGTACGGGTGCAGCACCGGTGCGCCCAGTTATAAGAAACGCAGTCACTCGAACTACCAGCCTCGGGTCGACAACATATCCTTCTGATCCATTTGCCGTACGTCGAGCCCAGGCATAGCCTCGCCCAACTCCTCGCTGGCCTCGAGCACCGCCTTGGCATCTTCGAAATGCGTCGTCGCCTTCACGACCGCCTTCGCGCGCGCTTCCGGATCGCTGGACTTGAAAATGCCCGATCCGACAAACACCGCCTCGGCTCCAAGCTTGCGCACTAGCGCCGCGTCCGCGGGCGTGGCAATCCCGCCTGCCGAAAAGTTCGGCACCGGCAACTTCCCGGTCCTCGCCACTTGGCGAATTAGATCGAGCGGGGCGCCAAGTTCTTTCGCTTCGCGCATCAATTCGTCGTCGCGCATGGTGGTCAGCCGCCTCATCTGGCTGACGATCGTGCGCATGTGGCGTACGGCTTCGACCACGTTTCCTGAACCCGCCTCGCCCTTGGTGCGAATCATCGCCGCGCCTTCCGCTACGCGCCGTAGCGCCTCTCCCAGATTCCGCGCCCCACAAACGAACGGTACACGGTAATCGTGCTTCCAAATATGATTTTCCTCGTCCGCCGGAGTAAGCACTTCGCTCTCATCGATGAAATCGACTTCCAGCGCCTGCAACACTTCCGCCTCGGAGAAGTGACCGATGCGCACCTTGGCCATCACCGGAATCGTGACGGTCGCCATAATCTCGCGGATCACCTTGATCGACGCCATGCGCGCCACGCCGCCCTCTTTGCGAATGTCGGAAGGCACGCGCTCCAGGGCCATCACCGCGCAGGCTCCGGCGTTTTCCGCGATCTTGGCCTGCTCCGCGTTGGTGACGTCCATGATGACCCCGCCCTTGAGCATCTCCGCCAGGCCAACTTTGACTCGCCACTCGTTCGCGGCGTTTGCGTTTCCGTTCCCGCTTCCATTTACTTTCTTCGAGTCCATTTCGCTTCTCCTCTGGATTTCAAACTCTTCTCTTCCGAGTCCATCAAAATTGTTGTTACACCGCCCAATTCTTCTCTTCCGCCTGTCCGATAACCACGAACCGAGCCTTGCCCCTCGCCAAAACAACCCCGGCCGCATCCCGTATTTCGCCGACCTGGAACAAATTCCGTCCGCTTTGCGTCTCTTCAAACGCCTCGACTACGATTTCTTTCTCCACATCGATTGGTTTTATGTAGTCCACGGTCAATTGCGCGGTGACCGCCCGCGCATCCCGGAACCGGCATACTTTCCCCATCGCCTCATCCAACACCAGCGCGATGATCCCACCATGAGCCATGCGACCACCGCCCTGATAGCGCGATCCTAGAATAAATCGTCCCACGATCTTCCGTCGCCCGTTGTCCTGCTCGAACGTCAACTTCATCCCAAAATCATTCGCCCCGCCGCACCCGAAACAACCGTTTGTCGAGTTCGGCTCCAACCGTATGATGTCACTCAATCGCCCGCCTTCTCGTCCTCAGTTCTTTCCCTCTGTCCAGACCGGTCCAAAAGCAGCGTTCATCTCTTGCGATCAAACCAAAGCTACGCGGCTCCGTTCTGCCCGCCGCACACCCCGTTGCCGTTTGCGCATCTCCACCTTCAGCAATTCCGCCAACGTAGCCACGCCGCGCGCGATCTGCTTCTCATCCAGACTCGCGAAACCCAGCCGCAATGTGTTCGGCAGTGGCCCTTGCACATAAAAGTAGCGGCCCGGCGCGAACAGCACGCCGCGCTCTTTGACGTGAATCAAAAGCTCGCTGGCGTCGAATCCGGGCGGCAGCTCCAGCCACAAACACATTCCGCCTTCTGGCCGCGTCCAACGCGTATCTTCCGGCATGTGCTTGCGCAGCGCCTCATCGAGTGCCACCAGCCGCGACGCATAGATTTTGCGCATTTTCGCGATATGCTTGGTGAACAGCCCGCGCCTCAAAAACTCGGCCAGCACCGACTGCGCAAGTTGGTCGGTATGTAAATCCGTAGTCTGCTTGACGATGCGCAGCCGTTCGATGGCCGCCGCCGGCGCAACGATCCAGCCCACACGCAGCCCGGGAAACGCTACCTTCGCGAAACTATCGATGTGAATCACCAGGTTCGACCGGTCGAGCTGTTTCAGCGAAGGCACCCGTTCGTCGCGCGCATGCAAGCGGGCGTAAATATGATCTTCAACAATCGGCACCTGATAGCGCGACGCTAATTCCAACACTTTGCGGCGCGAAGCCAGTGGCAGCGAAGTCCCCGTCGGATTCTGAAAGTCCGGCGTCAGCACGATCAACTTCACGCGATTGGCCGCCAGCGTCGCTTCCAGCGCCTCGACGTCGATCCCTAGCGAAGTACCCGGCTCGGGATGCGTCCGCACCGGCACGCCCAGGCAGCGAGCCCGCGCGCCGTTGAAAATCGCGACCGCTCCTGGATAGGTTGGATTCTCCAGGATAACGGTGTCTCCAGGCCGCACGAACGCCTTGCTGATCAAGTCCAGCGATTGCTGGCAGCCATCCGTAATCAGCAGGTTTTCATCCTTGACCGTCAGGCCCTCGCGCCGCAGCAGTTCGATCAAGGCTTCCTTCAGTGGCGGGTACCCATCCGAAGGTCCTAGATTAAGGACATCGTGCGCTTCGCGCTTCAGTACCGCGCTGACGCAGGTCAGCAACTCCTCGACGGGGAAAAATTCCTGCGCAGGCCGCGCCATCACAAACGACAACGAGTCCTCCGGCGCGCTCGCCGTCAGCCGGCTCAAAACCTCGTCGCCTCGCTCGTCCGCGAACAGCAGCTCCCAGCGGATGCCATTCGCGCCGTTCAGCACCGGCGGTGCTGGCGGGGTAATCTTCAAACCGTTGCCATTTCCGCGAATAAACGTGCCTCTTCCCACGTGCCCCTGAATCAATCCCTCGGACTCCAACTCGGCGTAGGCGTTCGCCACCGTGGTGCGGTGAACGCCCAGCATTGTCGCCAACTCGCGGCTGGCCGGAATGCGGTCGCCCGGACGCAAATCGCCTGCATGTACTAAAGCACGGAGTTGATCGCGTAGCTGAACATATAGCGGGACGTGACTCTCAGGCTGGAGGTGTACAGGAAGCATTGTCTCTCACCCTGATCCAATCTTACATGGAATTGGACTGCTACAAGAGCCAATTTGTCTCCGGGCATAAAAATAGCGGCGCAGAGTTCCAGCGCCGCCGTCTATTCCTGCCTAGTTAACAAAACTAAGTATTATGTTAACTACCATTGCGTCCCTACGGCGAGTCCGTGGCCTACCTTCCTGGCCGAAAACCAAATTTCCCGGTGCTCTCCCCCGCGCCCAAATCCCGCAAGCACACCTTCGTCCAGTCTCCCCGCCCGCACTGATACAACTGCTTCAGCGGCAGATCACTTTGCTGGACCTCGTAGCCTCCGCCCTGCATGTCCTCGGCATTCTCCGCCGAATCGCTCACGATCCAGCTTCCGCCCGCCGCTACGCGGACCCGAAACTGCCCCGAGGAGGGTTCATAGTTCGAATACACAAAGCATCGCCCGATGCACGCTCGATCTGCGACATGCCCCACAAATTCCACCCGCCAGTCCGGATCGGCGCCAATTGTCGGAATGATGCGAGTACCCGCAGGCAATGACGAAACCAGCCGCTCAGTGTTGGCTTCCAGCCGATTCAGCGTCTTTGTATCTTGGTAGAGATACAGGAAGTACAACGCAGCCAAGCCTGCAAACCCGGCGAATCCCCATTTTCGCAAGCTGACGCATCCGAGCACACACAATCCTAGGATTGCCGAAATCGTCGTCAGTCTCGACACCAGCAGCCCGACCCACGCCGCGTAGAGAGACACGCGCAAATTCTCCGGCAAAGTCGCGACCGCGACCATCGCCAGCAAATACAACTCGGCAGGCAGCGCTACCTTATTCCACCACCCCGAATCCCGGCGTCGGGAGAACGCCTCGGCGATAAAGCAGATCACTCCCAACCCCACCAGGATCCACGCTAGCCTCGCGTACCTATCGCCATAGACCATCAATTGGTCCGCACCGTTCGATTGCCAGAACGGCAGTCCGCTCTGCCAGTCCACGGTCAAACCGATGCGTCGATGCAAAAACCACCGTATCCCCACAAGTAACGCCACCGCGCCAACCGCCAGCGCCGATTTCCACCACCCAGGTAAGAGTCTCCGAATACCGACATAAGCAAACGTTGCCGCAGCCCACAAGAAACCGATCGGATGCGCCAGCCAAGCCAGTCCCGCGATCACCGCCGCAGTGATCCAATCTACGCCCTGCACTCGCGTGTCCTCCGGCCACGTAAGGGCCAAACAAAAACACCCCAGCCCAAGAGAGGTGTAGTAGTTCATGAAGCCCATGTTGAAGGAATAGCCGTAAGCGAGCATGCCGATGCAGGGTGTCAGCAGCCACGGCACTCGGCCGGTCACTGCCCGGACGAATGCAAATACGCCCCAGAACAAAATCAACACGCACGCCGACACCACTATCTTTTCCGCCGCCCCGAACCCGAACAAGTTCCCGACATACAGCAGCGACACATCAAACAAAATATTGTTCCACTGGGAGGCCAGATACAGCCCCGGCGCCTGCCCCTTCCCGATTAATTGTGCCAGCCAGGCGTTGTATACATGACTGCCGAGATCACCGGCCTCAATGTGCGGATGCCACAAACAAGGCACAACCACCAGCGCCGACACACCCAGCACCCGCCACCAGTTCTGCTGACCCCATCGCAGCCCGTTCGCGACAGCACTACTCGTTTCCGTCATGGCCAATCGCAAACCATAATTCCCTCGTTCGCTGGCAAAGGACCCGTCATTCTACTCGTTCCCGCGCCAATCCAAGCGTGTGACGCACTGACTCAGCAACGTCCCTGACCTTCGTCTACCCTTCGGTCCAGTAGCCCCGGGCGTCCTGCTCATCCGAAAATACTGGTCAGCAAGACACCACTCAGGGGTGTGCCCTCAAAGCCATGCGTTCAGCGATCAAACTACTTCCGATTCTGGCACTGGCAATCCGTGTTACCTGCGGCTGCAGCGGCACGTCGACGTCTTCCGGCAATCCGTCGACGCCTTCGACGCCCGCAACCACGTCGGTCACCGTCAGCCCCACCACGGCTAACATTCGCGCGGGCGACTCGTTCCAATTCATGGCGACGGTATCCGGGAATTCCAATACCATGGTCACTTGGACCGTGAACGGCACAGCCGGCGGCTCCGCCGCGCTCGGTACCATCTCATCCACCGGCAGTTACGCGGCGCCAGCATCACTCCCGAGCCCCAACACGCTTACAGTTACAGCTACCAGCGCGGCCGCAAATTCCGCAACGTCCTCGAGTGCCGTAACCATTCTGAATCCCACTCCAACGCTGATCGGCACAAATCCCGCCAGCGTCGGTACCGGCAGTTTCTCTCTCGCCGTTACTGGCAGCAATTTCATCTCGGGCGCGCAGGTCTTTCTTGGCACCACGCCGCTGACCACGACATTTGTATCCGCGACGCAACTGACCGCCACCGGTTCGCAATCCTCTGCTGGCCTGTTCGGCATCACGGTGATGAACCCCGATCCTGGTAGCAGCAGTTCGAACAGCCTCAATCTTCAGGTAGGTGGCTCGCAGCAAGGTTCCGGCTGCAGCCAAATGTCGATCGGCGCCGGAACAAATCTGAACGGTTTCGTGCCGTTCTCCTCCGCCAGCCTCTGGAACCAGGACATCTCCTCGGCGGCCGTCGATTCCAACTCCACCGCGATCGTCAACTTCATCGGCTCGACCATCGGCCTGCATGCGGACTTCGGCGCCGGGCTATATCAAGGTTCCACCATCGGAATACCTTATTCCGTAGCCGGCCTCCAACAACCCAACATCCCGATCAATTTCACGGCTTACGGCGATGAAAGCGATCCTGGACCCATGCCCATCGCGTTAACCGATCCCATCGAAGGCTTCCCGGGAACCGGCGATCGCCACGTTCTGGTCCTCGACAACGCCAATTGTTTTCTCTACGAACTTGACAGCTCCTACCCGCAAAGCAATTCCTGGAATGCCGACTCTGCGGCCGTCTGGGACCTCCTCGGCAATGAGCAGCGCCCATACAGATGGACATCCGCCGACGCCGCCGGCCTACCCATTTTTCCCGGCCTGATACGCTACGATGAAGTCGCCGCCGGAAATATCCCCCACGCCATTCGCTTCACGCTGCAAAACAGCCGCGCAGCCTTCACGCCACCGGCATCGCACTGGGCGGGCAATTCCAGCAACGCGCTGGCCGCACCCATGGGCATGCGCATGCGCCTCAAAGCCAATTTCGATGTCTCGGGATATTCCGCGGCGAATCAAGTCATCCTGAAGGCATTCAAGAAGTACGGCATCATCATGGCCGACAACGGCTCATCCATGTTCATCAGCGGCACGCCCGACGACCGCTGGGACAACAATGACCTGCACAATTTAGCTCAAGTGAAGACTTCCGATTTCGAAGTCCTGCAAATGTCGCCGGTCTACACCCAAGCCAACGTCCCCAGCGGCCCATCGCCCCAAATCACTTCGTTCACGACCAGTTCCGGGTCGGTGACCGCGGGCACCAGCGTCACCCTCTCCTGGCAAGTCACGGGCGCGTCCTACGTAATCGTCTCCCCGCAAATTGGCGCAGTCCGCGGCTCCAGTGTCGCCGTCACGCCCGCAGCCACCACCATGTACACGCTCTACGCCACCAACGCCTTCGGCCAAACCAAATCCACGGTCACTGTAACGGTCCACTAGGTAGCACAGGCACTCCTGCCTGTGCTCCAACGACCTCCCTCTCTGCAAACGGCTAGATGAAGCACGGACCGACCACGTTAAATCCGCCGGCACCAGACACCGCTCCGCGCAGCCTCGACTTCATGGCGACGCACAAACGCGTGTAGGGGCGCAGCACTGCTGCGCCCCATTTCAGCAAAGCGTTAAATCTTAAAGGGATTCTTTCGCCAGCCAGCGTTATTTCGACAACTGATTCTCACCGAGCTTCTTCAACCGATCTCGCAATCGCCGCTGCAGAACCGTAGGCGTATTGGGGTTGAACGCCACCAAATACCACAAAGGCTGCGTCCGATCTCGGCTCAACCACGTCAGGGTAGTAGCATCCGCATTGGGATGCCGTGCCACGTTCTCGCGAATCGCTCCGTAAGGATGCTTCGCCAGCTTATTCAAAGTCTTCGAATTCGCTCGAGGATGCTCGCTGATCAAACGCAGCAGGTAGAAATCCGTCTGCGGAGCCTGCTTCACCAGTTTCTCCAGCATCTCCGGCTTGGCATCGGCGCTGAGCACCAGCCCAATCTTCTCGTCCCACGCTGTGTTGATCTGATTCAATTCCCGCGTTCGCGCGTGAATCAACTCTTCCAGAATCCGCCGCTCCTGCTGCATGCGCGCAATCGGCAATTCCGTGCCTTCCAGCGAATCAAGCACCCGCAGCAAGTGCTGGCGCTCTCCAAACACAATCTGTGAGGTGCGCGTTGTAGCGCCCTTTTCCTTCTCTTTGTGCTGCACCAGGTCCGAACGTCGCATGTTTTGGTTGCTCCGGCTGAATCCCTTCCCAAGGCTGCCTGAGGGACCGCGCCTGTATTTGTCCTGCCCAAGTATCGCGGAAGCGAATGAGAGAACCACTTTGAGTGGCCACTGCGGATTATGTTATGCGTTGCGCGTGCGGTAAAGTTACCAGCGAGGCGAGTGTGCCCGATTTGCTACCGTCACCCACGCTGTCCAAAAAGACGTGTTCTAGCGGCGCTCTCTGCGCGCGCCTTCAGCGTTAGTGGGAAAAACGGCCCTGTTGCGAGCACGAGCCAAGCCTTAGGGAGGGACCGAATTTATGCCGCCGCCAAACTCCGCATTCGACGAACACAAAGACGAACTCGATCACTACGAGCAAATGTTCGGCCGCGAACGAGGCCGCCTGGCCGTCTCTCTTGATCGTCTGACCAATGCTCTCGTCCTCGTGGGCCAGCACGGGGTTTATTGCACCAGCCAGCGCAATCCCATGGTCCCTGCCATGGACCTGCGCATGGTCGTCCAAGAACTAGTTCACGCGAAAGAACTCACGCAATCTGTGATGGAAGAATTGCGGCGGGCCAAGGAAGAGCAGTCGCCGACATCCTGATAAAACGATCCGGACCAATTCCCTACCGTAAAATGCGCGGGAAAAAGCGCCGTCAATCCAATCTTTCCAACTGATGCTCACAAATCAAGCAATTGCTGCGTCCCAACCTATTTATCAATTAAGAATGGATTCGACTGGCGCTCTTCGCCGATGCTGGTGCGTGGACCGTGTCCTGGATGCACCACGGTCTCGTCCGGTAGCTGCAACAGCTTGCTCCGCAGCGAATCGAGAATCGTTTCCATCGAACCGCCCCAAAGATCCGTGCGCCCGATGCTCCCCGCAAACAGCGTGTCGCCGGCGTAAAGCTGCGGCGGCATGGTGGAGGTAACCCGGCCCACATCCCTCGGTACGTATAACGAGATGCTTCCGGGACTGTGCCCCGGCGTGTGCATCACCTGCGCGGCCATCGACCCCCACTGCAAAAGATCGCCGTCCGTCAGCAATTGGTCGATTTCTCCGGTCTCCGGTGTAGGGACGCCCAGGAATGCCGCCTGTTCGTCCATGCCCTGGTACAGCGGCACATCGTCGCGATGCATCATCACTGGGGCGCCGGTGTACTGTCGCAGCTTGTACAAACCACCGACGTGATCGATATGCGCGTGCGTGCTGACGATGGCCTTCGCGGTAAGCTTGTGCCGCCCCAGGAGTTCCAGAATGCGGCTCACTTCGTCGCCGGGATCGATGACCAGCGCCTCGCCCGTCGCGAGATCACCGATGATCGAGCAATTGCATTGCAGCATCCCCACCGGGATGGTGATCTGCACGAATCGTTCGTTAGCGCCGTCGGACGCCGGCTTCGTATCGGCCATGACCGGAGTATAGCACCGGCCCGCATGGCGTCTGCTAAACTGGATGTGGCGGAACTTAGACAAAATGGAAACGGCTGGAACACAACCTGCGCTCGAAACACCGCTCGCGGAGTTGCACCGAAATGCCCGCGCCAAGCTCGGCATGTGGTTCGGCTGTGCTCTGCCTGACGATTTCGGCGATTGGCAACGCGAGTATTCGTTCGCCAAACAAAGCGTCGCGCTGATCGACAAGAACTATCGCGCGTATATTTCGTTCACAGGTCCCGATCGCGTTCGCTACCTCAATGCCATTCTGACGAATGACATCAAGAATCTACAGCCTTCGCAAGGAACCATCTCGTTGTTGCTGAATCCCCAGGGCCGCATCCTCGCCGAAATCGAAACCCACGCGCAAGCCGACAAATTGTGCTGCATCTCTTACGCCATGATTCGCGAGCGGCTGATCGAAACGCTCGACAAATTCATCATCATGGACGACGTCACGCTCACCGACGACACGCAGCGCTACGGCACGCTCGCCCTGGAAGGGCCAGTAGCTCCCAAGGTGCTGATGGAACTTGCGGGAATCAATCTCCATTCGCTGGCAGACTTCAGCAGCGCAGAAATCCAACTCGAATCGATTTCCTGCACGATCACGCGAAAATCGTTCGGGTCAATTCTCGGCGCGGATATTTTGACCACGCGAGACAATCTCGAGTCGCTCTGGAAAATCCTCGCCGAGAAAGCCACTGCCGCCGCGGGCGGACCGATCGGCTATACCGCGCTGAACGCCCTACGCCTGGAGCAGGACATTCCCTGGTTCGGCTACGATTTCGGCGAGAAGCAGATTCCGCACGAAGCGGGGTTGCAAGACAGCCACATCAGCTATACCAAAGGCTGCTACACCGGACAGGAAATTGTTGAACGCGTCCGTTCGCGCGGCCAGGTGAATCGGC
>Ga0137401_10001435_pt1 | contig 10369 bp, 9 predicted proteins | sample CZOMad1_1_16fung_FD_108286 | JGI IMG/M metagenome (GOLD analysis project Ga0137401, IMG submission 108286) | Vadose zone soil fungal communities from Angelo Coast Range Reserve, California, USA - CZOMad1_1_16fungal (Illumina Assembly) | ecosystem: Environmental > Terrestrial > Soil > Vadose zone...
CGACCATCCCGATCACCGGCGTGGGGTAGACTGCGCCGGACGGGCTTTCATTGTAGAGAGAGACGTTCCCGCCAGTGACCGGAGTCCCAAGTGCGCGGCACGCTTCCCCCATTCCGGCGACCGCTTCCTTCAGCTGATAAAAAACTTCTGGGCGCGTCGGATTGCCGAAGTTGAGGCAGTTCGTTATCGCCATCGGCCGCGCGCCAGTGCACGCGACGTTGCGAGCCGCCTCGGCTACCGCAATTCGTCCTCCGACGCGCGGATCGAGATAGACGTACCGACCGTTGCAATCAGTCTTGACCGCGATCGCCTTGTTGGTTCCTCGAACGCGCAGTACGGCGGCGTCGCCGCCCGGGCCGATGACCGTGTTGGTACGAACTGTCGAATCGTACTGCCTATACGCCCACGCCTTGCTCGCGATCGTGGGCGCCGACAGCAACTGCTCCAGAGTCCAGGCAGGATCCTTTTCCTCAGGTCGCTCCGGAACCGTCGAAGGGTCGGCGGCGCGCAATGCCGCGATCTCGTTCGATTCGCGCGCGGCGGGTGAGTATGACGGGCAGTCCGTGACGAGCCGCGAGCCGGGAAATTCCGCGACGATCGTGCTTCCCTCGGTCACACGGTACACCGGCTCGGCGATCACCTCGCCTATGACGGCGGCAGTGAGGTCCCACTTGGTGAGAATCGCACGAACGGCATCTTCGTGCCCCTTCTTTGCGACGACGAGCATTCGCTCCTGCGACTCGCTGAGCAGAATCTCGTAGGGAGACATTCCGCTCTCCCGCGTCGGAACTTTCATCACGTCGATCGTTACACCAACATCGCCTCGCTCGGCCATCTCAGCTGAAGACGACGTCAGGCCCGCGGCCCCCATGTCCTGAATCGCGACGATGTGCCCGCTCCTGATCAGCTCGAGGCTGGCCTCGAGAAGGAGCTTTTCCGTAAATGGATCGCCCACTTGAATACGTGGCCGCTTTGCATCGCTCGCCGCGGAAAGATCCTCAGACGCGAATGATGCTCCATGAATCCCATCGCGCCCTGTGCGTGCACCGACCGCCATGATCGGATTGCCGACGCCCTCGGCCTTCGCGCGAATGAGATCCTCCTCGTGCAGGAGGCCAACGCACATCGCGTTCACAAGGGGATTCTTCTCATAGGACGGATCGAATACGATCTCTCCGGCGACCGTCGGAATGCCGACACAATTCCCATAGTCGCCGATTCCCTTGACCACGCCCGAGAACAAATAGCGGACGCGGGAATCGTCGAGACTTCCGAACCGGAGCGAGTTGAGCATCGCAATCGGGCGCGCACCCATCGTGAAGACATCGCGCAGAATTCCGCCGACTCCTGTCGCAGCGCCCTGGTACGGCTCGACCGCAGAAGGGTGATTGTGCGACTCGATCTTGAACGCCACCGCGAGCCCATCGCCGATCGATATCACGCCTGCGTTTTCGCCCGGACCCTGTAGCACGTAAGGAGCGGTTGTCGGCAATGTCTTGAGGATCGGTCGCGAATGTTTGTACGAGCAGTGCTCGCTCCAGAGCGCGCTGACGATTCCCAATTCCGTAAAGGTCGGCGCACGACCGAGCATCGCGACCAGGCGCTCGTACTCCTGTTTCGTCAGGCCGTGCTCACCGATCAGGGCCGGAGTGATCGCCGGATCGCCAGCGCGCGGCTTCACGTCAGACATCAGGCGGCCACCCTGGCGAGAATCGACTCCAGCAGTCGCACGCCGTCGGCGGAGCCGAGCAGCGGACTGCAGGCCCGCTCCGGATGCGGCATCAAACCGAGCACGTTTCCGGCTTCACTGATTATTCCCGCGATGTTGCGCTCGGATCCATTCGGATTGGCATCGGCACTAATGTCGCCCGCTGCATCCACGTATTTGAAGACGACGCGTCCCTCGGCCTCGAGCTGGTCGAGAACGTCGGGGGACGCGACGTAGCGTCCATCGCCGTGAGCCACCGGCATCCGCAGAATCTCACCGCGATCGTACAGGTTCGTAAACATCGTATCGTCATTCTCGACGCGAATCCTGACTTCCGCCGAGACGAACTGAAGGTGGGAGTTTCGCATCAACGCGCCGGGTAGGAGGCCGGCCTCACAAGCAATCTGAAAACCATTGCAGATCCCGAGCACCGGTCCGCCTGCCTTCGCGTGCGCAACCACATCCTGCATTATCGGACTGAAGCGCGCGATCGCGCCGGCGCGGAGATAATCCCCGTAGCTGAAGCCACCGGGGAGGATGATGACATCCGATCCCTTAAGGTCGTGATCCTTGTGCCATAGATACGTCGCTTCCTCACCGATGATTTCGGTGATTGCCTGGAAGGCGTCGTAGTCGCAGTTGGAGCCGGGAAAGGTGACAATACCGAACTTCATGCTGGCACCGCCGATTCGATCTCGAAATCTTCCGTTACGGGGTTCGCCAGGAGCTTGGCGCACATGTCCGTGACCGTGTCTTCCGCCGTCAGTGCATCATAGGCGTCGGTCTCGACAATGATGTACCTACCGACGTGAACGTCTTTGACGGCCTTGAATCCAAGCGTGCGCAGTGCGTCACGCACAGCGTTCCCCTGCGGATCGAGGAGGCCTTTGCGGGGCGTTATGTGAACCGCGATGCGAAACTTCGCCATCTAAGGCTGTCCCCCGGTCGGTCCCGATGGTGGCGAGAAATTGCCTGATCCGCCTCGTGAAGAGTCGCCTGGTCCGGGCGGACGGCGCCTTCTCTTTCGGCGGTGTGAGCGCTGACGCGCTTCGCTTCCCGTATCGACAACGCCCGCGGCCGCGAGAAGTAGCGGCTCCTCGTCATCGTCGTCTATCACTGGCGAATCGCCTCGCGGACGGCGGTCGAGCAGCCCGAAGATCACCGTCTTGGCGATACCGTACAAAACGTAGAGGACGAGCGCGGGGAAGTAGAACTCCTTCCGCAGGAACAGCACGCCGATGAAAGTCGCAATCACCACCAGAGTGCCAAGTATCTCGCTGATCTTTCTGAATCCGATCGTCGGCACCGCGGGGTACGACACGTTGCTGATCATGAGGAACGCCAACAACAGCATCAGCCCGCGCAGTCCGGTCGTCCAGTTGAGATCGCCGAGCACCGTTTGGTTGTAAAGCGAAGTCTGGCTGAACCAGTAGTAAGTGGCGAGCGTCATTCCCGCGGCGGGGCTCGGCAGGCCGTGGAAGTACTTCTTCGCGCGCCCCGCTTGCTCCACGTTGAAGCGCGCGAGCCTGATCACGGCGCACGCAGTGAAGAGGAACGCAAAGATCCAATCCCAGCCGTTCCGGTTCAGAACGGCGAAATACATGATCATCGCCGGCGCGAGTCCGAAGGTGATCGCATCGACAAGCGAGTCGAGCTCCGACCCAAAACGGGACCCCGTTCCGGTGGCGCGGGCAACCCTGCCGTCGAGCGCGTCGCAGATCCCGCCGAATACTATGTAAAGGCCGGCGGTATCGAACTCTGTTCGGGACGCGGCCACAATCGCGAACATTCCGAAGAACAGACTCATGAGAGTGAATCCGTTCGGGAGAATGATCACCCCGCGATTGCGCGGCCGATCGGAATCTCCCCTCGCCTGTTGCCGCCTCGAGTGATCGGGCGCGAGCATCATTTCGGTAGGTCCGCGAGAATGGTGACGCCAGCGACCGTCGCGTCGCCGAGCTTTGCCTTAATGGTAGACCCAGGCGGGATGAACACATCCACTCGCGAACCGAACCTGATGATGCCCATCCGTTCGCCCTGCCTCACTTTCTCGCCCAGCCTGCTGTAAGTCACGATACGACGCGCGATGAGTCCCGCGATCTGTCTCACCAGAATGCGGTATCTGCCGGTGTCGACTCCAACCGACATCTGCTCGTTCTCGAGACTCGATTTCTCGGCGGCCGCGTTGAAGAACTTGCCCTTGTTGTAATGGACGAATTTCACCACGCCATCGACCGGATAACGGTTGACGTGCACGTTGAAGACGTTCATGAAGATCGATAGGCGGATGGCGCGTCCTTTGACGAAACCTGGTTCATCGACTTCGGTGATCATGATCAGCTTCCCGTCGGCCGGCGACACGACCAGTGAAGGCCCTCGGTCTCCAATTCGTTCGGGATCACGGAAGAAGTAGGCGACCCAGAGGGCGAGCAGGAGCAGGACGAGCGCGGCGAGCCAGAGGCCCCAGGAGCGGCGGCTGATTGCGAAACCAAAGGCGCCGGCGGCGATGACGGCGGCAATCGCAATGAAAAGGAGCCCTTCGCGCGCGAAGTTCAATGTGAGCCGTTAGGGTCGAGTGAGTGTCCGGTCAGGCGACGATAAATGTCGAGGTAGCGCTCGCTCGTAGCGTCGATCACGTCTTTCGGAAGCGGCGGCGGTGGATAATTCCCATCCCATCTTCCTGCTCGCTTTTCTCCATCCAGATAGTCGCGAAGCGGCTGCTTGTCGAAGCTGGGTTGGCCGTGCCCCGGCTCATAGCTGTCGGCCGGCCAGAAGCGCGAGCTGTCGGGAGTGAGCACTTCATCCACCAATATAACCTTCTCGCCCCCTTCTTCCCCAGTGCTCTTCGCACTTCCAAACTCGAATTTCGTGTCCGCGATGATGATCCCGCGCTTGGCAGCGATCGCGCGCCCAGACTCGTAGATCTCCCGCGAAAGGCGCTCGAGCTCGGCTGCCGCCGACTCGCCGATTACCGAGCGCATTCGGCCGATTGTAATGTTCTCGTCATGCCCTTCATCGGCTTTGGTGGCTGGGCTGAAGATCGGAGGCTCTAGGCGGTCGGATTCGCGCAACCCTTTGCGGAGCGACTCGCCCGCGAGAGTGCCGTGCTCGCGGTATTCCTTCCACGCCGAACCCGAGAGATAGCCACGCACGACGCACTCAATGGGGAAGACAGTCGTTCGGCGGGAAAGCATCGCTCGCCCTTGCAGCTCCTGCTCGTGATCGCGAAGTACCGGCACCTGGCGGACGATCTCGGCGGCGTCCGCCGACAGCATGTGGTGATCGACCTTGTTCTCCAGCTGGCGCAGCCACCACGCAGTGATCTGAGTGAGAACAGCGCCTTTTTGCGGAATCGTCTCGCCCATCACGACGTCGAAGGCGCTCACCCTGTCGGTCGCCACGATGAGCAGCCGATCGGCGTCTACTTCGTACACGTCGCGCACCTTGCCGCGGCGGAAGGGAGTAAGTGGAAGGGCGCTCGCCTGCATCAGCATCAGACTCTGATCTCCTCCGCGCGGTCGGATTTTGCGCCTTCACCCGCAAATAGGGGCGTGATCACGTCGCGAAGGAACTCGTCCACCTGTTCTGGCGCGCGACCGACAAATCGAGTGGGATCGATCGCACCGCGCAGATCCTCGAGTTTTACTCCGAACGACTTGTCGCGTGCGAGACGCTCAAGGAGATCATTTGAGCCCGCGCTGTTCTTCATGGCACTCGCGGCGGCAATGCTGTGCTTTCGGATTGTCTCGTGCGCGACCTGCCTGTCTCCGCCGCCGCGCACCGCGCGTACTATCAGCTGCTCGGTTGCCATGAACGGAAGCTGGGCGGCGACTCTCCGCGCGATCACCGAAGGGTGAACTTCAAGACCGCCCGAGATGTTCGCCATCAATAGAAGGATCGCGTCGGTGGCGAGAAACATCTCGGGAATCACGAGGCGACGATTCGCACTGTCGTCCAGCGTCCGCTCGAAGTACTGGACGGCGTGCGTCTGATTAGCGTTGCCTTCCAGTGAATTGACGAAGCGCGCCAGCGACGCGATCCGCTCGGCGCGCATCGGGTTGCGCTTGTAGGCCATCGCCGACGAGCCGACCTGCTCTGACTCGAAAGGTTCTTCCATCTCACCGAACGACTGTAACATGCGAATGTCGCCGCTGAACTTGGCTGCGCTTGCGGCGACCCCGGCAACGACTGACAAAACGAACGCGTCGAGCTTCCGGGTGTAGGTCTGTCCGGTCACTGGGAGTGGAGCAGGGAACGACATCTTCTCCGTCACCAGGTGATCGAGTCGGCGGACCTTCTCGTGATCTCCTTCGAACAGATCGAGGAAGCTGGCCTGCGTTCCCGTGGTGCCTTTGACGCCGCGGAAGGGAAGCGTTCGCCGCCGATAGTCTATGTCCTCGACGTCGAGCACCAGGTCCTGCATCCAGAGCGTCGCGCGTTTGCCGATGGTCGTCAGCTGAGCCGGCTGGAGATGCGTGTAGCCGAGCGTCGGATGGTCGCGCCACTTCTCCGCGAAGGCAGTAAGCGAGCGAAGGACGTCCAGTACGCGGCCGCGGAGCAGATCGAGCCCACGCCGCATCAGGATCAGATCCGCGTTATCGGTGACGTAAGCGCTCGTCGCGCCGAGGTGAATGAAGGGCTTCGCGGCCGGCGCGACATCGCCGAACGCGTAAACGTGCGCCATGACGTCGTGCCGGAAGCGCTTCTCATAGGCAGCGACTGCATCGAAATCGATTTTGTCGAGATTCGCACGCATCTGCCGGATGGCGTCGTCGGGAATCGCGATGCCCAGCTCGCGTTCTCCCTCAGCCAACGCGAGCCAGAGACGACGCCAAAGTCCGTGACGCGTCGCCGGCGACCAGAGCTCGAGCATCGCCTGCGACGCGTAACGTTCCGCCAGCGGCGAGCTATAACGGTTTGCGTCCACTATTGCAGGCTGAATTCGGTGGCGTAGATCTGACCGCCCCGCTCGAAGTACATCCTGATGCCGCCTCGTCCAAAGGTGGTGAGAATGCGATTCACGTCCTGCGCGTTGGCGATCGGTGTTCGATTAATTTGAACGATCACATCACCCGACTGCAGGCCGATTTGCTGCTGCACACGGTCGCTGGCTTTCGTCACGATGGCGCCTTGACGACTCTGGAGCTGGTACTGGGCACGGATGGCGGGCGTCAGCGTGATGAGCTCGATCTCCCGTAGTACTGTCACTCGCGGAGCGCTGACGTCAGGCAGATCGACGACTGCAACATTGATGGGAATCTCGAGCGCTCCACGCTTGACCACGATCGAGTCGCTTTCGCCTACGCGCAGCTCCAGGAGCTCGGCGTACCAGTCATAAGGATTGTGGAGCGCGCGATTCTGCGATCGCAGAATCACATCACCGGGACGGATTCCGGCGCGATCGGCCGGCGATCCTGGCACAATCGAGGCGACAACGACTCCGGCGCTCGAGCCGCCCGTCGCCGGGATCCGGGAAAGCTGCGGCTGAAGTCCGATCCAGGGATGCCGCACGACGCCGTGAGCCAGAAGATCTTCCGTAACGCGACGCGCGCGATTGATCGGGATTGCGAATCCGATTCCAACCGACCCGCCGCTCGGCGAAAAGATCGAGCTGTTGACCCCGATTACCTCGCCGGCCGCGTTGACCAACGGGCCGCCGGAGTTTCCCGGATTGATCGACGCATCCGTCTGGATCATGTCCACGTACACGCCGGCGCCCTCGCTCTGCGCCGCCAGATTGCGACCCGTTCCGCTCACGACGCCGACCGTAACGCTCGGCTCCGAATTGGCGAGAATGAATCCGTAAGGATTCCCGATCGCGATCACCCACTCGCCGATCAGCAGATTGCTGGACGAGCCGAGGGGCGCGACAGGGAGATTGCGCGCGTCGATTTTGAGAACGGCGAGATCGTTCGTCTCGTCGATGCCGATGAGGCGAGCGGGATAATTGGTTCCATCTTTCATCGCCACCGAGATGCGCGTCGCGCCAGCGACGACGTGCGCGTTGGTCACTACCGCGCCGTCGGAGCGCACGATGAATCCGGAGCCGAGCCCAGCCGCCGCGCGCTGACCCGACCGGCCACCGAAGAACTGCTCGAACACGTCCGCGGGAACTCGCTCGACGACTTCCGTCTGCACCGTGACAACCGACGGCGCCACACGCGCTACTGCTTCAGTAATTGCAGTCCGTCGCGATGCGCTGACGGCGGTATTGGTTGTTTCGATCCGTGACGACTGCGCCGAAGACGGGGTGGATGATGCACCCTGGCAGCCAACCACCACGATCGCGCTCAGAACGCGCGCGAACCCGAGCCTCATGTCGCCCCGCGGGACTTTGGACGCTTCGCGAGCTGATTCAGAAACCTGTCGATTCCGCGGTCGCTCAACGGATGCACGATGAGGTTTCGCAGCGAATCCGGTGTGATGCAAACGATGTCGGCTCCCGCCATGGTGCATTCCGTAAACTGAACGGCGGTACGGGGAGAAGCCGCCATCACATCGCATTCCTCCTCGCCGGCATCGAGTGCATTCTTGATCTCAGCGAGTACCGTCGTGCTCGTCTGGCCATAATTCTCGAGGTCGTCGAGGGTTACCCTCACTGCGGCAGCCCCCGCCTTCGCGGCAATGATCGCCTGAGCCGCGCTGAAGACGAACGTCGCGCACACGATCACACCTTCCGCCGTCAATCGCGCTATCGGAACGAGTGCGTCCTCGACGAGCGGGATCTGAACCACGACGTGATCTGAGACTTTCGCCAGCTCCCGCGCCTCCGCGTAGATGTCGCTCGATGTGATTGCGCCGACCGGAACACAGATAGGGAAGGCGAATTCCCGCGAGATCTCCTCGAGACGCTCCGTCGTGTTGGCATCGACCGCGTCCCCGTCGGCCAATGTGTGCGAGAACGCGACGCCGTCGGCGAGTCCCGCCGCTGCGGCGCTCCGGATCTCATCGAGGTTCACGCTCTCGAGATAGATGTTCATTCGGTTTTCATGTAAAGTTCGCTCGGATAGTCCACACGCTCGAGGAAGAGCGCGTGTGGCGGGGCGGGCTGGGACACATTGCTGTTATCGTCTTCGGCTAGCAGCTCCCTTATCACGGCCACTTCGCGCCGACCTTCGCCGATCTCGAGCATCGTGCCGACGAGAAAGCGTACCATGTGGTGGAGGAAGCGATTGGCCTGGATCTCGAACACCACTCCGCCTTGGCGCTCCCGCCACTCAGCGCGTAAGACCGTGCATCGGTGATCATCGTTTTCCGGCGCCGTGCCTTTTACGGCGAACGCGCGAAAGCAATGATCACCCTCTGCGGCCTCAGCGGATTGCGCAAGCCGACCAAAATCGAGCGGTTTTTTCCAAACCAACTCGCGCTTTCGCCGAAACGGCGACGATGCGAGATCGTCTGTGCCTACGTAGTAGCTGTAGCTGCGCGATACCGCGCTGTAACGTGGATGGAACTCATCACGCATTTCGAAGGCTGCCGCAATCCATATATCGTCCGGAAGAATGGCGTTCATCGATCGTCTGAGAGCGAGCGCGCTCCACTTCTCAGGCACGCGCAATCCCGCTGCCTGTCCGCGCGCGTGTACTCCCGCATCTGTCCGCCCGGCGCCCACGATGGCGATGGGTGTTCCGCAGAGCCGCGACACCGCCGTCTCGAGTTCACCCTGAACCGTCCGCTCATCAGGCTGCCGCTGCCAGCCGGAAAAGCCCGCGCCATCGTAGTGCAACACGAGTTGCACGGAACGCGACAGCATCGCGTGAAATTAGCCCCCGGCGGGTCACTGTCAAGGAACGTAACCCATTGAAGATGATTGACTTTCGCCGGTTCGCTCGTCAATGTGGAACGACCCTTCGCACGCCCCCGCTCTACTATTGATTTCGCACGATGGCACCTAGAACTCTCGCCGCTCTCTCAACTGTGCTTTCTTCCGTCGGAAATGTGGCGGAGGCATTGAACGCGCTGGCCCAGGACATCTCTGAGCACGATCGCAATGGGCACGTCGCGCTGTTTGTCTACGATGCGAAACGCGAGCTGCTGTCGGAGCGCCTGGTCCCGGCGCACGAAGGGATGCGAACGGCGCAAATAGAGATAGCACTCGATCACCTTCCGACGGCGATCCGACGGTCGCTGACCACTGGGCGCCAATTCGCCGATCTCGGTACCGAGTCCGGCGATTATCAGAAGCTCCTCGGCGTCGGAGCCAACCCAGAGGCAGGCGTGCTGCTCCTTCGAGGGCTGCTCGTGGACGGGGAGCTGACCGGAGTGCTTGCGCTCTCTGAGCCCAAGACGCGCTTCGGTCACAGACTCTCCGAGAAAGTCGCGCCGGCGGTTGATCTGTTCGCCCTTGCATTCGCCCGGCTGGCGGAACGCCGCGCGCGCGAGGAAGCCGTTCGCAGGCTCGAAGAGCTCACCCGCTCGCTCAACGCCGAGCACGAGCGCGCCGTGGTGGAGTTGCAGTACAAACTCTCTGAGGCGCAGGCCGCGCTCAACGGGAAGGGATCGGGCGATACCATTCGAGTCACGCAGCTCAAACGAGCGATCGAGGTCGCGTCCGTGGAGGCGAGGGCCACGGCGCAGAGACTGTCAGCGGTCGAGGATCAGGTCAGGGTCGCGGTGACCAAGCTCGAGAAAGCTCACGTCCAGTTGCACGCCCAGGGTGAG